>Ga0315912_10005622_pt1 | contig 11467 bp, 10 predicted proteins | sample VfabasoilMG_FD_204469 | JGI IMG/M metagenome (GOLD analysis project Ga0315912, IMG submission 204469) | Garden soil microbial communities collected in Santa Monica, California, United States - V. faba soil | ecosystem: Environmental > Terrestrial > Soil > Garden | place: USA: California...
GCCACAGCCGCCTCGGGTTCAGACGGAAGACGAAGTGTTCGCCGCCAAGTCGCTGGAGGACTTGAACCGCGAGCGCCCGCTGGCAGATGTGCTGTTTGCGTACGACGTGGCGGATCTGACGGACGCCTCACGCGCCGCGTTGCAGAAGAACGCCGCGTGGCTCAAGCGCTGGTCGACCACGCGCATCACGATCGAGGGCCACGCCGATTCGCGCGGCACCAACGAATACAACCTCGCGCTGGGCGAGCGGCGCGCGGCGACGATTCGCGAATATCTGGTCGGCCTCGGCATTCCTGTCACGCGCATGGCCGTGATCAGCAAGGGCGAAGAAGATCCAATCTGCAAGGAAGACAACGAAGGTTGCTGGGCGCAGAACCGCCGCGGCCACTTCCTGATTACGGGAAAATAACGGAGCCCCGGGTCTTTGGAACGGAGCCCCGGGTCTTTGGTACGGAGCCCCGGGTCTTTAGACCCGGGGTACACGCGCCTTCAGCGCGCTTCTGAATCGATCTGACGAGCCGCGGCGCGCCGGTCCGGCGCGCCCGTGATCGGCCTGCCGACAACCAGATAGGAACTGCCGGCCGCGACCGCCTGCGCCGGCGTGAGCGTACGCGCCTGATCATCGGGCGACGCCTGAGCGCCGCCGCCGCGGATTCCCGGCGTCACGATCAGAAAGTCGGAACCGCAGGCCGCACGAATCGCCGCGGTCTCCTGCGGAGACGCGACCACGCCATCCAGGCCGGACGCGCGCGCCAACTCGGCCAGCTTGACGGCCTGATCGAGCGGGCTCGCCGACACGCCGACGCTGTTGAGATCGGTGCCGGTGAGACTGGTCAGGACCGTGACCGCGATCACAAGCGGCCTGGCGCCGCCGGCCGCGGCGGATTCATCCGCGGCACGCCGCGCCGCTTCCATCATCGCGCGGCCGCCAGAAGCGTGGACGTTCACCATCCACACGCCCAATCCGCACGCCGATCGGACGGCGCCGGCGACCGTGTTCGGGATGTCGTGAAATTTCAGGTCCAGGAACACGCGATCGCCGCGCGACACAAGCTGGCGGACCACGTCCGGCCCCGCCGCGGTGAACAACTGCTTGCCAATCTTGAACGCGCCCACGTCGCCGCGGACGGAATCCGCGAGGGCCACCGCCTCGGCCGGCGTCGAGACATCGAGGGCAACGATGATCCGGTTCATGCGTGGTTGTGCGAAGGCACGCGCAGCGATCCCACGAGATCGGCGACCGTCGCGATGTGGTGGCGGGTCATGTATTCATCGAGTCCGTCGATCAATTTCGACCAGATGAACGGATCGACGAAGTTGGCGGTGCCCACCTGGACCGCCGAAGCGCCCGCGATGAAAAATTCGAGCGCATCGCTGATGGTTGCAATACCGCCCATGCCGATGATTGGAATCTTCACGGCGTTATGGCATTCCCAGACCATCCGCACCGCGATCGGCCGAATCGCCGGACCGCTCAGGCCGCCCAGGCCGTTGGACAGTTTCGGGGTGCGCGTTTCCGGATCGATCGCCATGGCCAGGAACGTGTTGACGAGCGACACCGCATCGGCGCCGGCGTCTTCAGACGCGCGCGCGAACGACGCCACGTCCGTCACGTTCGGCGTCAGCTTGGGAATCAGCGGCAGCTTCGTAACCTTGCGGACGGCGCTGACCACATCGTGCGTGCCGTGAAGGCTGCAGCCGAACTGGATGCCGCCTTCCTTGATGTTCGGGCATGAGATGTTCAGTTCAATCGCGGCCACGCCTTCGTGGTCGGACAGCACGCGCGAAACTTCGCAGTATTCGTCAATCGTCGTGCCGCACACGTTGACGATCGTGGTGGCGCCGAGCTGACGCAGTTCCGGCAGTTTTTCGGCGACGAAACGATGGACGCCGATGCCCTGCAGGCCGATGGCGTTCAGCATGCCTGCCGGCGTCTCCACAATGCGCGGCGGCGGATGGCCCTGGCGTTCCTGCAGGAACAAGCCTTTCACGGCCACGCCACCGAGCGTGGACAAATCGACCGCGTCCTTGTACTCAACGCCGTAGCCGAAGCAGCCGGAGGCCCCGATGAACGGGTTGCGCAGCGTGAGCGATCCGAGCCGGGTGGAAAGGTCAGCCACGATCAGTGTCCTGTCAGATGGTCCCAGGCGACCGCGCGCGATTCAAACACGGGGCCTTCCAGGCACGCGCGCACGAAGACGCGCTGGGATCCTTTTTGCACCGGGATGACGCACGAATAGCACCCGCCCATTCCGCATCCCATCGTCGGCTCGAGCGAGACGAAGACCGGATGTCCCGCGGCCTCGCCGAGTTTGGCGACGGCGCGCATCATCGGTGTCGGTCCGCACGCGTAGATCGTGATGCGCGCATCCTTCGGGGCGGAATCCAGCGCGCGCTTGAGAGGTTCGCTGATGCGTCCGTGGTCGCCGCGCGTGCCGTCTTCCGTCGACAGATGCAGCCTGGCGCCGTCGCGCTCGAAGATGTCCGCGTAGTACAGGTCTGATTTCGATCGGGCGCCGTAGAACAATCGCCGCGGCGTGCCGCGCGTCCGGAGGGCCGCATCAAGCGTGGCGAACGGCGCGAGGCCCACGCCACCGGCCACCATCCACGCTTCGGCCGGCGGATCGACCGGCACGAACGGTTTGCCCAGCGGACCAAGAACGCTGACGCGTTCGCCGGGCTTGGCGGCGAACAACATCCGCGTGCCGACGCCCACGCGTTTGTTCAACAGTGAGATGCCGACGGGATTTCCCGCCGCGTCCATGACGCGCTCAAAGATTGAGAACGGCCTGCGCAGCAGCGGGTCCAGGCCCGCCTGCGGTTTCACCATCACGAACTGGCCGGGGCCCGCCGCGCGGGCGATCTCGGGTGCGTGCAGCGCGATTACGTTGTAGTCGGGCGAGAGGCGGGTGTTGGCGGTGACCTCTGCCGCCACGTCGAAGAGCATGCGCCAAAAAGTATATCGCGGCGAGATTATGATCGCTGCGCATGCGGTATCTGCGGATGCTGACCAACGCGCTCGCCGGTGGCGTGCTGATCGCGTTGTACCTCGGCATTCTTGTGCTTCAGCTCAATCCACAGGTGCAGATCGTGTCGTCCACGGCGTTGGGCTGGTTCGGCGCGCTCCTGGCGATGTACGGGCCGTACGTCACCGTGCTGATCGTGCTGGCGATCCTGGGCGGCGAGGCGATCGTGTCTCGGCCGCTCCGGCCGGGCTGGCTGAGCGTCCGCATCCTCGCGTGGCTGAGCGCCATCTCGTCCGCGACGGCCGCGATTCTCACGTGGGCCAACCTCGAAGGCATGCGTTCGATGATGTCTGCGGCCGCCGCCGACCGCATGCGCGAAGGCGCGACGGTCACCACGGTGTGCGCGATCGTGCTCGGGCTCGTCGCGATTCTGCGCTATTCGTTTGGCCGCCGCGGCAATCGTCCGGCCGCCGTGCTGATGGTGGCGTCCGTCCTCGGATCGCTGCTCATTCCCACCTGGATTCGCGGGCCGGGCGAAATCAAGGTGCCGGTCACGCGACGGGCGAACCAGGCGCATCCAGTCAGCGCGCCGCCGCGCGTGCGCATGCTGCTGATCGACGGCGCGTCACGCGGATTCCTCCTTCAGCGCGTGTCCGCCGATCGGCTGCCGAATTTCGGCAAGCTGATCGATCGCGGCGCGATCATTGATCTGGCCACGCTCCGGCCGACGCAGGTGGAGCCGGTGTGGACGGCGGCCGCAACAGGCAAGTTGCCGCCGAAGAATGGCGCGCGATCGGAATTCGTGTACCACGTGGCGGAGATCGAAACCGATCCCGTCGATTTGCTGCCCGACTACTGTTTCGCCCAGGCACTCCTGTACCAGGGCTTCGTGCGCGCCGAACCCATCACGTCGCTCGCGCGCCGCGCGCGGCCGCTGTGGGACATCCTCGCCGATTACGGCGTGCCGTCCGGCATCGTGAACTGGCCGCTGACGCGCCCGGCCGACACCGCGCTCGGCTTTCTCATCAGCGACTACTTCGACGAAGCGGCGAGTTCACCCACGCGTTCCGGCGACTTGCGCGCCGGCGATCCCACCACCGCGGTGGGCATGGCGCGCGAAACATTCGATCGCTGGCTGCAGGCCTCGCCGGCGGACGTGCTCTCTTCGCTGGCGACGGACGCGCGGTTGGCCGGGATCCGCCGCGCGCGCTGGGACCGCGCCTACGCCGAGTCCGAGAAGGAACTCACCGCCCTGTTTTCTCCTCGATTGACCGCGTTGCGCGTGGAAGGCGTGGATGAATTCGGTCACGCTTTTCTGCGCGACGCTGAGGCCGACCTCACGGGCGGGTTGCCGCGTTCGGATCCGGATCGATCGCCGCTCGATCGCTACTACGCTGCGCTCGACGCGCAGATCGAACGCCTGATTGCGCAAACCGAACCAGGCGACCTGCTCATCGTCGCCTCGGGATTCGGCATGGAGCGCACGCCGCTCCTCAAGCGCCTGCTGGCGCGTTTGCTCGGCGAGCCGGACATGACGGGATCGCACGAGGACGGACCGGATGGATTTCTGATCGCGTACGGCACGAACGTGCAGCCGGGTGAGTCCCGTCGCGGATCGGTGGTCGACATCACGCCAACGGTTCTTTACTATCTGGGAGTTCCGATCGGCCGCGACATGGACGGCTTTGCGCGGACCGACCTTTTCCGCATTACGTACACGCAGGAACATCCGGTCAGTTACACCCTGACGCACGAACGATAGGAGACGAGAGATGAAGCGACGTGAATTCATGACCGGATTGGTAGCCGGTGCGGCGGCAGGAGTCGGCGGCCGAATGACCTGGGAACGGTTCCGGAAGGATGCGCCCGGCCAGCCGATCCCGAAGCACGCGCAGCTGAGTTTCTCGGCGATGGGAGAGGACATCGGGATGTACCACGCGCTGAAGGAGCGGCTGAAGATTGAGAAGCCGACCTATATGGATGTTGGCGCCGCGCATCCGATTGCCGCGAACAACACGTACTTGCTGTACCGCCAGGCCGGCGGTCACGGTGTGCTCGTGGAACCCAATCCGATGTTTGTGGAGATGTTGCGCCGCGACCGGCCGAACGACATCACCGTGGCGGCCGGGATCGGCGTCGACGAGGTGAAGGAAGCCGACTACTACGAGGTCAAAGGCAACCCCTGGCTGAACACCTTCTCCGCGGAGAACGTGAAAGAGCGGCAGAAGACCGAGCCCGGTTACACGATCGAACGTGTGACCAAGATGCCGCTGCTCAACATCAACAAGGTGATCGAAGAACACCTGGGTAAGTCGCCGGATTTGCTGTCCACGGACGTTGAAGGCCTGGACTACGCCATTATCAAGACGCTCGATCTTCAGCGGTTCCGCCCCGCGATGATTTGTGCCGAGGACTCTTCGACGCTGGATTCCGGCGAACCGAGCGACATCGCGAAGTACCTCACGGCCAACGGCTATATCCCGCGCGGCGGCACGGTTTATAACGCGGTCTACGTGGACAAGGAACGTCTGAAGGGCTGAGAGCCAGGGGCGGACCGCCGCCGTACTGTGCTAAAGTCCTAAGTCGCTCTTTAACGCGGTCCTGAGAGGTCGCGAAGAGGTGAAGCATGCCCATCGTGATGGACGCGGCCCGCGTGTCGCGCAGTCTGACCCGAATCGCCCACGAAATTGTTGAACGCAATCGTCAGATCGATGATCTGGCGCTGATTGGCATTCGCGCGCGCGGCGTCCCCATTGCCGAACGCCTGGCTGCCGCCCTGCACGACCTGACCGGCGTCACCGTGCCGACCGGGGCGCTCGACATCACGCTGTACCGCGACGACCTGATGCGTCATGCCGTTGGGCCGCAGCCGGTGTTGCGCAGCACGGAAATCTCGTTTTCGATCGACGACCGCGTGATTCTGCTGGTGGACGACGTGCTCTATACGGGCCGGACGATTCGCGCGGCGCTGGATGCGCTCATCGATTTTGGCCGCCCGCGCGCGATTCAACTCGTCGCGCTCGTGGACCGGGGGCACCGCGAGCTCCCGATTCGCGCCGACTACGTGGGCCGCAACATTCCGACGTCGCAGCAGCAGAGCGTGCAGGTGCGCCTGGTTGAGCTCGACGGCCGCGATGAAGTGGAGGTGGAAGGATGAGCACCGCCGCCACCGCACTGCGCAGCCGTCACCTGCTCGGCATCGAACATCTGGAGCGCGACGAAATCGACCTGATTCTGGATACCGCGCTGGCGATGAAGGAAGTCGGTTCGCGCCACATCAAGAAGGTTCCGACGCTGCGCGGCCGGACCGTGGTCAATCTGTTTTTTGAAGCCAGCACGCGCACGCGCATGTCGTTTGAGCTGGCCGAGAAGCGGCTGAGCGCGGACACGCTCGGCATGACCACCACGGGATCGAGCGTGACGAAGGGCGAGACGCTCACTGATACCGCGCGCACCATCGAGGCGATGGCGCCCGATCTCATCGTCATGCGCCACGCGTCGTCGGGCGCGCCGCATCAGCTCGCCAAAATCTGCCGCGCCGGCATCATCAACGCCGGAGACGGCACGCACGAACACCCGACGCAGGCGCTGCTCGATGCGTTCACCATGCGCGAACGCAAGGCGCGGCTCCAGGGTTTGCGCGTGGCCATCGTCGGAGACCTCGAGCACAGCCGCGTGCTCCGGTCGAACGTGTTCCTGCTGACCAAAGTCGGCGCGTCGGTCGTTGTCTGCGGTCCGCCGACGTTGCGGCCGGTGGGCATCGCGGAGATGGGCGTTGAAGTGACGTCATCGATCGACCGGGCCGTGGAAGGCGCGGACGTGGTGATGATGCTGCGCGTGCAGCACGAGCGGATGAAGGGCCTGTTCCTGCCGTCCATGCGCGAGTACTTCACGCTCTTCGGCCTCACGCCCGAGCGCATGCGCCGCGCCGCTCCGGACGCCATCGTGATGCACCCGGGGCCGATGAACCGCGGTGTGGAAATCGATTCGGAAGTGGCTGACGGGCCGTGGTCGGTGATTCTCGACCAGGTGGCCAACGGTCTGGCCGTCAGAATGGCCGTGCTCTACTTGCTCGCAGGTGAAGAAGGATGAAGCCGTTGCTGCTGAAGAACGTTCACGTTGTCGATCCGGTTGCGGGCCGCAACGGCCGTTTCGACATTCTGGTTGAGAACGGCGTGGTCGCCCGCGTGGGCCGCGACTTGCCCGCAGATTCCGCCCGCGTGGTTGAGCTGCCGGCCGGCTGCGTTGTCACGCCGGGCCTGATCGACATTCACGTCCACTTGCGCGAACCGGGGCAGGAACACAAGGAAACGATCGCGACGGGGACGCAGTCCGCGGTGGCCGGCGGTTTCACGGCGGTGGCCTGCATGCCGAACACCGATCCGATCAACGACAGCGCGGCGGTGACGCAGTTCATCCTGAAGCGCGCCGCCGACGTGGGCGTCGCGCGCGTGTACCCGATTGGCGCTGTATCGATCGGCCAGAAGGGCGAGCAGCTGGCCGAAATCGGGGACCTTCGCAATGCTGGCTGCGTGGCGATTACCGACGACGGCCGGCCCGTGTCGACCTCGTTGCTGATGCGGCGCGCGCTCGAGTACGCCTCGATGTTCGGCATTCCGGTCATCGACCACTGCGAGGATCCGTCGCTCAAGGAAGGCGGGTCGGCCCACGAGGGCAAGGTGGCCGCGATGCTCGGCATCAAGGGCATTCCGAACGCGGCCGAGTCGATTTGGGTCGAGCGCGACATTTCAATCGCCGAGATGACCGACGGACACATTCACATCGCGCACATGAGCGCGCGGCAGTCGCTGCGCGCGGTTCGTGCGGGCAAGGACCGCGGCATCAAGGTCACCGCGGAAGTCACGCCGCACCATTTCGTGCTGACCGACGAGGCGCTGCGTTCCGGCGGCGGCTACGACACGAACACGAAGATGAACCCGCCGCTGCGCGAGGCCGCGGACCGCGACGCGATGATCGAAGGCCTGCGCGATGGATCGATCGACGTCATCGCCACCGACCACGCGCCGCATCACGCGGACGAAAAGGCGCTGGAGTTCGACCGCGCGCCGTTCGGCATCGTGGGCCTGGAGACCGCCGTGCCGCTGTGTTTCGACCGGCTGGTGCATGCCGGCGTGATCGGCCTGCCGCGATTGATCGAGTTGCTGTCGGCAAACCCCGCCCGCGTACTTGGCCTGCCGGGCGGCACGATTCGCGAGGGTGAGGCGGCGGACCTGACGATTCTTTCGCCGGACACGCCCGTCACGATCGAAGCGCGCAGCCTGCGGTCGAAATCGAAGAATACGCCGTTCGATGGCTGGACGTTGAAAGGCGCCGTGGCCGCGACGATCGTCGGCGGCAGAACGGCGTACGTGAACGAATCGATACTGAAGGGATGGGCGGACGTGGGGGAGAACCGGAAGTGACGCGGAAAGAACAGTTGCACGCCAATGCGTTGATGAACCTGCGTGAGCACGAAGTGCTCATGCTGGATGGACATTTTGATTACGGCAACGGGTACCACGGCACGGTGTACCTCAACCCCCACAAGATCTTTCGTCAGCCGTCGCTCATCTGGCGGTTCGCGCAGGATCTGATCGAGCTGCTGCCAGACGCGGTGGTGGCGGACATCGACGTGGTGTCGGGTCCGGTCATGGGCGGCGCGCTCTTTGCGCATACGCTGGCCGGTTTGCTCGATGGCCGACGCGCGCTCACGCACGCGCCCACCAGCTTCGCGCCGCTCTCGCTCGACGGGCAGGGCACGCTGATTCTGCGTCCGTTCTACCGCTCGGTGGTCAACGGCAAGCGCGTGATGCTGGCCGACGACGTGCGGAATACGGGCGAGACGTTTGCGCGCGCCAAGGCGGCCATCGAGAGCGCCGGCGGCAAGGTGATCGCCACCGCGGAGATTTGCGACCGTCTTGAATCGATCGTTGACCTGGGCGTGCCGAATTTCGCGCTGGCTGAATACCGCGCGCCAGAGAACTATCCGGTGGCGACATGTCCGCTGTGCAAGGCAGGCAAACCGGTCACGGCGTTCTGAAGGACGCCCTCGACCGGCTCTATACCTCCTTCAACTATCCGGATTCGGCCCGCGATCCGATCCAGATCGTCCGCCGCTACACGCAGACGGCGGATCGCGAGGTAGTTGCCTTCATCGCCGCGGGGCTCGCGTTCGGCCGCGTCGCGTCGGTGATGGCGTCGGTGGAGAACGTCTGCAGCGCGATCGGTCCGTCGCCGGCCGATTTCATCCGTGATTTCGATCCCGCGCGCGACGGACGAGACCTCCGCAGCATCGTGCATCGCTGGACGCGCGGCGACGACATCGTTGGATTGATCTGGACGCTGCGCCAGTTGATCGAGCGCGACGAATCGCTCGAGCACAGCTTCGCGCATGGGCTCGATCCATCGGCAGCGGACGTGGAGCACGCGCTGGAGGCCTTCGCCGCCCGCGCGCGTGGCGTGGATCTGAAGCCGGCGTACGGACGCCGGCCGCGACAGCCCGGCGCGCATTATTTCTTTTCCCGTCCATCCACCGGCTCGGCCTGCAAACGCCTCAACCTGTTTCTGCGCTGGATGGTCCGGCGCGATGCGATCGATCCCGGCGGCTGGACGACCGTTCCAGCGCGCCAGCTCGTTGTCCCGCTGGACACCCACACGATTCGCGTGGGGAAGTGCCTCGGCCTGACGCGGCGCGTGTCGCCCGGCTGGAAGATGGCGTCCGAGATCACCGCGGCCCTGCGCGCATTCGACCCAGACGATCCGGTCCGCTACGACTTTTCGCTGTGTCACCTCAGCATGATGGGCGCGTGCGGTTACGGGACGAAGCGCGGAGATCGCGACTGCCCGCTGCGGGGGAATTGCGAGAAAGTCAAAAGTCAGAAGTCAAAAGGGAAAAGTTGAGATACTGAGCCCGGAGGATCGGCCCGTGAAAAGCTTTCTTGTAGGCCTGGCGGCCAGTGGCGCCATGACCGTTGCCTTGCTTGCCACGCAGTCCACGGAAACCATCGATGCCGCGACGATCGCGAAGATCCGCGATGAGGGACTGAACAAGTCGCAGGTGATGGAGACGATGTTCTGGCTGACGGATCGGTACGGTCCCCGGCTGGTGGGATCCCCGGAGTTTGAAGAGGCCGGCGACTGGGCCGTGAAGCAGTTGCAGGCGTGGGGCGTTCAGAACGTTCGCAAGGAACGGTTTCCGATCGGCAAGGGCTGGTCGCTTGTGAATTTCCACGCCACGATGACGTCGCCGCGCGTGATGCCGATCATCGGCGTGCCGAAGGCGTGGACGCCGGGCACGAGCGGGCGCATCACCGCCGACGTGGTCCGGCTGAACATCACCAGTGAAGCCGACTGCATGAAGCTGCGCGGCACGCTCCGCGGAAAGATCGTGCTGACGCAGCCGGCACGTGCGGTGCGCATGAACGATCAAGGAGACGGCACCGTCCTCCGGTACACCGACAAGGACGGGAAGTGGTTGAAGGAAGCGCAGTCGATGCCGGCAGCGCGCGGCAATCGTGCCGGTGGCGCGGCCGGTGGCGGCGGCGGTGCAGCGGGCGCGGGTGGCGGCGGCGGGCGAGCGGCCGGCGCTGGTGCCGCGGCTTCTCCAACCCCGTCGCCCTCGCCGACACCTGCAGTCGATCCGTGCGTAGCCATCGGCGCGGCGCTGACGGCGGCTGGACGTGGACGCGCGGCGGCAACTCCTGACAATCCCGAAGATCCGACGGCCGCGCAGGCTCCGGCCGGACGCGGCGGCGGCCGAGGCGGCGGACAGGCGCTGACGAATGCGCTCACGCGTTTCTATAAAGCCGAAGGCGTCCTCGCGCTGTTCGATCGCGGCAGCGATTCGGATCTCGTAGCTGGTGGCAGCGACCTCACGTGGCAGCAACAGCGTCCGGACGGCGGCACGTTCGTCGCGTCGTCTGGCGGGGATCGCAATGCCGACCCCGCGACGATCATGCCGCAGGTGGTGTTGGCCGTTGAGCACTACAACCGGATGGTCCGGCTGCTTGAACACAACGTGCCGGTGAAAGTCGATCTCGAACTGCAGGTGAAGTACACCGACGAGACGCGCCCGGGCGGGTTCAACATCCTGGGCGAGATTCCCGGCACGGACAAGGCCGACGAGCTCGTGGTGATCGGCGCGCACTTTGATTCGTGGCAGGGCGCCACCGGCGCCACCGACAACGCCACCGGATCGGCGGCGATGATGGAGGTGCTGCGCATCGTGAAGACACTCGGGTTGAAGCCGCGCCGCACGATTCGGATCGCGCTCTGGGGCGGCGAAGAGTCCGGACTGGTCGGCTCGCGGTTCTACGCCACCGAGCATCTGGGCACGCGCGCGAACCCGAAGCCGGAAAACGAAAAGCACTCGGCGTATTTCAACATCGACAACGGCACCGGGAAGATTCGCGGCATCTGGATGCAGCAGAACGCGAACGTTGAGCCGATCTTCCGCGCGTGGATCGCGCCGCTGAAAGATCTTGGCGTGGACATCCTGGGTC
>Ga0315912_10005623_pt1 | contig 11465 bp, 8 predicted proteins | sample VfabasoilMG_FD_204469 | JGI IMG/M metagenome (GOLD analysis project Ga0315912, IMG submission 204469) | Garden soil microbial communities collected in Santa Monica, California, United States - V. faba soil | ecosystem: Environmental > Terrestrial > Soil > Garden | place: USA: California...
GAGTCCTTGATCGGATCGGCCACGCTGCCGATGCCCGCGGCGCGGCCGTCGATCGCGACGAACACGGCGGACTGGCCTCCACGGCGCATCGCGTCCGCCTGTGCGGGCAGGGGGCCTGCGTCGATGCCGAGTTCACCGAACAGCCCGAGGTTACCGACCGCCACTTTCCGGCCGCCGACATTTCCCGTAACGCCCTTGCCCGTGATCGATTGAAAGTCCGAGACCTTCGCGATCGGCAGGTTTTTCTGCGTCGCACCCTCGACGACGGCGGCACCGAGCGGATGTTCACTGCCGAGTTCGAGCGCCGCGGCGAGCCGCAGCACGGTATCGGCGTCGAAGCCGTTCGCGGGCACGACGGCGGCGAGTTTCGGCCTGCCGAGCGTCAGCGTGCCGGTCTTGTCGACGACCAGCGTGTCGATGCGTTCGAACGTCTCCAGCGCTTCCGCATTCCGGATCAGCACGCCGAGTTGCGCGCCGCGGCCGGTGCCGACCATGATCGACATCGGTGTCGCGAGTCCCAATGCACAGGGGCAGGCGATGATCAGCACCGCGACGGCGTTGACGATTGCATGCGCCAGCCGCGGCTCCGGCCCCCACGCGTTCCATGCCAGGAACGTCAGCAACGCGATGGCGACGACCGCCGGGACAAACCAGCCGGACACGGTATCGGCAAGCCGCTGGATGGGCGCGCGGCTGCGCTGCGCTTCGCCGACCATGTGCACGATCCGGGCGAGCAGCGTATCGGCGCCGACCTGTTCCGCCCGCATGAGCAGCGAACCTGTGCCGTTGACCGTGGCGCCGATCAGCCGATCGTCCGGACGCTTCGAGACGGGCATCGGCTCACCGCTGATCATGGATTCGTCGACTGCGCTCGTGCCTTCGAGTACGCGGCCGTCCACGGGCACCTTTTCTCCGGGTCGGACGCGCAGGCGGTCGCCTGGTTTGACGTGTTCGAGCGGAATGTCCTCCTCGCGCCCGTTCGCGTGCGCGATGCGCGCCGTCTTCGGCGCGAGACTCAGCAGCATGCGGATCGCTGTGCCCGTCCGGCTCCGCGCGCGGAGTTCCAGCACCTGTCCGAGCAGGACCAGCGCAGTGATGACCGCCGCGGCCTCGAAGTAAACCGCGACCACGCCGTGGTGGCCGCGCATCGTTACGGGGAAGATACCGGGTGCGATCAGCGCGACGGTGCTGTAGATCCAGGCGACGCCGACGCCGAGCGCGACCAGCGTGAACATGTTGAGATGCCCGGTTCGCAGCGAATTCCATCCGCGCACGAAGAACGGCCAGCCGCCCCACCAGACCACCGGTGTCGCGAGTACGAACTGGGTCCATTGCACAGTACGCGGCGCGAGCAGGTCTTCAATCAGGCCCGGCGCGAGATCATGCAACATGGCCAGCACGAAGGCGGGCACGGCCAGCAGCACGCTCGCGCCGAAACGCCGCGACATATCCCGCAACTCGGCGTCGTCCCCGTCGGCCGTCGCGATCCGGGGTTCGAGCGCCATGCCGCAGATTGGGCAGTTGCCCGGTGCGTCGCGGACGATCTCCGGGTGCATGGGGCAGGTGTACTCCGTCGCGCTGCCCGGTGGCGGTGCGGCCGGTTTCGCCGCCGGCTCGTGGTGACCGTGCCCGCACACGTGTTCGGCGCCATGCTTCGCCGCGTGCCCGTGGCCGCAGTGGTGTTCGCGACCCTTGTCGTGCGATGTCACGGTCGCGGCTGGTAGGGTTCTACGATCCGGGTTCGTAGCGGATTTCTTTCTCGATCACGTTCCACATCGTGTCGGCGACGGGTTCGCTCATTTCTTCGTGCAGGTGTCCCGCGAGTCCCGCACAGCGCGCGGTCAGCACGACCCCGCGCATGGCGTTCGCCGGTACGCCGGCTTCGCCGAGCGCGGCCGCGATGGCGGCACTGACGTTGGTGACGAGCTTCTTTCCGTATTCCTGTCGCACGGCGCGCTCGAGCGCGTTCAACGCGCGCAGGTGCTGGCCGGCGACGCCGGCTTCCTTCGCGATGGCGACGAGCCGTTTGACGCGCGGATCGCCGCCGCGATGAATGGGGTGACCGAAGCCGGGGATCGGTTTCTTCGATTCGCGGTGCGCCTTGACGATCGCGGCCGCGGTGGCGGTGCGCTGCCGATCCGGCACGGCGACGAGTTGTTCGAGGATACGTCCGCAGGCGCTGGCCGTGCCCGCGAAGCGATCGCCGACGCCGAGCAGTCCCGCCGCGATGGCGCCCTGGTAGGACTCCGGCGCGCCGTGGAGTGTCAGGCGCGCCACGATCGCGGACGGCACGAGCCCGTGTTCCATGATCGTGACCATCACCGCATCGAGGACCTTTGCCTGTTTCCGCGACGGCATGCGGCCGAGCAGTTGCAGCAGGGCCATCTGGCTGAAGGTCACCTTGCCCATGAGATCGCCGACCAGGTCGTGCCCGCGAATGGTGATCCGGTGCGCGTCGTAACCGCTGATGCGCGTGGTCCTGCGTGTCGGCTTTTTCATGGGAGTCTCCGCCGGCAGGGTATGATCGGCCGGGCTGACACCATATTAATGATCTACGCCCCCGAAATCGAAACGCGTCCCCTGGCGGAGCAGTTCCGGCTGGATGCGGTGCAATACCGTCGCCAGCTTGAATACCTGTTCGGGCGATCTCCGTTTTATCGCCGGAAGCTGTCGGCTGCCGGATTCCGCGACGCGGCTGCCGCCGGACCGCTCGAGCGCATCCACGAGCTGCCGTTCACCGAGAAGGACGAGTTGCGCCGCACGCAGGCGGAAACGCCGCCGTTCGGCGAGCACCTCGCCTGCGATCCTTCCGCACTGGTACGCGTCTACTCCACCTCCGGCACCACGGGCGTGCCGTGCTACATCGGCCTGACGCGCAACGATCTGGACCTGTACGCGACCAACGTTGCGCGCGGCTACAGCGCGGCGGGATTCTCGCGCCGCCAGCGCATCATCGTCAGCGTGAACGCGGGACCGTTCGTGGCGGCGGCCGTGTACGACGGCTATGCGAAGATCGGCTGCACGATCATTCCCGTCGGCACCGGCAATACCGAGCGCCTGGTGGCCGCCGTGCAGAAACTGGGCGCGACGGGCATCGCCTGCACGCCGTCGCACGCGCTGTACCTCGCGGACTGGCTGGCCGAGCGAAGCATCGAGGCCCGCACGCTGGGACTCACGACGCTGGTCACGGCCGGCGAGCCGGGCGGCGGCGATCCGATGATCCGGTGCAGGCTCGAGGAAACCTTCGGCTGCCGGGTCCGCGAGTGCATGGGGATCGGCGACATTTCCCTGAGCGCGTGGGGTGAGGACGAGGCGGGCGGCGGCATGCACTTCATGGCGCGCGGCTTCGTGCACGTCGAGTTGATCGATCCGGACAAGGGCACACCGATTCCCTGGGAGGACGGCGCGCGGGGTGAACTCGTGTACACGGCGCTGGTGCGCGAGGCGATGCCGCTGCTGCGCTTCCGCAGTCGTGACCACGTGGTCGTGAACATGCAGCCCAACCCGACCGGCCGCACCGGGCCGCGCATCCGTTGCATCGGTCGGACCGATGACATGCTGATCGTGCGCGGCGTTAACGTGTTCCCGTCGGCGGTACGCAGCGTGCTGGCAGAATTTGCACCGGACATCGGCGAGATATTCCGGATCATGCCGAGCGTCCGCGGCGTCTCGCAGCCGCCGCCGCTGCCGATCGTCGTCGAACTGGGTCGCGGCGTGGAACGCGCGCCGGAGGGACTGGCGGTGCGGATGAACGCGGCCATTCGTTCGCGCCTGCTCGTGACCGCCGCCGTCGAGTTGGTCGGTTACGGCACCCTGGAACGCGGCGAATACAAGTCGAGACTGGTGGACTACTCGCGCGCGGGTTGATTTATTTTCTGAAAAAGGCCATCCATGGCCATTTTCAGAGGCGGAAAACGACCGATTCGCCGGGAGCGAATCGGGTCGCGCGGAGCGCGCCCGGAGGGCGCAGACCAGGGATGGTCTGCGACAAAATGTGATTTTCGTGTTTCACTCGGCACATCCCTGTGCCTCGCCGCTGCGCGGCGGCCTGCGGCCGTGCCAATCGACAGTCCTGCCGATTGGTCTTCGATGCTCAATCGCATGCGCGATTGAGCAACGCCGTACCTCCTGTACGGTAGACCTCCCCTAGAGCGTGTCGATGACAGGCGTCCAGCGCTGCTCGCGGCGCGTTTCCCGATCTCCCGTCGATTCGCCGTCGTAGTTCATCGGTTTTGGCGCCGGCAGACCTTCCGGAACCGGATCGAGTGTGTTCACGCTGATGACGGCGATTTTCCCGCGCGGGGAATCCATGCAGGCAGCGACGTAGATCCCGCAGTTCCCGCAGATCAGGAAGTCGGTGATGCGCAGACCGAAGCGGTACCGGATGAGCGTTTCCGGTCGGGCGATGCGGAATTCCAGCGAGCCATCGGGATCACTGACGGACAGCGCGCCGTGACGCCGGCAGAACGTGCACTGGCAGGCGCGGATCGGCCAGTCGCGCGGCGCGATCGCCGTCCGCCAGGAATAGGCCACGTCGCCGCAATGGCATCGGCCGGGGTACGTCGCGACGGGATCCGGGTTCACCGGATCGGATTATATTCCCGTCTCCTCCGCGTGCGGCGTTCGTGCGCCGCAATCAGTTGCACTGGCAGCGGGCGGAGTCGGCCGTTATGGCACCCGCCGTGCACGCGTTCGCAACCGTAACGCACTTGCCGCCGCGCGATCCGCATTGCTCGGCACAGTTCAGGGTCGAGATGTCGACGGGGCTCGTGCGGTTGTCGTGGATGTGGCAGGCGGAGTTGTTCGTGTACTCGTTGATCGACTGCTTCTGTTCGCCCTCGCAGCTGTCGCCGCGGACGCTGAGCGCCGTCCCCGCGCAGCTGCTCGTCAGGTATTCAACGTGGCAGCCGGCCGTGGTCGCGTCGTTGCCCGCGTCTTTCCGGTCAATGAAGTAGTAGCTCTTGCCGGATCCGGCGCCGGCGGCACAGGCAGTCAGGGCGGCGATCAGGCAGAGCGGCAGTGCAATTCTCAGGATGCGCATGGCGGTGTCCTCCGTCCGGCCCGGGGCGGGCCTGCCGCGGACAATGCGCCGCGTGCGGGTGCCGATCAATCACCCCGATGGGGTAGCTCCAGCCATTCCCGCAATTGTCGTACGACCTCGGCGGGTTGCTCGGCGTGCAACCAGTGGCCGGCATCCGGGATGGTGCGCAGTTCGGCGGCGGGGAACAGGCGACGGATGGCCGGTTCGTGTTCCGGGCGCAGGAAATCCGCGCGGCCGCCGGCGACGAACCGCGCCGGGCCCGCGTAGCTTCGATCGATGTCGGGGAAGCCTCCGAGTTCCGCCAGGTTGTGATCGAGGGCTTCGAGGTTGAGCCGCCAGCGAAACGTTTCGCCTTCGCGCACGAGGTTGTGCAGCAGGAACTGGCGCGTGGCCGTGTCGCGCACGGCCGCCTCGAGGTGCGCCTCCGCGTCGTGCCGCGAACGGATCGTCGCGAGCGGCATGGATCGCATGGCGGTGATGAACCGATCGAAACCGGAGTGATAGCGCACGGGCGCGACGTCCAGCACCATCAGCCGCCGCGCGCGCCGGGCATGTTCGAGGGCGAACATCATCGCCACCTTGCCGCCCATGCTGTGACCGGCGATGTTCACCGCATCGAAGCCAAGCTGGTCGGCGAGCGCCAGCACGTCTTCCGCCATTTCGCTGTAGCTCATCGTGGCCGCGTGCGGGCTGTCGCCGTGGTTGCGAAGATCCACGGCGACCACACGCGCGAACTCCGCGAGCGGCCTGACCAGCGACATCCAGTTGCGCTTCGAGCCGAACAGGCCGTGCAGGATGAAGAGCGGCTCGCCGGAACCGAGAGTTTCGTGGGCAAGAGCGACTGGCATGGTCAGAGGCGGAAGGTAGTAGGTAGAAGGTAGAATATAGGGAAAACAGGAAGCGTCTTTCCGTCCTTTCCCTACATTCTATATTCTAGCTTCTATATTCTCGTTCGAGGTCGTTATGAACCGTATTGTGCGTGTTGCCGCGTTGCTTGCACTGTCCGCAGGCGCTTCCGCCCAGCAGAGCGTGCCCTTTGCCGACGGCGTTCCCGTCGCGCCCACCGGACTGACCGGCAAGCCGCTGGGCGACGGCCCGTTCGTGTACCCCACGGCGGAGCAGCAGAACATCGAGGTGACGGTCGTGACGCGCGGGCTCGAGTATCCGTACAGCATGGCCTTCCTGCCAGACGGCGAGCTGCTGGTCACGGAACGCCCCGGCCGGTTGCGAATCGTCCGCGACGGCGTGCTCGATCCGAAGCCGGTCAGCGGCGGCCCCGCCTCGCGCTTTGCCGGCAAATCCGGCGCGCTGGGCGCGATGCACGGTTACATGAACGTCGCGGTGCATCCGCAATTCGCGAAGAACCACCTGATCTATTTCAGCTACAGCAAACCGGTGGACGAGAAGACTGCGATCACCGCAGTGGCGCGCGCCCGGCTGGACGGCGGCGCGATGTCCGAAGTGCGGGACGTGTTCACGGGCGAGGCACACTACGGCGCGGTCGCGATCACGATGACGCCGGACGGCATGCTGTGGATCGCGACCAGCGGTGACGATGCGCAGGACCCGAACACTTTCGGCGGCAAGGTGCTGCGGCTGAAGGACGACGGCAGTGTGCCGGCGGACAATCCCTTCGTCGGCAAGTCCGGCTGGCGGCCGGAGATCTACACGCTGGGTCATCGCAGCTGCCTCGGGCTGACCGTGCATCCGGTGACGCACGAGGTATGGCTGAGCGAGATGGGGCCGAACGGCGGTGACGAGATCAACATCCTCCGCGCGGGGCGCAATTACGGCTGGCCGAAGGTCAGCCTGGGCCGCACTTACACCGGCGAGTGGCAGGCGGAGGGCGGGCAGCCCACGCACGAGGGCTACGAATATCCCTATGTGTACTGGATGCCCGCCATCTCCGTGTCGGGCCTGACTTTTTACACGGGCGACAAGCTGCCGCAGTGGAGCGGCGACCTGTTTGTCGGCGGCCTGCGCATGGGCGAGATCCCGGGCACCGGGCATCTCGAGCGCGTGCTGTTCAACGAGAAGATGGAAGAGCTGCGCCGCGAATCGTTGCTCGTCGATCTGCGCCAGCGCATCCGCGACGTGAAGCAGGGGCCGGATGGCCTGCTGTACGTGGCGACCGACGAGGAAAAGGGCGCGATCCTGCGCATCGAACCCGCACCGTAGGCGTCAGGCTTTGATGGGGTTGGTTTTCCCCATCTACTGCCTACGCTTTTTTCTTTGGCAGCTTATCCGCGCGCAGGTATTTCACGGGCCAGATGCGGAGGTACCAGATGTCCTCATCGGTGCCGTCCATGGGATCGTAGTCCCTGAATTTCTCGCGGCTCACCCATGCGTAATCCGTGTGTTCGTGGTTCAGGCGGACGCTGCCGCCGATCCAGCGCGCATGAAACAGCCACGCCTCGTACTTGCCGCCGTAGAGTGAGTCGCGCACCGGGCCGACCACCTGTACCGGTTCCACGGAGATCTCCGCGCCGATCTCCTCGGTCAACTCCCGCACCGCGCAGTCCTCGGGTTTCTCTCCCTTCTCGATGTGGCCGGCGGGGAATCCCCAACGGCCCGGCGCGATTTGCGCCGCGGGGCTGCGCTTGAGGAACAGCAGTTCACCGCGTTCGTTCTCGAGGATGTTGATGGCGAAACTGGCGACGGGCGGTGAAAGCATGAACAGGTAGGTGGTAGTTGGTAGATGGGGAATGGGGAAAACCGAAAATCCGGATGGGTTCATTCTTTCCCCATCCCCCATCTACTATCTACCATCTACGTCCTTATAGGAGGATGTGGCGGATATCCGTGAGGATCGCACTCAGGTACTGCGTGAACTCCGCGCCGGCGACGCCGTCGATGACGCGGTGATCATAGGAGAGCGCGTAGGGCAGCATCAGCCGCGGCTCGAACTTCCCGTTTACGTACACGGGTTTCATGGCGGCGCGCGAGACGCCGAGGATGGCGACTTCCGGCGTGTTGATGATCGGCGTGAAGCCCGCGCCGCCGACGTGGCCGAGACTCGAGATGGTGAAGCAGCCGCCCTGCATTTCCGACGGCTTGATCTTCTTCTCGCGGCATTTCTCCGCGAGATCCGAGAGTTCCTTCGCGAGCTCGAACAGCCCCTTCTGATCCGCGTCCTTGATCACCGGCACCATCAGCCCCTGCTCGGTGTTCACCGCGAAGCCGATGTGAAAGTACTGCTTGCTGACGATGGACTCGCCGTCCGGTGTCAGGGAGACATTGAAGTCGGGGAACTTGCGCAATGCGACGACCGCCGCCTTCACCAGGAAAGTCAGCAGCGTCAGCTTCAATCCCTTCTGTTTCGCCTCGTCCAGTTTCGATTTCCGGAAAGCTTCGAGTTCCGAGATGTCCGCCTCGTCGAACTGCGTGACGTGCGGTACCGTGATCCAGCTGCGGTGCAGGTTCTGTGCGGTGAGCCGCTTGAGCCGCGGCAGGGCCTTCGTTTCCACGGGCCCGAACCTGGAGAAGTCGATGGCCGGGATCTGCGGGAGGGAGAACCCGCCGCCCTGGTCGAACACGCGGTTGCCCGACATCACCGCCCGGGTGAATGACTTGACGTCGTCCTTGCTGATACGGCCGTTGCGCGCGGAGCCGCGCACCAGGCCCAGATCGACGCCCAGTTCGCGCGCGAAGCGGCGCACGGAGGGGCTGGCGTAAGCTTTCGCGGACTGGTTGCCGGCGACGGTCGCGGCGCTGGTCGGTGCGGCCGGTGCCGCGCGGCGTCCTGATTCCGGCGGCGCGGGTTCCGGGGCCTTTGCCGTCGGTGCCGGTTTCGCGGGTGCCGGCGTCTTCGGTGCGGCCGGCGCGGTCTTCGCGGGCGCGGCACCGGACTCCTCCAGCATCAGGATCGGCGTGCCTTCGGACACCTTGTCGCCGACCTTCACGAGCAGTTTCTTCACGACGCCGGCGGCCGGCGCCGGGATCTCCATCGTGGCCTTGTCGCTCTCGAGGCTCATGAGCGGATCCTCGGCCTTGACCACGTCGCCCGGCTTGACCGCGATCTCGATGATCGCGACGTCGTGGAATTCCCCGAGATCGGGAACCTTGATTTCGCGCTCTGTTGCCATGTTGATGTGTGTATAGCCTCGGCCAAAATCGTAGGCGGTAGGCAGTAGGCGGTAGACGGGGGAAAACAGTCCCGATTTTGACGCTCCCTGTCTACTGCCTACCGCCTACTGCCTACGCCTCTATACCGTTACGGGATTCGGTTTCTCTGGATCGATCCCGTACTTCCTGATCGCCTCGCTCACCGTCTTCGCCGGAATCTCGCCTTCGTCGGCCAGCGCCTTCAGCGCGGCGACGGCGACGTAGAAACGGTTCACTTCGAAGAACTCGCGGAGCTTGGCGCGCGTGTCGCTGCGGCCGAAACCGTCGGTGCCAAGCACGGTGTAGCGGCGCGGCACGAACGGCCGGATCTGATCGCTCACGGTCTTCATGTAATCGGTCGCCGCGATTACGGGCCCAGCGTGCGCCTTGAGCGCTTCTTCCACGTAGCTCGCGCGCGGCTTCTTCTCCGGATGCAGCAGGTTCCAGCGCTGCGCATCCAGGCCGTCGCGGCGCAGTTCGTTGAAGCTGGTGACGCTCCAGATGTCGGCATCCACGCCGAAGTCATCGCTCAGCAGGTCGGCGGCGGCGATGACTTCGCGCAGGATCGTGCCGGAGCCCAGCAGCTGCACGCGCAATTTCTTCTTCCCGCCTTTCCGGAACAGGTACATGCCGCGGATGATTCCGTCCTCGGCGCCCTCGGGCATCGCGGGATGTTCGTAGTTCTCGTTCATCACCGTGATGTAGTAGTAGACGTCTTCTTCCTTCTCGAACATGCGCTTCAGGCCGTCGCTGATGATCACGGCGAGTTCGAAGGCGAAAGCCGGGTCGTAGGCGATGCAGTTCGGAATGGTCGAGGCCAGCAGGTGGCTGTGGCCGTCCTGGTGCTGGAGTCCCTCGCCGTTCAGCGTCGTGCGGCCGGCCGTGCCGCCGAGCAGGAAGCCGCGGGCGCGGATGTCGCCGGCGGCCCAGGCGAGATCGCCGATGCGCTGGAAGCCGAACATGGAATAGAAGATGTAGAACGGGATCATCTGGATACGGTGGTTCTTGTAGGAGGTCGCCGCCGCGATCCAGGACGAGAAGGCGCCCGCTTCGTTGATCCCTTCCTCGAGAATCTGGCCGGCGCGATCTTCGCGGTAATACATCAGCTGGTCCGAGTCCTGCGGCTTGTAGAGCTGGCCGACGGAGGAATAGATGCCGAGCTGGCGGAACATGCCTTCCATGCCGAAGGTGCGCGCCTCGTCCGGGATGATCGGCACGATGTGCTTGCCGATGTTCTTGTCGCGCAGCAGGTTGTTGAGGATGCGCACGAAGGCCATCGTCGTCGAGATCTCGCGACCTTCCGAACCGGTGAGCAGCTTGTCGTGGATGTCGACGCCCGGCACCTTGAGCGGCGCCGCGTGCGGCCACTTGCTCAGCAGGAAGCCGCCGAGCTGCTCGCGCGCCGCCTTCATGTACTTGATCTCGGGGCTGTCGTCCGGCGGCCGGTAGAACGGCGCTTCGCCGATCTTGTCGTCCGGGATCGGAATGTTGAAGCGATCGCGGAACTGGCGCAGCGCGTCCTCGTTCATCTTCTTCTGCTGGTGCGTGATGTTCTGGCCTTCGCCCGCCATGCCCATGCCGTAACCCTTGACGGTCTTCGCCAGGATCACGGTCGGCTGGCCGGTGTGCTTCACCGCCGCGGCGTAGGCCGCGTACACCTTGTGCGGATCGTGGCCGCCGCGGTTCAGCCGCCAGACGTCCGCGTCCGACAGGTTCGCGACCATGGCCCGGAGTTCGGGGTACTTGCCGAAGAACTGCTCGCGCACATAGGCGCCGTCGTTCGCCTTGAATGCCTGGTACTCGCCGTCGACGCACTCTTCCATGCGTTTCAGCAGCAGGCCCTGCGTGTCACGCGCGATCAGCGGGTCCCAGTAGGAACCCCAGATCACCTTGATGACGTTCCAGCCGGCGCCGCGGAACTCGGCCTCCAGTTCCTGGATGATCTTGCTGTTGCCGCGCACCGGGCCGTCGAGCCGCTGGAGATTGCAGTTGATGACGAAGATGAGATTGTCGAGTCCCTCGCGTGCCGCGAGATCGATCGCGCCCATGGACTCGGGCTCGTCCATCTCGCCGTCGCCCATGAAGGCCCATACTTTTCTGTTGGTCTTCGGCGTGAGGCCACGATCCTCGAGGTAGCGCAGGAAGCGCGCCTGGTAGATCGCCATCAGCGGCCCGAGACCCATGGACACGGTCGGGAACTGCCAGTAATCCGGCATCAGCCACGGGTGCGGATAGGACGACAACCCCTTGCCGTCCACCTCGCGGCGGAAGTTGTGCATCTGCTCTTCGGTGATTCGGCCCGACAGGAAGGCGCGCGCGT
>Ga0315912_10005624_pt1 | contig 11464 bp, 9 predicted proteins | sample VfabasoilMG_FD_204469 | JGI IMG/M metagenome (GOLD analysis project Ga0315912, IMG submission 204469) | Garden soil microbial communities collected in Santa Monica, California, United States - V. faba soil | ecosystem: Environmental > Terrestrial > Soil > Garden | place: USA: California...
TGCCGGCGAACCCGGCACCGTCGCAGTACCTGGTCGCGCGGTACGGAGTCGTCGGGTTCACCGGTCGCGAGCGAGAGCTGGCGGAGCTCGATGCGTGGGCCGAGCGACCGGGTACGGTCGCGGTGCGACTGATCTACGGGCCGGGCGGGGCGGGCAAGACTCGGCTGCTGCTCGAGTGGGTGAAGCGACGTCGAGGTGTAGGCGAGCACGTCGGGTTCTTGCGCGATGACATCGATGATGCGGTCGTCGACTGGCTCGGCGACACGCAGCAAGCCACCATCGTCCTCGATTACGCCGAGACTCGGCCGGGGCTGTTCAAGCTGCTGCATCGCTTGGCGCCCTCGCGGACGGAGGAGGGCTCGCGACGAGTGCGAGTGGTCTTGCTCGCCCGCAATGCCGGGGACTGGTGGGAGTCGCTGTCGCAGCGAGACGAGGGTGTGCGAGCGCTGCTGGCAGACTCGCCCCTGCCCTTGTCACTCGAATCGCTGGTGCCGCTCGATGAGCGCGAGGCGGAATTCTCGCGGGCTGCGGCATGGTTCGCCGATCGATTCGATGGGTCAGCGCCGATGCAGGTCCCTGCCTTGGACGATCCTCGCTTCGGCCGCGCGCTCTACCTGCACATGGCAGCCTTCGCGACCATCGAGGGATTGGGCGCAGCGGCGGATGGGCTCCTCGACGGCCTGCTCGAGCACGAGGGCCGCTTTTGGTTGCATCGTGCAGGCTTGGTGGGCCGCGACGGGGATCCCGATGTCGTCAGCGACTTCCTCGATGCCGCTCGGGCCAGCGTGGGCGCCATCACCCTGCGCGGAGGAGCGGCCGACAAGCAGCAGGCGGAGGGCATCCTTCTTTTTCGCCGCGACCCTATCTGGCTACGCGATCAACCCGGTGCCGATCGAAGAACCGGCTCGGTCAGATCGGCGCGGCCATGTCCAGAAATCCGCGCTTTCCGGTGAACATCAACAAATGGGTCGTCCGGGACGCAACGCGGGACGACAGCTTGGTGACGGCCGAGTTAGGTGCATTTTTGACAGCTGCAATGGGAATCGGATCTAGTCGCGGGGTGGGATTCTTGCGCGGATTCGGGTCGGTGATGTGTGTCGTGCTGGCGCTCCAGGGTGGCTGTGCGAGCGATCTGCCGGTGGTACCTGGGGAGACGAGCGGAGGAGAAACCGAGGGCGGGCTTGACGCACCGTACACGGCGACGATGGGGCCACTCGACACGGGTATGGACCAGACCAACGACACCGCGGGACCGCTCGACACAGGGACGGACGAGACCGACGATACTGGCATCGAGCCCGGCTGCGGCAACGGCATCGTGGAAGCTGGCGAGACGTGCGACGAGCAAGGGCCGTCGGCGACGTGCGACGAGGATTGTACGCCGGTGGCCTGCGGGGATGGCGTCTTGAACACGACGGCCGGAGAGGATTGCGATGACGGTGGCAAGTCGGCGGCGTGCGATGTGGACTGCACGTCGGCGATCTGCGGGGACGGGGTATTCAACGAGTTTGCTGGCGAGGAGTGCGACGACGCCACGCGGACGGGAGGGTGCGACGAGGATTGCACGCTGGTCGAGTGCGGGGACGGGGTCATGAACGCGACCGCGGGTGAGGCGTGCGATGGCGCGGGGGAGAGCATCACCTGCAATGCCGACTGCACGCCCGTAGCCTGCGGTGACGGGATCACGAACGTGACGGCCGGGGAAGACTGCGACGATGCAGGGGCATCGGCGGGATGCGACGAGGATTGCACGGTGGCGGAGTGCGGCGACGGCGTCTTCAACGTTCTAGCGGGCGAGTTCTGTGAGACCAATGAGCTCGTTGGCGGGACGTGCGAAGGGCTGGGTTTCGGCGTCGGGACGCTCGCGTGCGACGGTGGGTGCCAGGGGTACGACACGAACGGCTGCACGCCTGGCATGCCGGTGCTGAACCTGAGCTTCTCGCAGGTGAAGCGGTTCGATTTTAGCTGGATGGCCGTGCAGGGGGCGGAGTACTATCAAGTGCTCGAGAGCCCCGCGCTCGGGGAGCCGTATGGGCAGCTCGGGGGGGATATCATCGGGGAATCGGTGTCGTTCGAGATGCCGCTGCACTTTCGGTGGCAGGCGAGCTACGTGCTGCGGGCGTGCAACGCGGCGGGGTGCACGGATTCGACGGCGGTGGACGTTGTGGGGTCTCTGGCAGAAGCGGTGGGGTACGTGAAAGCGTCGAACACCGAGGCCGACGACTGGTTCGGTGTGAGCGTGGCGCTGTCGGGAGATGGCGACACTCTCGCTGTGGCTGCCTATTTGGAAGAAAGCAACGCGACGGGTATCGGCGGTGACCAGACCAACAACGGTGCCAGCGGCTCTGGAGCGGTCTACGTGTTCGTTCGCGATGGTGTAGGAGCTTGGTCGCAGCAGGCCTACGTCAAGGCCTCCAACACCGCCGCGGGCAACTTGTTCGGCTATGGCCTGGCGCTGTCGGGAGATGGCAGCACCCTTGCAGTGAGCGCCCGTAGTGAACGCAGCAACGCGACGGGCATCGGAGGTAACCAGGCCGACGACAGTGCCCCCGACTCTGGAGCGGTCTACGTGTTCGTGCGTGATGGTGCAGGAGCCTGGTCACAGCAGGCCTACGTGAAGGCCTCCAACACTGGGACGGCCGACTACTTCGGCTGGAGCGTGGCCCTGTCGGGAGACGGCAACACCCTCGCCGTGGGCGCTCGTTGGGAAGACAGCAACGCGACGGGCATCGGAGGTAACCAGGCCAACAACAGTGCCGTCGACTCTGGAGCGGTCTACGTGTTCGTACGCAATGGTGCGGGGGTTTGGTCGCAGCAGGCCTATGTCAAGGCGTCGAACACCGAGGCCGACGACTGGTTTGGGGTGAGCGTGGCGCTGTCGGGAGACGGCAACACTCTCGCCGTGGGTGCCTATCGTGAAGACAGCAGCGCAACGGGCATCGAGGGCGACCAGGCCGACAACTCCGCACTCAATGCCGGAGCGGTCTACGTGTTCGTACGCAATGGTGCGGGGGTTTGGTCGCAGCAGGCCTACGTCAAGGCGTCGAACACCGAGGCCGTCGACACGTTCAGCGCAAGCGTGGCGCTGTCGGGAGACGGCAACATCCTGGCGGTCAGTGCCATCTACGAAGACAGCAACGCGACGGGCATCGGGGGCAACCAGGCCAACAACGGTGCCCCCGACTCCGGAGCGGTCTATGTATTCGCTCGCGATGGAACGGGGGCGTGGTCGCAACAGGCCTACGTCAAAGCGTCGAACACCGGAGCAGGCGACTACTTCGGCTGGAGCGTGCCGCTATCGGAAGACGGAAATACCCTCTCCGTGGGTGCCTACTGGGAGGATAGCAACGCGACGGGCATCGGGGGCAACCAGGCCGACGACACCGCTAACGCCTCCGGAGCGGTCTACATGTTCGTGCGCGATGAGGCAGGCATTTGGTCGCAACAGGCTTACGTCAAGGCGTCGAACACCGGGGCGAACGACGACTTCGGCTGGAGCATCGCGCTGTCGGGAGACGGCAACACCCTCGCCGTGGGCGCCTTCTTGGAAGACAGCAACGCGACGGGCATTGGGGGCAACCAGGCCGACAACAGCGCTACCAACTCTGGTGCCGTCTACCTGTATTGAAATACCTTCGAGACCACCGGCTACACGGCGACGCTCGCACAATGAAAGCCAGCTGAGCCCCTTTTCACCTGGATCCCTCGATGGGCCGAGCGGGCGCCCGAGGGCGGAATCCCGCAATCGTGCCGCAGCTCATCTCGCCGAGTCTCGCCATGCCCTCGGCTGTGCCCCGAGCTCGCCACGATCCTCGTCTCCGGTCACTTCGCGACTGCCCTATTGTCCGCTCTCTCCAGGGAGACGCATGACGGTCGAGCTGCCATCGACCTTTGGCTGTCGGCGTCGTAGCGGCCGTGGCCGTCGGCCTTCGAAGGCCGAGAGGCTTACTTTGCCCAAAAGGACCGTATTTCGGCGCCCAAGTCGTGGCTGCCCGATGGCTCGGTGTGGTCTACTGCGAGGGCGCCGCCCTCGCAGCCCGACTCGGACGAGAGCGACGAGGCGCTCGCCGATCGGCTGCCGGGGGGCGGGCTTCGATCTCGCGTACCTTCCCAGTTTCGGCATACCGATCGTCTTCTGGTCCAAGGTGATCGAGGCTGCGCGCGCGGGGGCCAACGTCGGTGATGTGAAGGCACTGGTGGATGCGGCCGCGGAGATCGTGCCGGGCGGCGCGGGCGCGACGCTCGATCCCGGCTACGTCCCCCTGCCGGCGAACCCGGCACCGTCGCAGTACCTGGTCGCGCGGTACGGAGTCGTCGGGTTCACCGGTCGCGAGCGAGAGCTGGCGGAGCTCGATGCGTGGGCCGAGCGACCGGGTACGGTCGCGGTGCGGCTGATCTACGGGCCAGGCGGCGCCGGCAAGACTCGCCTGCTGCTCGAGTGGGTGAAGCGACGCCGAGGTGTAGGCGAGCACGTCGGGTTCTTGCGCGATGACATCGATGATGCGGTCGTCGACTGGCTCGGCGACACGCAGCAGGCCACCATCGTCCTCGACTACGCCGAGACTCGGCCTGGGCTGTTCAAGCTGCTCCATTGCTTGGCGCCCTCGCGAACGGAGGAGGACTCGCGACGAGTGCGGGTGATCTTGCTCGCCCACAATGCCGGGGACTGGTGGGAGTCGCTGTCACAGCGAGACGAGAGTGTGCGAGCGTTGCTGGCAGACTCTCCCCTGCCCTTGTCACTCGAATCGCTGGTGCCGCTCGATGAGCGCGCGGCGGAGTTCTCGCGGGCTGCGGCATGGTTCGCCAATCGACTCGATGGGGTCAGCGCCGATGCAGGTCCCTGCCTTGGACGATCCTCGCTTCGGCCGCGCGCTCTACCTGCACATGGCAGCCTTCGCGACCATCGAGGGATTGGGCGCAGCGGCCGATGGTCTCCTCGACGGCCTTCTCGAGCACGAGGGCCGCTTCTGGTTGCATCGTGCAGCCCTGGTGGACCGTGACGGGGATCCTGATGTCGTCAGTGACTTCCTCGATGCCGCTCGGGCCGGCGTGGGCGCCATCACCCTGCGCGGAGGAGCGGCCGACAAGCAGCAGGCGGAGGCCCTCGTCGGAGGTTTCTCGCGGGAACACGGTAAACGACTCGTACGATTGGCTCGAGAGCTCGGCTGAACCTCGAGCCCGCCGCTGAAGCTTCAGTCGCGCATCGGAAGCCTTCACTCCCACGGCTGAAGCTCCCAGCGACGACTTGAACACCCCCGCTGCACAAGCACCCATGCCCGTCAACGCCGAGCCCTCAGAGCCGCTCGACCACCACGCCCTTCGCCTCGAGCGCAGCGAGCACGTGCCCCGGCTCCACCGTCGCCGATGCTCCGAGCACACGCACCCGGCGAAGCTTGGGGAGACCGAGGAGCACGTCGGCGTGCTCGCAGTCGCAAAGGCAGACCGATTCGAGCGCGAAGAGGTCGGCGAGCGGTGAGAGATCGCGGAGCTCGTCGCTCGCCGGGCTGCCGTGCGAGTCGAGGTCGAGGCTCGCAAGACGCGTGAGCGCCGAGATGCCGGCAAGGGAGCCCACGGAGTACACCTCCGTCTCGCCGCCGGAATTCGTCTCGGCGAGCTGCTCGAGAGTCATGTAGATCGTGTTGCCGCCGTCGAAGTCGAGAGCTTCGATCTTCGCGACCTTGGCGGCCGGGAGCGGCAGGGTGTGGAGGTGCCGGAGCACGAGCTCGAGGCGAGCGTCCTCGTCGTCCTCGTCGAGCTCGGAGAGCTCGTCGGCGATGGCCTCGACGTGGGACTCGATGCGGGATTCATCGAAGAGCTCGGCGTCCACGAGCGCACCGAGGACTGCGAGGTGGAAGCCGGGGTCGGGGAAGAGCAGAGGAACGGCGGGCTTCTTCGGCTTCGGGTCAGGCACGGGCGATTCGTAGCAAGGGCGGGTGGCCGAATTGGGCTCGTCGCCCCACGCGAACCGGGGTGAAGCTGGAGGACGCGAGCGGACACTTGATGCATGCCGGCGTCGAACAGCCGTGTCGATCGACCGGTGGGCTGCTAGGCTTGGCCCGATGAAGCCGTCCCTTGCTCGTCCAAGCCGGGCCCGTACGTGGTTCGCCGTGCTCGCGATGCTGGGGTGCACGTCGCACACGGAGCGCTCGGCGGGTGACCGCGGGGCGCCGCCCCAAGACGACGCTCCGGATCCAGGGTGTGATCCGTTGCCACGGACGCGGCCCCCCGGGGTGGTGTTGAGCGTCCGTCGGGTCGATGGTGAGTCGCTTACGTACGTACTCGACGTGGCGTTGGTCGCCGACGCCGAGTGTCCCACGCGTCCGACCCTCGAGGATCCGGCGTGTGTACGCCTGACCGACGAAGCGATGGACTACGTGTGGAGCGAGCTCGTCGCCGCCGCACCCCACGAGATCGCGCTCGAGCGCCACGGTGAGTGCATCCACTGCGGCGGCCCAGCGTTCGCGATCACGTGGCACGACGGCCGTTGCGATCGCGGCCGTGACCACTGGCACGACATCTCGGACACGTCCGAGAATCGCTTCAACCGCGCCCTGCAAGTCCTCGAAGCCGCCGCCGCCGCGGGCGGCATCACGCCCACTGCCCCGCCACGATGAACGCGAGCACGATGAAGCGTTGGCGACGAGCGAGGATCGCGGCCCGATCCGCCGTTTCCTAAATTTTGACAGGCCCTCGTCGAGGTCACATCACCGCCCCGCTCGCCTCCGCGATCCGAGCCTCACTACGGCCCGGTAACCAAGCTGGAGATGTGCAGCTTCACCAGCGGGTTGGTCGCCTCGGTATAGACCACATCGGTGTTGCCCCCGAGCTCACGCCGCAGGATCACATCCTCGAACACCTCCGCGCCGGAGCCTTGCTGGAACAGCACGCCACAGCCATCGAGGGCGGCGATGCCCCCGAAACTGGAGTAGCCAGCGGGGATCGGAGGATAGATCCCGAGGCTGGAGGCGGCTCCCGTCGTGCTCACGTGCCACAGCTCGGGCTGCTCGGGCGTCATGACGACACGAAAGCCGTCCTCGGAATCCGCTCGGATCGTGACGGGGGTTCCTGCCGGGAGCCCCACGATCGGGACGACAGCGCCCGTCGACAGCGAGAGCACGCTGTTGGTCGTGAGCGCGAGCCCATCGGGTCCGAGATGGAGCAGCGGCTCGGCACCATCGTAGACGACCGCGCCACGCTCGTCGTACCACGTGTCCGAGAAGCCGTTGCAACGATAGGCGGTGGCTCCATCGGGGGAGGTGAGGTGCTCCATGGAGGTGGAGTCGTCGGGATCGCAGGCTGGGGTGGGCAACACGAAGTCGTTGCCCAGCGGGTCGTCGGGGTACTCGGACGTCGAATCGATGGGACAGGTATCGCAGTGGAATTCCCGCAGCAGCCCCTCGAAGGTGTTGCTGTAGAGCAGCCGGCCGTCAGTGGGGCGGATCTTGGCGCCGCGCTCGTCGAAGTAGCAGTCGAAGCCGGCCACCGCATCGTTGGGAGTGCTCCAGTGCGCGAGGGCGTCGAGGTAGCACGCGCCTTCCGACAGTGTTCCTGCGATGTACACCTCTTCGGGCTGCAGCACATCGCTCGCGAGCAGGTCCCCGTCGCACTCCGGAGGCAGCGGCGGAAGGTCGGGCCCGGGCTCACCGGTGGTCTGCTCACCGGTGGCATCGGAGGTGGTGCCATCCGCCGCGGGTCCCGTGCTTTCGTCGTCGTTCATCCCGCGCGTGGTCATCGGAGGAGGCGGGCCCACGCTCGTCGCGTCGTCAGCCGACACGTCCGAGATCGTCGAACCGTCCGTGGACATCGCGTCGGGCTCGGACAGCATCGGGCCGCAGCCGAGCGGCCCCGAGAGGGCGCAGGAGATGGCCAGATGGGGGGCACGCCAGGTCGGGGGGCTCATACGCAGGTTAGTGGCTTCGGCTCCGGAACCGGACGCTACATTCGGGGCGGCACACCGTGAGTCAATTCACACGTCGTGGATGATCAGGCGAAGCTACGCATGACTCCGGATTGATCACTTCGGAAGGCCCATCGCGACCATGGGGCCGCAGCGAGCCCATGGTCCGCCCCCTGAGAGCCGTCCCGGGACGGGGCGAGGCGCATGGATGCTCCGAGGAAACCGCGATCGGGACGTCTTCTGCCGACGGGTGGGAATCGGACCCGCGCACGCGCTAGTCGTTGCAGGCGTAGCCCTCCGCGGTGCATTGGCTGTCGTCGGTGCAGCTGCACAAGCCATCGGTGCAGATGCCGATCTGGCCAAAGCCCTGGATGAAGCATGGCCCGCCCTCCTCGGCCAGCCCACCGCAGGGGGGGGACTCGCAGAAGCTGTCGCCCGCGTCCGTGGTGCCGGTGCACATGAGACCGAATATTTCGCACTCGCTGCTGCCGGTGCACGGGATGGTGCACTGCACGATGCCATCGATGCTGGCACAGGCGACGCCGGCATCAAACGGGCAGGTCGTCTCGTTGCACGACAGCGGCTCGCCCGCGTACTCGCAAAATCCGTCGGTACACGTCCAATCGCTGGGATCGCCGCCCTGTGCACAGTCGGCCGGGACCAGGCACATGAAGCTGCAATACCCGTCCTCGTCGCCGTTCGTCTCGCTGGTGCTCTCGTCCGCGCTGGTGACGGTCACGGTCGCCGAGGTGGTCGTCGACGTCGAGGTGGTCGTCGACGTCGAGGTCATGGGCCTGCCGCTGCCGTCCGTTTCCGTTTCGCTGGGGATCTCCGACTCGGCATCGCTCTCGGAGCCTTCCTCCAGCGTGACGAACGGGCCCACACACGCCGGTGCGAGACCGATCGCGATCACCGAGAGACGACCGAGCATGCAACGCATCACCTCTGCCACCATACCGAGGAAACGCGCGCGGCTCAACGCGAGCCCCACGACGCCCACGCGGCGCGGGGCTCGACCCTCGCGAGCAGGGCTCGGGCTCCCAGCTCGCGATCCCGCCCGCGTCGGCCTCGCGTGCGTACCAGTTGACGGTCGGCGCGGTGCTCGTGCCCGACGGCGCCACGATCCGAGTCGGCGTGCCTCGAGCGAGGGGTTCGGGGTCAGGATGAGGGATGGAACACCGGGGGTCCACCCGGAATTCGTGGCCAGCCGATGCTGGTGCCGGCGCTCGTGGCGGGTTCGCTACCTTGGGAGCCCGGGATTCGCCGCGAGCAACCTCGACACCGTGCCGATCTCGTCGACGCAGACCAGGCCATCGCCGCCACTCACAACTTCCTCAAGCTCTTCCGAAGCGGCAAAGCCAGCCCGCTCCTCCAACCCGTGGCCGTTTGACGGCCACTCCCACCCAGGCCCTGCCCCTTCCCAGGGTCCTAGGAGGGAGCAGGGGTGCTGCTGCTATGTCCGCACCCACGGCGGCGCTATGATCGACAGGCTCCTAGGCACGCAGTTCTCCTGCCTGCGCGCCGCCACGTGCGTGTGGTGCCGAGCGATTCAAGCCACCCGGGCAACGAGCACCTCGGACTCCCCGAGGAACCGCGCCACGTGGCCCGCGTCGCTCAGCCCCGGTGAGGGTTCGATCGCGGCGCCCTTCTGGTCGAACAACGCGCCACTGTGCGCCTCGAGATCGGGCGAGACGATCAGCGGTGCAATCCGCTCGGCATATGTCGCCGGGCTCGGTGTGAACCAGCCGATCAGCATCTCCATGAAGCGCGACTTGAACGAATCCTTGCCGAGCAAGTTGTCGCGGATGTTGGTCTTGATGAGGCCGGGGTTGAGGCCAAAGAAGTTAACCTGCGGATATCGCTGCACTGCATCGAGCACCAGCATCTCATTGCCCGCGACGGTGTTCATGTGCACCTTCATCGCGCCATACGATTGCTCGGCGTTGAGATCGCCGAGCGTGCCGGCCTGCCCCGTGCCCGGATATCCCATGCTCACGATGCGTGGCTTGGTGCTCGCGCGCTCGCCAGTGCGATCCTTGCCGAGCCGTGGGGCGATTTCCCGCAGCATCACCAGGCGGTTCAGGTAGCTCACCGCCATGTCGCGCTCGAGTCCCTCGGCCGTCACTTCCCGTTTGGGCGCCGCGAAGATGCCGGTCGTGAACAGCACGAGGTCGAGCTGCTCGACCGGCAACGCCTCGGCGACGCGCTTTGCCTCGCGTATGAGGCTGAGGTCCGCCTTCACGAACTCGATGCCTGCGACGCCTTGATCACGGAAGGTCTGGCCGACCACCGTGACGGCGGCTCCGCGCGAGACGAGCACCTTCGTGATCGCACGCCCGAGTCCTCCGGTGCCGCCGACGACCGCGATGTTCCAGCCCTTCAGGTCGAGGCGCGCAGCGTCGACGCGCGTCCAGGTGATGTGCTCGTTCTTCTTCATGGCTCGGCTCCTCGCGTTCGCCCCGGACTCACGGCAGCGGCGCCGACCCCGGCGATTTCGCGTCAGACGGCATCGCAGGGGGTATTCGGACGGGTTTATTATTTTCTTTCTGGAAAGAAAGTAATATATGGCCGGGGAGCTGTCAAGGCCGAGCTGTCATGGGAAGACCTCGAGAGATCAGCAACGAGCAAATCCTCGCTGCTGCGCGCCGCTGTTTCATCGAGCGCGGCACGGGTGTGTCGGCGGCCGAGATCGCGAGCGAGCTCGGCGTCAGTCACACGACCCTCTTCAACCGCTTCGGTTCGAAGGAGGGCCTCATGCTCGCGGCCCTCGGTCCTCCGACCGAGACGATCGCATGGGTGACCGCGCTCGAAGCGGGACCTGACGACCGCCCCATCCGCGAGCAGCTCGTCGAGCATGCGAAGGTGATGTCGACGTTCTTCCAGGATCTGCAGGCAGGCTTCGGCATCCTGCAAGCCGCGGGCATCGACGTCGCCAGGGCCCATCGCGAGAAGCACGGGGCGCCGTCGCAGGCCTACACCGCGCTCGTCGGTTGGCTCGAACGTGCGCAGAGGCAGCGCCGCCTCGGCAAATGCGACGTGCACACGCTCGCGTCGACGATCCTCGGCGCGCTGCAGGGCTGGGCATTCACTGCGCGCGTATGCGGACTCCCAGCGAGCAACTCGGCCAGCAAGGACTACGTCGAACGTCTCGTCGAGCTGCTGTGGGCTGGCATCGGGGATCGCAAGGCCTAGTCAGGACCGCGCAATACAGCCCGCCCCAGAGACTCGTTCTGCTTCCGCGCCGGGTTCGTCTACGTCGCGCTCTTCGGCGTGCTGACGGTGGTCGGGCTCATCCCGAGCCTCGGTCCGCTCTCCTCGGCCTACGTCGCCGCGTGGAAACCGTGGGTCGACGTGGTCGCGCGCGTCGTGCTCGGCACCGGTGACCTCGACCGGTCGGCAACGGCAGTGGCTGCACCCAAAGCCCTGCCTCCTTTCCGCAGACTTTTGCGTATTCCGGCCGATCTGGGCAGCCAATCCGGCGGCATCCGGGCACCCAGTCCGGCGCACTTGGGCGCGATCGGAGCGGAGCGACGAGGTCGGGCTGGCGTCAGGTGGTGGGGTTGGTGT
>Ga0315912_10005625_pt1 | contig 11463 bp, 7 predicted proteins | sample VfabasoilMG_FD_204469 | JGI IMG/M metagenome (GOLD analysis project Ga0315912, IMG submission 204469) | Garden soil microbial communities collected in Santa Monica, California, United States - V. faba soil | ecosystem: Environmental > Terrestrial > Soil > Garden | place: USA: California...
GCCGGAGTTCGACATCGAGATCGTCGAAGCGCATCACAAGCACAAGCTCGACGCACCCTCGGGCACCGCGATCGCACTGGCTGACAGCGCGGCCAAGGCACGTGGCCTCGACCCGGCTGCCGACGTCGTGGCGGGACGTTCGGGCCAGGGGGCCAGGCGCAGCGGGGAAATCGGCATCGCATCACTTCGGGCCGGGGATATCGTGGGTTCCCATACAGTGCTGTTCGCGGGCCAGGGGGAGCGCCTGACGATCGGCCACGAGGCGACCGACCGGTCCATCTTTGCCCTTGGCGCACTGCGGGCGGCGAAATGGCTGGCGGGGCAAAAGCCCGGCCGTTACACCATGACTAACGTACTTGGATTGAAAACAATCGGTTAGCACGCTTTTCGGTTCTTGGCATTAGAACTTTCCGGTCGCTTTAACCACGAAACGGGCAAGAAGTTTCGTGGACACCCCGGGGCGCGCTTCGTAAAATTGCCGCCTAATCCGAAACGGGTTAGTCCAACGCAGGGCGGGAGGATCTTCGAGAGAAGTCCTCCCGCTTTGTGCATGTACGCTCCGCGGAGAGAGCAACCACTCATTCAACGAATTTTTCGGGTCCGGGCAGGCTCGAGGGGAGTTTCCGCGTGACGATAACCGCGGTTCTGGCTCTGGAAGATGGAACCATCTTCAACGGCCAGTCTATCGGCGCCAAGGGCAACACTACTGGCGAAGTCGTTTTCAATACCGCGCTGACCGGTTATCAGGAAATTCTTTCCGATCCGTCGTATTCGCGACAGATCGTGACACTGACCTATCCGCACATCGGCAATACGGGCACCACGCCCGAAGATCTCGAGGCTCCCACGGCGTACGCCGCCGGCCTGGTAGTTAGGGATCTGCCGCCGCTCGCGAGCAACTGGCGCAAGTCCGAGGACCTGCGCGAGTTCCTCACGCGCCACAAGATCGTCGCGATTTCCGGAATCGACACGCGCAAGCTCACGCGCATCCTGCGCGAGAAGGGTGCTCAGGCCGGCTGCATCATGGCGGGCGACAAGATCGACGCCGCGGCGGCCGTGAAGCTCGCGAAGAAATTCCCGGGCCTGAAGGGCATGGATCTCGCGAAGGTGGTCAGCACCAAGCGGCAATACCAGTGGAACGAAGGTTCACTGTGGCAGCCGGAAAATCGTCCGGTCATGCGCGCGCACCAACGCCTGCACGTGGTGGCGTACGACTACGGCGTGAAGCGCAATATCCTGCGCATGCTCGCCGATCGCGGCTGCCGCATGACCGTGGTTCCCGCGCAGACTTCAGCGGAAGAAGTGCTCGCGCTCGAGCCGGATGGCGTCTTTCTCTCCAACGGTCCGGGTGATCCCGAACCCTGCGATTACGCCATCGAGGCGATCCGCGCGCTCATCGTCGCGGACCTGCCGACCTTCGGCATCTGCCTCGGTCACCAGCTGCTCGGCCTCGCGAGCGGTGCTCGCACCATGAAGATGAAGTTCGGCCACCACGGCGCGAATCACCCGGTGCAGGACCTCGAGACCGGCCGCGTCTTCATCACGAGCCAGAACCACGGCTTCGCGGTCGACGAAAGCGACCTGCCGTCCACGCTGAAGGCCACGCATCGCTCGTTGTTCGACGGTTCGCTGCAGGGCATCGCGCGGGTGGATCGTCCCGCGTTCAGTTTCCAGGGACATCCCGAGGCGAGCCCGGGACCGCAGGAAATGGGCGCGATGTTCGACCGCTTCGTCCACCTCATGCTGAGGCGTCTTCAGCAAAAGCTCCGGGCCCGTACCTCCGGCAAGCAGCCACCGCCAGACAAAGTCGCCTGAGCCCGAGTATTCATGCCAAAACGTACCGACATCGAAAGCATCCTGATCATTGGCGCCGGCCCGATCATCATCGGCCAGGCGTGCGAGTTCGACTATTCCGGAGCCCAGGCTTGCAAGGCGCTCAAGGAGGAGGGCTACCGCGTCATCCTCGTGAATTCGAATCCCGCGACCATCATGACCGACCCGGAGATGGCCGACGCCATCTACATCGAGCCGATCAACTGGCGCACGCTGGCGCGAATCATCGAGAAGGAAGAGCCGGATGCATTGCTGCCCACCATGGGCGGACAAACGGCGCTGAATACCGCGCTCGACCTCGTCCGCGAAGGTGTGCTGGCACGCCACGGCGTGGAGCTCATCGCGGCGTCGCGCGAGGCCATCGACATGGCCGAAGACCGCGAGCTCTTCAAGAACGCCATGCGCGAAATCGGGCTCGAGTGCCCGCGCGCCGCCGTGGCGCATACGCTCGCGCAGGCCGTGGAGATCCAGCAGGGTCTCGGCTTTCCCTGCGTCATCCGGCCCTCGTTCACCATGGGTGGTTCGGGTGGTGGCATCGCGTACAACCGCGAAGAATTCGAACAGATCGTCGAGCGCGGGCTCGATGCTTCGCCCACTTCGGAAGTCCTCATCGAGGAATCGGTGATCGGCTGGAAGGAATTCGAGATGGAGGTCGTTCGCGACAAGAACGACAACTGCATCATCGTCTGCTCGATCGAAAACTTCGATCCCATGGGCGTGCACACGGGCGACTCGATCACGGTCGCGCCGGCGCAGACGCTCACGGACAAGGAATACCAGCGCATGCGCAACGCGTCGATCGCGGTGCTGCGCAAGATCGGCGTCGATACCGGCGGCTCGAACGTGCAGTTCGCCGTGAGTCCGAAAGACGGTCGCCTGCTCGTCATCGAGATGAATCCGCGCGTGTCGCGCTCCTCGGCGCTGGCCTCGAAGGCCACGGGCTTCCCGATCGCCAAGATCGCGGCCAAGCTCGCCGTCGGCTACACGCTCGATGAGCTCAAGAACGACATCACGGGCGGCGCCACGCCGGCGTCGTTCGAGCCTTCGATCGACTACGTCGTCACCAAGGTGCCGCGTTTCACGTTCGAAAAATTCCCGGCCGCGAACACCCGCCTCACGACGCAGATGAAGTCGGTGGGCGAGGTCATGGCCATCGGGCGCACGTTCCAGGAATCGCTGCAGAAAGCTCTGCGCGGTCTCGAGACCGGGCTCGATGGGCTCAACGAACAACTCACTGACATCACGACCGAGGAAGGCCGCGACAAGCTCGCCTACGAGCTGCGCGCTCCGGGCCCGAACCGGCTCCTGTATGTCGCGGATGCCTTCCGCGCAGGGTGGTCGCTCGAACGCATCCAGGAATTGTCGTACATCGACCCCTGGTTCCTCGCGCAGCTCGAAGAGCTGATCAACGAGGAAGCGCATGTTCGCGAGCAGGGCCTGTCATCGCTCGACGCGGCGCGCATGCGCGAACTCAAGCGCAAGGGCTTCTCGGACCGCCGCCTCGCGCATCTCACGGGGATCAAGGAAGAGGGCATGCGAGAAAAGCGTCATGCGCTCAACGTGCGTCCTGTCTACAAACGTGTCGACACCTGCGCCGCCGAGTTCGCCACGTCCACGGCGTATCTCTACTCGACGTACGAAGAAGAGTGCGAGGCGCTACCCACGACGAAGCGCAAGATCATGATCCTGGGCGGCGGCCCGAACCGCATTGGCCAGGGCATCGAGTTCGACTACTGCTGCGTGCATGCGGCGTTGCAGCTTCGCGAGGATGGTTTCGAGACCATCATGGTCAACTGCAATCCGGAGACGGTCTCCACGGACTACGACACCTCGGATCGCCTGTACTTCGAGCCGCTCACGCTCGAAGACGTGCTCGAAATTGTCCACAAGGAAAAACCGGAAGGCGTGATCGTGCAGTACGGCGGCCAGACGCCGCTCAAGCTGTCGCGTCCGCTCGAGGCGGCCGGCGTTCCAATCATCGGCACGTCGCCGGACTCCATCGACGTCGCCGAGGATCGCGAACGCTTCCAGATGCTGGTCAAGAACCTCGGCCTCAAGCAGCCCGCGAACGCGACGGCACGCACAGAGGAACAGGCGGTCAAGCTCGCACGCGAGGTGGGCTTCCCGCTGGTTGTCCGGCCGTCGTACGTATTGGGTGGCCGCGCGATGGAAGTCGTGTTCACCGAAGACGACCTGCGCGTGTACATGACGACCGCGGTGAGCGTGTCGAACGACAGCCCCGTACTGCTCGACCGCTTCCTCGATGTCGCCATTGAAGTGGACGTCGACGCATGTTGCGACGGCGAGGACGTGCTCATCGGCGGCATCATGGAACACGTCGAGCAGGCCGGGGTGCATTCCGGCGACTCCGGTTGCTCGCTGCCGCCGAACAGCCTCACGCCCGAAACGCAGGCGGAACTTCGCGAGCAGACGCGCAAGCTCGCCAAGGCGTTGTCGGTCATCGGACTCATGAACATCCAGTTCGCGATTCAGAACGGCATCATCTACGTGCTCGAAGTGAATCCGCGTGCGTCGCGCACGGCGCCCTTCGTGTCGAAGGCGACTGGTGTGCCGCTCGCAAAGATCGGCGCGCGGGTCATGACGGGTCGCAAGATGAAGTCGATGGAAAACGTCACCGAGGTGATCCCGCCTTACTTCTCGGTGAAGGAAGCGGTGTTTCCGTTCACCAAGTTCCCCGAGGCGGACCCGATCCTCGGGCCCGAGATGAAGAGCACGGGTGAAGTCATGGGCACCGGCCGCACCTTCGGCGAGGCCTACGCCAAGGCGCAGGCGGCCTCCGGGGTCACCTTGCCGCGCAACGGTGTGGTGCTCATCAGCGTGCGTGATCGCGACAAGGCGGGCGCCGTCATCCTCGCGAAGAAGCTGGTCGAGAAAGGGTTCGAGATCGCCGCCACCGATGGAACGGCGAAGCTCATCAGCGAAGCGGGTCTTCCCGTCAGACGCGCCAACAAGGTGCGCGAAGGGCGGCCGCACATCGTCGACATGATCAAGAACGACGAATTCGCCATGATCGTGAACACCACGGAAGGCAAGACGGCCATCCGCGAGTCGAACTCGATCCGCCGCGAGGCAGTGCACAAGCGCATCACTTACTACACGACCCTCGCGGGAGCGCTCGCAACCTGCGAAGCTCTCGACCACCTGGATGCCGTGGAAGTGAACCGGCTCCAGGACCTGCACAAAGAGGCTCGTTCATGAAACGCACTCCGATGACGTTGCGAGGCGCGGAAGCACTGCGCAATGAACTAAAGCGGCTGAAGGGCGAGGATCGCCCGCGCGTCATCAAGGCCATTGCCGAGGCTCGCAGCCACGGCGACCTTTCGGAGAACGCGGAATACCACGCCGCGCGCGAGCAGCAGGGATTCATCGAGGGCCGCATCGGCGAAATCGAAGCCAAGCTGTCGACCGCCGAAGTGATCGACACGGCGTCGCTCAACAACACGGGCAAGGTCATTTTCGGCGCCACGGTCGACCTGGAAGACCAGGACGTTGGCAAGAAGATCTCGTACCAGATCGTCGGAGAAGACGAAGCCGACATCAAGACCGGCCGCATCTCCATCACCTCGCCGATCGCGCGCGCCCTCGTTGGCAAGAGCGTTGGCGACGTGGTCGACGTCGTCGCGCCTGGTGGCAAGCACAGTTACGAAGTAGTCGAAGTCCGCTACGTCTAGTTAGCGGCGAAAAACGGGGGAGATGCCATGAAGCGGATCGCGTTGTTGGTCTTCGGGATGGCTGCGCTCGGCGCGACGCCTGTGTTGGCGCAGGACTGGATCTCGCTGCAGGACGGCAAGTCTCTCGCCGGATGGAAGGCGCCCGAGCGCCCCGAATCGTGGGGAGTCGAGGATGGAGTGTTCGTCACGAAGGGTGAACGCTCGCATCTCTACTACGTCGGCAAGGTGGGCAAACACGACTTCAGGAACTTCGAATTCTCCGCCGACGTCATGACCTCTCCGGGTGCCAACAGCGGCATCTACGTGCACACGAAGTACCAGCCGGAGGGCTGGCCGGCCGCGGGCTACGAACTCCAGGTCATCAATTCGAATCCGCCCGCGGAGAAGATGAACGGGTACATCGAATACAAGATGACCGGCAGCATCTACGCCGTGCGCAATACCTGGGTGGCGCCGGCGAAAGACAACGAGTGGTTCAACTACCGCATCCGAGTCGTCGGCAAGACCATCCAGACCTTCATCAACGACAAGCTGATCTGCGAATACGCGGAGCCTGCCAACGCCTATCGACCGCCTGACAAGAAGGGCCGGTTGTTAGGCTCGGGCACTTTCGGCCTGCAGGCGCACGATCCCGGCAGCGTCGTGAAATATCGCAACATGAAGGTGAAGATCCTTCCCAGCGACGCCGCGCCGCCCGCCGATCTCGTGCCCCTCGCCGATGCCGAACTCGACCAGCTCGTCACGCAGGCGTCGAACGACAACATCCCGCTCATCGATGTGGGGCTGGTGCCAATGCCGGGAGATGAGGCCAGGTTCTGGAGCGACGTGCGTCGTCATGGCATGTCGCTGACCAGCCAGTACAGCGGTGATATGGCCCCGAAGAGATTCGGCAACGGCCTCCTGATCGTCGAGGACGACAAGAACGCGCCGAACGTCGAATTGTTGAAGGCGGCGAAGGCCGCGAGCACGAAGATCCTGTTCAGCTCCGGCACCAGGACGAGCCTCGACGAGGCGCAATTGAAGCGCCGGCTCCAGGCGATCAGGGACGCGGGCCTGGGCTGGAAGGATTTCGCAGTGCCGGGGAAGCCGTGATGCGGACGATATCGCGTGTCACCTCAGGATTCGCCGCAGCCCTGATTTTCGGAGTCGTGTTCGCAGGCTCGGAGACTGACGAGCGCAAGCAGCAGATTCGACAGATCGAAGCGGAGGCGACGCCCGCGGCGCTGGCGCGGAAGAAACGATCTGACGATTTGTTGAGGCGGGAAGGCGTGTCGGTCAACAAGTCTTTGCCTGCCATCAAGGACGAAACTCAGGTGCGGGCGCGCACGCGTGAAGAGATAGCGTCTCGAGCGATGGCTCTGCTCCTCGTGTCCATCAAGGGTAACGGCCTGGAGAGCGACAAGATCGACAGGCTCGTCCAGGGATTTGGTGTCGAACCACATTTTTCGCCGAAGGAGCGCGCATTCATTCGTGATCGCGCTCCCTCGCAACAGGAGCGCGATCAGTTTTCGTGGCGTTACGAAGCCGCGTGGGTGCTGCTGTGGTCGCTCGGCTATGTCGAGGAGCTCGGCAAACCTACGGCGCCCTGCGACGTCGACAAGGCAATCTTGACTCTGATCGATCGTGGATCTGAGCGTTTCATCGCGGAAGCGAAGCTACGGCCGCTGCCGGAGATCGTTGAACAGGCTGATCGCATCTACCGCTATCACTGGGCGGTCGTCGACGCGCGCATCAAAGGCGGCAAAGCGGCAGGCCTCAATTCCGACGTCGTTGTCGAACGCCACAAGGCGCTCAACTGGCTCATTGGCTACCTCGATCAGGCCTGGGACGACGTGAGCACCGACACCTGACTGTGTCGCGTGCGAGCACTATGAAACCCTGACGATCTCCAGGTTCGGCCCGGTGGTCACCGGCGCCGCGCCGCGCATCGTGCGCAGGAGTTCGTTCGTCTCGTGCGCGGCCATCGGCTTCGCGAAGAAATATCCCTGTCCGGTCGAGCAGCCGAGCGCCAGCAACTGCGAGGCGTGTTCGCGCGTCTCGATGCCCTCGGCCACGGTGCCGAGATGCAGGCTCTGCGCCATGCTGATGATGGCGCGCACGATGGCGGCATCGTTGCGGTCCACGTTCATGTCTCGCACGAACGTGCGATCGATCTTGAGGTAGTCGATTGGCAGGTTGCGCAGGTAGGCGAGGCTCGAATAGCCGGTGCCGAAGTCGTCCACCGAGACGCGCACGCCGAGATCGCGCAGCGCGTGGAGCTTGGTCACGTGTTGTTCGGAGTCCTGCATCGCCACGCTCTCCGTAAGCTCGACTTCGAGCTGGTGGGGCGCGATATCGAATTCGTGCGCGATGGCCACGAGTCGCTCGGGAAGATTGGAGCGCTTGAGCTGCTTGGCGGAAACGTTGACCGCCACCGGCACGGGCTTCAGGCCCGCGCGCTGCCAGGCGGCGATCTGCCGCGCGACATTGCGGAAGACACACTCGCCGAGCTCGACGATGAGGTCCGAAGCTTCAGCAACTTCGATGAACGAGAGCGGCGGTACCGCGCCATGGCGCGGATCGTTCCAGCGCGCGAGCGCTTCGAAGCTCACCAGGCGGCCACTGCGGATATCGACGATGGGCTGCAGCTGGATCTCGATTGCATCGCGATTCACGGCGCTGCGCAGGTCCTGCTCGAGCGCGAGACGCGTATGCACACGCTTGTTCATGGCCGCGTCGAACATCTGCACGTTGTCGCGGCCGCGGGCCTTGGCTTCGTACAGCGCGATGTCGGCTGAACGCAGCAGCTCGCTCATCGTGGTGGCATCGCGCGGGTAGACAGAGAGGCCGATGCTGGTGGTCGCGGAGTACGTGGCTTCGCCGAGGCGCACCGGCTTCTTGAGCGCCGCCGCGACGCGTTCGGCAATCGCCGCGCTGTCGGGTTCGAGTCCGTAGTGGCGCGTGACCACGAGGAATTCGTCGCCGCCCATGCGAACGACCAGGTCGGGGCTCGCAATCGAGTCGCGCAGGCGCCGGGCGACCGAACGCAGGTAGTCGTCGCCGATCGAATGGCCGCGCGAATCGTTGATGTTCTTGAAGTTGTCGCAGTCGATGTAGAGGATCGACAGCGAGTCGCCGCGGCGCGCGGCCTCATCGATGAGACGCGGCAGCTCTTCGTTGAGGAAAGTGCGGTTCGGAAGTCCGGTGAGCGCGTCATGCGTGGCGAGGTGCTGCAGCGAAAGCTGGTGCTCCTGCGCGCGCCGCTCGGCTTCGCGACGATGGGAGATGTCCTGCAGCAGCATCGCATGGACCCGGCCGGTGCCCGGATCGATGTCGACGATCGAGAATTCGACGTCACGCCGTTCGTCATCGCCGCGAATGAGTTGCGCGGCGCGGTTGTCGGCGGGTTGATCGTGCTTGCCGGCCGCCAGCGATACCGGTGTATCGAAGATGGTGGCGATGTCGCGGCGTCGCAGCTCGTCGAGCGACGCGCCGACCAGGCGTTGAGCCTGGGGATTCGCATCGACCACGCGGCGCGAAGAAGGATCGAACAGGATGATGCCCGATGCGGCCCGGTCGAAGATCGCGCGATACCGGGTTTCGCTGTTGGCTGCCGCGACAGAGGTGCGACGCAGGCGACCGCTGTAGGTATGCCAGGCGATCACCACGATGCTGATCAACAGCGCCACCCAGCCGACCAGATACCGCACGCCTTGTTCGCCGTTCTGCATGACGGTGCGAGGCAGCGCGGTGTACACCACGGCGAGCGGATGATTGTGAATGGAGTCGAGGCGCAACTGGCCTTCGATGACGTTGTCCGAGCGGCGAATGATGCGACGGCCTTCCGGTGCAGTCAGCAGTTCCGCCTTGTCCTCGGCCACCGCGCGGTCATCGAGCATCGCGAACTGGACGTTGAGTTGCGTGTCGGCGCCGATGCTGGCGATTTCCGGCGCCGCGATGCGTCGTGCGAAGACCAGCGTTCCCGCCGCGGGGCCGCTGCGGTCGCTGTGAAGGATGGTGTGGGCCGCGATCACGTGCGGCGCGCCGTTGATCTGCACCAGGCGCAGCGTGCCTTCCTGGTCGACGATCCCGCGAACGATCGGAGTCAGGCGGTTGATCTCGGAGACCACCTGCGAGCTCGCGGGATGTAGATAGCGTGCATCGTCCGTGTCGTTCTCGAAGGACGACAACAGTTTTTCCTTCGGATCGAGCAGCCAGACCATGTCGACGTTCATTTCGTCGAGGCCGGCTTCGGAGAAATTCTGGTATTCGAAATTGGGATCGAGTGACGAGACGTACGAATACATGTCGTCCCAGCGCGCGAAATCGCGCGAGACCGTTTCGATTTCGGTGTTCTTCGTGACCAGCGCCTTGCGCATCACCTCGATGCTGCGCGAGACCTCGTTCTGCTCGATGTTCTCGAACTTGCGAAGGATGAGGTAGCGAGACGCAGCCCAGGTGCCGAATACGACCAGGGCAGCAGCTAGATAGACAGCCGCTGCTTCGCGCCCAAACGAACGTGTGTGTTGAGCCGCCATGTTTGAGACTGATATACGACTTATTCCAGCAACTTGCTACTGGAAGTTCGGCAAATACTCCGGTCGGGTGATCCTCACCCCGTAGATAGGGGATCGGCCACAGGAAGCCGTGCTTTATGCGTCAGGGATCACAATTCCGGGACGGTCATTTCGGCGTTTGTAGTAGAGAGCGGTATGACCAATCCGATGGACTAGTACGCTCTCAGTGGAACTCGCGAGGGCCGCGAGTCCTGCGTCGCGAGCATCACGCTCGGCGCCGCGGAACTTCACCTTGATGAGTTCGTGATCGTGCAGCGCACGCTTGGCTTCCGCGACGACGGCCGCAGTAATGCCGGCGTTGCCGATGAGAAGCACCGGATTCAACGCGTGACCCAAACCCCGTAAATACTTGCGCTGGCGTTCTGATAGTTCCATGGCGGCATTGTAAAGATTGCCGCTACCCGCAACGCCATAAAGCAGCCCTCGAATGGAGCATCTACTTGAAACCAACGGACGTAAGTCCCATCAAATCGATCCATGGCCCACGTTTTCTGAGTCCTGCCTGCTGGCGAGGCCTATTCGATTGGTGTAGCGTGGCCGCAATCCTGTATCGAGCTGGTCGTGTCGCGAGGGTAACCCTTTGAATGATCTGACGAAAAATATCCTGCTTTGGGTCGTGATCGTGATGGTGATGGTGGTGGTGTTCAGCCGCTACGTCCCCACGGGCACCGAACCCACGCTGGTGTCCTACTCGAAGGTCCTCGACGACGTGCGCAATGGCCGCGTAGACACCGTCACCCTGCGCGGTGACGAAGTCCTGGGCTCGCGCAAGGACAACACGAAGTTCAAGGCCTACAACCCCGAATCCGACAACACCGCGCTCATCGGGCTTCTCGACAAGTCGAAGGTCGAATTCAAGGGTGAGCCGCCCAAGCAGCCGAACTTCCTCATGCAGTTGCTGCTGCAGCTCGCGCCCGCACTGCTCCTGATCCTCGTGTTCGTCTACATGCTGCGCCAGATGCAGGGCTCCGCCGGTGGCCGGGGCGCAATGTCGTTCGGAAAAAGCCGTGCCCGACTGCTCGGCGAAGACCAGGTCAACGTGACGTTCGCGGATGTCGCGGGCGTCGAAGAAGCGAAACAGGAAGTGGGCGAGATCGTCGACTTCCTCAAGGATCCTTCGAAGTTCCAGAAGCTCGGCGGCAAGATTCCGAAGGGCGTGCTCATGGTCGGTTCTCCCGGCACGGGCAAGACGCTGTTGGCGCGCGCCATTGCCGGTGAAGCGAAGGTGCCGTTCTTCACGATCTCCGGTTCCGATTTCGTCGAAATGTTCGTCGGTGTCGGCGCCTCCCGCGTGCGCGACATGTTCGAGCAGGCGAAGAAGCACGCGCCCTGCATCATCTTCATCGACGAAATCGATGCGGTCGGCCGTCATCGCGGCGCCG
>Ga0315912_10005626_pt1 | contig 11463 bp, 12 predicted proteins | sample VfabasoilMG_FD_204469 | JGI IMG/M metagenome (GOLD analysis project Ga0315912, IMG submission 204469) | Garden soil microbial communities collected in Santa Monica, California, United States - V. faba soil | ecosystem: Environmental > Terrestrial > Soil > Garden | place: USA: California...
GCTCGCCTCCCACACGAAACGCTGCCGCACACAATCGTGCTCCCTGCTCTCGAACCTGAGTTACCCTTAGCTTCATGCTGGCAACATAGTCCGGCACCGGGAGCCCATTTTGATTCTTAACATGAAATACAGGCTTGCCCTGCTGCTTCTTGGAATCCTTTGTTGGGCCAATAGTAACGCACAGGATTACGAAATCCGGCTTCATCGCGCGGTAAGTACAGGAGCAAAGTACCGGATCGTTGCGTCAGGACAAAGTTTCGAGCGCATTGGGCTGTTTGCCGGCGGTAAACAGTTCGATCAGAAGCAGGAAGAGATCAGTTTTGATCTCGACGCCATCGCCACTGCATTGGCAGTGGACCAGCGTGGACGACCGACCCAGTACACATTGACTATTGAAAAATTCGTCGTATCACCTGACGGCGGCAACAAGGTAACACTGGAGCGAGGTACGGTGATAACAGGTCGTCTGGCGGGCCAGCGGTTTGTCCTGACTACCGGCGGTACACCACTCAACGCCCTTGCCGCCAAAGCCATCGGATGGGTGCTGCCTGCACCCACGACTCAAGGCACCGACGATGACGTGTTCGGAACGCGCGATCGTAAGAAAGTCGGCGACACCTGGCCGATCAATGCGGATGCTGCTGCGCGCTACCTGGGTGAAATGCTCAAAGCCAGCATCAGCGGCAGCAACATTAAAGGCGAGACAACCTTAGCTCGCGCCGGAACGGGCGCGGCAGGCGAAGTGATGATGATAAACGGCACCTTCAGCATGGACGGATTTTCGATGACACTGCCTGACGGGGTAAGGATTCTCAAAGGACGTATGAATGCGAGTTACCTCGGGCACCTTCCGACAGATCCCCAGCGTCTCCCGTTCAATACCACCATGAAAATGGTGAGCGACATGGTTGGCATCCGGCCAGCAGCAGGCGATGCGCCCGAAATAACATTCCGCACAGTAGCGGAACAGTACATCTCGCGCGCGTACGAGTTGGTGAAGTGACATTCAATCGCACCATCTGACGAGAACTCTGAATGAAAATGTGGCTGCTGATCGCACTGATAATCGCCGGGGCGCTCGCTGCCCTCGCCGCGCATCTTTACCCGAAAGACACCTGGGGCATGCGCACCGAAATCGCGAAGCGTTTTCCGGACACCTTCGAAAAGCAGGACCTGACGGGGAAAAACTTCACCGGCGCCTGGCTGCCGCACTCCAAATTCAAAGGCGCGATCCTGCGTGAAGCCGAATTCTCCAACGCCGATGCGCGGCACTCCGACTTCAGCGGCGCGGATTTCACCATGGCCGGCGTGTCATCCGCGAATTTCACAAACGCGATCTTCGACGGCGCCAAGCTGAATGTCGCGCGCGGGCGCGAGACCGCGATTTACCGCAACGCCAGCTTCCGCAACTCCGACCTCACGAGGCTGGGCTTTCACGGCATGGGCGGTACGCAAAACCGCAGCAAACGCCAGCACATGATGGATCCCGGCTACGGCGGCGCGGACATGACGGGCGCTGTGTTCGATGGCGCCACCTGCTATCAATCCAACTTCAGCCGCACCACACTCGCCGGCGCCAGCTTCAAAGGCGCCGATTGCCGCGAAGCTTACTTCTCAAACGCCGATTTGCGTGGCGCTGATTTCACCAATGCAGATTTGCGCGGCGCGAAGATGGACAGCGCCAATACTGCGGGCGCAATCTTTACTGGAGCACGCTTGAAGTAAGGGATTTTCAGGGCAATTCGGCGTAAATCGCGGTCGCCGCCGAGTGCATGCGCAGCGGCTGATCCCAGTCCGGATATTTCGCGCGAAACTCGTTGCGAAGCGCGGTGGCGGTTTCGTCGGACGATTTGCCCTGCTTTTTCATTTCGGCCACGCGCTCGCGCAACGCGGTGAAGTAAGCGTGATACGCAGAAATCACCGACGCATCGCCTATGCCGTAGTGCGCGCCGACGACATGCGACGGACGCAGCGCGGCCAGCGCGTCCAGGCTTGCGATCCAACTGTCCGAACGCGATTGCGGCGTGGCGAATGCAGGAAACGCCTGCTTCATCGCAAGATCGCCGGAGAACAGCACGGCATCGTCCTCGACAAAAATCGCCGTGTCGCCGCGCGTGTGCGCGGGCCCCAGCCGCATGAGGTTCACGCGCACCCCGCCGAGGTCCAGCGTCTTGTTGCGATTAAAGGTTTCAGCCAGCGCGCGAAAACCCTTGATATCCTTCAGTAGATCGGCCAGTTCAGGCGAGCGAGCGCTGAATTCCGCCACCACCTTGAGCCCCATTTCCTCGATGTCCTGCTGCTGCGCCACGGCGCGGATGATTTTTGTGCTCGCGGGAAACGCCGCCTCACCGGTAGTGTGTTCCGGATGAAAATGCGTATTGACGAGATAAATCTCCGTGCCCTTGCTGACCTTCGCCACTTCGCGCAGCACAGCCTGTCCGCTTTTAAGTCCCATGCCGGGATCGACCACCAGCGTCGCGCGGCTGCCGACTATGATGCCGACATTGGGCACGCCGCGTGCGCCCTCGTCGGGAATCACGTAAACATGTGGTGAAATTTTGACCGTCGTGCCCTCCTTGACGATCGGCAAGCGGTCGTACGTGCGTTGCGCCCATGCTGGGTTAGCAACGAACGCGAACAATGCGAGTGAAACGAGAAAAACCGTCAGAGCAGGAACAAGACTCTTGTCAGCAATACACCTGAATCCCGTCATGGTAGGCTCTCCCGGAATATGCGAGTCACTGGCGGAGACTGATACTACTCGAACCCATAGATTTTGCGTGCAGCCAGCATGTCCTGCCGGGTCGCGATGTATCGAGGCCCCCTGCTCGCCTTGGGGATTCCAAGATGCCTGAAATCCACCTGCATCTCTGCCATCTTGATCAGCGCCGCGTGCGTGTCCAGCACGGGCACGCCGTCGACATGCTTCACATCGTGTTCCTGAAGGAAAATGCTGGTCGCGGCAAAATCGGTGATGAGCATTTCCGCACCCTGATCGATCGCCACTCGTGCGGCGGTCTTGAATGCATCAATAAAGGGCTGCGGATTGTTTTCGAACAGATTGAGCAAATCCGTCATGCTGTAACCCAGATGACCCATGTGGGCCCCTGGCAGACATAGGTGCCCCATGCCATAGCGTTCGACGATGTCCCGGGTGGTGATGACCGACCATTCATCGTAGGCAATGACGGCCCACTTGCGCGCGACCAAGCTTGCAAAGTGGTATGAAGCCTCGCCGGCGAATACCACCGGAATATCCACCGCCTCGCGCAACTCGGAATGGCCGAGATCGCGCAAGCCCGCGAGCACGAATGCATCAAAGCCATCGCGTTCCGCCTGTATCGCGTTCTCGATGACCTGCCCGATGTGCATGTACTGGACGTATTCGGAGAAAATCATCTTCGGCCCGCGCATTTCCGTCGTCGCGACGTGAATCTCTGTGTCGGGGCGTGCCACGCGCGGAAGGTGCCTGTGACACTGCTCGTCGAAGTAGCGCCACTTCGCATCGACCCTGGAATTGGGGCTGAAGGTCTGGAACCAGATTTTCATTTTATTCATCTCCGTTGGATTCGACGGACGAGCTTTTTTGGAATTTTTCGAGAGGCCCGACCGATATTGCGGGCTAGAGTAACATCGCGCTTTGATGATCTACAAGCTGCGCAGTGTGGAATAACTTCGATTGAAATGTCCGCTTCAGAGACTTGATATGCCTTCACTCTTTCGTGCGTGTGCTGCATTGTCCGTAGTGTCGATCTCCGTCGGTGTGGCAGCACAGGATTACCCGACACGGCCCATCCGCATTGTTGTCGCGCAGGCGCCGGCCTCCGGCCCCGATCTCACGGCGCGCGCCATGGGGCAAAAGCTCACCGAGTCGTGGGGCCAGCCAGTCGTCGTTGAAAATCGCGCCGGCGCCAACGGCATTATCGGTGGAGATCTGGTGGCGAAATCCAAGCCCGATGGCTATACGATGTTGCTGGGCGTGGGCAGCGCGATCGTGATTAATCCATTCGTCTACAAGAATCTGCCTTTTGATCCGCTGCGCGATCTGGCGCCGGTGACGCAAATTTTTGTCAACACCTTCGGGCTGATCGTCACGCCCAGCTTGCCGGTCGCCTCTGTCAAGGAACTGGTAACACTGGCGAAAGCGCGTCCGAATCAACTGAGCTACGGTTCCGCCGGGCTTGGTAATCAGACGCATCTCGGCGCGGAACTGTTCGCGACGGCCAGCGGCGTCAAATTGCTGCACGTTCCCTATAAAGGCACGACGCCGGCGCAGACCGACCTGATGAGCGGGCACATCTCGCTGATGTTCGTCACCACGCAAGGCGTGGCACCGCACATCGCCAGCGGCAAGTTACGCATTCTCGCGACGTGCGGCACCAAGCGCTCGGCAGCGTTTCCAACAGCGCCTACGCTGGTAGAGTCCGGCTATCCAGGCGTCTCGTTCGCCGGCTGGAATGGATTGCTGGCGCCGTCGGGAACGCCCGCAGAAATCATCAATAAGGTGTCCAGAGAAGTAGGGCGCCACCTCGCCGTGCCGGAATTCCGCGAGCGCATGGCCAGCCTAGGCGCAGATCCCTCGCCGAATACGCCAGAGGCGTTTGCATCTCTGATTAAGGCGGAGGCGCAGATGTGGTCCAAGCTGATACGTGCCCTTGGATTGGAACACAGTCAGTAAGCCGGACGCTGAAAAGCGCAGTGCGGCGCTTGCCATATCACTGTTCTATCTGTGTCCGTCACAATCGCGGCGCCGTCAATTACAACGAGGTCTTGCTAAACGTAACGTTGGCGTATCCGCTCAGATGGCCTGAATTGTCCGCCATCAGCCAAAAGCGGAACTAGCTACCGATCCCAAAGAGCGGATATCGATGAAGGGTGACAGACTAAAGCGCGTATTTAATCCCGCCTGGGGATTGGAAAAAATGGGCGCAAAATAAGCCTTTAACGTTGCCAAAATATCACAAGCCTCTGTGATCTTGCACGACCTTGTTATCCCAACTGGCCACTTTGTTATCCCAACACGCGGATCGTATTATCCCAACACGGTCGTATAATCCCGCAGGGGTGCTGGATTATACAAAGTTAGCCTTCACAGACCAGTACGATGCTTAAGCAACGAGTCGAAAAGACAGCCGACGGTAAATGGTCCATACCAGCGGCGGAACGCAACAAGGACCCTATCCTTGGCGTACTCGCCCGGGTTCTACCCAGCCACGGCCGAGTCTTGGAGGTCGCCAGCGGCACCGGACAGCATGTCATGCATTTCGCCGAAGCCTTCCCAGACCTCACTTGGCAGCCGTCCGATCCGGACGCGGAACTTCGCGAGTCTATTACGCTGCGCATTCGGGAGGAGCGCCGGGCCAACGTCAATGGGCCCATTGACCTTGATGTGACCAAACTCCCGTGGCCGCTGCAAACGGCGAATGCAGTGGTGGCGATTAACCTGATTCACGTCGCTCCGTGGCTGGCGACCCTGGCCTTGTTCGAAGGCGCGAAGGCTTTGCTTTCGACACAGGACGTTCTGTTCTTATATGGACCGTACCGTCGTTTCGGTCGCCACACGTCGCAGAGTAACGCGCAGTTCGATCTTGATCTTCGTACGCACAATCCCGAGTGGGGCCTTCGTGACCTGGAAGCTGTGTCAGACGTTGCTACTGGCACGGGGTTCATTCTGGCGGAGACTGTCCAGATGCCAGCCAACAACTTCAGTCTGGTATTCAGGCGGAGTGAAGGCTAACCGAATGGTCGAGCGGACGTGCCGCCGGCGGCGTTGCAGCGTTGTGGCTGCAGCATGGCGGCGGCCCGCCGCTTACCCTGGTCGTTGGGCAACTATCTAGCAGCCCGGGTTGGAGCAAACATGCTTCGGCCCAGCCAGCGCCACAAATCGCGCGCATCACGTTCTGCGCCGTCGACGCGTAGGCGTCCGGCGGTCAATTCGGTCTTGGCATTGCTGTCGCCGGTCCAGATTTCTGTCAGCGCACGCACGGTGGATTCCACCACCAGCGTCAGCTCATGGCCGGGATCGTCGCGGCACAGGTCGGCCTCGCCGTTCTCGACCACCAGCCACCAGCGCCGCTCGCGCGGGCCCGCGTTACGGAAATGGAAGTGGATCACCACGCGACGGTCACTCGGAAACTGATCGATTTGCGCGAAACGGCGAACGTCCCACATCAGGAAACCGGCATCGAGTTGATTGTGCTGGAGTCGGCTGCCGATCCAGCGCGCACCCCAGTGACCGATCGTCAGGACGATGGGACGCAACTCCTCCCCGGCCGGCGTGAGCCGGTACTCCCAGCCGTCCTCGCCGAGCACCCGCCGCACCACGCCCACTTCCTCGAGCTTGCGCAGGCGCTGGGCCAGGAGGGTGGCCGACATACGCGGCACACCGCGCCGGATATCATTGAAATGCGTGCTGCCACAGAGCAGCTCGCGCACCACCAATGGCGTCCAGCGTTCGCCAAAAATCTCGGCGCCGCGCGCCACGGTGCAGAATTGGCCGTAGTCCGTCATCCCGCCATTGTACGACGGTCCAGTATCACGCTACAGATTCTGGACTAGCCGCAACATATTCGAGTTTCTATCCTGCGCCTCACGCGATGTAACCCGTCGCCGTTCTTAAAGGAAGCACTATGAACACGGTAACCACGAAAGTCGCGGTCATACAAAAACCCCCGGTGCTGCTTGATCGGGACAAGTCGATTGCGCAAGCGGTTCGATCGATCGACGAGGCCGCCGAAGCGGGTGCCTCACTGCTGGTATTTCCCGAGGCCTACATTCCAGGCTACCCCACCTGGGTCTGGCGGCTGAAGCCCGGCGGAGACATGGCGCTCTCCAGCGAGCTTCATGCGAGGCTGCGCCGGAACGCCGTTGACTTGAACGGCGAAGATTTGCGCCCGCTGCAAGTGGCGGCGAGCAGACATGCGGTGACCGTCGTGATCGGAATGAACGAGATCGACAGCCGCTTTTCGGGCACAACGCTGTTCAATACCGTGGTTGTCATCGGCCCTGATGGGGCGCTTCTGAACCGTCATCGCAAGTTGATGCCGACCAATCCGGAGCGCATGGTGTGGGGAATGGGTGATGGGAGCGGTCTGAGAGTCGTCGATACGCCAGCCGGTCGACTGGGCGCACTCATCTGCTGGGAGAGCTACATGCCGCTCGCTCGGTACGCGCTCTATGCGCAGGGCATGGAGATTTTTGTTAATCCGACCTGGGACCACGGCGAAACCTGCCTGGTGACCTTGCGCCATATCGCCAGGGAGGCGGGCTGCTGGGTGATCGGAACCGCCACCGCGCTGCACGGCTCCGACATACCCGAGGATTTTCCGGAACGCGACAGGCTCTACAAGCCGGACGAATGGATCAACGACGGTGACGCTGTCGTAATCAATCCCGAGGGGAAAGTCATCGCCGGCCCACTCCACCGCGAAAAAGGCATTCTGTTTGCCGAGATCGATGTTGAAGCAGCGCGGCGGGCACGACGCTCATTGGACGTCTGCGGGCATTACGCCCGGCCGGATGTTTTTTCGCTCTCGGTGAACCGCAAACCGCTCCAGCCGGCGGAATTCTCCGATGCATAGCTTCGGAGGTAAGCCACACTGTTTAGGGGAGCCGTGTCGGCAAAGCACCTGAATCCCGTCACTGCAGGCAGTCCCGGAATATGTGAGTCACTGGCGGCGACTGAAATTAGCATCGGCCGTATACCGAGCGGTCAACGGTGCGTATTTTCGATGAGGAAAAATGCAAACCGCCATCGCCATAGCCACAATTGCGGATATGTCAAAAATGACATATACTGCCGGGCATGCGCAAACTGGACAAGCCCCTGGTTTGGCTGCACGGGGAAGTCAAAACCCCGCCGTTTTCCGCAGACGCGCGGATTGAGGCCGGTGTGCTTTTGCGTCGCTTGCAGCGCGGTGAAAACATTTTGTTGCCGCATTCCCGCCCGATGCCGTCGATTGGTAAGGCGTGCCACGAATTGCGCGTGCAGGATGAATTGAAAACCTGGCGCATTGTTTATCACATCGACACGGATGCCATCGTGATACTTGAAGTGTTTTCCAAGACCACGCAACAAACGCCCAAGCTGGTTATCGACACCTGCAAGGCGCGGTTGCGCCGTTACCAGTCCATTTAAATCTGTGAGAGGAAAACTGATGAACAAGGCAAAACTGCAGAGACTTCAGGCAGCAGGCTGGAAGGTTGGCAGCGCGAAGGACTTCCTGAAGCTGAGTGAAGAAGAGGCCATGCTGGTGGAACTCAAGCTCTCGCTGACCAGCGCACTCAAGCAAGCGCGGGCGAAGCGCCGCTTGTCGCAGGCTGATCTTGCGCAACGCATGGGATCGAGCCAATCACGCGTGGCCAAGATCGAAGCGGGCGACCCGGCAGTGTCGCTGGATTTGATCGTGCGCGCGTTGTTTGCGGCAGGGGCGACGCGGCAGGAGTTGCAACGCGCGTTTGTACCTAAGGAAAAAATGGCTGCTTAATTCGTAATTTGCCGCGCGAGAGACCGGGCGCGGATAACCACAAGCAAGTCGACGCTGGGTGTGTGCATTTTCCGGCATGGCGAGTATCATTATGCAGACTGGCATCTCGTAATGTGAAAGCGTAACTGATGTTGTGAAGTCGAAAGGCTTCAGTCGTGTGCTCCGAAAGGCGCATGCACGGCTCTCAGGGCGAAACCCGCGGAACATTCAGGAGGCACTATGCACGCATGGCACTCAGCACTATCTACAGCCGTCATCGCGGCCGGATTCACAGTCGCGGCAGCACCCCTCGCCGCGCAGGCGCAGGAGAAGTTTCCCAATAGGCCTGTGCGCATCGTCGTAGGTTTCACGCCCGGCAGTGCCACCGACATCACGGCGCGCATGGTAGCCACGAAGCTTGGCGACCTCTGGGGGCAGCCGCTGGTCATCGAAAATCGCTCGGGCGCCGGCGGCCAGCTCGCCACCGTCATGGTCGCCAACGCCACGCCCGACGGCCACACGCTGCTGATGATCTCGACCGCCATGGTAATCAACTCGGTGCTGCCCGAAAAACCTTTATACAATCTGCTCAGGGATTTCACCGGGGTCACCCAGATTGGCACCGTCACCACCGCCGTGGTCGTCACACCGACGCTGGGCGTCAAGTCGGTCAAGGAGTTGATCGCGCTTGCGCACGAGCGGCAGGGCAAGCTCCTGTTCGGCACGTCCGGGGCGGGCAGCGGCACCCACATAACCTCCGCCAGATTCAACGTGGCTGCCGGCATCAAGACTGTGCACGTGGCTTTCAAAGGACTGCCTGAAGTTCTGGTCGAGATTGCCGCGGGACGCCTGAACTACGGCCTTATCAGCCTGGGGCCGGCGCTGCCCTTCATCCAGAACCATCGGGTGACGGCTTTGGCGCAGATAGCGGCAAAGCGGGCGGCGTCGCTGCCGGACGTGCCGCTGATCACGGAGGCCCTGCCCGGCTTCGAGCGCGACACCACGCATGCGATCATCGCGCCGGCCGGGACGCCGCGCGCCATCCTGAACCAGATCGCCAAGGACATCGCGCGTGCACTGGAGTTTCCGGATGTCAAGGAACGCATGGCCACGATCGGCTTCGAACCTGCGCCGATGACGCCGGAGGAGCACAACAAGCAGTTGCGCCGCCTGCACGACTCGTTGGCCAAGGTGGTGGTCGCAATCGGGCTGCGTGCACCGTAACCGCCGCGCACTGTGAGACCGACATGTGCGCAGGGCGCTGTTTACCGGTCCAGCCACGGCATTGCCTCCGCGGGGAATAGGGGCTGGCAGGAAAAAGCGAGCCTCTCCCCTTTAGTTGTTCTCGCTGTTTAGTTGTGAAATCGTGAAAATTACAAAAGGAGGAGCAATGGTATCCCGTTTACCCGTTGTCGTATTGGTATCGTCCGTCGCAGCGCTGCTTTCACTACCTGCCGCTCTCGCTCAGTCTTATCCTCAACGCCCGATCCGCGTCGTCGTTTCGTTTCCGCCCGGCGGATCGACGGACTTCATCGCTCGCGTGCTCGCCCAGCACATGCCTGTGGGGCTGGGCCAGACGCTCGTCGTCGATAACCGAGGCGGCGCGGGCGGCACAATCGGCACCGATATTGTTGCCAAGGCAGCCCCAGACGGCTACACACTGCTCGTCACGGCTGATCCCCCGGTTTCCATCGCCCCGAGCATGTACTCGCAGCTACCTTACAATCCGCCACGCGATGTTCCGGCGATCACTGAGCTTATCAACTACCCGTATGTGGCAGTGGTGAATGCCGCAGTGCAGGTGGCCTCGCTTAAGGAATTGATAGCGCTTGCGAAATCGCAGCCGGGGAAACTCCGCTACGCGCATCCGGGCGTGGGCACCGGCATACACCTCGCAGGTGAGTTATTCAAGATGACGGTCGGAGTGGACATTATCAGCCTCCCCTACAAGGGCGGAGGGCCGGCAATGGTGAGTGTCGTGGGCAACGAAGCACAGATCTCTTTCGCCACGCCGCCTTCGGCCCTGCCTCACGTCAAGAGCGGTCGGCTGAAAGCGCTGGCCCAGACAACGTCGAGGCGCGCGGCACCGCTGCCTGATCTGCCGACATTTGTGGAAGCGGGCGTTCCCGGTTTTAATGTGGACGGTTGGGTAGGGTTGTTTGCACCCGCCGGCACGCCGCCTGACATCATTAAGCGCCTTTACACCGAGGCTGCGAAAGTTCTTCAGATGCAGGAAGTAAAAGATTACGTGCTCTCTGGCGGCTCGGAGATTTCGGGCCGGTCCGTGGAGGACAGCCGCGCGAAGGTACGCCGTGAAATTGCGATGTGGGCCAAGGTGGTAAAAGCGGCCGGCATCAAACCGCAGTGACGGCGGTTTGGGCGGTGATTACCGGTATGCCGGGGTATGGTGATCGATGGGCTCGAGCGACGCTGGGTACATTCAGTACTCGATGCGATTTGTTGAGTGCAGGACAAACCACAAGTAGGGGCTGCGTATGAACACGAAATTGCCTCGAGCGACTGTATTTTTCACCGTATCGATCGTGGCCGTTGCGGGTCCGACCGCACGGGGTCAAGCCTAACCCACTAAGCTTGCCAGGCTCATTCGTTTCCGGATGTTAAGGAGCGCATGGCGCCATCAGCTTCGACCTGCGCCGATGACGCCGGAAGAACACAACCAGCAACTACGTCGCCTGCACGAATCGTTGGCAAAGGTGGTGGTAGCGATCTGGCTGCGTGCGCCGTAACGACCACACGCGCTGCTTATCCGGCGTGGGCGCGGCACGCAGCTTACTCGTCAGCAACAGCGTTGCGCCCGCCCTCAGATTCCCGTTAACGCCGAGCTCGGCGGCACGCTTGCGCTCTGTACCTTGACGGTGCCGATAAAGGAGTCGCGCAAAAGTACCTTTGCAATCGTATCGGTGGGGAAACGCGGCAACGCACGTTCTGGAATCAGGAATTCCGCGTTCAAAATCAGCTTTTCCTCGCTCGGCCAAGG
>Ga0315912_10005627_pt1 | contig 11461 bp, 4 predicted proteins | sample VfabasoilMG_FD_204469 | JGI IMG/M metagenome (GOLD analysis project Ga0315912, IMG submission 204469) | Garden soil microbial communities collected in Santa Monica, California, United States - V. faba soil | ecosystem: Environmental > Terrestrial > Soil > Garden | place: USA: California...
AGCGGCCTCCCGATGTGCGCTGTCCGCCGATTAATCACCACACGGCAGAATGTAATCGGCTTATATGATGGGTTGACTATCCCTGACTGACGTGAGGAGCGGTTGCCATGTCTCGTCCTCGTTTGCCTCTCATCGGTGTACTCATGGTGGGGATAGTGGGGTTGATCATCACTGGGCGGTTGGCCGCCGGCCCGGCCGCTGAATTGGTTTATTTCCCCTTATTGTTACAACTCAGCGTAGCCCCCACGCCCACCGTAACGGTCGCCCCGGCTTCACCCACGCCGACCGCCACGCCATCTTCCACTGCCTCCGCTACGCCCACCGCTACGTCCACCGCCTCCCGAACTGCTACGCCAACGGTCACCGCGCCAGCGACCTCCACCTCTACCGCCACGGCCTCGCGCACCGCCACCGCCACCCCGACTGCTTCTCGAACGGCGACTCAGGGCGCGACCCCCACGCCCTCGCAGACCAGCGGCGCGCCGGGCAACGTGACTTTCACATTTCATTTGATTGATGATCAACTCCGGCACACTGCGGGGATGCGCGCGCGCGATATAGATGGCGACGCCGATCAAGATATAGCGCTCGCCAGCAGTTTCACCGATGGTGTTTTCCTCTACGTCAACGGTGGCAATAGCAGTGGCGGCGGTGATGGTAGTGCGTGGACGCGCGTGACCCTCGCGCCCACCAACACGTTGGTCGCCATCACCACCGTCATCACCGACTTTGATGGCGATAACGATCTGGATGTGGCCGCCGTCGCTCTGTTTGATCGGAATGTGTGTAGCTTCTGTTCGCCCGGCAAACTCGTGTGGTTTGAAAACACCGGCAATGTCTTAACTGGCTGGGTGGAGCATGTGATCACCGACACCTTGTGGGGGGCGTGGTTTATCGCCGCGCAAGACATCTCCGGCGATGGGCGACCCGATCTGGTGGTGGTGTGTATACCGATTGCAGATGGGGGCGGCACCACGCAACCCAGCGGCCTCTATTGGTTCCGCAACGTAAACGATGCCAGCACGTGGGCGGGGCCGCTCACGATTGATGCGTCACTCGCGCGCGGCTGGGATATGCTGGCGGCGGATGTGAATAACAACGGGGTGGTGGATGTGATCGCCGTAGACGCTGACAACAACGTGATCAATTGGTATGAGAATGCTCGCCCGCCCGGCGTGCCGATGGATAGCCCGACCTTCACGACGCATCTCATCGCCAGCCCCGCCGCGCCCTTCGCGTTGGAGGTCGCCAATTTAGATGGCGATGCCGCGTTGGAGTTGATCACCAGTAGCAATGCGGGGATCGAGTGGTATGACCCGCCCGCCAACCCCGCCGCGCTATGGATCTCACAGACGATTGATGCCGGGTTTGGGAACATGTCGCCCGTGCGCTTGTACGCCGCGGACTTTGATCTGGATGGCCGGGTGGATGTCGTGGTCGCGGATGACAATCTCGATGTGTTGAACTGGTACCAACGTCAAGCCAACGGGTCATGGGCGATGACGCAACTCCGCAACGGTTACAGCATGAACATGCTTTCCGGCGGCGACCTCAACAACGATGGGCGGCCCGACCTATTGACCTCGACTTACGAACAGGGCAACACCGACGAGCTGGCGTGGTGGCAAAACGACCCGTGAGCCGTTACTTCCCCAACCCGTCGCGCACCTGCGCGCCATGTTCGGCGATGTGGCGTGCCTGGCGGCGAAACACATCTTCTAACGTGGTCTGCACATAGAACATCTGCAAGGGGCGCGTCCATTCCGAGTCGGCGACCGCGTCTAACGCTTGGAGCGCCTGGCGATGCGCGGCGTCGTAGTGGCGCGCCAGCGAGGCTTTGTTTTGAAAGAGCGCCGTCAAGCGGGTCGCCGGGACGATCAGCCAATCGTAAAAACTTTGCGGCATTGCCAGCAGATTGCGCCCACGCTGAGCGGCGTGGGCCTCCCACGGCACCACCTGCAAACTCTGCGCCATGTGGTGCAAAATCTCTTTCACCGAAAAAGCGGGGTTGGTGGTGGGGCGCGCGAGGTCAGCCTCGGTGAGGTCGCTGAGGAGCGCGAAGAACGTGGCGCGGTTGGCTTCAATTTCGGCGCGGATAGTTTCGCGGATGGCGCTGGGCATTATGAACCCTTCGAACGTCGTTTAACTTCAGCCGCGTGGCGCTCGATGATCTCCACCGCCCGCGCCACGCCGGCCTCAGCGCGGATTTTTTCACCGAGCGCGGCGGCCCGGGCGCGCAGGGCGGGATCGTTGACGGCGGTGTTGATCGCTTCTGCTAATTTTTCGGCGGTGAGTTTTTTGATCTCCGGGGCTGGCGGGCCAACGCCCAGTTGTACGACGCGCTCGGCCCACGCGCACTGGTCGCCGGCGAAGGGTGTGACAATGCTCGGCACACCTGAGCGCAGACTCGCGCCGGTGCTCCCCGCGCCGCCATGATGCATCACCGCCGCCGTGCGGGGGAAGAGCCAACTGTGCGGCACGTCTTCCACGAAGAACACCTTGTCCGGCGCGGCGACGCGCGCGAGGCCACCCCAACCGGTGAGGATGATCCCGCGTTGCCCGCTCAACTCCAACGCGCGCAACACCAAGCGCGTTTTAGCCTCCCCATCGCCGAGGTTGATACTCCCCAAGCCGAAATAAACCGGCGGCGGGCCGCTCGCTAAAAAGTGTTGCAACTCTGGCGGCGGTTGCCACTCGGTCGGCTCATCCAAAAACCAATAGCCGGTGAGGTGTTGCTGTTCATCCCAATCGGGAGGCGGCGGGATGACGTGCGGGCTAAAGCCGTATAACATCGGCGTGCCCAGTTGACGCGCGTAAGCGAGCATCGCGTCATACGACCGCCACGGCTTCAGCCCGATCTTTTTGCGCCAAGCGTTGGTCATCGGCCCGCCCATGCCCGACCATAACACATGGTGCATGGCGGAATGCGTGAAGCGATTGTAACCCTCGCCCAACGAGAAGCGCAGGGGGCCGAGGAAGAAGGACGGGAAAGCGCGGGTGGGCGCAAACGGGATGAGATAGGCAAAAGCGGAGGGGAGGCCATGCTTCTCGGCGACTTCCAAGGCCCCCACACCCGTGCCCGATTGCACCACAAAATCCGCCGCTTGCGCCGCCTGCCAGAAATCATCGTTGGCGGTGGTGGCTTGGCTCATGACGCCGCGCATCATCTGAAACAAGCGCACCGGGTTGCCGCTCTTCATGATGGCTTGGGTGTCCGGTTGTTGCATAAACTCTTGCACGCTAAAGCGCACGGCCTGAACGTTCACCCCATAGGCGCGAATCCAATCCGCGAAGTTATGCGAGGTCACGAGCGTGGCCTGATGCCCGGCGCGTTGCAAGCCAAGCGCCAGCGCGAGAAACGGTTGCACATCGCCACGGGTGCCGAGGGAGAAGAGCGTGATTTTCATAACACCGACCCTTTATAGAACAGAGGTTATCCTAAGAGTGTATGCTAGTTTGGGGCTGAGGGGAAGGCGCACAACGAGTCGCTTTTGCGCTACGCTCCAACCATGTTTTGCTAAAAGCTACGTGCTTGGTCTAAAATTAGCGCGTTAAATGGACTCTTCCCAAGTAGATATATTGTTTACCAGTAATAGACTTAAATTTTGCTTTGAGTAAAGTGGGCTTGTAATGGAGGGCTGGTGATAGACAACCATGTTTTGCAGTTGCCAACCGAAATTCGGGTGGTGTTAGTAGATGACCACCCGGTCATCCAAGCGGCGGTGAGCGCCTTGCTCCACACGCGCATGTATTGGCGGGTTGTGGGCTATGCCACCAATGGCACCGATGCTTTGCAACTGGTCTCTGACCACGCGCCGCACCTACTGGTGCTGGATGTGTCTATGCCGGGGATGTCCGTCGCCGAAGTTTTGACACAACTGCGAGAACGCTCTCAGCCTGATCCGCGCGTATTGTTGTTCACCTCCTACGGGGAAACGCGGTTCATTCAAGATATGTTGCGTTTGGGCGCGCATGGCTACATGCTGAAAGAAGAAAGACTTGAGCTGATGCTGGCCGGGCTGGACGTTCTCTTAGACGGAAAACAGTGGCACAGCCCGGCGGTGGTGCGGTTGTTGAACGCGCGGCTACTCAACACCGAAGCACCCGAAGGCCGTAGCTCGCCGGACTTGACGCGGCGTGAGCTTCAAATGCTCCAGTTGCTGGCGCAAGGATTGACCAATGCAGAGATCGCTCAAACACTGGGGCGCGCGGAACAGACCATTCGTAACACCCTAACCATCATCTACGCCAAAATTGACGCCCAATCCCGTTCCGAAGCCTTGCTTTGGGCCCAACGCCACCTCGCTCACTCACCCTGAAAAGGCAAAATTGAAAAGTTAGAAAAATCGGTATTAACGTACCTTGCCTTTGCCTTCAAAATTTCATATCCTGTTAACAGAATTAAATGTGAATGCGCCCCATCAGAGCAATGTCTCTGGCGGGACGCATTTTTATTACTAAATTTTTCTAGTGGGCCCCGAACTTGGGGGAATAGTTTTAGGAGTCTCATATGCGTCAAAATTGGCTAATAAATGTGGACCGGACAGTGCGGTTGATCGTGATAGGCGTCATGGTGGTGTCATTACTCGGCACGCCGCTGGCCCCAGTTTCCGTGGCGCGCGCGCAAGGCGCAGGGGATGACACTGTGCCCACCGCGACGGCGACACCCGTGCTAACTGCCGAAGGCAACACGCCCGAGGTTGTTATGACCACGCCCGTTGCGACCGAAACCAACACCGCCACTGCCGAAGGCAACACAGCCGAGGCCGTTACGACCACGCCCGTTGAGACTGAAACCAACACCGCCACCCCAGACGTCAGCGCGACCACAACGCCAACGAGTGACATGACGGCCACTAGCGAGCCTACGCCAAGCGCGACCGACACCATGAGCGTTACCACCGAACCAACGGCGATCCTCTCCAACACAGTCAGCCTCACGCAAACGATTATCTCAACCGACACGTTGGCCGTTGGCGAAGCCTTGACAGTCGAGATTGCCCCCAGTGGCGGTGAACTGATCGCCCCGCATGGGCGGGTGAAAGTCAGCTTTCCGGCGGGCGTCGCTAATAACGGACTCGAAGTGAGTTACCAACGTCGTTATCTCGCGCCCGGTCAAACCCAACGGCGTGGCCCACCAACCATGCCCATGATGTTCGATCTACATGCGTGGGTGGCGCGCGGTTCGGAACGCGGGCAAGCGATGCGCCATTTCCCCAAGCCACTGGCGTTTACCGTGGATTTGAGCGACTGGCAACTGCCCGCCAACATGGATGGGCGGATGCTCTGGTTTGGCTATTACAACGAAGACACCCAAACGTGGGATGCGATCCCCTTCAAACTCGACCGCGCGAACGGGGGTTTGCGCCTGCGCGCGGAAGTGGATCACTTCAGCACCTTTGGGGTGAAGACCGAAGCCAACCCCGGCTGGCGCATGGCCTTCAACGAGCCGCAAGTGGGATTAGCGACTGGCGCGGCAACTTACAACTACCCGATTAATGTCCCGGCTGGGCGCAACGGCCTACAACCAGACTTGAGCCTGAACTACAACAGCCAAGCCGTGGATCATCAACGCGGTTGGTATCAATCCGATTGGGTCGGGCATGGCTGGTCGCTCGGCACGATTGAAGTGACCCGGCGCTTAGGGAACGATTCTACTTACTCGGCAGGCGATTGTAAAAATGAGTTTTCGCTCGTGTTCAACGGCACTGGCTACACCTTATTGCCTGAGACGAGCGGTGTTTTGTTGGGGCGCTATTACACCCAAGAAGACAGTGCGCTTTACATCGAACTAATAAACGACCCCATCGCTGGCAATATGAGCAAGCAGTATTGGGTCATCCGCGATGGGAACGGCACTGCCTATCGGCTGGGCTGGAACCCGGATGCGGAGCAACGCGTGCGGTGTGTGGATGGCAGTTATCAAGCCTTTCGCTGGCGCGCCGATTTGGCCACAGATAATTACGGCAATCAAATGCTCTTCACCTATACCGAAGATTTTTGGATCTTTTGCCCTGGCACCAACCCCGGTTACGCCCAACAGATGGATCGGTCAAATTATCTGAGTCAGATTTTTTACAACGCCTACGGTAGTGGGCAATGGCACACGCGGATTGACTTCAATCGCGCTGGGCGGCCCAACGCGACACCGCAAGATGATAATAACGAGCCCTGCAACAAACTGTTCTTTCAATCTCACTATTTGGACAACATTGCCATCTATGTAGACGGTTCGTTGACACATAAATATCAGTTGGGGAGTACGTTATATGTGGATAGCGGGCGTTTAGGCGACAATTACACCCCGGCACAAGGCATGGGGAGCCGCGAACTAACCAGCCTCACCGAATATGCTTATGATGTGAACGGTGTCAGCAGTGCCTTGCCGACCACCACCTTTAGCTACATCCCCTTACCCACTTCCAATCAGCGCTGTACCCCCGGTAACGATTGTGGATCAGGTCCTGGCCGATGCTATCCCAAAGGCTGGTGTAGTGATGATGAGGTTTGGGATGACGGTCAGGGCAAGGGCACTTTCGATTGTGATTGGATGGGGACATGGACCCAATTCCAAAACGGAGAAGGGGTGGCCCATCCCGACTTCGAGTGCTTCACCTTCTACTATTGGCGGCTGAGCGAAGTGCAAAACGGTTATGGCGGCAAAACGACCTTTAGCTATGGCAACGATAACCGCGCTGAGTTCCAGCTGGATGGCTGGACCTATCGGGTGACACAACGGCAAGTGTCGCCGAACAACGACGCGAACAATGCGACTTGGGAATACACCTACGGCACGCCCTGCTATCGCGGCGGGGTGGGTTCTAGTGGCGGGTTCATGTGCTTGGCCATCCCACCGGCGACCAACGACAACGCGCTGGTGGCGCACACCGATGTGCTCGTCACCGCCAAGGATTACAACGGGAGCGTGCAGAGCGTCACCAAACATTACTTTTCCACCAGTGACCCAGTGACCACGACCCAACATAGCAAGATCGCCGGCCGTGAATATCGCACTGAGCAATATGACACGAATGGCACAACTTTGCTAACCGTGGCCCAAATGGGACACACCATTACCGACTTGCCAAACAATCGGTGGTCGGTCAACCTGACTTGGCAAAGCCAACAAATGTTTGATGGCGCGAATAGTGTGACCCGGCAAACGACGTATGCCTACGACACTTGGGGCAATCTTTTGAAACAAAGCGAGTTCGATGGGAACACATTGGTGCGATGCACCTTGCGCGCCTATTATCCGAACACCACTCCCACGACCTGGCTGGTGCATGCGCCCGCATACGAAAATGTGTACGCTCAAGACTGTTTCCCCGGCACCGGGCAACTCATGGGTTCCACGCGTTACAGTTACGATGGGCAACCGAATTTTGCCATTGCGCCGGTCAAAGGCGAACTGACGGCAGTGCGCCAGTGGGTGGCGAACCAGCAACTCCTCGACACCTACTACACTTACGACCAATGGGGCAATCGCCGGAGCGAAAGCACCTACAACGGCTACGGCACAGAAGCGACCTTTGCCAAAGATATGTCGGGCGTGACCGCCAGCACCAGTTGGACGAGTTATGACCCCCTGTACAATCTCTATCCAGTCGCGTCCAGCAATGCGCTCGGCCAAGCCAGTTACGCCGCCTATGACTACCGATTAGGCGTGCCGTTAGACACGACCGACCCGAACGGTGTCGTGACCTATTACAGTTATGACGTCTTTGGGCGGCTGACCGGCGTGGCCCGGCCCAACGACACCCTGACCTTGCCGACCGTCGCCTATGTCTATCAAGACGGCATCGCGCCTTTCCGCGTCACCACGATTCAACGCGAACAGAGCGGCTCAGCCACGCTCACCCGCTCGGCCTCCACCTTTTATGATGGTTTGGGGCGCGCGATTCAGACCAAGAGCGAGAGTCTGGATGGCGCGCAAAACATCATCGTGGACACCGTGTATGATGGTTTAGGGCGCGCGGTGCAGGTCTCCGCGCCGCGCTATGTGAATGAAAGCGGGAGCGCCTTCACCAATTACACTGTGCCCGGTGCGCTCTATACCCCCACGCTCACCCAATACGATGCCTTAGGCCGCGTGACCCAAGTGACCGCGCCGGATGGCACCACCACGCGCCAAGTCTATCGGATTGAAGCCAGCGCCAGCGATAACGACTTTGCTGGCGGGCGGCAGACCACCTACAGTATTGACGCGAACCAACACTTCAAACGCCAAAGTTTTGACGCGCTGGGCAATGTGCAAACTGTGTCCGAGGCGTATGGGATCTGGCCGAGCTGGGTGAATGAACCACGCACGCATTATGTGCACGACGCGCTGGGGCGGTTGACCCAAGTGCGCGACACGCTGGAAAACACCACCAACATCACCTACAACTTCTTGGGGCAAAAGCAGAGCATGAGCGACCCGGACATGGGGTATTGGCGCTATGTCTATGACCTGAACGGCAACTTGGCGGCGCAGACTGATGCCTTAGGGCAAGTGACGCACTTTACCTATGACGCGCTCCAGCGCTTGGCGGTGAAGCGCCCCATGACCGTGACGTATGCCGACAGTTTCAACACCACCTTCAGCCCCAACTGGCAAGCCAACGGTAGCGGCACGGCGACGGTCAGCGGCGGGCAACTGACGCTCAACGCCAGCGCTGGCTCGGTGTATGTGGCGCGCACCGCATCACTGGCGGGCGACCGCCGCGCGGTGTTGGCGACCTTCAAAGTCAGTAGCGCCACCAACGCGGCGTTGTTGTATCTGAAGAGCCAACCGGGGGATGGTAGCACGCTCCGGATCGCTGGGTTGTATCTCTACAACGGTCGCTTTGCGAGCAGTTGGTATTCCAGCACAACCAGCATGAGCTCCCAAGACCTGATGGCGGTGACCGCCAACACCTGGTATCAGGTGTTGCTCGTGGCCGATGGCGCGCAAGGCTTCGTGGTCAGCGTGTGGGAGCGCGACAACCCGAGCCGGCGCATGGAACACCAGCTCACGTTACCCAACGCCAGCAACCGCACCTGGACCTTTGTGATTGATCAAAACCTCAGCGGGCCAAGCCTGACGCTGGATGACTATCAAGAACTCTACGCGCCAAGCAACATCCGTTACACCTATGACAGCGTGGCGAGCGGCAACAAGGGCGTCGGGCGGCGCACCGGCATGAGCGACGCCACTGGCTCGACCGCGTGGACGTATGACCCGCGCGGGCGCGTGACGAACGAAACCAAGCTCATTGACGGCGTGACCTACAACACCAGCACCGCCTACGACGCCGCCGACCGCGTGACGAGCCTGACCTATCCGAACGGCGAAGTGGTCAACCAGACCTACAATCCGCAAGGCGCATTGGAAACTGTGAAGAGCGCCACCTACAATCAGTGGTATGCCAGCAATTTGGACTACAACGCCAACGGCTCGCTAGCCCAACTGAACTTGGGCAACGGCACGCGCACACTGTACGGCTACTATGGCTTCACGGCCAAGGCGTGGGACGCGAACCCCAGCCTGGGCCTCACCAGCTACGGGCGGTTGTGGCAAGCCCGCACCGAAGCGCCCAACGGCGCGACCGTGCAAGACTTCCGCTATACCTACGACCCGGTGGGCAATGTGACCAGCCTGCATACTTTGCCGCGCACCGTCAGTGCGCCGCCCACGTTCACGCTGACGGATACCTTTGCGACGGTGATCAGTAGCACGCTCTGGGGGACGAGTGGCAACATCGCCAGCGTGAGCGGCGCGGCCGTGCTGACGGGCACGAACGCCAATTGGAACACCTATCTCTATCGCAAGAGTTATACCCTGCTGACGGGTACGGGGATGCAAGTGCGCTTCATGACCAATCAGGCCCAAGCGTCGTTCATCTTGGGGCTCGAGAACAACGACCCCACCTATCGCCGCTTCTCGGTCGTGGGGCAGAGCGGCCAACTGTATCTGCAATACTTCGACGGCGCTGACTGGCGCACACCCACGATCTTGCTCCCGACCTTGGCCGCGAACACGTGGTATGTCTTGCGCTTCCGGGTGGATGACGCGCGCGGGCTGACGGTGGACGTCGTGAAGGAGAGTGACCAAGCTGACCTGGCCAAGCATGCCAGTTACACGCTTCTGTTGGCACCGGGCAAGGCGTGGCGCTTCCGCGCCTGGCAGTGGAGCGCGACGCAAATCGGACTAGACGACTACAAAGAGTTCAATACCGCTGTGACCTACACGCCGGATGAGAAATTGAACTTCACCTACGACCCGCTGGACCGCCTGACCGGGGTGAGCCAGAGCTTCACCGAGGGCTACACCGCGAATTACACCTACGATTTGATCGGCAACTTGAAGACGAAGGTGGAAAACGCCGCGCCGCTCCAAACCTATGACTATGGCGCGCAACGCCCGCATGCGGTGAACAGCATCAACAACGGGGCGGCGGCCAGCTACACCTACAACGCCAACGGGGATGTCGCCACGCGCACCGAGAACGGCAAGACCTATCAGCATTTATTTGACGCTGAAAACCGTCTGAGCGTTGTGACGAACACCACCAGCGGCGCGGTGACCAAGTTCTATTATGATGGGGACGGGGCGCGGGTGAAGCAGGAAGTGACTCAGGCCGGAGGGGTGACGACGACGGTGTATGTGGGGGGTGGAATGTATGAAGTCACCACCGTTTTGGTGACGTCGCCCCCATCAACCGCGACGAGTTACCGCCTGACCTACGCCGCAGGTGGGCAATCTGTGGCCGTGCGCGCTTGCACCAGCAACGCCGCCAACTGCACTGGCACGCTCTCCTACCTACATACCGACCATTTGAATAGCTCTAGCACCGCCACCGACGCGAATGGTGTGGTCACTTCGCGCACCAGTTACTTTGCCTATGGCGCAGTGCGTTCCACGACTGGCGCGATGCCCACCAAGCGCGGTTACACCGGGCAATATGCCGATGACGCGACAGGGTTGATGTATTACAACGCGCGCTATTACTCGCCGAGCTTAGGCAAGTTTGTCTCGCCGGATACGATTGTGCCGGGGGCGGGCGACCCGCAGGCATTCAATCGCTACGCGTATGTTAAGGGGAATCCGATGAAGTTCACAGACCCTAGTGGGCACATGCAAGAAGGCCCGAAGTATAAGAGCGGTGTATCTTGGCGCGATAAGAAACAGAAAGACGATGAATATCAACCAACCACCAATATCAGTTCTGACAATTATTACAGCGATCGTTTGTTTCCTCAAACACCTGAATACATTAAGAACTTAGATTATGCATTCGATCCTTTTCTTGGCCCTATGTCGTCGAATTATGGAAACTCTGAAACAGAAATAGCCGATATGGCTATGCTAACTTCATATGACCATAAAGGAGTTGATCTTGAAAATATTGCAAAGCGTGGTATCTCTAACCCGTTATCTGAAGCAGACTTTAGGGAAGTCTCAGATGGTGCAAGTTCAAGGCTGATGCTCAATGCTCAC
>Ga0315912_10005628_pt1 | contig 11460 bp, 8 predicted proteins | sample VfabasoilMG_FD_204469 | JGI IMG/M metagenome (GOLD analysis project Ga0315912, IMG submission 204469) | Garden soil microbial communities collected in Santa Monica, California, United States - V. faba soil | ecosystem: Environmental > Terrestrial > Soil > Garden | place: USA: California...
GCGGTCCGCCCGGCTCGGACTCGGGCTCCGACAGCCTGGCCGGCTCCGTGCTGGGCACGCCCGCCTACATGCCGCCCGAGCAGGCGCGCGGCGAGATCGATGCGCTCGACGAGCGCGCGGACGTCTTCGCGCTGGGCGCGATGCTGTGCGAGATCCTGACCGGCCTGCCGCCCTACACGGGCGAGCGCGACAAGATCATCGCCGCGGCGGCGCAGGCCGAGTGCGAGCCCGCCTACGAGCGGCTGGAGAAGAGCGGGGCCGATCCCGAGCTCGTCAAGCTCACCAAGCAGTGCCTGATGCCCGCCGCGGCGGCGCGGCCCGCGAACGCCGGCGTGCTGGCCGAGCGCGTGCACCAGTACGTGATCTCGGTCGAGGAACGCGCGCTGGCGGCGCGCGCCGAGAGCGCGGCGGCGCTGGTGCGCATCGAGGACGAACGCAAGGCGCGCCGTCTGACCGCGGCGCTGGGCGCGGCGCTGGTCCTGATCCTGCTCGTCGGCGGCGGGAGCTGGGCCTACGTGCAGAACGACCGCCGCACGCGCGAGCACGAGCAGGCCGAGCGCGACGCGAAGCTCGGGGCGGAGGTCGGCGCGGCGCTGGCGCAGGCCTCCGGCCAGCAGGGCGGCGGGCACTGGGACGAGGCCGTCGCGGACGCGGAGCGCGCCCAGGCGCTGGCGCAGAGCGGCGGCGCGTCGGCCGAGCTGACGGCGCGCATCGCGTCGGTGCTCGGCGAGCTGCGCGGGGGCCGCGAGCAGGCGCGCAAGCAGGCCGAGCTCGAGGCCGACAACAAGAAGCTGCTCGCCGAGCTGCTCGAGGCGCGCGAACCGGTCTGGGACATGGGCACGGGCGCGGGCGCGAGCGGCGGGACTCCCGAGGCCTACGTCAGCGCCTTCAGGAACCACGGCATCGACATCGACGCCGGCGCGCCCGACGTCGTCGCGGCGGCGCTGAAGCAGCGCGGCTTCGGCTCCGAGATCGCTCTGTTCCTCGACTCGCTGACCGCGATCCGGCGCCGCGAGCGCGACGAGGCCGGGACCTCGCGCGCGCTCGACCTCGCGCACGCCGTCGACCCCGAGCCGTTGCGCGCGGACCTGCGCGAGGCCCTCGCTGCGGGCGCGCTCGACGTGTTGCGCGGGATCGAGCAGTCGGGTTTCGAGGACCAGCCGCCGATCACGGTCGAGCTGCTCGGATCGGCGTTCGAGGAGTTGAAGCAGCGCGACCTCGCGCGCGCCGTCTACCGCAAGGGCATCGACCGATTCCCCGCGGATTTCTCGTTGCACTACCGCCTGGGCCGCCTCCTGACGCCGCGGGAGCTCGACGTCGGTCCGCGCGACGAGATGCAGGAGGCGGTCGAAAACTACCGCGGCGCCCTGGCCCTGCGGCCCGACAGCATCGTCGCGCGCTACTACCTCGGCCGACTGTACTTCAAGCTGGGCGAGTTCGACCGTTCGGTGGAGCAGTTCGCGATCCTGCTCAAGCAACGCCCGGACGACAACAACTTCGTCTTCAACATCGCCACCGCGCGCTACAGCCTCGGTCAGGTCGAGCAGGCACTCGCTCTCGCGCGCCCGCTCGTCGAGATCCGCGATCCGTTCTGGATCCACGGCTGGGCCGCCTGGTTGACGGGCCAGTGCCTGATGTCGCGCGGCGAGGTGAAGGAAGCCAAGTCGTACTTCCAGTTCGCTGTCGATTCGAACCCGAACCAGGCCCAGTTCAGCGCGGGACTCTTCGACGCCGTGCTCGCCGGCGACTCGATCGAGGAGCGGCAACGGCTCGTGGACCAGTCCCTCGCGGCGCCCTCGATCGACCCCAACCTGATCAACAATCTGGCCTGGGTGCTGACCTCGTCGACCAACCTGAAGATGCGCGACTACGACTCGGCGGTGAAGCTCGCGCGACGCTCGACCGAGATGCTGGACAGTTTCGAGGGTTGGAACACGCTCGGGGTCGCGCTCTACTACACCGGCGACCTGCGGGGCGCGATCGACGCGCTGATGCACTCGGTGCGCCTGCAAGGCGCCGGCCATGTCGTCGACTGGCTTTTCCTCGGCATGGCGAGCCAGAAGCTCGGCAACACGGGCGAGGCCAAGCTCTGGTACGAGCGCGCCAAGGATTGGGTCGCCGCGCAATCTGGCGTAGATCCCGAGGTGGCGCGCTTCCTCGTCGAGGCCAAGGCGCTCTTCGGCTACTGAGCGCGCGGCAGCAGCACGTAGGCCGTGCCGCCGCGGCTCATCCAGCAGCGTTCGAGCTCCGCGCGCTTGTAGGTGCGCATCCCCGAGGCCGCGTCGGGCGCGGCGGGATCGTTGACCAGGCAGTCTCCGTGCTCGTCGAAGCCGCAGAGCACGATCAAGTGGCCGTCCGTGTTCTTGTAGGGCGCGCCCGTGAGCGCGCCGTCCTTGACCGCGATGCTGATCACGAGCGGTTCCTTGCGCGCGATGCTCGCGCGCACGAGCGACCAATCCGCGAACGCGGTCACGAAGCCCGGCACGCCCAGGCTGTAGGCGGCCTGCACGTTGCGCGGCCAGTTGCCGTACATGTCGTGCGGCGCGTCGTAGACGCGCTCCGCGACCGCGGCCGTCGGGAGATCGACGCCGCGGTACGCGAGCACCATCGAGACGCTCGTCGGACTGCAGATGCGGCCGGCGATCTCGCGCCGCTCGACCTTCTGGCTGCGGAACGGAACCGGCAGGCGCTCGAGCGCGGGACCGGGCTCTGGGCTCCGCTCCGGCTCCGGGAACATCTCGCGGTCGCGCAGCGTGAGGTCGAGCCGGTGCAGTCCGATCTCGCCCTGCTTCCCGAACGCGCGCACGCGCGCCTGGATCGAAGCGAGCCGCTTGGACGACTGGAAGAAGTCGGTCGCGATGCGGCCCTGCTCGCACTCGATGCGCTTCTCGAGCGCGGGCAGCGTGCCCCAGTCCCCCACGTACAGCCAGGGCGACCACTCGCTCTCGTGCCCAGCGCGCACGCGCAACTCGACGCAGAAGCTGGCGCCTTCCGGGCAGTCGGCGTTCCACGAGACGAGCGCCTCGCGAAAGCCCTGTTCCAGCGGCGGGAACTCGAGTGAGGATCCGGCCTCCGCGCAGCGCAGGCTCTTCGCCGCGGTCTCGATCAGGGGCCGCATGGCGACCTCGAAGCCCGTGATCCGGGGCGGATTCTGGGACAGGGCGAGCAGGGCGATGGCAAGCATGCGACGCTTCGATGCTACCCGGTTCGAACGTGCGGCGTGCGTTGCCGCTCACCTCGTGAGCGGTATCCTGCCAGCCCGAGCCCTTCCGGGCTCCCGCAACACGTGGCATGAATCCTGCTCCGCTCCCCTACCCATGAAGCTGCGCACCCCCCTGGCCGTGCTCGCCTGCTCGCTGATCCTGGCCTCCTCCGCCCGCGCGGGCGACGACATGAAGGAGCTGCGGCGCATCCTGACGCTGGCGAACGGCCAGACGATCCGCGTCGTCTCGAAGTGCGTCGACGGGCAGTGGTCGTACAAGAACGCGAAGGGCTGGCAGGACCTGCAGCCCGGGATGGTCACGCGCGCGCTGGACGAGAGCCTGGTGCTGGCGCAGTTCAACAACACCGCCAAGCTGGTCGACAAGAAGAACCTCGGCGCGCGCGTCGAGCTCGCGCGCAGCGCGCTCGGCCTGGGACTCGTCCAGGAGGGACTGGCCGAACTCGACGCGGTGCTGCTCGCGGATCCCGACCACGCAGGCGCGCTCGCCGCGCTGAAGCAGAAGGACCTCTACAAGATGCCGGCGATCGTTGGCGCCGCCGACGAAGCCGCGGCGCGCGAGGCGTTGATCCGCTTCGCCTGTCCGCTGACCGCGGCGCCGCGCGAGGTCGCGATCCAGGAGCTCGGCAAGTGCGCGGACCAGCAGGCGCTGCAGGGTCTGCTGACCAAGGACCTCGGCTCGGAGATCGTCGTGCGCCGCAGCTTCGCCGCGCACGCGCTGCGCCGGCTCTTCCCCGGCGTCGCGGGCAAGTCGCTGCTCCTGCACACCGTCTACGATCCCTCGCTCGACGTGCGCCTCACGTGTGCGCGCGGCGTCAAGGCCTCGGGCCAGGAGGCCTGGATCGTGCCGCTCGTGCGCACCGTCGAGGATTCGAGCTCGAGCGTGGCGCGCGCCAACGCGGCCGAAGCCCTGGGCGTGATCGGCAACCCGGCTGCGGTCGCGCCGCTCGTCGCGCGCCTGGCCTCGCCGCCGCAGCAGTCGAGCACGGGCCGCATCCCGCACAGCCACATCTTCGTCGGCCGGCAGACGGCCTACGTGCAGGACTTCGACGTCGAGGTGGCGCAGTTCCAGGCCGTCGCCGATCCGGTGATCAACGTCATGCTCGAAGGCATGGTCACCGACGCGGCGGTCTCCGGCGTGATGGACGTGCAGTTCCAGGTCGAGGCCGCGACCATCCGCACGGCGCTGGCGAAGCTGACGGGCGAGAACCCGGGCGGCACGAACAAGGCCTGGTTGGCCTGGTGGAAGATCAACGGCGAACGCTGGCAGCGTCGCGAGCCGAGCACGGGGGATCACAAGCAGGGTTAGGCAGCAGGGCTCACGGAAAGCCACACAAGGACCGGTCGCTGACCGGTCCTTGTGTTTCCGAGGTGAATGGGGACGATGAGCGCATGGCACCCGGCTTCTTCGTGCTGCTCCTGGTCGCGCTCGCGATCGGCATTCCGCTGCTGGTCGTGGTCCTGCTGCTCGGATCCTGGATGCGCAGGTCGCAGAAGAGCGCGGCGCTGAAGCCCTATCTGTGCGCTGTGATCGCGGGCACGGTCTCCTTCCTGGCGTTCTTCGGCGCGATCGCGGCACTGATCGCGATCGCGGTCAAGGAGAAGCGCCATCCCGACTACTTCGATCATCACCCCTTCGTGCCGCTCTTGATGATCGGGCTGGCACTCCTGGCGCTCGGCACGGCGCTCCTGTGCGCGCTGTTCGGGGCCTGGACGATCTGGAAGGTCGCCGAGGCGCCGCCGGCGCTCAGCCAGATCGCAGCGCCGGCAACACAAGTTCCAGCGCGATCAGCAGGATGATGATCCACTCGAGCACCTCCATGCGCACCTCCGTCGCATGGTCGTGCACCTTCTCGTAGATGTCCTCGATCGTCTCGAGCTTGCGCACGATCCCCGCGTTCCACTCCGCCAGGCGGTAGCGGCCCGCCGCCGCGCGGTAGACGCGCGCCAGGTACTGGTCGCCGATCAGCTTGAGCGCGTTGTTCACCTGTTCGAAGAGGATCGCGCCGTCGACGCGGAACTGCGCCACGCGCCGCAGCTCTGCGCGCGTCTTGCCGGGCATGCGCAGCTGCATGAACCCGCGGCGCGCGCCCAGGATCTCGTAGGAGCGGTCGAGCGAGCGGTCGAGGCGCGCGTCGAGGTAGCGCAGCTCGAGCAGCTGCAGGTTGGCGAACTCGAGCACCGAGATCACGTCCTCGGGCTCGCTGTCGAAGACCAGCGCCGCGTTCCAGTCGATGATCGCGACGTCCGCGGGGCCGAAGGAGACGCGCGCGCCGAGCGCCTCGGTGACCTCCTGCTCGCTGAGCGGGTCGCGTTCCGCGCGCAAGAGGCGCGCGAGCACCTGGCCGTGCTCGCTGTGCAGCGTCTCGGGCCGCAAGTCGCCCGCGCAGCGGCTGATCTGGAAGATCGAGTACTCCTCGGTCAGCTCCTCGATGTTGGGGCGCGTCACCGAGGGCTCGATGAAGCTCATCAGGTGATCGATGCGCAGGCGCGAGTCGTCGCGGAAGGCGGCGCTCGAGGCCAGGTCGCAGGAGAGGCCGACGAGCTCCTCGATCGGGCCTGCGATGGGCAGCTCGTAGATGACCGAGATGCCGCCGAAGTCGTAGACCACGAGCTCGACCTGCGCGCTCGAGGCGAAGCGGCCGATCGTCACGGGCGCGATCGACTGCGTCACGCGCACGGGCAGCGGGTCGAACTGGAAGAACGGCGGCGCGACCCCCTTGTGGCGGATGCTGGCGAGCTCGGTCAGGTCGGTGATCGAGCGCCGGCAGCGCTCGAGATCGATCGAGAGGCCGACGTCGTAGGCGACGACGACGTGCAGCGTGCCCTTCTCGATGCGGAGCGTGGCGCTCATGCTTCTAACGCTTCAGGTGGTGCTTGATGCGGATGTTGCGAAACGAGACGCGATCGCCGTGGTCCTGCAGCGCGATGTGTCCGGCCTTGTTAAGCCCGTAGCCGGGCATCGAGGCGAACTTGCTCGCCGCGACGAGAGCCTTCCATTCCGGTGTCCAGAGTTCGTACTTGAGCACCAGGATGCCATTCAACCAGTGCTCGACGTGGCCGCCGATCACCCGAAGGCGCGCTTCGTTCCAGCAGCCGACGGGCCGCGTCATCTCGGGTAGCGGAGCGTGCAGCGCGTAGTTCGATCCGGCGGAGGTCTTCGGGTTCTTTCCGTCGGGGTGACGCGCGTCGTCGAGGATCTGCATCTCCGGTGCGCTCTCCCAGACGTGCTCGTGGTCCTCGCTTGCGTGGAAGAAGATCCCGCTGTTGCCTCCCTCGGAGATCTTCCACTCCAGCCTGAGCTCGAAGCTGTCGTACCCCCGACGGGTCACGATGTCCCCGCTCCCGCCGCGACAGACGAGCGCGCCGTCCTCGACGACCCAGCCAGCGGGGAGCTCCTGCTGCCTATAGCCACGCCACTTCTCAGCGCTCTTTCCGTCGAAGAGCAGCTCCCAGCCCGACGTGCGCTCGTCCTCGGTGAGCGTGTTGGATTCGACCTTCGGTGGCTCGAGCAAGGCGACCGGCCTGTCCTTCGGCAGTCGGTCGATCTTGTACCAAGCCTCGGGGTTGCTGATTGGCCAGCCAGAGTTCCCGGCAGGTAGCGGGCTGAGCGCGCGCAGGTGAACCGTAGTCCCAGCTTCGAGCCCCGCAATCTCGAGTTCGACGTGCTTGCGGTCGGCGGAGACGCTCGCGGAGCGGATCTCGAGAGGCTTCTGCGCTTCGGCCAGCCAGAGCGCGGGTTCCCAGCCACACCCGGGAGCGAGCGGCTCCGTGAACTCGAGTTCGAATCCGTTCGTGCGTGCGTGCACGGCGCGCAGACTGAAGAACACACGGCCGCTGGACCTCAGCTTCGCGACGCTCGCACCCCCGCCGACGTAGAGCGCGCCGTCTGGACCGAGCGTGACGCACGCGCCGTCGATGAAGTGCATCCGGCAGCCCTGCCGCACGCCTTCGACCTCCTCGAAGCACTCGCGCACGAGCCCATTGTCCGCGTAGCAGGACTGTCCGCCGAACGGGTCGAAATCCTTGGGCAATGTGACGCGTGCAAAGTGCTCGCTCCCAGGAGGTGCCTCCTCAGCATGCCCGTCTTCGAGCGCGATGCGGATCCGCGCGCCGCCCTCGAGCGTAGTCGTGAACCAGCCGGCGGCGAACGCGAGGCCGCTGGCGAACTCGCGCGCGTACAAGCAACTGTACGTGTCGGCCACGCCGTCGCGATCGAGGTCGATCAGCTCGGTCAGCTCATGGCGCTGGAGCACGAAGAGCCGCTCGCCGACGAGGCACACGGCGTTCGGCCGCTCGAGGCCTGCCGCAATGCGCTTCGGGCGGACCTGGGCTCGATCGCCGGAGAGCACACCAGAAAGGCTCCACACGCTGCCGTCGTCGGCATCACACAACACGAGATCCCCGCCCGGACGGAAGGCGATCGCACTGACGCGATGCTCGAAGCCCGCGGGCAGGAGTTCCACGCGCCAATCGGCGGGGGCCGCTCCGGCGAGCGCGAGGACGGAGGCGAGCATCATTTCGGTTCCTCCGCCTTCCAGTAGAGCAACGCATTGTTGAGCGGCTGTTGCGCGTCGAGCACGATCCAGCCCTCGCGACGGTCGGGGTTCTCGCGCTCGATCGCCTCGACGAACTTGCTGCGCGCACCGGCGAAGGACATGCGCAAGCAGACGCGCACGCCCCTCGGGATGCCCCAGGCGTAGAACGAGCGCCGCAGCCCCGGGTCGCCCTTGAAGAGCACGAGCTCGTCGAGCTGCTCTTCGGAGAATAGTTCCTCGGGCCTGGTGAACTCGGGCGTCTCGCGCACCTGGAAATGCTGGCCGTCCGGCAGAAACACCTCGTAGAGCATCGTGCACACGCCGTCGTGGAACCAATACCCACCCCAGCGTACGTCAGCCTGCACGAGCGTCTTTCCGACGTAGACCTCCCAGGCGTGCTCGTCGAAGCCGCTGGTGGTGCGCGTGCCTTCGATCTCGAGCTGGGAGCCCGTCCCGCGCACGCCGCCCTTCCAGGCCGCGTAGAGCGAGCAGTGCTGCGCGTCGTAGGCGCACCACATCTCCTTGTCGAGCGCGAAGACGACCATGCGCGGCCGGCCATCGAGCGTGCAGCGCACGACCCAGGGATCGCGCGCGCGCACGGGCGCACGCGGCGTCTGCGGCGCGAGACCCAGGGTGAGCAGCGCGATCGCGAGGTATGCCGGCATCGCTCAGCTCGCAACGCTCACAGCCGGCCTCTTGCGCGGATAGAAGACGCAGTGCAGCGCGATGCAGGCGATCGCGGCCCACATCGGCACCCGGAACAGGTTCTCGTAGTCCATCGTCCCGCTCGCGGAGGCCCACTCCGCGACCTTGCCCGCGATCAGGCTGCCCACGATCACGCCGATGCCGATGATCACGAGGTTGAACAGGTTCTGGGCGCTCGCGCGCACGTCGCCCGAGGTCTCCTCGTCGACCACCATGAAGGCCACGAAGATGAAGCAGCCGAAGCACAGGCCGTGCAGCGCGATGCCGAGCACGAGCGTCAGCATCACCGGCATGGGCAGCGTGTCGACGCTGGCGAAGAGCTCCATGCGCATGGCGTAGGCCACGAGCCCGATCAAGAGCAGCGTGCGCCGCTGCAGCTTCTTCGCGACCAGCGGGATCGCCCCGAGCACGAGCACCTCGCTCATCTGCCCGATCGTCATCAACCCGCCGCCGCCCTCGCCGAAGAGCGTCTTGAAGAAGGCCGGCGCGCTGGCCTGCTTCGCGCCCAGGAACGACTCGGTGTGCACGAAGTAGAACTGGTGGATGCAGCTCACCGGCACGGCGAGCAGGAAGAGCGTGATCAGCGGCTGGCGCTTGATCTCGCCCAAGGCCTCGAAGGTCGCATTCGCCCGGGTCCCCTTCGTCGGCGGCGTGTGCGGCAGCGTCCAGCAGTAGAGGCCCATCGCCACGCCGAGGATCGCCGAGAGCCGGAAGGCATCGGCCTTGCCCGCGATCACGTCGGCCGAATGCTGGAGGTGCAGCCACTGGCCCATCGCCAGTCCGACCACGATCCAACCGAAGGTCCCCCACAGGCGCACCTTGCCGAACTGCGCGTCGCGGTCGGGCAGATGGTGGAAGGCGAGCGAGTTCGTCAGCGCCAGCGTCGGCGCGTAGACCATGCCGTAGACGAGCGAGAACCAGAGGAAGCCCGAGTAGCTCTCGATCGTCGCGAGCTGCCAGACCAGCACGGCGCCGACGAGGTGCGAGAGCGCCAGGAACTTCTCGGTCGCGAACCAGCGGTCGGCGACCTGACCGGCGATGAACGGCCCGATGATCGCGCCCACGGCGCCCGCCGCGAACATGTTGCCGATCTGCGCCGGCTGCATGTGGCGGTAGCCCGCGAGGAACGACCACAGGAACGGCAGCCACGCGCCCCAGATGGCGTACTGCAGGAACATCATCACGGACAGGCGCGGGAGCAGCGCCGCGGGCGTGCTCTTTTCCATCGCGCGCTCAGTCCGCGAAGGCCGCGTCGAAGGCGCGCGCGCTGCGGTTGAAGTCGAGCCGGCGCACGAAGCTCGCCGACTCCTTCGCGCCGTGCTCGCGATCCATCGCCGAGTCCTCCCACTCGACCGTCAGCGGACCCTGGTAGTCGATCTGGTTGAGCATGCGCACGATGCCCTCGAAATCGATCCGGCCGCGTCCGGGCGAGCGGAAATCCCAGAAGCGCTCCTTCGTGCCGAAGCCCGCGTGGCCGCCGAAGACCCCGGCGCCCATCGGCTTCTCCGACCACCAGACGTCCTTCATGTGCACGTTCCAGACGCGGGCGCCGAACTCGTTCAGGAACGCGAGGTAGTCGACGCCCTGGTAGCCGAAGTGGCTCGGGTCGAAGTTGAGCCCGAAGCGCTTGTGGTTGCCGACCGCCGCGAGCGCCATGCGCGTCGAGTGGATGTCGAAGGCGATCTCGGTCGGGTGAACCTCGAGCGCGAAGCAGATGTCGAGCTTGTCGAAGGCGTCGAGGATCGGCTTCCAGTCGGCGGCGAACTGCGCGAAGCCCTTTTCGACCGCGCTGGGCGTGTGCGGCGGGAAGGCGTAGGCCATGTGCCAGATCGGCGAGCCGGTGAAGCCGACGACCGTCGTGCGACCGGAGCGCTTGAGCTGCTCCTTGACTGCCTTCGGCGCCGCGTCGAAGAACGCGCGCGCGGCTTTCCCGGTGTCGATCATCTCCTGCTGCGCGCGCTTCTTGACGCCCTCGGGCTTGCCGTCCTTCCAGACGTGCTCGGGCAGGATCTGCTTGTGGCGTTCGTCGATCGGATCGCTGACCGCCTGCCCGACGAGGTGGTTCGAGATCGCCAGCGCGACAAGGCCGTTGTCCTGCAACAGGTCCCAGTGCTTCTTCGAGTAGGACTTGTCCTTCAGGGCGCGCTGCACCTCGAAGTGGTCGCCCCAGCAGGCGAGCTCGAGGCCGTCGTAGCCGAAGGACTTGGCCTTCTTGGCGAGGGTTTCGAGGGGCAGATCGGCCCATTGGCCGGTGAAGAGGCAGAGGGGGCGCGGCATGATGCGGACAGGATAGCGAAAGTCCGAACCCGCGTGCCCGGCGGCCCTACTTCACGTCCTCGAGCTTCACCGCCGCGCGCGCCGCGGCGCTCTGCTCGGCCGCGGCGAGCACGCGTTGCGTCTGGTACGCGTCCTCGAAATCGGGCAGCGGCACGACCGGCTCCACTCCGGACAGCACGCGCACGATGTCGGCCGCCATGTTGACGAAGCCGTGCTCGTAGCCGAGCACGTGCGCGTCGGGCCACCAGTTGGCCGCATACGGATGCCCGCCCCCGGCCGAGGTGCACATGATCCGGCGCCAGCCCGCCAGACGCTTGCCCAGCGTCGTGTCGAAGAACCAGAGCTCGTTCATCGACTCGAAGTCGAAGCGCAGGGAGCCGAGCTCGCCGTTGATCTCGATCGAGTTCGCGTTCTGCCGGCCGGCGGCGAGGCGCGTCGCCTCGAAGCTGGCCGTGGCGCCGCCCGCGAAGCTCGCCAGGAAGAGCAGCGCGTCGTCGACGTCGCTCTTGCCTTTCTTCGCCGCGCCCTTGCCAGTCGGGGCCCCGAGCAGGACGCGCTCGGTGATGAACGTGCGCGAGATCGCGCCGTGCACCTCGGTGATCTCCTCGCCCACGAGGAAGCGCGCCATGTCGACGAGGTGCGCGTTGAGATCGCCGTGCGCGCCCGAGCCTGCCTGACCCTTCTGGAAGCGCCACAGGAGCGGCGTGTCCGGCCCGCCCC
>Ga0315912_10005629_pt1 | contig 11460 bp, 9 predicted proteins | sample VfabasoilMG_FD_204469 | JGI IMG/M metagenome (GOLD analysis project Ga0315912, IMG submission 204469) | Garden soil microbial communities collected in Santa Monica, California, United States - V. faba soil | ecosystem: Environmental > Terrestrial > Soil > Garden | place: USA: California...
CGCGCGGCTGCGCAAGCTCATGGGGGTGACGGGATGACGAAGCGGGACGATGACGTGCTGGCGGGGCTCTGCGTTCCAGGGCCTCCCGAGGGACTTCGCGAGCGGGCGCTCGCCGCGGCGGCGCATGCCGGGGCGCAGGAGGACAGGTGGCTATCCATCCTGCGCAACCGTTCACTACGGCTCGCATGGGCGGCCGCGGTGGGGGTGCTGGCGTTGCTGCATGTCGTGCTGTCGCTCCGCCAGCCGGCGAGCCGCACGTCCGACTCGGGCGACGAGATGGACACGGAGCTCGCAGCCGTCACGACGCTCCCGCCGGCGATCGCGAGCGCGCTGGATGCCGACGATGAATCGGGTGCAGATGAAGAGGTGGTGCGATGAACAGGATGATCCCCTCGACGAGCCTCCTTCGTGTCGTCCTTCTCGCCGGCGTGCCGGTGATGCTGGCGCTCACGCTGGCATGGCGCGCCTCGGCCCGGCTCGCCGACGCCGCGCCCGCTCCGTCGCGGCGCATTGCCGCGGTGCCGCAGCCCGCCATCGCTCGCGTGCCCGATCCGGCGGCAATCCGCGTCGAAGCGCTGCCCATGCCGCGCTGCTGGACCTGTCCGGGAGACGCTTCGGGAGACGCCGCGACGAGCGTCGATCTCGACCTCTTCGCTCCCCTCGGCGACGGCGACGCGAATGCCGCGGAGTGGCTCGCGTCGTTCGCGCGCGGCGAGGTGCGAGCGACGGAGGGGCAGGCTGCGCGCGCACGACGCGTCCCGGCCGTCATCGGCGGCGAGCCGGCGCGCGTCCTTCCCGCGGACGATCCGTTGCTGAAGGAGGCCGAGCCGTGGATGGATCAGGCGCGCTGCCGCTTCCATCCGGAGATCTGGCCGATGGACGCGGTGCCTCCTCGCGAGCCGAACCTCCTGCTCGCGCTGACGCTCGCGAAGTCGTGGGTCGCGCGCGGCGACGCGGCGGGCGACGCCGCGCGCGCGGCAGCCGACCATCGCCGCGCGATCCGGCTGGGGCGCCTGCTGCTCCAGGACGACGTGAGCGTCGCGCAGCATCTCGTCGGCCGAGCATGCATCCGCCTCGGCGTGGATGCGATGCATCGCGCCGCGCGCACGTCGGGCGATCTCCCGAGGGCGCTCGCGACGTCGTTGGCGCTCGCCGAGCATGACGGGCTCCGCGGCATGACGGCCGAGCGGTTGGACGTCCTCCATCGCATCGCGCCCGACGGTGCGAGCCTCCTCGGGAACGCGCGCGTGGCGCCGACGGATCGCGATCTCGACGCGGTCGTCGCGCTCGCGAGCGGCTCCGCCGAGCGGCGCTTTCGCATCGCGGCGCTGCCGGTGCTTCGCCTGGTTGCCGATGCGGCGCCGGCCGAGCAGTCCTCGCGCGCCCGCGCGAGCCTCACCTCGCTCGAATCCGACGCCGATCCCCTCGTGGCCGACGCCGCGCGCGCTGCATTGTCATCGACCGCATCGCCGGTGGAGGAGGAGCCATGAAGTCCCGATCCCGCCGAGTCGTTGGCGTGCTGGCCGTTCTCTGGTCGATCGCCATTGCAGGCGTCGGCCTGCATCGGCGCTCCGAGCGCGCGACTTGCGCTCGGAACATCGAGGCGCTCGACAGCGCTGCGTACGCATGGATGAACGACAATTGAGCGTCCGCCAACTGGCTCGGGTCCGAGCTGATTCCCACGCTGGTCGCGAAGAGGTACATCCGTTTCCAGCCGCTCGAGCTGGACGGCGATCCGCAGTCCTGGCGCAACTACCGCTGCTCCGACGAGACGGGCCTGCCGGTCTTCACCTGCATCGTCCATGGCAGCAGCGTCGCGCCGCTTGGCGAACACGACGCGGTGGCCGTTGCGGGCGCGCTGAGGTTCGGCGGGGGCGTGACGGCCCTCGGCCTCGGCCTGTCCCGCGACGCGAAGCAGGCGACGGCGTCAGACATCCGCGCGGCGCTCGGGAGCGAGGACACGGCGCGGCGGCGCACCGCTGCGATGGCGGCTCGCTTGCTGGGGGATCGGAGCCTCGCGGATGCCGTGCGGCCGCTGCTCTCCGACGCCGACGAGTACGTGCGCAAGCAGGCGGTCTGGGCGCTCGGAGTCCTCGGCACGCGGGAGGACGTCGGAGGATCGCTCCGCTTCTCGACGATCCGATCGAGCGCGTGCGGGACTTCGCGGCCTTCTCGCTCGCGCGCCTCGGCGATCGTCGCGGCGTCGAGCGCACGCTTGCGGTCATGCGCGACGAGACGCGCACGGACATCCGTCGCGGCGAGGCGGCGATAGCCCTCGCCGAGGCCCGCGACGGCGCCTACCATGGCGTCGAGATCGGCGCGCTCCGCGTCGATGAGGCGAAGCCCGAGCTGGCGCGGCGCCTCGTCGAGGCATCGCGCATCGCCACCACGAGGCCGTAGCCTCCGGCGCTTCGAGACGTGGCGAGTGCGCTCGCCCATCGATCCGGATCGCCGCGAGGCCGGTACACGTAGGTTCTGCACTCCCTGCGTGCGGCGAGAGGAGGGCGTGAAGGCGGCGATGGCAGAGGTGCGCGTGATCGCATCCTCGAGGAAGCCGATGGAAGGCGCATCAGGACCTCGAGCGCGGCAACCCCGTGCGCGTCCTGCGGGCCGACGGCGACGATCATCCCGGTTGATGGGGCTTCTATTCCGACTCGCGCGTCACTCGACGCGCTCGAACGGCGAGCGGCGCCAGGCTTCGACCGTGACGAGCTCGCATTCGGTGAGGCACGCGTCGGCGTTCGTCAGCCCGCCGATCCAGGACAGCGGATCCTCGCGATCGATCAGGATGAACCGCAGTCGCCCCTCGCGCCGAGGAGGCAGGAGATGGCCCTGGCCGATGGCGTCGAGCAGCTCGCGCAGCGCCGGGGCGGCGTCGAGGGATGCGCTCGCGCCTGCAACGCGGTGGACGGCTGCGACGACGGCTCGCGAGACCACGTCGCGATGCCGGGCGGACAGCGGGAGGATCGCGATCGACTTCGCGCCGAGCTTCCACTCCGCATGCGACAGCAGGTTGTCGAGGTCGGCCACCAGGGAGAGCGCGTGCGGCGTCGCTCCTCGATGCCGAGGTCGCCAGTTCACGTCGTGCACCTTCCGGTTCACGCCGATCACGTGACGCCATGGCAGTCCGGCGCCGGCGAGATCGAGATGCGTCGGTGGCCGGACTCCGCCGGACGAAGGCCAGGGCCACGGCTCGAACGAGCGGCCGGTGGATGCCGTCAGCTCGTAGCGCAGCTCGGGCACGCGGCCGAGGATCAGCACGTCGCTCTCGACTTGGCGCACGTCACCGCGCAGGACGTCGACATCGACACCCCCTGGATGCGTGAATCGCGCGATCGTCTCGGTCACGGAACCTCCCCGGAGCGCGAGGATGGTCGCATGAACGGCAAGCGTGCGCCGCGGCGGCGGCGTCGCTCCGCTCGAGGCGCATGCGAGAATCGGCGCGCGACGAGCCGGCGCTCGCAGCAGGAGAGAGCGTGACGCATCCCTACGGACTGGGCGAGATGGTCACGGCATGGGCGAATCGCCGACCGATCGTCGGCGTGATCGTCGGCTGTGGTGGCGTGCTGCTCTCGGGCGCGATGCTGGTCTTCGCGCTCGGCGACATCGGCCGGCACGCGTCGCTCCGACTCGAGGAGGTCCGCCTCGCCGACTGCCGCCCGATGGATGACGACGAGGTGCGGTGGGTGAGCCTCGTGAATGGTCGCCTCCGCTGCGATCTCGCGGACGTTCGCGAGGAGGAGGATCCCCTGGCGCGCCTCGTTCGTGGTCGCGTCGATCAGGTTCTCGTCCCCGTCGAGGGCGACGGCGGTCGCATGCCCGTCGTCCTGCTCTTCGATGATGCCGTGGACTGTCCCGCTCTCGGATGGCCGCAGGTCGGCATCCTCGGCAACGAGCGAGCGACGCGGGGCTTCCTCACCCCATCGATGCTGGCGAAGCTGCGCGGTCCCCAACCGCTCGTGCTGGTGGTCGGCGACACGCCTTCGACGCCGTGGATTCTCGTCGGAGGCGGCGCCCTGATGCTCGCCGCAGCGCTGTTCCTGATCCTGAACTTCGGCCGCCGCATGCGCCGCGGCCAGATCGAGTAGCACGCGCCCCCCTCGCATGCCCGCGGCGCCGCCGCGCCCTAGACTCGCGCCTCACCTCGGGAGAGGAAAGGCCGGCCGGCACGTGTCACGCTCCGTCATCCACAGGGGATTTCTCGCAGCTCTCGTTGGAACGCTCGCCTCCGCGGCACTCGCCGCGCCACCCGGTCCCACGCGGGTGGGACTTTCGCAAGTCGCGACGGGCCTCGTCTCGCCGCTGACGCTCACGACCGCAGGCGACGGCACCGATCGACTCTTCGTCGTCGATCAGGCGGGCCGCGTCCGCATCATCGCCGGGGGCGTGCTCGATCCGGTGCCGTTCCTCGACGTCACGTCGCGAATGGTCGCGCTCGATCCGAGCTACGACGAGCGCGGGCTCCTCGGGCTCGCGTTCCATCCCGACTACGCGGAGAACGGACGCTTCTTCGTCTACTACAGCGCCCCGCTGCGTCCCGGAGCGCCTGCGGGCTACGACCACACGGCGACCATCTCCGAGTTCGCGGTTTCGCAGCTCGATCCGGACGTCGCGGATGCGAGCTCCGAGCGCAAGGTGCTCCAGATCGAGAAGCCTCAGGCGAACCACAACGGCGGCACGCTGCTGTTCGGCCCGGACGGCTACCTCTACATCTCGATGGGCGACGGCGGCGGAGCCAACGACAACGAGGCGGGCCACGCGTCGATCGGCAACGGACAGGATCTGCGCAGCCTGTTGGGGAAGATCCTGCGGATCGACGTCGATGGCGAGATGCCTTACGCGATCCCGCCCTCGAATCCGTTCGTCGGCGAGGATGCGCGCTACGAAATCTACGCCTACGGCTTCCGCAACCCGTACCGGATGTCCTTCGACAGCGGGGGCAGTCGATCGCTGCTGGTGGGCGACGCCGGGCAGGAGCTCTTCGAGGAGGTGTCCTCGGTGAGGGCCGGCGGCAACTACGGCTGGCGCATCAAGGAGGGCACGCACTGCTTCGATCCCGGCAACCCCGACGTGCCGCCTGCGGAGTGCCCGTCCAAGGGGCTCAACGGTGATCGGCTGGTCGATCCCGTCATCGAGTATCCGCACTCGGGCGCGGGCGCGCGCGGCATCGCCGTCATCGGTGGCCACGTGTATCGCGGCAGCGCGGTGCCCGCCCTGCGGGGCAAGTACGTGTTCGGCGACTTCACGCGCACGTTTGCACCGCCCGACGGCTCGCTCTTCGTCGCGAAGCAGAAGGGCCAGCTCTGGCCAGTCGAGGACGCCATCATCGAGACGAATCCCTCGGGCCGGCTGGGGCACTACCTTCTCGGCTTCGGGCAGGACGACGCAGGCGAGCTCTACGTCCTGACGCGCGACGTCTCCGGCCCGACCGGCGCGACGGGCAGCGTGTTCGCGATCCAGGCGGCGCCCTGAGGCCATCGCGCGATCCATGGCGCGGCGCCCGGCGAGGCGCCGCGCCGCGTGGGATGATGGCGCTCGACCGGCCCTGCCGGCGCGAGGTGGTCCATGAAGCTGATCGCGCGCAACCAGGTCCGCGGAAAGGTCGTCGGCGTAAGTCTTGCCGTCGCCGCCTTCGACCTGTCGGTAGCTCATGGCGTCTCGGCGCGGGACCGTGTCGAGCTCGATGTCCGCTATCTCTCGCCCTCCACGAACGAGTACCAGCTCGAGCTCGGAGAGGTCCGTCTCATGGCCGATCGGCGCGAAGCTCCAATCTGGGAAGTGGACATCGTGGTTCCCCCGGGTGCCGAGATGCCAGCGAAGTGGGAGGACAGCCTCGACAACATTGCAAGGAGCATTCGCTTCATCTTTACCTCGGCGGCCGTTCGGGATCCTACCGAGCTGCGCGGATCTCGCCTGCGGGACGCGCTTGCCGCAGCCGATACGATTGCCGTGGATGCACGGGTGCTGAACGGTCCGATCGGTGACGGATTCTGGGGAACGATTGAGGCGAGGCCGCGCCTGGGTGACCTGCCTCCGGACGCCTACGGCTTCGTCTCCGTCGTCGTGGATGCCACGCCACTCCATCCGTGGCTAGCGCCCCGAAGGTCTCCATGCATCGATGACAAGCTCGTCGAGATCATCGCCCTCATCGACACCCGCCCGGCGAGCACCCTGCTCGAGAAGCTGCAACGAGAGCACGACGACGCTGCTATCGCCTTGGCGCGTGGCGAGTGGAGGGCGAGCCTTCGGCGTGCGAACGCCATGCTCGATCTCGATCGCACGGCCGTGCTGGGATGGCTGGATCGCGGACTCGCACTCCGGCGGCTGGGCGATCTCGAGGAGGCAGATGCCGCGCTGTTGCGGGCGAGCGCCGGACTCGCGGCTGGCGATGACGCGCACCTGCCCGCAGAGTCCCTGGCGTACCAGCGCCTGCTTCTGGGCCCCTTCATCGAGTTCGAGCGTTGCTTGCTCGCAGCCCAGCGCCTCGGCCGCGATCCGGATACCGCACCGTGCAGTCGCAGCAGTGACACCATCGAATCGGACTAGAGATCGGCTCGCGTTCGGAGGACACCTCCGTACGGATGCGGGGATTTCCCCACGCATCTCGGCGGATCAGTCTCGGCAATCCTGACAGGCGCTCAGCCCGCCACCGACGCTGCCGGCGCGCGCGCCGCGGAGCGCTTGCGCAGCCAGTCCGTGAACGCCTCCATGTAGACGTAGACGACCGGCGTCACGAACAGCGTGAGGACCTGCGAGAAGAGGAGGCCGCCGACGACGGCGAGGCCGAGCGGGCGGCGCGACTCGGCGCCGGCGCCGAAGCCGAGAGCGATCGGCAGCGTGCCGACCAGCGCGGCCATCGTCGTCATCATGATCGGGCGGAAGCGCACGATGCTCGCCTCGTGGATCGCGTCGACGGCCGACTTGCCCTCGCGGCGCAGCTCGATGGCGAAGTCCACCATCATGATGCCGTTCTTCTTCACGAGGCCCACCAACATGATGACGCCCATGAACGCGTAGATCGACAGGTCCACCTTGAAGATCAGCAGCGTCAGCAGCGCGCCGAAGCCCGCGAACGGCAGCGCCGAGAGGATCGTCAGCGGGTGGATGAAGCTCTCGTAGAGGATGCCGAGCACGAGGTAGATGACGAGGATCGCCATGACGAGCAGCATCGCCATGCCCTTCGTCGCCGCCTGGAAGGCCTGCGCCTGGCCCTGGAAGCTCGTCGAGATCGACGAGGGCAGCATCGATCGCGCGAGCGCATCCACCGCCTCGACGCTCGGCCCGAGCGACGTGCCCGGCTTCAGGTTGAACGAGATCGTCACGGCGGGGAGCTGGCCCTGGTGGTTCACCGTCAGCGGTCCGACTCCCGGCACGAGCGTCGCGACCGACTCGAGCGGCACGAGCTCGCCGCGCGACGTCGGGATCCTCAGCTTGCCGAGCGCCGAGGGATCGAGCCGGAACTGCGGCTGCAGCTCCATGATCACCTGGTACTGGTTGTTCGGCGCGTAGATCGTCGAGACCTGCCGCGAGCCGTAGGCGCTGTAGAGCACCTGCTCGATCTGCGCGGCCGTCACGCCGAGCGCGGACGCGGCGTCGCGATCGATCTCCACCGTGAGCTGCGGGTTCTTCACCTGGAGATCGCTCGACACCTCGATGACTCCCGGGATGTCCCGCATCGCCTCCTGCAGCTTCGGCGCGAACTCGTACAGCTCGTTCGTGTCGGTGCCGCGCAGCGTGTACTGGAAGGGGCTCCGCGTGAGCTGGCCGCCGATGCGGATGAGCGGCGGGTTCGAGAGGAAGGCCCTCATGCCCGGCACCTGCGCCATCTTCACGCGCAGGCGCGCGATGACCTCGTCCACCGACGCCTTGCCCTCGCGCTGCGAGCGCGGCTTCAGGCGCATGAAGAGGATCCCCTGGTTCGCGCCGATGTTGCCGCGCGCGCCGCAGCTCGACATGGCGCGCGAGACGTCGGGATCCTCGCGGACGATCTGGGCGAGCTGCCTCTGATGCTCGACGAGCGACTGGAACGAGATCCCCTGCGCGGCCTCCGTCTGCGCGAGGATCTGCCCCGTGTCCTGATCGGGGATGAAGCCGCGCGGCACCGCCTCGAAGAGCCACGCGGTGCCGGCGACGACGAGCGCCGACATGAGCATCATCACGACGCGATGGCGCAGGCTCCACGACAGCAGCGCGGCGTAGACGTCGCGGCCGGCGTCGAACACGCGCTCCGACATCATGAACAGGCGCCCATGCGGCGCGCCGTGGCCCGCCCCCTGCTTGAGGAAGCGCGACGCCAGCATGGGGATCAGCGTCAGCGACACGAAGCCGGAGACGAGGATGGCGACGCTGACCGTGATGGCGAACTCGTTGAAGAGGCGCCCATAGAGCCCGCTCATGAACACGATGGGGATGAAGACCGCCGTCAGCGACAGCGTCATCGACAGGATCGTGAAGCTGACTTCCTTCGAGCCGTCGATGGAGGCCTGGAGAGGGGACTTGCCCATCTCCATGTGGCGCACGATGTTCTCGAGCATGACGATGGCGTCGTCGATGACGAAGCCGACCGACAGCGTGAGCCCCATCAGCGAGAGGTTGTCGAGCGAGAAGCCCAGCAGGTGCATCGCCGCGAACGTCGCGACGATCGACATGGGCAGCGCGAGGCTCGGGATGATCGTGGCGGACATGTTCCTGAGGAACAGGAAGATGACCAGCACCACGAGGCAGAGCGTGAGGACCAGCGTGAACTTCACGTCCTCGACCGACGCCTCGATCGACTCGGAGCGATCGAACATCACGTTCAGCGAGACGGCGGCGGGGAGCTGCTTCCGGAAGGAGGGCAGCAGGCTCAGGATGCTCTTGCAGATCTCGACGGTGTTCGTGCCGGGCTGGCGCTGGATCGCCAGGATGATCGCGCGCTCCTCCGAATCGGACGTCACGTACCACGCGGCCGTGCGATAGTTCTCGACGCTGTCCACGATCGTGCCGAGATCAGAGAGTCGCACGGGCGCGCCGTCGCGCCACGCGACGATCACCGGGGCGAACTCGTGCGCCTTCGTGAGCTGGCCCGTCGCCTGCACGGTCTGCGCCTGATCGGCTCCTTGCAGGGTCCCTGTCGGCACGTTGGTGTTCGCGGCGGCGACGGCGGCCTGGACCGTCCCGAGGTCGATGCCGCGGCTCGCCAGCGCGTCGGGATCGAGCTGCGCGCGCACGGCGTACTTCTGCGAGCCGAAGACGTTGACCTGCGCGACGCCGGTGACCGTCGAGAGGCGCTGCGCGAGGCCCGTCTCCGCGTACTCGTTCAGCGCCGACAGCGGGAGCGTCGCGGAGGTGAGCGCGATGTAGAGGATGGGCTGATCGGCCGGATTGACTTTCCGGTAGCTCGGCGGCGCCGGCATGTCGCGCGGAAGCTGCGGCGCGACCTTCGCGATGGCGGCCTGCACGTCGGTCGCGGCCTTGTCGAGCTCGCGGTCGAGCGTGAACTGCAGCGTGATCGCCGTCGTGCCGATGGAGCTGCTCGACGTCATCGAGTCGAGCCCGGCGATCGTCGTGAACTCCTTCTCGAGGGGCGTCGCGACCGACGATGCCATCGTGTCGGGGCTCGCGCCCGGAAGCGTCGCCGTCACCTGGAGAGTGGGGAAGTCCACGTTCGGCAGGTCGCTGACCGGAAGCTGCCGGTAGGCCATGACGCCGAAGATGAGGATGCCCAGCATGACCAGCACGGTCATGACCGGTCGCTTGATGAACAGGCCCGAGAGGTTCATCGCCCGCCCGTCGCGCTCGCCTCGGTCGTCGTCGCCGCCGCCTGCGTCTTGATCTCGACCTTGCCGCCCTGCGTCACCTGGAGCTGTCCGTCAGTGACGACCTGCTCTCCCGCCTGCACGCCCGAGCGGACGACGGCGAGACCGTCGCGCGTCGTGCCCACCTCGACGTGGCGCAGCTCCGCCGTCATGTCGGGCTTCACGATGTAGACGAACAGTCCCGACTGGCTGGATTGCACGGCCTCCGACGGGACGACGACGGCGTTCGACAGCGTCGAGAGCCGCAGGCGCACGTCCGCGAACTGGCCGGGCCAGAGCGCGCCGTCGCCGTTCTCGAAGGACGACTTCAGCGCGATGGTGCCCGTCGCGCGATCGACCTCGTTGTCGATGAAGCTGAGCTGCCCGGACACGGGCTCTGCCTGGCTGCCGCGCGGCGTGGCCTCGACGGTCAGCGGGCCGAGCGCGCTCCAGCGCCTGATCTCGGGGAGATCCTGTTCCGGGGCCGAAAATGCGACGTCGATCGGCTTCAGGCGGTGGATGACGACGAGGGCCGTGTCGTCGGCGCGCACGAGGTTCCCCTCGTGAACCAGCAGGGAGCCGGTGCGGCCATCCATCGGTGCGCGGAGCTCCGCGTACTGGAGCTGGAGTCGCGCGTTGTCCACGACCGACTGCCCGGCCGTCACGGCCGCGTCGAGGGACGCCGCTCGCGACTTCATCGTGTCGTACTCGCCCTTCGTCACGTAGTCCTTCGCCACCAGGCCCTCGTAGCGCGTGACGTCGGCGCGCGCCTCGTCCGCGAGCGCCTGATCGCGCGCCTTGTTGGCGGTGGCCTGCGCGAGCAGCGCCTGCATCGGCCGCTTGTCGAGCGAGAAGAGGAGCTGGCCCTCCTTCACGTCGTCGCCCTCGCGGAAGTGCACCTTCATGAGCTCGCCGCTGACACGACTCCGGACCGTGATCGACGACGTGGCCTGCACGGTGCCGACAGTCTCGACTGTCACCGGCACGTCGGCGAGCGTCGCCTTCGCGACCGTGACGGGCGCGGGCGGGCGCGGCGGCGCGGCCTTCGCTGCGTCGTCGTGCCTCTTGCACGAGCTGCCGAGCAGCATCGTGGCGAGCACGCCGACTAGGAGAAGCGCACGCGTTGGTTCCGTTCGTGAGTGCGTCATGGCGTGGACTTCTCGGAGGTGGCCGGTGGGATGACGGAGAGCGGGTTGGGCGGCGTGGCGAGGCCGAGGCTGCCCGTGTCGTGCGCGAGTCGTGCGAGCGCGAGATGCCACTGGGCGCGCGCGGACGCGCGTTGCGCGCGCGCATCGTCGAGGGCCGACTGTGCCGAGAGCACTTCGAGGATGCCGCCGACGCCTGCGCGATAGCGTCCCGTCGCGACCTCCTGCGACTGCTGCGCCTGCTCGAGCAGCGCCCCGACTGCCTCGATGCGATCCACGGCGGTTTGGAGCAGGGTGTAGTCCACCCACACGCTCGTGGTCACGTCGTCGAGCGCCTCGTCGAGCCGCGCGCGCTCACCTTCTGCCTCGGCGCGAGCCTGCTGGACGTCGTAGGCCAGCGACTTGCCGCGGAAGAGGGGGATGCGCAGCGAGAGGGCAGCGGCGTACGTGTAGGGCGCGTTCGTCGAGCTCGGATAGAACGAGTCGCCGAGGCTGACGTCGGTCGCGAGCTTCGGAAGCCGCGCGGCGCGCACGCTCTC
>Ga0315912_10005630_pt1 | contig 11459 bp, 8 predicted proteins | sample VfabasoilMG_FD_204469 | JGI IMG/M metagenome (GOLD analysis project Ga0315912, IMG submission 204469) | Garden soil microbial communities collected in Santa Monica, California, United States - V. faba soil | ecosystem: Environmental > Terrestrial > Soil > Garden | place: USA: California...
CGGCACACCTCTGCCCGTCGAATTCATCCAATGGGCGCAAGTCGCCGAACACCCCGCCACCCTCTCTCCCGATGACATCACCGTGCACCGCGATGAGTGGGTGAAGCAATGGGCGGAAGTGGTGTTGCGTTGACGCGCTTTGGTATCCAATTTTATCTGGACTTACGCAAGACTTCGGAAGTGGGCGCACACAGCCCAGATACTTCGGCGAGTTTTGCGCCCACTTCCGAAGTCTCTAGCAGGGTATGCGTAAGCCCAGTTTATAAATGGATGTAAGACCCTCAAGCCAACCTCCGCCCCCGGCTCTTTTCCCTAAAGAGAACGGGGGCGCGCCAAGCCCTGCCTTCCGCCCGCTTCGCGTGCCGACGGCTTACTTTCTACTGCTCCCCGGCTTCTGTTTCCTGTGCGTCTTCTATCTCTGGCCCCTCTTCGCCATCTTCAAAGCGAGCCTCACCCTCGACTTATTGGCGCTGATCGAGACCATGCGCACGACCAGCCTCGGGCGAGTGGTAGGCTTTACATTTTGGCAAGCCACGCTGTCTACCCTCGTCACCTTGCTCATCGGATTACCCGGGGCGTATGTGTTGGCGCGCTATCGTTTTCCGGGGCGGGCGTTGTGGCGTGCGCTGACGGGCGTGCCATTCGTCATGCCCACCATCGTGGTCGCCGCCGCGTTCAACACCCTCCTCGGCCCGCGCGGTTGGATCAACTTGGGGTTAATGTCGTGGCTCCAGTTGGCCGAGCCCCCGCTCAATCTGTTAAATTCTTTGAGCGCCATCGTGGGCGCGCACGTCTTTTACAACCTCACCCTAGTCCTGCGCGTGGTGGGCGATTATTGGGCGCGTCTCGACCCGCGTTTGGAGAATGCGGCGCGCACGCTCGGCGCGAACCGTTGGCAGGCATTCCAACATATCACTTGGCCGTTGTTGCGCCCAGCTGTGGCCTCTGCGGCGCTCTTAGTTTTTCTGTACGACTTCACCAGTTTCGGCGTCATCCTCCTCCTCGGCGGGCCACAATTCGCCACCCTCGAAACCGAAATTTATCGGCAGGCCCTGCATTTCTTCGATCTACGCTTGGCCGCGATCCTGTCGTTGATTCAATTGGCCTGCACCTTGCTCATCATCGGTGGATACGCGCGCCTCACTGCTCACTTGACGACCCCGCTTAAACTGCATCGCGCGCCGCTCCGCCCGCTCGACCACTGGCGCACGCGATGGATGGCGAGCCTGGTCTTAGGCGGGATTTTGATCATCTGTGTCACGCCCTTGTTGGCCTTGGCCATGCGTTCAATGATTCAGATCGAGGCGGACGCGCCGTTAAGCATAACCTTCGCTTATTACCGTGAACTCTTCCTCAATCGGCGTGACGCGCTGTTTTATGCTCCACCATTCACGGCTATTGGCAATTCGCTCATGGTCGCCCTCGCCACGTTGGGGCTGGCGTTTGCCTTAGGCTTGCCCACGGCTTGGGCGCTCGCTCATTCCACCTCGTCGCGCTTCACCGCGTTTTACGAAACGTTGTTAATGTCGCCCCTCGGCACATCGGCGGTGACGCTGGGATTGGGCTTTTTGGTCGCCTTTCCAGCCGCGTGGCGCATCGCGCCGTGGCTCTTGCCGTTTCTGCACACACTGGTGGCGCTCCCCGTGGTCGTGCGGAATCTCTTGCCCGGTCTGCGCGGTCTGCGCCCGGCGCTCCGACGGGCCGCGACCGTGTTGGGCGCGTCGCCCGTGCAGGTCTTCTGGTTAATTGATCTGCCACTGCTGGCGCGGGCCATTTTGACCGGAGGCGCTTTGGCCTTCGCTATCTCACTCGGTGAATTTGGCGCGACGGCTCTCCTCGCGCGCCCGGAGTTCCCAACCCTCCCCATCGCCATCTATCGCTTCCTCGCCCAACCCGGCGCGCTCAATTATGGTCAGGCGCTGGCGTTGAGTGTGATCCTGATGCTATTGTGCGCGGTGGGCATCGTGGCCATTGAGCGCGATTCTCAACCATGACGTTGCACCTCGCCTCCCTCTCGAAAATTTATCTCACCCAACGCGCCGTCGAGGCATTTTCATTGACCCTCGCACCGGGGGAGACGCTCTGTCTGTTGGGGCCGAGTGGGTGTGGCAAGTCCACATTGCTGAATCTCATCGCCGGTTTAGAAACGCCCGACGCGGGCACGATCAGCTGGGAAGGACAAGACCTCGCGCGCGTCCCAGCGCATCGGCGCGGCTTTAGTTTGATGTTTCAAGACTACGCGCTTTTCCCCCATCGCAACGTGTTTGAGAACGTGGCCTTTGGGTTGCAGATGCAAGGTCAAGCGCGCGCCGAGATCGCCACGACGGTGGGGCGCGTCTTGCAGTGGGTGAAATTGATGGGCTTTGAAGGGCGCGATGTGAACACGCTCTCCGGCGGCGAAGCGCAACGGGTCGCGTTGGCGCGGGCGCTGGCCCCGCGCCCGCGGTTGTTGTTGCTGGATGAGCCATTGGGCGCGCTGGATCGTGTATTGCGCGAAGAGCTGTTAGACGATTTGCGCGCCCTCTTGCGCACGAACCCGGATGGCGCGCGGCAAACGACGTTGTACGTCACCCATGATCAACAAGAAGCCTTCGCTCTGGCCGACCGCATTGGGGTCATGCGCGCAGGGCGGCTCTTGCAAGTGGCGACGCCTGAAGAACTTTACGCCCACCCGACCTCGCCCTTTGTGGCGCGTTTTTTGGGGCTGACCAATTTCGTCGAAGCGACGCCCCTCTCCGCCTTGGCTTATCAAACACCGTTCGGGGTGATCCAACTCACTGCGTCGTCTTCGAGCGCGCCTCGTTCGCCCTTGTTACTCATTCACCCCGATGCCGCGCGTTTGGCTGGTCAACTCAATCCGCTCACCGTGCGCGTGGTGGCGCGTTCCTTTCGGGGCAGTTTGGTGCGCCTCACGGTGCAACCCGTCGCTGGCCCAGAGTTGGTCTTTGATTTCTCACCCCAAACTTTGCCGAACGTCGGTGAGCAGTGTGTGTTATATCTCGACCCGGAACGGTTGACCTTAGTCGAAAACGAGTCCGATCCTTTTAATATAGCGAATTCCATTTGATTTACACTCGCACTACACTGCTTATCTCCTTTGATTATGCTCAGGATATGCTTCGACTGCGGCGCACAGCAAACTGGAAATTGCTCTCAACCATATCGGAAATAAAAATGACCTGTAAGTTTCCACAAAACATTCGTGACAATTCGTGTCCATTCGTGGATCATTTTGCCTTTTGGCTTATTCCCAATTGCAGTTAATGTCCTTCCTCATCCGCAAACTTGATCTCACTGGCATCGAGACCTTTGCCTACACGGGCACGGTGTTACGCCGTGCGCCCAACGCCATCGTGGTCGAGGCTATCTTTGAGCGCGTGGATCGCCTCGAATTGGGCTACACCGTGTTTGAGCGTGGCGACCGTTTTGTAGAATACTTTTACGCGGATCGATGGTTTAACATCTTTGCCATTTATGCCGTGCGTTCTAGGGCCTTGCGCGGATGGTATTGCAACCTCACCCGCCCGGCGGTCATCGAAGCCGACCGCGTCAGCGCGGTGGACTTGGCGCTCGATGTGTGGGTCAGCCCGACGGGCGAAATCCAAGTTTTGGATGAAGATGAGTTCGCCGCCTTAGCCCTCGCGCCGGAGGAAGTGGCTCGGGTGTGGGCGGCCGTGGATGAGTTGAGGCGGATGGTGGAGCAGGGGGATGAGCCGTTTGGTAAATAAGACTCTTATGGCAGTGGTAGGGTCACTGAAAGAGGCTCTTCAGCGGATACTTTTATCTATATCTAACTCGCTAGCAAGGTATTCATGGTATCCAGATCGGCGGATCAAATACATAATCACTACTAACGCGAATAACGTTTGAGCCATCAGCATTCATAACAAATAGCTGATAACCTCCTGAATTCTTGTTGGCAACAGAATCTCGGTTGGAAAGAAAAGCTATCCTTTGTCCACTCGGAGACCAAACAGGCATAAAATCATTACTAGAGTGTTGGGTCAAGTTTATTAACAGCTTCCCGTCTATAGTAATTACATAGATTTCTTCATCCCCATCGCGTTTGCTAAAAAATACTAAAAGACTGCCATCTGGTGACCAAGATGGGGACAAATCTCTAGCTGGGTCATTCGTAAGTAATCGAGTTTCTCCGGTTTCGATATTAATGATTGAAATATCTGAAGTTGTGGCCCCAACGAGGTAAGCAATCCATTGGCTATCTGGTGACCAAGCTAATTGAGTAACCCACCGATAATGATCACTTTCCTCACCAACATCGGCTGTTTCGATATAAACTGGATCAACGAGGGGATGCAACTCAGATCCATCTGGTCTCACGAGGTATAAGACACCATGATGCGTGCCAGCCCTACTCATTGGAAATGACGCCCCTTTGCCAGAATATTCCCATCGAACAAAGGCAATATATTTTCCATCGGGCGACCAGCTTGGATACAAGTCTTTATATAATTTTCCTCCGACAGAATTTTGCGTTACTGAAGTTGCTTGTCGAGTATCCAAGTGCCAGACAAAAACACTTTGTAAGTTGTTGTCATCATGTTCCCAAGTTAAAGCGACTTGCTCACTGTTTGCTCCCCAAGCAAAGTCACCGGAAGGTTTAGTTTCAGCAGGGCTGTGTGGCTCAACCACTGAGCTGGTAGTGGGTAGGTCAGTAATATAGCGATTTTTCCGCATAACGACATCTCCTTGGTCTACTTCTGGCCCAATATAAAACGTGCTAAATCCAAGTTTACGACCATCAGCTGAAATTTTAAGCGGGGGGATAACATCTTGATTATGCTTAATAGTAGGTGTTTCCAAATCACTCCCATCACTCTTTACAAAATTAATCAGTTGAATCACTTCGTCAGGTAAATAGGTCATAAAAATGCTTAATCGCCACTCTAAAGTTGACGTCCGTGCAATAAACGCCAATTGCTCTAGCGGGGCCGGGGTGAGGGTCGGCGCTGGAATAGTGGGGGTATCTGTTGGGGGCACTAGTGAAGCAGTCTCCGTTGGCGGCACTGGCGATGGCATCACTGTTTCCGTGGCTACTAGCTCAGTCGCCGTGGGAGCAGTAGTTGGCGCAACGGTCGGCGTCACTACTGGCGCTCCCGTGCACGCCATGAGCAAACAAAGAGAGGTGAGAAGGGAGAAGAGGGAGGGACGATGAGACATGGGGACTCTGGTGAATAATGACTGTTGTACCCGCCGCGCGAATATGCCTAGGTCAACCTATGTGTACTCTAGTTCAAGGAAATTGCAACTATCAAGGCGACGCTTTTGACTGACCAACCCATACATGGTACAATACCTAGGCTGTTCTAAAACGCGACATTGAATGGGGTCAATCTCCCCGCTTGGATTGTCTCAACAACGCATCGGCAACGGTCTCGCTTGAATTGGGTTCTCTCTACGCTCTAATTTTCAACCCCGCCAGAACAGGTCTGGCGGGGTTTTTGTATTTCACCTATCGGGAAACCCTCAAGGTCTTTAAGACCTTGAGGGTTTAGACCGATTTTGGTTAAGGAAACTTTATGACTGACAAATTACGGATCATCCCCCTTGGGGGTTTGGGGGAAGTCGGCAAGAATATGATGCTCCTCGAATATGGGGATAACTCCCTATTAGTGGATGCGGGCCTCATGTTCCCCGAAAACGATATGCTGGGGATTGATTACATCATCCCTGATTTTAATTATTTGATCGCGAAAAAGGATACACTGCGTGGCATCATTATCACGCATGGTCACGAAGACCACACCGGCGCGATCAAACATGTGATGGCCGAACTCGACGCGCCGATCTACGCCACGCCGCTCACACGCGGCCTGCTGGAAGTGAAATTGCGCGACGCCAAAATGCGCGACCGCGCCACGCTCGCCACGGTCAATGCGGGCGATCAAGTAGACCTCGGCCCCTTTGGCGTGGAGTTCTTTCACGTCTGCCACTCTATCCCTGACAGTGTGGGGTTGGGGATTAACACCCCGGCGGGATTGATCGTCCATTCGGGCGATTTCAAATTCGACCACACGCCAGTAGATGGCTGGCCTACCGATTACGCCAAGCTCGCCGAATTTTCTGGGCGGGGCGTGTTGGCCTTGCTCTCCGATTCCACCAATGCCGACAATGTCGGCTGGACGCCCTCCGAAGCAGTGATCGATCCGGCGTTTGATGTGGTGTTCCGCGAAGCGCCCGGGCGCATCTTGGTGGCGACCTTCGCCTCGCTCATCTCGCGTATTCAACAGGTGCTCAACGCCGCGTTCCGCAACGGGCGCAAGATGGCATTGGTCGGCACTTCGATGGTTGAGAACGCCAAGATCGCACAGAAGTTGGGTTATTTAACTGTGCCGGATGGGATGATCATCAGCCTCGACGAAGCGCTTAAGATGAACCCCAAGAAGGTCGTGCTGATGACCACCGGCACACAAGGCGAGCCTTCTTCTATCTTGGGGCGGCTCTCCGAAGCGCGCAACCGCCAATTCGATCTGTTGGCGAACGACACGATCGTGCTCTCTTCGCACCCCATTCCGGGCAATGAAGAGATGGTGCATCGCACGATCAACCGCCTCTTTCAACGCGGCGCGAACGTCATTTACGACCCGATTGCGCCGGTGCACGTCAGCGGGCATGCCAGCGCCGAAGAGATGAAGTTGCTCATCCACTTGGTCAAGCCCAAACACTTTGTGCCGATCCATGGCGAACTCCGTCATCTTAAGCAACACGCCGCCATCGCCCGCGAGATGGGCATTTCCTATGAGAACATCGCGGTCGTGGAAAACGGCACGGTGCTGGAATTTGAAGATGGGGCGATGACGATTGGGGAGCGGGTGCCAGGCGGCTATGTGTTCGTGGATGGGAGCGGCGTCGGCGACATCGGCCCGAGCGTGATGCGCGAACGCGAATCGTTGGCCCAAGATGGCTTTGTCATGGTCAACTTGCGCGTCAACGCCAGTGGGCGATTGATCGGCAAGCCCGAGATCATCTCGCGGGGCTTCGTGTTTGTGCGCGATGCCGAAGACTTGTTCAATGCCGCGCATGAAAAGATTGCCACCGTCGCCGAAAAGGCCCCCGACAATCTCAAAGATAAAGTGCAGAGCGCCCTCGCGGATTTCTTCTACGCCGAAACCAAACGCCGCCCGATGGTCTTTGCATTGGTGAACGAAACCGCCTAAAACGAAAGCGGGTTCGGTGCATCGCTCGCCAGTTATTCGGCGAGGGACACAGCATAGATTTTGACCGAATGGTCAGGCCAGAAGCCCTGCGGGATGCTGTTGTTTCAGCCCGTCAGGGCTTCTTTAGTCTTTAGCCAGGCTTTAATCGGATGCAGTGCGGGGACGAACTGTTGCGCTCCCCTCGCGCAAGAGTATAATCCTACTTGGAATCAAAATGCGTATGTATAAATGGCTAGGTGTACTCGGGCTGATCAGCGTCTGGGCGCTTGCGGCGTGTGGGCAGACTGAAACACCAACCGTGACGCCGACCGTCACGTTCACTGCGCCTCCCCCTACCGCAACCAACGTCCCGCCGACAGCGACCCCCACGCCCGAGCCGCTCGCCGCGCGCGTGAACGGGCAGGCGATTTCACTGGCACGCTATGAGCAGGAAGTCCAGCGGTGCGAAGCAGGCCGAACCAGCGCCGGGCTGGCGACCGAAACCTGCCGCGCCGACGCCTTGCAAGGCCTGATCGAGCAGATGGCGGTGGAACAAGCGGCTTTCAATAGCAATTTGACCATGAGCGAAGCCGAAGTGGAAGCCACGTTGACCCAGATGGTCAGCGAAGCGGGCGGGGCAGAGGCGTATCAGGCTTGGCTAACTACCAATCTCTATACCGACGAACAATTGCGCACCGACCTGCGCGGTGAGTTGTTGCGCGTCAAAATGAGTGACCAAGTGACTGCACAAGCCGGCCTCACGGCTGATCAGGTTCATGCGCGGATGATCTTGGTGGCTGACACCACCAGCGCCGAGGCTCTATTGGAACAACTCAAAAACGGCGCGGACTTCTCCTCATTGGCGGTGGCACAGTCACTAGACCTAAGCAGTCGCGCGGCGGGGGGCGATCTGGGTTGGTTTCCGCGTGGCCTGCTGACCGTGCCCGAAGTGGAAGCGGCGGCTTTCAATCTAGCGCCGGGCGAAACGAGTGGTGCGATTACTAGCACCCTAGGCATTCACATCGTCCAAACGCTGGAACGCGACCCGGTTCATCCGCTGACGCCCCTCGCCGCGCAAACCGTGCGGGCGCAGGTGTATCAGGCTTGGTTCGATCAACTGTTGGCCCAGGCCAAAATTGAACGCTTGGTGACACCCTAGACTTTACACGTTACAACTTCTCAACGACGGGATGATGTTCGATGGATAACTCACGCTCAAGCCTCTCGCCCCTGACCCTGCTCGCGGTTGTCTTTCTCGTGTTGTCGTGCCTCATGCTGGCCTGTGTAGGCATCATCTTTATTAACCCCACCCTCGTGCCAGAATCGTTCCGCTCGGTGGCAGTGGTGCCGCAGATCTCCACGCGCGTGCCAACCCGCACCCCGTCGCCCACTTCGGCAGTCCCGACGTTCCCGCCTACTTGGACACCTTCCTCGACGCCGACTATCACCGACACGCCCTTGCCCTCAGACACGCCGGCCCCAACCGATACAGGTACGCCCCGCCCGCCGACCCGCACACCGACTGAAACACTCACGCCGACTCCCACAGCGACCAACACGCCCACGCCTTCACCCACTGGCCCAACCCCAACCCGCACGGCCACCCGCTCGGCGTTTAAGTACACCACTCAACCTGGTTATCCTCAATATCTGCCAAACTTTGCTAACACGGCGGGGTGCAATTGGATGGGCTTTGCCGGGCAAGTCTTTTCACTAGAAGGCAACCCTGAAATTAGCTTTATTGTGCACCTCGAAGGCGGTGGGCTCAATCTGGATAGCCTGACGGGGAGTGGGCCAGCGGCCTATGGCTCAGGTAGTTACGAGATCGCGGTCAACAATAAGCCAGTGGCAACGACAGGCACTTACCGCCTGCAACTCCGCGCCGCTGATGGCGCGCCCCTCTCCGATAACTATGTAATTAACACCTTTGATACGTGTGATAAAAATTTGATCAAAGTCAACTTTGTTCAAAATCATCGGTAACGGTGGGTCAACTTTATCTAGTCGCCACCCCGATTGGCAATCTGGAAGACATCACCGCGCGCGCCTTGCGGGTGTTGCGGGAATGTCACCTGGTCGCGGCCGAGGACACGCGCCGCACAGGGCAGCTCTTGGCGCATTTCGATATTCATACGGCGCTCACCAGCTATTTTGAGCATAACAAATTAACTAAACTCGACACGATCCTCCGCGCACTCGCGGAGGGCGATGTCGCGCTTGTCTCTGATGCTGGCACACCCGGGCTGTCTGATCCCGGATATGAATTAGTGCAAGCGGCGCTCGAAGCGGGGTATCGGGTGACGCCCGTGCCGGGCGCTTCAGCGGTGTTGGCGGCGCTGGTCGCCTCCGGCCTCCCGACCGATGCGTTTGTCTATCTGGGCTTTCTGCCGCGCAAGGCCGCCGATCTTAAACACTTGCTCGCCTCGCTCGTTCGTGAACCGCGCACTTTGGTCGCTTATGAGGCGCCCCATCGGTTGTTGGACACCCTCGCCGCAATTGAAACCACATTAGGCAACCGCTCGGTGGCGGTGGCGCGCGAGTTGACCAAACTCCACGAAGAAATTTTTCGAGGCACAGTCAGCGCGGCACACGCGCACTTTGCCGCTAAAGATATATTGGGAGAGATCACACTGGTGATTGGTGGGGTCGAACCACAGGCGCTGGCACCATGGGAAGCCCCACGCGTTCAGGCCGAACTCCAGCAATTGCTTGCGCAGGGTATGAAGAAGAAAGACGCCGCGCGCTTGGTGGCGGAACTGGCGGGTTGGGGACAAAGAGAGGTGTATCGGTTGGCGAGTGAGCTCCAGTGAACAAGCCCAATTGGTTTCGCATTACTTTAGCTTACACATTCGTGGCGATCAGTATGACCTATCCGCTGATCACTCAACTCACCACGCATGTGGCAGGTGATAACTCCGCCTCTTCGGATGTTGGAGAGAGTATCTGGGGGCTTTGGTGGTGGCGCTATGCCCTGTTCACTTTGCATCAATCACCTTTGTCAATTACTGTTCTCAACCATCCGCAGGGGTTTTATTTCCCGCTATATCCGTTCATGTCACAGGCGTTTTTACTCGCCTTGCCAGTCACCGCGCTGACCTCACCCACGTTAGCCTACAATATCATTTTTTTGCTGTCCCTCGTCGCCAGTGGTCTAACCGGGTATGCCTTATGCCTCGAAGTGAGCCGGGATGTTTGGGCGAGTTTTGTCGGCGGATTGATCTGGGCCGTTTTTCCTTCTAAGATGATCCATGGCGTGGCTGGGCACTTACCGTTGATTTTTTTGTTTTCTATCCCATTAGCGACCTTGGGGCTACTCCGAACTCTTAAAGAGCCTTCCTTTCGCCTGAGCGTCCTAACGGGTTTGGCGTTAGCCTTAGTCGGGACAATCCATCCGATCTATTTGGTTTACGTTGTCGTTCCACTGACGCTGGTTTTGCTTGGTCATGCCTGGCAGACCGCGGGCTGGGCTTTTTGGCAACGCAAGAAATTACTGGCACTGGGTGGGGTGGGGAGCATTGCGGTTGGTCTGCTGTTATTGTTGGCGTTCCCCGCCTTGCGCCAATGGCAACAAGACCCTCAAACCGTGTGGACGGCAAGCCCAGATGTCACTGGTTTTAGCCCGGATGCGTTAGGGTATTTTATTCCCTCGGTAGATAACCCATTAATTCAACTCACTTCCCTGACGTCGTTTGCCGTTCAGGTGATGCCGTATCAATACGCTTATCTAATTTATGTGGGTTGGGCTCCATTGATTTTAGCGGTGGTGGGGAGTTTTGCTCAACCTGCGGTTAGCCAACCTTGGCGCTTATTAGCCATCGGTGGGGCCATCTTTGCGCTCGGGCCGCTTCTTAAATTAGGCGGTGACTATGCCCAAGTCGTTATTGCCGGAGAACCTTATCGCATTGTGTTGCCCTATGCTTGGGTCGTCAATTGGCCGATTGTGCAATGGAGCCGCACGCCCGGCCGGTTAACCGTTTTGGTGATGTTGGCGGTGGCGGTCTTGGCCACTTTAGGGCTAAGCGCCCTTCTAAAAAAATTCAACACTCTGCGTAACACACCCTGGGGCGTTGGGCTAGTCGCGGCATGGGTGATGTTGGAATATATCGTGCGCCTGCCGTTCCCCTCTTTTCCAGCCTCCTTGCCCAGCTTTGTCTCGCCGCTGGCACTGAACACTGAGCCGCAGGCGATTTTGCAATTACCCATGGATAGTTATCAGGACAACCAACGCGCGTTGTTCTGGCAAACCGGCCATCAGCACCCTCTAATCGGTGGCCGCGTTTATCGTGACCAGCCGCAGGCCGC
>Ga0315912_10005631_pt1 | contig 11456 bp, 8 predicted proteins | sample VfabasoilMG_FD_204469 | JGI IMG/M metagenome (GOLD analysis project Ga0315912, IMG submission 204469) | Garden soil microbial communities collected in Santa Monica, California, United States - V. faba soil | ecosystem: Environmental > Terrestrial > Soil > Garden | place: USA: California...
TGCCGACCAGCACCACGGGGGCTCCCTTGGCCCGCGCGGGTTTGTGTTCGATGACGATGAAACGCGGCGGCTGTTCGCTGCCCTGCGTGACCGCAAGGAAACAACCCATCTTTTCGCGCTTGATCTCCGGCAGGCCGAGCACCTTCACCTTGAGCGACTTGTGGGTCTTTGCCAGGTCTTCGGCCGTCTTGCCGAGGTAGGTCGGCGTGCAGACGTTGCCGGGCAGGTTGGCGAGATTGCGCATCAGCGCCGAACCGTTCGCCAGCGCGACACCCTGCGAGAAGCCCTTTTTCACCGCCGCGTCCGCCTTGGCGGACACCACCGCGACGACGCGGGTCAGCGTGTGCGGCCGCGGCTTCTTGCCGCTCTTGAGATCGTTGACGCGATACAGGGTGTGACCGGTGAGTTCGGCGACCGCCCGGCCGAAGCGCTCGTCGGACAGCACCTTCAAGGCGGGTCTCGGCAGCGCCAGCCCCAGCGCGGCGATTCGCGTGCGCGAGGCGGCGGAAATCGACGCGGTCAGCGCGCGGCGCCACAACTTGCGGGTCACGTCGCCCTTGGGACCGAGGCCCACGAGCAGCACGCGTTCGGCGCGCAGGCCGTCGAGGTCGGTGACCAGCCAGGTTTCGCCGGCCTTGCCGGTGAAGTCGCCGCGCTTCAGCAGCCGGGAGAGTTTCTCGCGGCAGCGGAGGTCGAGATTCCTGGCTTCCGGCGTGAGATCACCGTCGTCGTGAACACCGACGGCGAGACAATCGATGGGGAGATCCGCGAGCGCCTTGGTCCAGGTTTCGAACTGCATCTTGTAGTCCTTGGATTTCTCGGGCCTCGTGATTTAAGGTCGCGAAGTGTAACTCAAGTCAATTGAGCGGGCTTTTCGGGGTTGTCATTTGCTGCGCATTCTCGATCGCTACATCCTGCGCGAGGTGATCGTCAGCTGGGTCGGCGTAACTGGTGTTTTGCTGGCGATATTGATCACCAACCAGGTCGCGCGTGTGTTAGAGCGCGCCGCGGAGAGCCAGTACCCCCGCGGCGTGGTGCTGGAGCTCATCCTGCTCAGCGTGGTGCAGAACCTGTCGCTGGTGGTGCCGGTGGCGCTGCTCATCGGCATCGTGCTGGCGCTGGGGCGGCTGTACCACGACAGCGAAATGACCGCGGCGCAGGCCTGCGGCGCCGGTTCCCGGACGGTGCTGCTGCCGGTGCTGGGGTTTGCCGCCATCCTCGCGGTGCTGCTGGCAGCGTTGTCATTGTACGTCTCGCCGGCCACCTCGCAGCGCATGCTGGACCTGCGCCGCGAGGCGCTGCGCGCCGGGCAGTTCGCGCCCATCTCGGCCGGCAAGTTCCGCATGTTCGGCGGCGGCAGCACCGTGGTGTATGCGCAGGGCGCCGAACCCGACGGCACCCTGACGCGCGTGTTCGTCGAGCGTGAACGCGACAACCGCCTGGAGATCGCGCTGGCGCAACGCGCCACCCATTCGTATTCCCAGGATGGCGACCTGCAGGTGATCACGCTGTACGACGGTCAACGCTTCGAAGGCATCCCGGGCGAGCGGCGTTTCCGCATCGTGCGCTTCGCCGAGAACACCATTCCGGTGCGCCTGCCGGCGCTGTCCTCCGGCGCCGTGGCGATGGAGGGGCTGTCGACCGCGACGCTGCTGGCGGGTGCCGACAATCCCCGCGTGGCCGAATTCCACTGGCGCCTGGCGTTTCCCATCATGGCGCTGGTGCTGGCCTGCATCGGCATTCCGCTGGCGCGGCTGCGCCCGCGCCAGGGGCGCTACGCGCGCATCGGCTACGCGGTGCTGATCTTCTTCGTGTACATCAACCTGATGATCGCCGGCCGGCAGGCGCTGGCGCGCGGCGCGATCCCGCAGTGGTTAGGCCTGTGGTGGGTGCACCTCGCGGTGATCCTGCTGGCGGCAGGCATCCTGCTGTTGCCGAAGTACCTGGCGCGCGCGCGATATGCGCGCAACACGCGCATGGCCACGGTGTCCGCGTGAACCTGCTCGACCGTTACGTGATCCGCGCGGTGCTCGGCGGCGTGGTCATCGTGCTGGCGGTGCTGCTGGCGCTGGGCGCGTTGTTCCTGTTCGCCAACCAGCAGGACGACATCGGCGTGGGCACGTACTCGGCGCTCGACGCCTTCTGGTTCGTGTTGCTGAACCTGCCGCAGCAGCTGTACGAGCTCATGCCCATCGGCGTGCTCATCGGCGCGTTGCTGGGCCTGGGGGCGCTGGCGCGCGGCAGCGAGCTCACGGTGATGCGTTCGGTGGGCATCTCCACCTGGCGTATCGCCGGCTCGGTGACCATGGCCGGCGTGTTGCTGATGGTCGTCGCCGTGTTGTGCGGCGAATTCCTCGCGCCGCCGATGGCGGAGATGGGCAAACGCCAGAAGGCGCTCAGCAAGTTCTCCAACATCAGTTTCGCGAAGAGCGGCGGGGCCTGGGTGCGCGACGGCAACCTGCTGATCAACGTCATGCAGCAGTCGGGCAGCGCCGAGTTCGGCGGCATGCGCATCTACGAACTGACCCCGGATCACCAGCTCGCCTCGGTGGCCACGGCCTCGACGGCCTCGGTGCAGCCGGATGGCAGCTGGAAACTCGCGCGTTACGCCAGTACGCGGTTCGGCGGCGAGGCCATCGAATCCGAACACCTGGCGACGCGCGAATTCACGTCGACGGTGGGCGGCGATTTCCTGAAGGACACCGTGGCGCGGCCCGGCGACCTCGATACGCGCGCATTGTGGGCGCTGATCCGCCACCTCAAGGAAAACGGTCTCGATGCCAAGAGCCAGGAGTTCGCCTTCTGGTCGCGCATCGCGCGCACCTCGGCCATCCTGTTTGCGGCGCTGCTGGCGGTGCCGTTCGTCTTCGGCAACCTGCGTTCCGCGGGCTCCGGCGCACGCCTGCTGATCGGCGTGCTCATCGGCATGTCGTTCTTCCTGCTGCAGCGCCTGCTGGAAAGCGGCGCCGTGGTGTTCGACGCCAATCCGATCGCGCTGGCCTGGTTCCCGACCGCCTTGCTCGCGGTGGTGTCGGTGGGGCTCGTCGCGCGAACGCGCTGACTATTTCTTCTCGAGCAGGTCTTCCGCCGGCTTGAACAGCGACTCGTATTTATAGAGCGGAATCTCGTACTCGACGCCCTGGCTGCGCGTGGCCAGTCTTTCGACGTCGGCCGGTTTCGCGGGCGTGGCCTCCGCGGGTTTTGCCGCGGGCGCCACTTGAGCTGCCGGCGCCGCTTGAGCTGCCGGCGGCGGGAACTGCGCCGCCAGCGCGGCATCACGGCTGGCGCTGACGCTCACGAATGCCTTGTCCACGTCGCGGTGCCCGGTGAACTCGAACACCTGGCCATCGAAGGTGCGGAACGTGGCGCGATCCACCTTGGCGGGAGGAGTCGCGGGTACGGGCCGCAGGTCGTCGAAATTGAAGGCCGTCAGGGTGTCGGCCTGGCCATTGAGCGACATGTTGCTCGCCGGCGTGCGTCCCTTCGGCACCGGGCTCAGCACCAGGTCCGGGTCGGCCGGCTTTGCGCGGGTCAGCTGGTAGCCGGCGCCGCTCGCGGGTTTCACTGAAATGTCGTGCACGTGGGCGCCCGCGACGTCGACCAGCAGGCGGTCGATCCAGCGCTTCTGATCCGGATCGACGGTGAGGGCGGGTTCGACCAGCAGGCTCACGGCCTCACCGGGCTTGCGCGAATACACCGCGCGGCCCGCGGCATTCTTGCCGACCAGCAGCGACCAGGTTTTCTGTCCCGCCACGACTTCCACCAGCGTGCTGGCGGCGGTGGGCGTGTCGGGCGCCTCGACGCCCAGCTTCGCGTAGTTGGCCGGGTCACTGGTCTTGCGCTCGACGACCTTCAGGTGGGTGAGCCCCATCAGCAGGTCGCGCACGCGCGCGGCATCCGCCGGATACTGGCGCTCCACCACCGTCCAGCCGGCGGTCTCCTTGCGCAGCGTGGTGCGGCTGCCGTCGCCCTTCGACAGGCGGATTTCGCTGACCTGGGCCAGCGACGGCGTCAGATCGGTGAACACGCTGCCGCCGCCGAGATTCGCCTGGTCGCTGGAGCGGCGCACGTTGAGCGACACGCCGGCGCCGAGCAGCACCGCGGCCACGCCCGCGACGATCGCCATCTGTTTGCGCGTCATCCCTGCGCTCCCTTGCGCAGCATCGCCATGGCCTGCCGCCGGCGCCTGCGCCACATCCACACCAGGACGCCGGCGCCGCTCACCAGCAGCGGAACCAGCAGGATGTTGAGGACCTTCACCCACAGACCCAGCGACTGGATGTCGGCCTCGACTCCGGCCATGACCGCGCGCAGTTCCTTGCGGATCTGCAGCTGCTCCGCCTTGAAGCGGTCGATTTCCTGCACCTGTTCGGGCGACAGCAGCGAGTCGCTGCCGGAGGGCCGCTGGCCCTGCAGTTTTTCCAGCTTGTCGCTGGTTTCATTGAGCCGGGTCTCGAGCTGCTGTTTCTTGACGCTGAGCTGCGCGTCGGCGTTGCGCCGCAACTCGTTGACCCGGTCGAAGGGCCGGGCGTACGCCGCGCGGCCGCGGATGCTGATGAGATCGTTGCTGCCGCCGAGATTGTCGAGCGCGTTCCACACCAGCTCGCCGTTGTTGGCGAAGGGCTGCGCGAATGTCTGGCCGAAGAACTGGCGCTGCTGCACCCAGGTGAAGTCCACCAGCATGTCGGTGTCGGCGATGACGATCACATTGAGCGGCTTGGCGGTGGCCTTGAGCGCGCCGGCTTCCGCGGTGACGCCGGCCGGCGGGCCGCTGGCGTAGGCGCTGGCGGCGTCACCTGAAACCCGCGCGGCCAGCACGAATTCGCCGGTGGGCTTGAAGCCTTCGCGCAGCGTCGACGGGTCCTGCAGCATCAGGAAGCGCTGCGCCGGAATCAGGCCGGCCTGCTTGCTGGAATGCATCAGCGGTTCGAACTTGAGCTTCGAGCCGGCGATCGGCTTGAGGCTGCCGGCCGTCATCAGGTTGATGCTCTCGAAATTCGCCGTGATGATGTCCTTGGCCAGGTTCGAGGAGTCGAGGCCGAGGATGGCGATGTGCTGCGAGGGTGGTTCACCTTCGCGCAGCGGAATCACGATGCCGCGCTCGAGATCGCCCACCACCTGGTCCGGCTTGTAGTCGATGCCCCAGGCGGCCAGCAGTGGCTCGAGATTCGAGGACTTGTCGGCCGTGAACTGCGACATCGGATTGCTCGGATCCATGCCCGACTGGTCCTGCTGCGAGTTCGGATCGACGAACACCAGCAGGTGCCCGCCACGCATCGCGTACTGGTCGATGGCGTAGAGCGCGGCAGGCGCCAGGTTCTTCGGATGCGCGATCACCAGCACGTCGATGTCCGCGTCGATCCTGGTCAGCGAGGGTTCGAGGGTGCGCACCGTGTACAGCTGCTCGGCCTGCGCATACACCACCCACGGCTGGCCCGGCCGGCCGGTCTGCGGATCGAAGTCGCCCTGCATGGGCAGCGACGACAGCCAGCCGACCACGGGTTTCTTCGTGCTCGACAGCTTGTGGATCAGCTTGGCCACGTCGTACTCGAGCTGTTCGTCGAGGCGCGGATCGAGGTAGGGAATCGCTTCCTTGCCGTCGGTGGAGTTGGTGGCGGCCAGGCCGAGATACAGCTTCTCGCCCATGGAGCCGACCGGCACCGCATTGATGCCGAGTTCGGTGGCGCGATCCTCTTCCTCGGAATAGGGCTTGGGATCGATGACCTTGAGCGTGAGCTTGCCGTTCGAGCGGCGCACCAGCTCCTCGAGCAGTTCGCGCACGCGGATGCCGTAGTTCTTTTCCTCGTGGCGCGAGGAGGCCGTCTTCTCGGAGAAGAAGAGATACAGGTTCACCGGCTCCTTGAGATTGCCGACGATGTTCCTGGTGCCTTCGGACAGCGTGTACAGCTTGTCGGCGGTCAGGTCGATCTGCGCGCCGCGCAGCAGCGTGCCGGCGAGCAGCATGATGGCGATGAACAACACGCCGATGATGGCGAGGCCGCCGGCGCCCAGGTGTGATTTCTTGAACATCATTGATCCGTTATTTCGACTTGCGCGCGTCGAGCACCACGGTGCTCGCCAGCAGGAAGAAGATCGTGACCAGCGCGAAGTACAGCAGGTCACGCAGGTCGAGCACGCCCTTGGTGATGTTCACGAAGTGCGTGTAGAAGGACAGCGACGTGACGCCGTCGACCAGCCACAGCGGCAGATGGTCGCGGAACCAGGTCGTGAGCCACGGGAAGCCGACGATCACCAGCAGGAAGCAGATCACGCCGGAGGCGAGGAAGGCGATCAGCTGGTTCTTGGTGATGCTGGAGGTGAACGAACCGACCGCCAGGAATCCGGCGGCCATGACGAAGGCGCCTATGTACGAGGCGACGATGGTGCCGTTGTCCGGATTGCCGAGGTAGTTGATGGTCAGCCAGACCGGAAAGGTGAGCACCAGGGCGATGCCGACCACCAGCCACGCCGCCAGGAATTTGCCGAGCACGGCCTGCCACAGGGTCACCGGCTGCGTGAGCAGCAGTTCGATGCTGCCGTTGCGGCGCTCCTCCGACCACAGCCGCATCGACAGCGCGGGTATCAGGAACAGGTACAGCCACGGGAAGAAGCCGAAGTAGGGCTGCAGGTCGGCCTGCTCGCGTTCGTACAACTGGCCAAGCCAGAAGCCGAGCAGGTTCATGAAGAAGAGGAACACCACCAGCACCACGTACGCGATGGGTGTCACGAAGTAACTCGCGAGTTCGCGGCGCAGGATGATACGCACAGTTTTCAAGTTGGACTCCTGGAGAGGCGCGTCAGGCCGCGACCGCGCGGAACACGTCGTCGAGGCGGCCGGAGGGCGCGCGCGACTTCAGTCCCGCGGGCGTGTCATCCGCGACCAGTTTGCCGCGCGCGATGATGATGGCGCGCGTACACACGGCGTCGACTTCCTCGAGGATGTGCGTCGAGATGACGATGGTCTTCTCGCGCGCGATCTCGCCGATCAGCGTCCGCACCTCGTGTTTCTGCAGCGGATCGAGACCGTCGGTGGGCTCGTCGAGGATCAGCACCTTCGGATCGTGCACGATGGCCTGCGCGAGGCCGACGCGGCGCTTGAAACCCTTCGACAGCGTATCGATGGACTGCGCCAGCACCGGTTCGAGCTGCAGGCGGCCGATGACGTAGTCGAGGCGCGTCCTGCGGTGTTCACCGGCGAGCGTGCGCAGGTCGGCGATGAAATCCAGGAAACTCGCGACCGTCATCTCGCCGTAGTTCGGCGCGCCCTCGGGTAGATAGCCAAGCGCGGACTTGGCGGCGATCGGGTCGGTGCCGACGTCGTGGCCGCAGATGCTGGCGGTGCCACTGGTGGGCGTGATGAAGCCGGCCAGCATGCGCATGGTGGTCGATTTGCCGGCGCCGTTGGGGCCGAGGAAACCGAGCACCTCGCCGGGTTCCGCCGAAAAGCTCAGGTCGTCGACGGCCAGCAGGCCGTCGTAGTTCTTGGTCAGGTTCTGCGTCTTGATCATGGCGCCTGCTGAGATCGTGTGCCCGCGGGTTGGTTCCCGGGCATCGGCCCGGGGCTACGGGGCGCAGATTCTGCGCAAGATGGGAAGCTCCGCGCAAGCCGAGGAGCGCTTGCGCGGCGGGCTGGATTACAGGCTTGTAATCCGCGGAGAAGTCAGGGCTTGCGCCGCGACACGACCGCGTCGATGTGGTCGCGGTAGGTGCGCAGCACGCGGCGGATTTCCGACGGCGCCGGCCGCTCGGACAGGCGCGCGATCATCTCCGCCAGTTCGTGCCACTGCCGGCCCCAGCCTAACAAGCGCACCGCGTCGGCGATCACCACGTGTTCGCCCTGCGTGATGCCGGCCGCGGGCTTCTTCGGCTTGATGGTCGCGGGGCGGGCGGCGTCGCGGCGCACTTCACGCCGCGGCTGCGCCGGCGCGGCCTGCCGGCCGCTGGCGCCGTTGCGTTGCGCGGCCAGCATGCGTTCGACGCGCGAATTCGGCAGCACCGGCATCTGGCGGGTGGTCTCGGCGGTGCGCTTGTGTTCGCCGGTTCGCTCCCGGGCCGCGGGCTGCTTCGGCTCGACCGCGTCGGGTTTCGCGCTCAGCACTTCGCGGCGCTCGGTCTCGGGCGTGGCGAGCGGGATGAAACGGTCCACGGTCGTCAGTCCGACCAGCGTCGCCAGGAAACCCATGGTCTCGATGCCTTCGAGGAAGGCGCGGTCACCTTCCGCCTGGCGCTGCGCGACGATGCGTTTCAGCGCGAGGATGCGCTTGCGCGCCAGCTGGATGATCCAGCGTTGCGGCCGTTCGTGTTTCGGCCACGGCTGCACGTGCCAGTAACGCGCGTCGTCCAGCGCCGCATAACGCGCATGCAGGTCGAGACTGGTCTGCCAGCGGTCAATTAGACCTTCGAGTTGCCCCGGGTTTTCCCCGGGTAGGGGATGATTGGCCATGGATGGCAGGGTACCGCCACGCCGCGACCGGGCACGCGATGTGCCGCACATCCGTGCACCTTTTATGCACGCATTTGTGCAGGACAGCAAGGCGGCGCCGCGACTAAGATTCCTGCAAACAAGAAGCACGCCCCCGTGCCTGCGGCTGTCCGACAGAACTGACCGAAACCAGACCGTTCCCGAACGACTCGGCCTGCGGCATTGCGCAGGATGGCGACCGGTCGGAACAGTGGAGGAAACAGGAAGATGAGTGCGATGGGCAAGACTGCCGCAGCATGCGTCGCGGTGATGCTTTGCATTGCCGGCCCCCGGGCCGAGGCGCGCGACATCCGCGTGGCGGTGGTCAAGGATGGTCCTGCCCTGCGGCAGGTGTTGTCGGTGGCGGCGCTGGAGCGCGAAATCGTCAACGTGGCCTCGCCCGACGTGCGCATCGTGCTGTCGGAAGAACCACGCTTCGTCGGCGACTGGTCGCTGGCGGGTGCGTCCGCGGCGCTCGACCGCGCGCTCGCCGACCGCGACGTCGACATGGTGATCACGCTCGGCATCCTGTCGTCGCAGCAGGCGGCACGCCACACCGCGCTCGCCAAGCCCGTGATCGCGGCGCTGACCATCGATCCCATCCTGCAGGACTATCCACTCGCCGAAGGGCGCAGCGGGCGCCACAACTTCGCCTACGTCGCCGATTTCCAGAGCGTGGCCAACGAGGTCCGCTCCTTCCACGACATCACCGGATTCAAGCACCTGGTCGCGGTGGTCGACGAGTCCTTGCTGGATGCCCTGCCGCGTATCACCACCAAGGCCAGCGAACTTGCCGCGCTGCTCAAGGTGCAGATTTCGCTGGTGCGCGCCGGCGACGACGTGAACGCCGTGCTCGGCAGCCTGCCGCAGGGATCTGACGCGGTGTACGTCACGCCGCTGCGTTTCACCGAGCCGAAAGTGCGCGAACTCGCCCAGGGGCTGATCGTGCGCAAGCTGCCGAGTTTCTCGGTGGTCGGCCGCAGCGAAGTCGAGCAGGGCCTGCTGATGAGCACCGGCGGCGCGGAGCGCGACGTCGAACGGCTGGCGCGGCGCGTGGTGCTGATGATCCAGCGCGTGGCGGGCGGCGAGGATCCGGCGACCTTCGACGTCGCGTTTCCCACCGAACAGCGCCTGCTGATCAACATGCGCGTGGCGCGCGACATCGGGTTTTCGCCGCGCTGGCAGTATCTCGCCGACGCCGAACAGATCGAGTCGGGCGAGGACAGCGCGCAGCCGCTGACCTTGCTCGAGGCCATGCGGGCCGCGCTCAATGCCAACCCGGCGCTGGCCGCGAGCCGCGCGCGCCTCGGCAGCGCGCAGGACGACGTGCGCATCGCACGCAGCGACCTGCTGCCGCAGATCGGCGCCAACGCCAGCCGCACGCGCATCGACGAGGATCGCGCCAGCGCGCTGACCCAGGCCGAGGACACCACCTCGGTCGGAGCGTCGTTCAGCCAGGTGGTGTTCTCCGAGCGCGTCTGGGCCGGGTACAGCATCTCCAGGTCACTGGCCGAGGCGCAGCAGGAGGTCGAGCGCACCGACATGCTCGACACGCTCAACGATTCCGCCGCCGCTTACCTGAACCTGCTGCGCGCGCGCTCCGTGGAACTGGTGCGCCGGCGCAATGTGGAGAACACGCGGCAGAACCTCGAGACCTCGCGCGTGCGCGAGGAGGTGGGTCTCGGTGGCCGTTCCGACTACCTGCGCTGGGTGTCGCAGCTGGCCAGCGACAAGCAGGAACTGCTGGCCGCCGAATCGCAACGCCGCCAGGCCGAGACCGAAGTGCAGCGCATCCTGCATCGCCCCGCCAACCAGCCGTTCAGCGTGGTGGAGACCGGGCTCGACGATCCGCTGGCGATGGTGTCGAGCCCGCGCATGCAGGCGTTCCTCGACACGCCGGTGAAGTGGGCCGGGTTCATGGAGTACGCGGTGCAGACCGCGCTCGAGTCGGCGCCGGAAATCGCGCAGGCCGGTTACGTGGTCGACGCGCGCAAGCGCGCGCTCGATTCGGCCTCGCGCGCCTATTACCTGCCTGACCTGGCGCTGGTGTCGAACGGTTCGAAGGTCACCGACAAGAGCGGCGCGGGTTCGCTGTCGCTGCCGGGCGCACCCGACGATGAATCCTGGAGCGTGCAGCTGCAGGCGTCGTTGCCGCTGTTCACCAGCGGCCTGCGCGGCGCGCAGAAGTCGCAGGCGCGTTACGAACTGCGTGCCAGCGAGGCCGACCAGGCTTCGGCCACCGATGCCATCGAAGCGCGCACGCGCGCCGTCCTGCATCGCACGGCGGCTTCCTGGCCGTCGATCGAACTGTCGCGCCAGGCAGCCGATGCCGCCGATGAAAATCTCACCAATGTCACCGAGGCGTATGCGCGCGGCGCAGTGTCGGTCACCGACCTGATCGATGCGCAGGAGGCGGCGCTGTCCGCGGGCCTGGGCGCCACCGACGCCAAGTACGGCTTCCTCATCGACTTCGTCGGCGTGTTGCGTTCGATGGGTGACTTCGACGTCCTGCTGGACCCGGCGTCGCGCGAGGCCTGGTACTCGCGCGTCGAAGCCTGGTTCCGCACAAACAAGCCATGAAACACAGGAATCCCGGAATGAGACATCAAGGCCGCGTGCTTCCGTTGATGCTGGCAGCGCTGCTGCTCGGCGCCTGCGGCGGAAAAAAGGAAACCGAGACCGTGGTGCGCCCGGTGCGCTCGCTGGTGGTCACGGGGGGTTCGAGCGCCGAGAGCGCGACGTACACCGCGGAGATCCGTTCGCGTTTCGAGACCGACCTGAGTTTCCAGGTGGCCGGCAAGCTGATCCGGCGCGACGTCGACGTCGGCGCCAACGTGAAACGCGGCCAGGCGCTGGCGCAGATCGACCAGACCGACACGCAGCTCGGCGTCGATGCGGCGCGCGGCGCGGTGCCGGCGGCGCAATCCGATCTCGACCGCGCGCGCAGCGAAGAGGCGCGCTTTCGCGACCTGCTGGAGCGCGGCCTGACGACTCG
>Ga0315912_10005632_pt1 | contig 11454 bp, 9 predicted proteins | sample VfabasoilMG_FD_204469 | JGI IMG/M metagenome (GOLD analysis project Ga0315912, IMG submission 204469) | Garden soil microbial communities collected in Santa Monica, California, United States - V. faba soil | ecosystem: Environmental > Terrestrial > Soil > Garden | place: USA: California...
TCCAGGTCGGAGGTCGTGAAGAGGCGGCCGAGGGTCCTCGCCTTGTCCTCGGCCGCGACCTTGCCCCGGGCCACGCCCTCGTCGAGATCCTTTTCGATCTGCGCCCGGGCCCGCTCTACGGCTCCGGGAGCGGCGTCGATGAGCCTGGTCCCGAACCCGGAGAGCGCCGCCGCGTAGGCGATTCCGCGGCCCATGAGCCCGGCGCCGACCACGGTCACCGTGTTCACGTTCACGAGGCGGATGTTAGCGCGAAACCCGCGGCCCTAAGGGAAGAGGCGGCGCGCGTTGGTGTCGAGCATCCGCACGAGCGCGTCCGGCGGCAGTCCGAGGCTCCGGAAGTCGTCGAGGTTCGTGCCCATGCTCTTCACCCCCGGGGCGGGCCAGTCGCTCCCGTAGAGGACCTTGTCCGCGATCTCGGCGAGTCGTGGGAAGTACTTGAGGATGGCCTTCGGGGGAATGCTGGAGACGTCCATGAAGACGTTCGGGAAGCGCCGCACCAGGAAGAAGGCCTGCTCCATCCAGAGCGGGCGGCCGCCGTGCGCGAGGATGAGCCGGAGGTCGGGGAAGTCCACGGCCACGTCGTCCGCGGCCATGGGCTCGCCCGCCCGGCTGCGCGCGCCGGGAAAGACCGAGGTGCCGGTGTGGATCATGACGGGAAGGCGGAGCCGCTGGGCTTCTTCATAGATTGCACGCAAGGTGTCGAGGCCGTGGAGGTAGGCGTTGGGCTCGACCGCCATGTGGCAGGGGTGGATCTTGAGCGCGCGCACGCCCAGCTCGGCGGCTTTTCGCACCTCGGCCGCGGCGTCCTCCGTGAAGCGGGGGTGGACGCCCCCCATGGGCACGAGGCGGTCGGGGGCGGCCTTGCAGTACTCGGCGACGTACTGGTTGACGCGGCTCGTGAACCCCATGAGGTCGGGGCTCGGATAGTTCACGAGCACCGCGCGGTCGATCCCGTCGGCGTCGAGACGCCTCAGCAGGTGGCTCGGCGACTTCATGATCTTCTGCAGCTCGTCCACGTCCGCCCGGCCCCTCGTCATCGTCTCGAGGACCGCGGGCTTGAGCTCCCACCACGGCTGGACATGGATGTGCGCGTCCGTGACGGCCATGGCGGGCAGGGTACCACGCGGGTTGTGCTAGGCTCCCCCGCGTGCTCGCCGGCTGCCTCGCCCTCCTCCTCCTGGCCGCCTCCGGAAAGCCCCTGCACTACTGGGGATCCAAGGCCCCCGTCGTGGTGGTGGAGCTCCAGCGCGGGCAGGGCACGGCCGCGCAGGTCGAGGAGGTCCACGCCGCCGTGGACAAGGGCGCCCTGGTCGTACGCGTGACCTTTGACCGGCCGGTGGCGAGCGTTCTCCGCCTTCCCGACGGAGCCCCCGTCTCCGGACGCTTGAGCGCGGTCCTCTACGTGGACGCCGACGGCGATCGGGCGAGCGGCTTCGACGCGGGTGGCACGGACGCGCGCACGGGTGCCGACTACAGCCTCGAGATCGGCGTGCTGGCGCTGGGCGAGGACCCGGACGAGGGCCGGAAGGCCCAGTCCCTGATCACGGCCTCGCTCTATTCCCTGGAGGGGAAGCGCCGCCGCTCGGTGTGGCGTGGCGACGAGGAGTCGAAGCCGGGGGCGATTTCTACGCAGGGCGACTGGCTCGACGTGCGCCTGCCCCAGGGCCTCGTGCCCATGAAGCCGGGGGCCCGGCTGGCCGTGGCCTCGGCGGGGAAGTCCTGGGATGGCCGGATCAACCCCTGACCGCGCCGTCCGCGGCTTCGCGGGATAATCGGGGCATCGTGTCCGAAGGCAAGGCCCGCGCGCGGAAGATCCTCGTCGTGGAGGACGAGCCTCCCATCCGCGTCCTCATCGAGGGGTTCCTGCGCGGAGCCGGCTACCAGGTCGTCAGCACGGGGGAGTCCCGCGAGGCCCTGGGGCTGGCCCGGCGCGAGGCCCCCGACCTCGTGGTCTCGGACATCTCCATGCCGGAGATGGACGGCTACGCCGTGCTCCAGGCCCTCCAGGCCGATCCCGCGACCGCGCGGGTGCCCGTGGTCTTCCTCACCGCCCACCGGGAGTTCACGGAGAGGGTGCGCGGCTTCCGCTTCGGCATCGTGGACTACATCACGAAGCCCTTCAGCCGTGACGCGCTCTTGCGCCGGCTCCAGCGCGTGTTCGACGAGCGGGAGAGCCGGTCCGGGGTGGAGGAGCGGGCGGGGGACAGCGCGTCCGTACAGGACCTGCTGCGCGAGGTGAAGCGCGAGGGGCGCTCGGGCCTGCTCACCCTCTCCGGGCAGGACGGCGAGTCGCACGCGGTCATCGAGGGCGGGCGCGTGGTGGAGTCGACGCTGCCCCCGACGGGTGCTACGACCGCGCGCTTCCGCGAGCTCGACCTCGACCGCGAGCAGATCGCGGCCCACGACCCCGGCGCCCTTCCCGGCGACGAGGCGCGTCTGCCCCCCCTGGAGTCGCTGCCCGAGATGTTCCGCAGCGTTCTCCTCGCCGACGACAACGCGTTCTTCCGCGCGTTCCTGAAGGACGTGCTGGGAAAGCGCGGGTTCGTGGTCTTCGAGGCCAAGGACGGGGAAGAAGCGCTGCAGATAGCGCTCGAGAAGAAGCCCTGGATGATCATCACCGACGTGGCCATGCCCGGGGTGGACGGCGTCGAGTTCTGCCGCCGCGTGCGCAGCCACAGCCTCATCCGGCACACGCCCCTCATCTTCCTTTCCGGCTGGGACGACTACAAGGACCGCTACCGCGGGCTCGAAGCGGGAGGGGACGAGTTCCTCTCCAAGGAGACGTCGGTCCGCGAGCTGCTGATCCGCGTGCAGATCCTCTTGAAGAGGTATGCGGACCTCGGGGCGCGGAGCTGGCGCGGGCCCGGGATGGAGGGCCGCCTGGAGGTGGTGGGCGCCCCCGGCCTTCTCCAGATGTGCCACCTCTCGCGCCTCAGCGGAGTGGTGACCATCGGGTCAGGGCAGCGCGAGGCGGAGATCCGGTTCCGGCAGGGCGAGCCGGTGGCCGCAAGGGCCGAGGCCCTCGAGGGCGAGGCCGCCATCTACGAGATCCTCGGCTGGACCGAGGGCCACTTCACGTTCGCTCCCCGCGATCCCGGCCCCGGCGAGCCGCTCGGCGACGGCCTCAACCAGCTCCTGCTCGAGGGCTGCCGGCGCCTCGACGAGCAGACGCGGGCCGCGGACGACAAGGACCCCGAGGACCCGTCCTGAGGAGGACCCCGCCGTGCCCGTGATCGCGCTCGCGACGCTCGCCGTTCTCGCGCTCGGTTATCGCTGGTACGGCGGGTTCGTGGCCCGCCAGTTCGCCCTCGACGACGCCGTGCCCACGCCCGCGGTCGCGCAGGAGGACGGCGCCGACTTCGTCCCCACGCGCCCGTTCTACCTCATGGGCCAGCACTTCAGCGCCATCGCCGCCGCCGGTCCCATCGCGGGACCGATCCTCGCCTGCCAGCAGTTCGGCTGGCTGCCCTGCCTCCTCTGGATCGGGCTCGGCGTCGTCTTCATCGGAGCCGTCCACGACTTCTCGAGCCTCGTGGCCTCCGTCCGCCACCAGGGCCGCTCCATCGCCGAGATCATCCGCGTGAACCTCGGCCCGCGGGCCTGGTTCGCGATGATGGCCTTCATCTGGGTGGCCCTCCTCTACGTGATCCTCGCCTTCACCGACATCACGGCGTCGACGTTCGTGGGGAAGACGGAGGACCTCGAGGGCCTGACCGTCGCCTTCAACCCCGGCGGGGCGGTGGCCCTCGCGTCGGTGCTCTATCTTCTGCTCTCGATCGCCATGGGCCTCGTCGAGCGCTACCTGCGCCCGCCGCTCTGGCTGTCCACCGTCGTGTTCGTCCCCCTGACCCTGGTGGTGGTGTGGCTGGGGACGCGGTACTCGACCCTGCTCGTCGCCGACGGCCGTACCTGGGCGATCCTGATCCTCGCCTACTGTTTCCTCGCGTCGCTCACCCCGGTGTGGGCGCTCTTGCAGCCGCGCGGGTACCTGGGCGGGTTCGTCCTCTACATTGCCCTCGCCGTCGGGCTCGTGGGCGTCTTCTTCGGCGGGTTCCCCGTCCAGCAGGAGGCCTTCAAGACCTGGCAGGCGCCGGGGGCGACGGGCGCGCTCTTCCCGTTCCTGTTCGTGACCATTGCCTGCGGGGCTTGCTCCGGGTTCCATGGCCTCGTCTGCTCGGGCACCACGTCGAAGCAGATCGAGAAGGAGTCGCACTGCCGCCCCGTCGGCTATGGCGCCATGCTGCTCGAGGCCTTCGTGGCCCTGATCGCGCTGTCCACGGTGATGATCGCGACGAACGCGGAGATCGCGGGCAAGGGGCCGGGCGTCGTCTACGGCGCCGGCCTGGGGCGCTATCTGGCCGTGATCATCGGCCAGGAGCACCTGCTCTTTGCGACGACCTTCGGGGCCATGGCCTTCTCGACGTTCGTGTTCGACACCCTCGACGTGACGACGCGGCTCGGCCGCTACATCCTCCAGGAGCTCTTCGGCTGGTCGGGGGGTGTACTCGCCATGGCCGCGACCGGCGTCACCGTGGGCATCCCCCTCGTCCTGCTCCTCGGCGCGGGAGAGGGGGCCTACCGCTTCTTCTGGGTGCTGTTCGGCACCTCGAACCAGCTCCTGGCCGCCCTGTCCCTCCTCGGGATCTCCGTCTGGCTGCGCCGCATCGGACGCCCCACCTGGTTTGCCGCCTTTCCCATGGCGTTCGTGATGGCGGTGACCCTGTGGTCGCTCGTTCTCCAGGTATGGGTGGCGGGCCGGACGGTGGCCGCGGCCGGCGTGCGCTTCGACGTGCCGACGTTCAACGGGCTCGTTTGCGCCCTCCTGATAGCACTCGCCCTGGTCCTGGCGATCGAAGCGGCGAAGACGCTGCGCCAGCCTGCAAACGCGGCGAATCTGGGGTAATTTGGATGGATGCCCGTCACCACCCAGCGCATCCATAACTTCTCGGCCGGACCCGCGGTCCTGCCACAAACCGTCCTCGAAAAGGTCCAGGCCGAGCTCCTCGACCACGCCGGCACCGGCATGTCGGTCATGGAGATGAGCCACCGGTCCGCACCCTTCGAGAAGATCATCGGCGAGGCGGAAGCCGACCTCCGCGCCCTCGCCGGGATCTCCGACGACCACGCCATCCTCTTCCTTCAGGGCGGGGCCACGCTCCAGTTCGCCATGCTGCCCATGAACCTGCGCCCGGCTGGCGCGTCCGCGGACTACCTGATCACCGGCCACTGGTCGAAGGGTGCGCTCAAGGAGGCGAAGAAGCTGGGCGAAGCCCGCTCCGCCGGCTCGACCGAGGCCACGAACTTCGACCGGGTGCTCGAGCCCGGCGAGCTTTCGTGCGATCCCAAGGCCGCCTACCTCCACTTCACGTCCAACAACACGATCTACGGCACGGAGTGGAAGGCGGAGCCCGAGGCGCCCGCGGGCGTGCCCCTCGTCTGCGACGCGTCCTCCGACGTCCTCAGCCGGCCCGTGGACTTCTCGAAGTACGGGCTCGTCTACGCGGGGGCCCAGAAGAACCTCGGGCCCGCCGGGGTGACGATCGTGGTGGTGCGGAAGGATCTCCTGGAGCGCGTGCCTGCGAATCTTCCCGCCCTCCTCGACTACAAGCTCCTTGCCGACAACAAGTCGCTCTACAACACGCCTCCCGCCTTCGCCGTGTACGTCGTCGGCCTCGTCCTGAAGTGGATCCGCGAAAAGGGCGGCCTTGCCGGGATGGCCCGCCACAACGAGGACAAGGCGAACGTCGTCTACCGCGCGATCGACGAAAGCGGCGGGTTCTACAAGGGGCACGCCCAGAAGGGCAGCCGCTCGCTCATGAACGTGACGTTCAAGCTGGCTTCCGAGGACCTCGACAAGGCCTTCGCGAAGCAGGCGACCGCCGAGGGGCTCGACGGCCTGAAGGGCCACCGGTCCGTGGGCGGCATGCGCGCGTCGCTCTACAACGCGCTCCCCAAGGACGCGGTCGAGGCCCTCGCCGCCTTCATGGCCGACTTCCGCCGCAAGAACGGCTAGACAGACCCGGGGACCTGCGTGCTAGGCTTGCACGCAGGTCGCCTCTGAAGAACCTATCCGCAGCCCGGGTCGCCGTCCTCTCCTGAGGGCGGAGCCGCGCGCCCGCGTGGCTTCGCAAGGCCCGTGTGTCTCGATGCGGAGATTCCCTTGGAAGCAGCGGATTTCGGTTGGACCTCCTTCGAAGAGCGGTCGTTTCGTGAGCTGGACGGCGATGGTCGCGTTCGTGCCCGGGTCGCCGCGACGTACACGCACCTCTATCGCCTCCTGACCGAGGCGGGGGAGTGCCTGGGACAGGTCTCCGGGCGGCTGCGCCACGAGGCCCGCGGCCCCGCGGACTTCCCGGCCACGGGCGATTTCGTGGCGGCGCACGTCGAGGACACGGAACGCGCCACGATCCACGCCGTCCTGCCGCGCCGCACGCAGTTCTCGCGGCGCGCCGCCGGCACACGACAAGAAGAGCAGGTCGTGGCCGCGAACGTCGACACCGTCTTCCTGGTGGCGGGGCTCGACGGCGACTTCAACCCACGGCGCGTGGAACGCGCGCTCGTCCTCGCCTACGAGAGCGGGGCCCGGCCCGTCATCGTCCTCAACAAGGCGGATGCCTGCGCCGACCTCGACGCGCGGCGCGCGGCGATGGAGTCCGTCGCTTCCGGGATCCCCGTCCACGCGACGAGCGCCGTCACCGGCGAGGGTGTCGACGCGCTCCAGGCGTACCTCGGCCGAGGCCAGACCGCGGCCCTTCTCGGCTCCTCGGGTGTGGGGAAGTCGACGCTCGCCAACCGGCTGCTCGGCTACGACCGGCAGGCCACGCTGCCCGTGCGCGAGGGCGACGACCGCGGACGCCACGCGACCACCCACCGCGAGCTTCTGCCCCTGCCCTCGGGTGCCATGCTCATGGACACGCCGGGGCTGCGGGAGATCCAGCTCTGGGCGGGAGACGCGAGCCTCGGCGACGCGTTCGCCGACGTGGCGGAGCTGGCCCGCGCCTGCCGCTTCCGCGACTGCACGCATCAGCAGGAGCCGGGATGCGCCGTCCGCGCGGCCGTCGAGGAGGGCCGGCTGGACGCCGCCCGGCTGGCCAGCCACCACAAGCTGGCGAAGGAGCTCCGCTACCTGGAGGTGCGCGAGGACGTGGGCCTCCAGCGGGCCCAGAAGGCCCAATGGAAGGCCATCCACAAGGCCGCGCGCCACCACAAGCCGCGCGAGTGATCGTGTGCGATAGCATGGGCGCGGATGCCGGCCCTCTACGACGCGGTCCTCCTCGTGTCCTTCGGCGGGCCCGAAGGGATGGAGGACGTGGACCCGTTCCTCGACAACGTGCTGCGCGGGCGGGACGTCCCTCCGGAGAGGCGTCGGGCGGTCGTGGCGCAGTACGCATCCATGGGCGGCGTGAGCCCCATTGGCGGCCAGAACCGGCGGCTCCTCGCGGCCCTGCGTGACGAGCTTCGGGCGCACGGCCCGCAGCTTCCCGTGTACTGGGGCAACCGCAATTGGCGGCCCCACCTGGCCGATGCCGTGCGCGAGATGGCGCACGATGGCCGCAAGCGTGCGCTCGCGTTCGTCACCTCGGCCTACGCCAGCTACTCGGGCTGCCGTCAGTACCTGGACGACATCGCCCGCGCCCGCGCCGAGGTGGGAGCGGAGGCGCCCGAGGTCGACAAGATCCGCCTCTACTACAACCATCCCGGCTTCGTCGCCGCCTGCCGCGACCGGCTGCGCGCGGCCTTCGAGGTGCTGCCCGGGGAGAAGCGGTCGGAGGCCCGGCTGGTCTTCACCGCTCACAGCCTCCCCACGTTCATGGCCGCGACCAGCGACTACGAGGTGCAGCTTCGCGAGACGGCGGGGCTCGTCGCGGAAGGGGTGGGATCGCCCTCCTGGTCCCTGGCCTTCCAGAGCCGCAGCGGGCCTCCGTCCCAGCCGTGGCTCGAGCCCGACATCGGCAGCAAGCTCCAGGCGCTGGCCGCCGAGGGTGCGAAAGACGTTGTCGTGGCGCCCATCGGCTTCGTCTCCGACCACATGGAGGTCGTGTACGACCTCGACCGGGTCGCGCAGGCGACGGCGGGGAGCCTCGGCCTCCGGATGGAGCGGGCGAAGACGGTGGGAACGCATCCCGCGTTCGTGCGGATGATCCGCGACCTCGTGGACGAGCGCGCGAACGACCGCAAGGAGCGCCCGGCCCTCGGCGCCCGCGGCCCGAGCCCCGACTTCTGCGATCCCGCCTGCTGCCCGCCTCCGCCGAGGAGACCTTCATGACCCATTCGCGACGCGGCTTTCTCGGGCGTTTCGGCGCCGTGGGCGCGGCCGGCGCGGCGGGCCCGCTCCTGTCCCCGGCCCGCGCCCTCTCCGACGACGCCGTTCCGGCGCCCATCGCCGCCCTGAAGCCGATGACGGACGGCGCCGTGCCCATCTCCCTCGACGAGCGCAAGGCTCGCATCGCGCGCGCCCAGCGCCTCATGGCCGAGAACGGTCTGGACGCCGTCGTGATGGCGAGCGGCTCGAGCCTGCACTACTTCACGGGGGCGACCTGGGGCCTCTCCGAGCGCCTGTTCGGCGCGGTGCTCACGCGCGAGGGCGACCCGGCCTGGGTCACGCCCGCCTTCGAGAAGCTGCGGGCGTCCGAGCAGATCAAGATCGGTGCCGACGTGCGCGCCTGGGACGAGCACGAGTCGCCCTATGCGCTCGTGGCCTCGATCCTCGCGGATCGCAAGGTTGCCACCGGGCGCGTGGGCATCGAGGAGACGATGCCGTTCGTCTTCTCGAACGGCATCGCGCAGGCATCTCCCGCGGCCCGCCTGGAGAGCGCCACGCCCGTCACCGCCGGCTGCCGGATGATCAAGGACGCCCACGAGATCGCGCTCTTGCGCCGGGCCTGCGAGATCACGATGCACGCGCACCGTGCCGTGTTCGCGTCGCTGCGGGCGGGCATGACACAGGAGCAGGTGTCCGCGCTCTGCGCGGACGCCCACCGCCGTCTCGGCATCCGGGGCGGCGTCCTCGTCCTGTTCGGGGCGGATGCGGCCTTCCCGCACGGGACGACCGCCCCCAAGCCTCTCGCCGCGGGCGACGTCGTGCTGCTCGACGGTGGCGGCAAGCTTCACGGCTACCAGAGCGACATCAGCCGGACGATGGTCTTCGGCGCGCCCCCCACGGAGCGGCAGCGGACGATCTGGCAGACGGTGCGGCGCGCCCAGGAGGCCGCGTTCCAGGCGGCGAAGCCCGGCGTGCCCTGCGAGGAAGTCGATGCCGCGGCTCGGCGCGTGATCGAAGAGGCCGGCTTCGGGCGAGGCTACGAACGCTTCACCCACCGCCTCGGCCACGGCATCGGCCTCGACGGGCACGAGTGGACGAACTTCGTCCGCGGCAACACGACGCGCCTGCGGCCGGGGATGTGCTTCAGCAACGAGCCCGGCATCTACATCCCGGGCGAGATTGGCGTCCGCCACGAAGACATCGTCTTCATCACCGAGACCGGCGCCGAGAACATGACCCGCTGGTCGGGCACGCCCGAAGATCCGGCGGTGTTGTGAGGGCGACGATGCTGTGCGCGGCAGCCCTGGCTTTCGGGCTCGCGGCCCCGCTGCCCGGCCAAGCGCCTGCGCTTCCGCCGCCCGCCCCAACGGTGGCGTCCCCGCCTGCGCTGGAGAAGGCATTCGAGCCCTACGTCGAGGCCATCCCCGATTCCAAGGTCCGCTTCGAGATGGTCCCGATCCCCGGTGGCCGCTTCCTCATGGGCAGCCCGGAGAATGAGGCTGGGCGGCGCGCCGACGAAGGTCCGCAGGTCGAGGTGGAGCTGGGCTCGTTCTGGATGGGCAAGCACGAGGTCACCTGGAACGAGTACGACCTGTTTGCCGTGGCCCGCCGGGGCGATGCCCCTCCTCCTCCTCCCCCCCCGTCGGGTGCGGACGCGATCACGCGTCCCACGCCACCGTACGCCGACGAGTCCTTCGGCTACAGCAAAGGACGGCAGCCCGCCCTCAGCATCACCTGGCACGCCGCGATGGAGTACACACGCTGGCTCTCGGACAAGACGGGCCACGCATACCGCCTGCCTACCGAGGCCGAGTGGGAGTATGCGTGCCGGGCCCAGAGCGCGACCCGGTTTTCGGCCGGGGACGACGAGACGTCTCTCAACACCCAGGCCTGGTCGCGGAAGAACGCCGACGACCAACCGCACCCCGTGGGCCGGAAGCAGGCGAACACCTGGGGGCTCTTCGACATGTCCGGCAACGTCGCGGAGTGGGTCATCGACCGCTACGATGCCTCGACCTACGCCCAGTGGCCGCGGCCCGCGAAGAACCCGGTCGCCCTTCCCGACGACAAGCGGTACCCTCACGTCGTGCGCGGAGGATCGTGGGATGACGAGCCGGTGCGCCTGCGCTGCGCCGCCCGCCGCGCCTCCGAGCCTACCTGGAACCGCCGCGACCCCCAGCGGCCGCAGAGCATCTGGTGGCTCACGGACGCGACCCACGTGGGCTTCCGGGTGGTGCGCGCGGTGCAGGACACGAAGCCCTTGCAGGGCCTGCGTTCCCGCGTGACGCGGCAGAGTCCCTGACGAAACGGAGAGAGCCATGAGCAACCGACGTGATTTCCTGAAGACGGGAGCCGCCGTCGTCGGAGGCAGCCTGACCTCGTCCGTGCTCCCCGGGGCCTGGGCCGCGGGCAGCGACGAGATCAAGGTCGGCCTCATCGGTTGCGGAGGCCGGGGCCGGGGCGCGGTGAAGGACGCCCTCGAGTCCTCCTCGGGCGTCCGCGTGGTGGCGCTGGGCGACGCGTTCAAGGACCGCATCGCCGAAGCCCAGGAGTCGCTCAAGGGCCTGGGCGACCGCGCGGTGGTGCCGCCCGAGCGCTGCTTCACCGGGCTCGACGCCTACCAGAAGGTCATCGCCGCCGACGTCAACTACATCATCCTCGCCACACCTCCGGGATTCCGACCCGAGCACCTGAAGGCCGCGGTGGCCGCGGGCAAGAACGTCTTCACCGAGAAGCCGGTCGCGGTGGACGGGCCGGGCATCCGCAGCGTCCTCGCCACCTACGAGGAGGCCAGGAAGAAGGGCCTGGGCATCGGCGCGGGCACGCAGAGACGCCACCAGGTCGGCTATCTGGAGACGATGAAGCGGGTGCGAGACGGCGCCGTCGGCGACATCACGGCTGCCCAGTGCTACTGGAACCAGGGGGCGCTCTGGGTCAAGCCCCGCCAGCCCGAGTGGACGGACCTCGAGTGGCAGATGCGCAACTGGCTGTACTTCACTTGGCTCTCGGGGGACCACATCGTGGAGCAGCACGTCCACAACATCGACGTGGTCAACTGGGCCATGGGCACGCACCCGCAGAGTGCTTACGGGATGGGGGGACGTCAGGTCCGCACCGACCCCGCCTACGGCCACATCTTCGACCACTTCGCCATCGACTTCGAGTACGAGAACGGCGTCCACCTGATGAGC
>Ga0315912_10005633_pt1 | contig 11454 bp, 22 predicted proteins | sample VfabasoilMG_FD_204469 | JGI IMG/M metagenome (GOLD analysis project Ga0315912, IMG submission 204469) | Garden soil microbial communities collected in Santa Monica, California, United States - V. faba soil | ecosystem: Environmental > Terrestrial > Soil > Garden | place: USA: California...
AAGGGAGGCAAGTGATGGCGACCGCGAAGCATTTCTCGGCGGCGGGCCAGGAAAAGGGCACCGTCGAGCTGCCGGAAGCCACCTTCGGTGCGCCGCTCCGGCCGGACGTCGTGTACGACGCCCTCCGTTCCTATCGCGCCAACCAGCGCCAGGGCACCGTGGCCACCAAGACCCGCTCGCTCGTGGCGGGCGGTGGCAAGAAGCCGTGGCGCCAGAAGGGCACCGGCCGGGCCCGTCACGGCTCCACCCGTTCGCCGATCTGGGTGGGCGGCGGCACCGTGTTCGGTCCGCAGCCGCGTGACTACAGCTACCAGATCCCCAAGAAGATGCGGCGCCTGGCCATCTGCTCGGTGCTGTCCGAGCGGGCCAAGGACGGCATGGTCTACGTGGTCGACGACCTGAGCCTCGAGGCCCCGAAGACGAAGACGATCGCCGGCCTCTTCAAGACGCTGTCGCTCTCCGACAAGCGCGTCCTGTACGTCGGCAAGGGACCGGACATCACGCTCTACCGCTCGGTCCGCAACATCGCCGGCGCCCGCTGCATTCCGGCGGACCAGATCTCGGTGTACGACGTCCTGTCCACCGACGCCATCGTCATCCAGAACGGCGCCCTCGAGATGCTGAAGGGGGTGGCCGAGTGAAGTCCGCACACAACATGGTCGTCCGGGCCCTGATCACCGAAAAGGGCACGGTCATGCGCGAGAAGTCCAACAAGTACGTTTTCCAGGTCGACGCCGGTGCCAACAAGATCGAGATCCGCAAGGCCGTCGAATCGATTTTCAACGTTCACGTGGTGGAAGTCCGGACGATGAACGTGCCGGGCAAGCAGAAGCGGATGGGCAAGTTCGCCGGCTACCGGCCCGACTGGAAGAAGGCGATCGTGACCGTCAAGGCCGGCGAGGCGATCGAGCTCTTCGAGCAGATCTAGTTTCCGTCAGCCGGGCGGGCCGAGAGGCGCCGTGCCGGCCGGGAGTCAACGATGGGTATCAAAAAGTTCAGACCGCTGACACCGAGCCTTCGGTACAAGACGGTGTCCGATTTCGCGGACATCACCCGTACCGAGCCGGAAAAAAGCCTGCTCGAGCCGCTCCGTTCCACGGGCGGCCGCGACAACCAGGGGCACACCTCCACCTGGTACCGCGGGGGCGGCCACAAGCGCCGCTACCGGATCATCGATTTCCGGCGCGACAAGCGGGGCATTCCCGGCCGCGTCGATTCGATCGAATACGATCCGAACCGCACGGCGCGCATCGCACTTCTGGTGTACGCCGACGGCGAGAAGCGCTACATCGTGTCGCCGGACGGCCTGAAGGTGGGCGACCGGCTCGAGGCCGGTCCCGAGGTGGAAATCCGGGTGGGCAACGCGTTGCCGCTCCGGGCCATCCCGCTCGGCACCAACATCCACAACCTGGAGCTCATCCCGGGACGCGGCGGCCAGGTGGCTCGCGGCGCCGGGGCGGCCTGCCAGCTGGTGGCCAAGGAAGGCACCCACGCCCAGGTCAAGCTGCCGTCGGGCGAGGTGCGCATCTTCCACCAGGAGTGCTACGGCACGATCGGGCAGGTGGGGAATCTCGATCATGAAAACATCGTCATCGGAAAGGCCGGGCGCGTGCGCTGGGCCGGACGCCGCCCGCACAACCGCGGCGTCTCGATGAATCCGGTCGATCACCCGATGGGCGGCGGTGAAGGCCGTACGTCGGGCGGACGGCATCCCTGCTCACCGTGGGGCCTGCCGACCAAGGGTTACAAGACCCGCAAGACCAAGCCGTCGGACCGCCTCATCGTGCGGCGCCGGAAGAAGTAGAGGGGGCTGACGAGATGGCGCGTTCACTGAAGAAGGGTCCGTTCATCGACCCGAAGCTGATGCTCAAGATCGAGGCGATGAATCGCCGCGGCGAGAAGAAGGTCCTCAAGACCTGGGCCCGCCGCTCGACCATCTCGCCGGATTTCGTCGGCCACACGCTGGCCGTACACAACGGCACCAAGTTCATCCCGATCTACGTCACCGAAAACATGGTCGGGCACAAGCTTGGCGAATTCGCCGGCACACGCACCTTCAAGAGCCACTCGGCCTCGGGCGACAAATCCGCCCAGAAGCCGGGTCCGCCGAAGAAGTGATGGCGGCCGCGATGGAGAAGGACACGATGGAAGCCCGGGCGATCGCCCGTTACGTGCGCGGTTCGACGCGCAAGACCAACCAGGTCCTCGACCTGGTGCGGGGCAAGAGCGTCGACTACGCCATGCAGACTCTGCAGTTCTCGACCAAGCATGTGGCTCGCACGGTCTTGAAGGTTCTGAAGTCGGCGGTGGCCAACGCCACCGTCCAGGAGGCCCGCCTCCACCCCGAGGACCTGTTCGTGAAGGAGTGCCTCTGCGGGCCCGCCCCGATCATGAAGCGCTTCCTTCCCCGGGCCCAGGGTCGGGCCACCCCGATTCTCAAGCGTTCCTGCCACATCACCATCATTGTCGGGACGAAGATGAAGAAGGGAGCGGTCAAGGCGGCTCCGGCCACGGCCCCGGCCGCCACCGGCACCGCCCCGAAGGCGTCGGCCGCGAAGGCCGCGCCGAAGAAGACGGCCGCCAAGGCGGCACCGAAGAAGAAGACCGCGGCCAAGAAGGCCGTGAAGGCAAAGTCGCCCGCCCGCGCAACCGCGGCCGGAAAGAAGTAGAGGGAGGATTCATGGGTCAGAAAACAAACCCAATCGCCATGCGGCTGGGGATCATCCGGACCTGGGACTCCCGGTGGTTCGCCCGCAAGAAGGAGTACGCCACCTTCCTGGGCGAGGACATCAAGGTGCGGAAGTACATCCGCCAGCGGCTTGCCCAGGCCGGCGTCAGCAAGATCGTCATCCAGCGCGCTTCGAACAAGATGACGATCAACATCGCCACCGCCAAGCCGGGCCTGGTCATCGGCCGCCGCGGCGCCCAGGTGGATCAGCTGCGGGACGAGCTGCACCACATCACCGGCAAGGAGATCTACCTCAACATCGACGAGATCAAGAAGCCCGATCTCGACTCGCAGCTGGTGGCCATGCACATCGCCCGCCAGCTCGAGGGGCGCGTCTCCTTCCGCCGCGCCATGAAGAAGGCCATCCAGGCGTCCATGAAGAGCGGGGCGCTGGGGGTTCGCGTGGCCTGTTCGGGCCGCCTCGGCGGTTCGGAAATGGCCCGCTACGAAACGTACCGCGAAGGACGGGTGCCGCTGCACACGCTCCGTGCGGATATCGACTACGCCATCGCCACGGCGTACACGACCTTCGGCACCTGCGGTGTCAAGGTGTGGATCTTCCATGGCGAAGTCCTCGAGAACCGTCCCGCCGAACTCGGCGAGGCGCAGGCGGAGCGGCCGCGCGGCGGCCGTGAACCCGGGCGCGAAGGTGCCGGTCGTGACGCAGGTCGCGACGGCGGCCGTGGACGTGGCGGACGAGACAACCGCGATGGCGGACGGGACGGTCGCGATCGCGACCAGGCCCCGGCCGGCGGCGCCCGATAGGAGTCCGGATCCATGCTTCTTCCGAGCAGAGTCAAACACCGCAAGCAGCAACGCGGGCGCATGCGTGGCAAGGCGCACCGGGGCGGCACCATCGCCTTCGGCGACTTCGGCCTGCAGGCCATGGAGCCGGCCTGGGTCACCAACCGCCAGATCGAGGCGGCCCGCGTGGCCATCACCCGTCACATCAAGCGCGGCGGCAAGATGTGGATTCGCGTCTTCCCGGACAAGCCGATCACGGTGAAGCCGGCCGAGACGCGCATGGGCAAGGGCAAGGGCAACCCGGAGTACTGGGTGGCCGTGGTGAAGCCCGGCCGCATCATGTTCGAGCTCCAGGGAATCGAATCGGCCCTGGCGCAGCAGGCGCTCAAGCTCGGCGCCGCCAAGCTGCCGATCAAGACGAAATTCATCGTCCGCGAGGAGTTCTGATATGCCCCGCGATCTGAACGTCGAGAAAGTCCGGTCGATGGAGGCCACCGACATCGAGACCCGCATCAAGGGTCTGGAGGAGGAGCTGTTCAATCTCCGCTTCCGGAACGCCATGAAGCAGCTCGAGAACCCGCTGGAGATCCGCAATCTCCGCCGGGACCTGGCCCGCCTCAAGACCATCCTTGCGGAGCAACGGGCCGGTTCACGGCCGGTGGGGGCCTGATCCCATGGAGAATATGCCCATGACAGCCAGTGAAACGACGGGGGCCGAGGAGGAGCGCGGCCAGCGCAAGATGCGCGTCGGCAAGGTCCTGTCCAGCAAGATGGACAAGTCGGCCGTCGTCGTCATCGAGCGCCTGGTCAAGCATCCCCAGTACGGTCGCTACATCCGTCGCCGGAAGAAATTCGTCATCCACGACGAGAAGAATGATTGCCAGGAAGGGGACACCGTCCGCTTCATGGAAACGCGCCCGTTGTCCAAGACCAAGCGTTGGCGGCTCGTCGAAGTCGTCGAACGGGCCAAGTAGGAAGGCGACGCCATGATCCAGATGAGAAGCATTTTGAAGGTGTCGGACAATTCCGGCGCCCGCGTGGCCCGGATGATCAACGTGCTGGGCGGCAGCCACAAGCGGTACGCCCGTATCGGCGACATCGTGGTGGCCTCCATTCAGGACGCCATTCCCGGCGGCACCGTCAAGAAGGGCGATGTCGTGAAGGGCGTGGTCATCCGCACCCGCAAGGAACACCGCCGCAAGGACGGTACCTACATTCGTTTCGACCAGAACGCCATCGTCATCATCGACGACGCGCGTGAGCCGCGCGGCACGCGCATCTTCGGGCCGGTGGCCCGCGAGCTGCGCGACAAGCAGTTCATGAAGATCATTTCGCTCGCGCCGGAGGTCGTCTGACCATGGGCCGCATGCGAATCGCCAAGGGCGACACGGTCATCATCATCGCCGGCGACGACAAGGGGAAGACGGGCAAGGTCCTGATGGTCATGCCCGAGAAGAACCGCGTCATCGTCGAGAAGGTCAATTTCGTGAAGCGCCACATCAAGCCCACCCAGCGGAACACGCAGGGGGGGATCCAGGAAAAAGAGGCGCCAGTCCATCTGTCCAACGTCCAGCTGGTCGACCCGAAGACGGGCGAGCCTACACGCGTCGGCGTGAAGCGCTCCCCCGAGGGCGGCCGCGAGCGCATCGCCAAAAAATCCGGCGAGACGCTTCCGCGGCCGGGCCGGTAGACGGGATCGGGAGTAATCGATGAGCACGCCACGGTTGAGAAAAGACTACGAGGAGAGGGTCGTCCCGGCCATCATGGAGCGGTTCCAGTTGAAGAACCGCCACCAGGCCCCGCGGCTCACCAAGATCGTGGTCAACATGGGCGTCGGTGACGCCATCCAGAACGCCAAGCTGATGGACGCGGCCATGAACGACCTCACGGCCATCACGGGCCAGCGCCCGTCGGTGCGCCGGGCCAAGAAGTCCATTTCGAACTTCAAGCTGCGCGAGAACCTGGCCATCGGCTGCGCGGTCACGCTGCGCGGAACCCGGATGTGGGAGTTCTTCGACCGGCTGGTGTCGGTCGCCATCCCCCGCATCCGCGATTTCCGCGGCCTGCCCCAGCGCTCGTTCGACGGACAGGGGAACTACTCGTTCGGCATCGAGGAACAGATCATCTTCCCGGAAATCAACTATGACAAGGTCGAGAAGGTCCGGGGGATGGACGTCACTTTCGTCACCACAGCGCCCGACGACGAGCAGGGAATGGAACTGCTCAAGCTCATGCGCTTCCCGTTCCGGGAACGCTGAGACCTGGCAGCCATCCGTCAACGCTCGAGCTAAGGAGAGATCGTGGCAAAGAAGTCCTTGATCGAAAGGTGGAAGAGCACACCGAAGTTCAAGGTGCGCCAACACAACCGCTGCACGCGGTGCGGCCGTCCGCGGGCATTTCTGCGGAAGTTCGCCCTGTGCCGCATCTGTTTCCGGGATCTCGCCCTGTTCGGGCAGATTCCCGGCGTCACCAAGGCCAGCTGGTAATTCGGCGGCAGGCGCCGTCCAGTTCGCGACCGGGACCCGAACGTGGTTCCGCCGCGGGCGGCGTACCCCCGTCGTAAGGAAGAGGAGCGACATCGATGTCCGTCAGCGATCCGATCGCCGACATGCTTACCTGCATCCGCAACGCCGCCCAGGCCCGGCACCGCCGGGTCGATGTGCCCGCGTCGCGGATCAAGCAGGAAATCGCCGGCGTGCTGCTGCGTGAAAACTACGTGGCCAACGTCAAGCGCATGGAAGATGGCAAGCAGGGCATGCTGCGCATATATCTGCGCTACGACGACGAAGAGAAGTCCATCATCACGGGGATCAAGCGCGTCAGCTCGCCCGGCCGCCGGATCTACGTGAACCGGCACACGGTGCCGCGGGTGCAGGGCGGCATGGGCACCGCCATCGTTTCCACCTCGCAGGGAATCCTCACCGACCGGGAAGCGCGTGTGCGCGGCCTGGGCGGCGAGCTCCTCTGCATGATCTGGTAGGGGGAGCGAGCCATGTCCCGCGTCGGCAAGAAGATCATCAACATCCCCAACGGCGTCTCCATCGATTGGAAGGATGGAGAGGTCCGGGTCAAGGGTCCCAAGGGCGAGCTGTCGGTCAAGACGCTCCCCGGAGTGGATATCAAGATGGAAGGCAACACTCTCCAGGTCGTCAACACCTCGGAAGAGCGCACCGGCCCGGCCATTCACGGCCTGACCCGCGCCCTGATCAACAACCAGGTGGTGGGCGTCTCCGAGGGATACAGGAAGGTTCTCGAAATCGTCGGCACGGGTTACCGCGCAGCGCTGTCCGGCCGGAGCCTCACGCTCCAGCTCGGCTTTTCGCATTCGATCGAATTCCCGCTTCCCGCCGGGATCGAGGCCAGAGTGGAAACTCCCACCCGGCTCGAGATCTCGGGCATCGACAAGCAGCTGGTGGGGCAGGTGGCGGCCAACATCCGCCGTCTCCGTCCCCCCGAGCCGTACAAGGGGAAGGGCGTCAAGTACGAAGGCGAGTACATCCGTCGCAAGGCCGGCAAGTCGGCCGGCGCATAACGAAAGAGGCAGGGAGACATGAAGATCATTTCCCGAGATCGGCGCACGGCCCGCGAGAAGCGTCACCGGCGCATCCGCCGGAAGATGAGCGGCGAGGCCTCGTGTCCGCGCCTCTGCGTTTTCCGCAGCGACAAGCATATCTACGGCCAGCTCGTGGATGACGTCACCGGCACGACCCTCCTCACGGTGGGCAGCCTGTCGGTGGACGTGAAGTCGAAGATCGGCAGCCTGGAAGGCGCCTCCGGCAAGTCCGGCCGCGCCAAGGCCGTCGGCCTCGTCCTGGCCGAAAAGGCGAAGGAAAAGGGAGTGACCCGGGTCCGTTTCGATCGTGGCGGCTATCTCTACCATGGTCGTGTGAAGGCTCTGGCCGATGGCGCCCGCGAGGGCGGCCTCGAATTCTAGGAGGACGGAGCCAATGACACCGCGCTACGAAAGCCAGGAAAGCGAATACGTCGAACACGTGGTGCAGATCAATCGCTGCGCCAAGGTGGTCAAGGGCGGCCGCCGGTTCTCGTTCAACGCCATCGTCACCGTGGGTGACAAGATGGGTCGGGTGGGCATCGGTCTCGGCAAGGCCAACGAGGTGGCGGATGCCATCCGCAAGGCTTCCGAAGCGGCCCGCCGCCACATGGTTCTCATTCCGCTCGTGAAGGGCACCATCCCCCACGAGATCATCGGCGTCTTCGGTGCCGGCCGCGTGCTGATGAAGCCCGCGTCGCCCGGTACCGGCGTCATCGCCGGCGGCGCCGTCCGTCCCGTCCTCGAGGCGTGCGGCGTGCAGGATGTCCTCACCAAGTCGATCGGATCCACCAACCCGCACAATGCGGTCAAGGCGGTTTTCGACGGTCTCACCCGCCTCCGCAAGATCGGCGACGTGGCCCGTATGCGCAAGAAGCATGTCTCGGAACTCTTCGCACCGAAGGCCGAGGTCGCGGAGGCGAGTAATGGCTAAGGAAATTCACGTCACCCAGGTCCGGAGCATCATCAAGTCCGGTTTCAAGATGGAACGGACCATCCGGGCCCTCGGGCTTACCCGCATGCATCAAACGGTGATCCACCGCGACACGCCGCAGATCCGCGGCATGATCGACAAGGTGAAGCACCTGATTTCCGTGAAGGAGGTCGGCTGACATGACCATGACCATCACGACGGTCAAGCCGGCCAGGGGCGCCGTCAAGAAGAAGAAGCGCCTCGGCATCGGCACGGGCTCCGGGCACGGCGGCACCTCGACGCGCGGTCACAAGGGCGTCAAGGCGCGTTCCGGCCCGAACATCCCGGCCTGGTTCGAAGGCGGCCAGATGCCGCTCCAGCGCCGGCTGCCCAAGATCGGCTTCACCAACATCTTCCGGGTCGAATTCCACACGATCAACGTGGGCGACCTCAACGACGTGACGATCGACGGCACCATCGACCTGGCGGGCCTCAAGAAGGTCGGCCGGCTGTCGGGCGGCCAGAAGCTCCTCAAGATCCTGGGCGACGGTGAGTTGAGCAAGGCCCTCACCATCAAGGCCGACGCCTTCACCAAGGGCGCCATCGCCAAGATCCAGGCGGCGGGCGGCACGGTCCAGGTCATCGAGAAGCCGAAGCGTCCGAAGCGTTTCCCCAAGAAAGCGAAGGCCTGACCGTGTTCGATCGCATCGGGGAGTTCTTCACGAGCTTCCGCAATGCCCTTTCCATCCCGGAGCTGCGGAAGCGGCTCATCTTCACGGGGCTCCTCCTGGTCGTGTACCGGATGGGCAGCCACATCCCCATCCCGGGGATCAACGGCGACGCCCTGTCGGCGCTCGTCCGCCAGGCGGGCAACGGGGTGTTCGGCCTCTACGACATGTTTGCCGGCGGCAACCTGTCCAAGGCCACGATCTTTGCGCTCGGCATCATGCCGTACATTTCGGCTTCCATCATCCTCCAGCTCTTCGGGGCGGTCATCCCGTACTTCGAGAAGCTGCAGAAGGAAGGTGAGGAAGGCCGCAAGAAGATCACCCAGTACACCCGCTGGGGCACCGTCTTCCTGGCGGCCATCGAAGCGGCCGGCGCCAGCTTCTTCCTCCAGAGCTCGGGATTCACCGGGCCGGACGGACAGCCGATCGTCACCCATGCGGGCCCCGGCTTCGTCATGATGACGGTCATCACGCTGACGGCCGGCACCATGTTCGTCATGTGGCTCGGCGAGCAGATCACCGAGCGCGGCATCGGCAACGGCATCTCGCTCATCATCTTCATCGGCATCGTGGCCCGCTATCCGCTCGACATCATGAACACGCTCCGCAGCGAGGCCGCCACCGGCTGGAACTTCCTCAAGTTCGTGAAGCTCGGCTTCATCCTGGCGCTCATGCTGGCGGTCATCATGGCCACCATCCTGATCACGCAGGGGCAGCGGAAGATCCCGGTGCAGTACGCCAAGCGCATGGTGGGCCGCAAGATGTACGGCGGTCAGAACACGCACATTCCGCTCCGGGTGAACACGGCCGGCGTCATGCCGATCATCTTCGCCCAGGCGCTCGTCTCCATACCGGGCACCATCGCCAGCTTCTTCCGAACCAACGAGTTCGCGGCCAGCATTGCGCAGATATTCGCGCCGCACCACGCCGTGTACCTGGTGCTCTATTCGCTGGCCATCATCTTCTTCACCTATTTCTACACCGCCATCGTCCTGAATCCGGTCGACCTGGCGGACAACATGCGCAAGCACGGCGGCTTCGTTCCGGGCATCCGCCCGGGCAAGAAGACGGCCGAGTACATCGACCGAATCCTGACGCGCATCACCGTGCCGGGCGCCATCTTCCTGGCGTTCATCGCGGTCCTGCCGGACGTGTTGATCAACCTGCTCCGGGTGCCTTTCTACTTCGGCGGCACCGGCCTCCTCATCGTGGTCGGCGTGGCCCTGGACACCCTGGCGCAGATCGAGTCGCACATGCTGATGCGGCATTACGACGGATTCATGAAGAAGGGTCGGCTGAAGGCCCGTTTCGGGCGGTAGCCGTCGAGTCTTGAACCATGATCTTCATCCTCCTGGGACCGCCGGGTGTAGGCAAGGGAACGCAGGCCAGGTTGCTGGCCGAACGTTTCGGCGTCGAGTCGGTGGCCACGGGGGACATGATCCGCGCCGAAGTGTCGAATGACACCGAGCTCGGCAGGGAAGCCCGCAGCTTCATGGACGCGGGCGACCTGGTCCCCGACGACGTGATTCTGCGAATGGTCGGGGCGCGGATGCAGAACGGGAAAGGCGGGGGGTTTCTCCTCGACGGGTTCCCGAGGACGCTGGCCCAGGCCGAAGGTCTGGACCGGATCCTGAGCAAGATCGGGAAACCGCTCAACGGCGTGGTGTCGCTGAGAGTGCCCGAGGAGAACGTGGTCGAACGCCTCGGCAATCGACGGGTCTGTCCGGTGTGCAGTCGGGTATACAACCTGACCTCGCAGCCGCCCAGGACGCCGGGCCGGTGCGACGATCACCCGGACGCGGAGCTCATCCTCCGCACCGACGACGCCCCGGACACGGTGCGTCACCGGTTCAGTGTTTACAACGCCCAGACCCGGCCGCTGGTCGACTGGTACCGCTCGCGGGGGCTCCTTCGGGAGATCAACGGGACCGGTTCGGTGGACGATGTGCTCGGACGAGTCGAGGCGGCGCTTCGGTCCTCGTGACCGGCGCGGGAAGAGAACGATGATTCGAATCAAGTCGCCCGTCGAACTCGAGGCGATGCGGGGAAGCGCGAGGCTGGTCAGCCGGACGCTCGACGAAGTGGCCGGACATGTCCGGGCCGGCGTCACCACGCTCGAACTCGACAGGCTGGCGATGGAATTCATACGAAAGAACGGCGGCACGCCGTCGTTCCTCGGATACCGCGGATACCGCCACACGATCTGCGCCTCGGTCAACGAGGAGGTTGTGCACGGCATCCCGGGAAAACGGATGTTGAAGGAGGGCGACATCATCTCGATCGATGTCGGCGTCCTGATGAACGGGTTTCACGGCGATTCGGCCCGCACCTTCACGGTGGGGGCGGTGACCGGCGAGGCGGAACAGCTCCTCAAGGTCACGCGGGAGTCGCTGGGGAAGGGCATCGAGCAGGTCCGGGCGGGCAATCGCCTGGGCGATGTATCTAGCGCCATCCAGGCCCACGTCGAGAGCCACGGGCTCTCCATCGTGCGGAGCCTGGTGGGGCACGGCATCGGCCGGGACCTGCACGAGGATCCGCAGATTCCCAACTACGGGCAACCGGGGTCGGGAGTGGTGCTCAAGCCGGGCATGGTGTTCGCCATCGAGCCGATGGTGAATGTCGGCGGATGGGAAGTGGAAACGCTGAAGGACGGTTGGACGGTCGTATCGTCCGACCGGTCGCTGGCGGCCCACTTCGAGCATACGGTGGCGGTCACCGAGAACGGGCCCGATATCCTGAGCCTGTCCTGAGGGAGCCGCGCGAAACCGGTCGGGTGCGAGCCCTTCCGGAA
>Ga0315912_10005635_pt1 | contig 11452 bp, 16 predicted proteins | sample VfabasoilMG_FD_204469 | JGI IMG/M metagenome (GOLD analysis project Ga0315912, IMG submission 204469) | Garden soil microbial communities collected in Santa Monica, California, United States - V. faba soil | ecosystem: Environmental > Terrestrial > Soil > Garden | place: USA: California...
ATTTATAAAAAGAAGATGTATTTTTATAAAGATTCTGATTGTATAGGTTACGAATTCAAAAGTAATGATTTTGGACATGGAAATGTCTATTACTTTGAATATGACGAGAAGAAAATTATATATTAAAGGTGATAAATAAGAACAGGCTGGATTAGTATTAGTGGTAGAACACTTCCCTCGTAACGAAGTAGCGTCAGTTCGATTCTGACATTCAGCACCAAGTCACTATAGTTCAATGGATAGAATAAATATTTCCGAAATATTAGATACAGGTTCAATTCCTGTTAGTGGCACCAACTATAAGAAGAATTATGGCATCATATTTTAAGGAAGGTAGTAGGTTATCCTTCAACGGCTACAAAGGCACGATAATAAAAATTACAGAAACCTATAGAAAAAATGTGTTAGTTCTGAAAGTATCAGAATATCCAAAAAAGAATCCGTTTCCAGATAGGAAAGTAGAGACAATTGGATTATTTGAATATCCCGATGGAACGTTAGAGTTCATGTCTGTGATTGATTGACTTTATATAAGTTTGTCTATATAGTTTGATCACAGTGTTTTATGAGATAAGTAATGTTCTAAAGGAACGTTACTATGAAGATTGAGATTTATGGCGCCGAATGGTGCAGTTTTTGTAGGCAGGCAAAGGCATTATGTGAAACAAAATCCGTAGATTTTGATTACATAGATATAGATGATTCTGCTAATATGAGAAGTTTAGAAGAGAGAGTGGGTGGCAAGGTTCGATCTGTCCCTCAAATTTTTATGAATGGGCAATTGATACCGAGCGGGTTTACAGGACTAAAGCAGGAGTTAGCTAAAAACTAATAGAGATATGCCAAGAAGATCAGAGTACGAAGACGACTATGATTATGAAGATGAGGACTTTGAAGATAACCGCAGAGGTCCGCGTCGTTTCAAGAAAGAAGAACAAGACGCTGAGAGAAAGAAACGGTGGGAACGAGAAAAGTATTTTGATCGCGACCACGATTATGATGAACGTAGATAAATACTGTCATAATGAACAGTATACGACATTACATAAACATTGTTGAAAATGCTTCAGGTGAGTATTACGGCATTGAAATGGATGCTGGTGATAGTAATACAATAATGCAGAGGATTTGGAAATCAAGATATCCAGATTATGCTCTTTATGTTAATGGTATAGAGGATAGTATGCCGGCCTGGAGCACAGATCAAGACTTTGATGAAACTGCTGAAGATAGCTTTTATCTTAGCACACGCGGAAATGAAATCAATAATGATGAAGGTTGTGTTGTTAGCATTGATTCTGCCTGGAGTAATCAATTCAAGAGTGTAGTTAAACCTTATATTCAAAGTTGTTTTGAGTATATGGAACAACAATGGAGTCAACAGTATCCAGAAGAAGAATTACCTCAGAGAATTATTAGATTATATTCTAGAGATGGTAGTGGTGGAATCTGGGGGCAAATTGCTAATAGTTTAGGTGCGGAGTTAGAGGATGATCCGTACCATTAGAATAATTGGATTGCAGCATTGCTGGGCGATAACGAGCCTCGAAAACTCGGCCTCTTGTGAAGAGCAGGAGATGGTTCGATTCCATTGCTTTCCGCCAAATTTCCTCGCTATAGTTTAATGTCTCCGCCAATGGATTTGGTGCCAGATTTCCTAAATCAGGTTACGGGAGTTCGAATCTCTCCGGAGGCTCCATAATTTTACACCATTTCTTTCTGTTTTCCGAAATGGTAAGATATTGAAGATTTTCTAATGAATGTAATCCACCTCGGGATATAGGCATAATATGATCGACCTCGTGCCCGACTGGGCAATTAAGATAAAATTCTTTAATTGCTTTTAAATCTGCATTTGATGGTGTTTGATTTTTCTTTTTAGCAGAATATCTAGCTGTGTATTCTCTTCCAAGCATTTTTCTTTTATGTGCTCGTTCTTCAAGTGTACCAGATGTTTTGCCTATTCCTCCGCACTTTTTAGAACAATATTTTGCATTGGTTGTTATGGTATTACAGACTGGACAATTTTTCTTTGGGTGTTTTCTTTTGTTGTTTGGTTTGTTTGAATTTATATAACTGGCAGAACACGAATGATTACAAAATTTTAGTTTTCTGCATTCATAGGTAAATATAGAATTACAAGCAACACACCTGTAAGGATTCGAATTATACAGATCAATGCGTTTCTGTTTATTAATTTGTTGTTGAATAAGTGCTTGTTTATTTGACATATGATTATTTATCATACAGATCCGGGTTAGATTCCTGGTAGCGGGACCAAAACTATAATGGCAACACAACTACTTAGTGAAGTGAAAGTTAATGCTCGAGATAGCGTTCGCCTCGAGTATTACTTGCGTTCATATGGGTTTAATTATACCATTCGTTATCATAGTCCTAAAAAAGCTTCGATTATTTTTGAGAATGAGGAAGATGCGACTGCATTTATCCTTAAAGGTATCTTAGATAAAATAAAAGATAATTCGGACTTTAATTCAGCTGATTCTGGATTTGAACTTATGATTCGTTTGGAGAAAAAGTTAAAGACATATAGTCCATCGGATGAATATATAATTCGAAAGATAATGAAAGAAAAGTAGATAAAGAAAAAGCCCCGAAAGGGGCTTTTTGTTGGATACATTTTCTTATTAAGGAATGCTTGTAACTGTGAATGTTGCTGTTGCTGTACCTGCGGCCGGGGCAGCAATACCAACTGTTGGTGCCACTGTATATCCAGTTCCTGGTGCTGTTATGGTTATTGATGTAACTCTTCCTGCTGTAAGAACTGCTGTTCCTGTAGCTCCAGTTCCTCCACTAACCGGAGTAAAGGTAACTGCTGGATTGGCTATATAATATCCACCACCATTTGTTACATTTATGGCAGTAACCGCACCTGCTGTAACTGTTGCTGTTGCCGTTGCCGTGATTACAGCTGGTGCTCCTATTACTGCTGCGCCAGCTGTATAACCGGAACCACCTGTCAGAAGTGTAATTCCAGATACTTGGCCAGCTGTTACTGTTGTTGTTGCTGTTGCTCCAGAACCGCCACCTGTTCCTGCAGGGAATGTAATTGGTGGTGCTGTAAGATAACCAGAACCAGGAGCACCTAACGTGACAGCATTAATAATTCCAGTGCCGGCTACATCTGTAATAAGGTTTGCCTGTCCAGTTTTTGTTGCTGGAACTGTTGACCAGGTATAGTTAGCTACAGGAGAAACCGATGGAACACCTGTTGCTGTTGCCACCGTATTTGGCACCGTAAATAATGTAATACGATATTGTTGAATTTTCTTTGCCGGTAATGCTGTACCACCGAATGGTGTAGCATTGATAAAGCATTGTCCAGGTAATAAGGCTGCAACCGCATTAGCATTCACCATGAATACTATTTCGGGTGCATGTGTTTTTGCTGTATCTTGAACCATATATGCTGTATCGCCTGTTTGGCTAAGAATATAGGCATTTGTTGCGGTTGTATTATCGGCAAATCTTACTCCAGTCACAATAATTTGTGATTTTAGTGAACTTATTGGACCGAACCACTTTTTTTGAATAGGTCTTCCCATAGGGGCCTCTCCTTTACTCATAAATATGTGGAACTATTTCCGCATATATCTTATTTATCATAAATAATCAGTTGACGCACCAGATACAATAAGACATAATAGTTGTTAGTTTTAAAAAAGAAAGAGCCTATATAAATGAAACTTGGAGTAGATGTTAACGAGGTTGTTCTATCTAATGTTGGAACAACTGGAGAATTTAGAATTCGCAATTCTGCAAAGGCATTTAAAATCCTTTCAGACGGGCTGTATTCCAACAAAATTCGCGCAATCATTCGTGAACTTTCCTGTAATGCTGTAGATAGCCATGTAGCAGCAGGCAAGAAAGACATTCCTTTCGAAGTACATCTTCCTACCATTCTTGAACCATGGTTCTCCGTTCGAGATTTTGGTACTGGTCTTGATGACCATCAGGTTGTAAATATTTACACTACTTATTTCGAATCCACTAAGACTGATTCCAATGCGTTCATTGGTGCATTAGGGCTTGGTTCCAAATCCCCTTTCAGCTATACTGAAAACTTCACTGTCACTGCTATCAAAGATGGCGTGCGTCGCATTTATAGTGCGTTTATTAACGAGCAAGGTGTTCCATCCATTGCTAAAATGAGTGATGAACCTGCAGCTGAAGGTATTACTCGTGAAGCATTAATTGGTAATGGCATTGAGGTTAAGTTTAGTGTTACCAATCGTAGTGATTATCAGACCTTCCGCAGTGAAGCTTATGAAGTGTTTAAGTGGTTTGAAAATAAACCTAATATTACTGGTGTTGATAATTTTCAACATCGTACCATAGAATATTCGGAAAAGAATATTGTTCCGGGTGTTCACACTATGAAAGGCGATGGTTATAGCTATCACGGACATAACTCAGTTGCCTTAATGGGTAATATTTGTTATCCTCTAAATAATATTTCTGATCCGAGGAAGAGTTTTGGTGAGATTTATCAACTTCTCGAATGTGGGCTTGTTCTCGAATTTGATATTGGTGAATTGGATTTTGCAGCTTCACGTGAACAACTTAGTTATGTTTCACTTACGATTAATAATATCAAGAAAAAACTTGAAGATCTGAATGCTAACCTTGCTAAACACCTTGCAACAAAGGCTGATCTGATTGAGAGTGAATGGGAACGAGCTTTTTATCTTTATGAACAAAATCGTAGCAAACTTTATAATGCTGCGGTTGGAAAATATGCAACTGATACCAAATTTGAATTGTATGATCCGAAAGCATATTATGGAGTTAAACAATTTAGCCTTAAAGTTGATGATTTGGCAAATCGTGGATTAGAGATTCAAGGATTTCATGCCCGTCATGGTACTACCAGTAGAATCAATGATCGTTCTGAATATATGTCTGTCAATGGACAACGTGTTTATGTGAAATCTGTAGATATTCAGGTTGCTAAGGAAATTGTTATTGTCCTGAATGATTTGAAGACCGGATGCATGGCCCGTGCTCGATATCATTTCAATGAGAACCGTAGTTCTGCAACGGTTTATTGTGTTTCACATAAATCTGCTGATTTGGTTGAACGCCAAGCTGAATATGATCAATTGATTGCGGATCTCCATAATCCTCCTACTATTCTAAAGGCAAGCGAATTGTCTAAACCGGTGAGAGTTAAGTCTGTTTCATCCGCTCAAGGCATTATGCGTCTCCGAATGAAAACAGACTCCCGTTCTGGGTATAGAGATTCCTATATGTGGGAACCTTATTCGGAAACAATTGATTCGAGTAAGACGTATTATTATGTTGGTTTGAGTAATTTTCAATCTATTAAAGATGATGATACTCATTTCGATATGTTTGGTGTTAAGGCATTGATGGACGAATGCGGCATTGATGATATCAAAAATATTCAAGTTCTTGGTGTTCGTAAGAATCGCATTAAGGAAATTCAAGGTCTCAAGAATTGGATCTGGATTGAAGATAAACTTAAGGAAGAAATCAAGAAGATTTCCGATCAACACATTGCTTCATTGATTGTTGCAGACATGCTTGACTCTTACTATAATAGAGTTTATACTAATAAAAAGGTCGCAAAGCTTGTTGGACCTGATTCCGATTATGCTAAATATGTATCCAAATATGGTGGTATTAAGCGTGCTACCGGAAATGTAACTCAACTTGTAGCATTGTGCCAACAATATGGCAATACAGTTCAAGTTGATTCTGTGAAAAAAGACATCGAAGATACTAAAACTAATCTTTATAAGAAATATCCTTTCCTTAAACTGTTAAAAGAGAATTCGGATATAAGGGAAGAAGAAGTGGCGAAGTATATCAATATGGTTGACGAAATGGAGAAAATTTAATGAGTAAAGCAATTCCTTACCTGTTACAAGGTAAAAACATTATTTTGGTGGTTGATGGTAAAAGCCATACCATTTCAAAAGACACACACATCGCTTATGGTAAGATTGTCGATGCACTTAAGGCACAAGATTGGGACGCACTTCGCGACTTAGTTGAACCGAAGAAAGCAATCGTTAATTTTGGTCTTGGTTATGTGTCGATCGAAAATAACAAGGTGCTTTGGAAGGGGCAACCTTTCCACAATGCACTGGCAAATCGCATGATTGAAATGTATCAGGATGGTTTCCCAATCGATCCTATGGTTCGTTTCATGGAAAACCTGATGAACAATCCGTCCAAGCGTTCTGTGGATCAGGTTTATGGTTTCTTGGAAAAGAATAGTCTTCCACTTACTGAAGATGGTCATTTCCTTGCGTATAAGCGTGTTCGCAATGATTACAAGGATATTCATAGCGGTACCTTAGATAACAGCATTGGTGCAGTTGTACAAATGAGCCGTAACAGTGTAGATGACAATCCAGATTCTCATTGTTCCAGTGGTTTGCACTTTTGCAGTGAATCCTATTTAGGTTCTTTCGGTAATGATAGCCAGCCGGTTATGATTCTGAAAATTAACCCGGCTGATGTGGTTAGTATTCCTACTGATTATAACGGTGCCAAGGGACGTTGTTGTAAGTATCAGGTTGTGGCTGAAGTGAATGGTGATCCGAAAGATGCCTTCACTAAGATTGTTAACGGAGATTATAACAAACCACAAACCAAGATTGAACCTAAGAAAGCTGCATGGCCATTTGGCCCTCAGGAAGATGAGGATGAAGAACAACTATATGATTTGATTCGTGTATACGGTGGCTGGGTGGAATATGAAAATATGACGCTCGAAGAAGCCGAAGCACAAATTGAGAAAAATCGTTCGCAGAAAAAGGCCCAACTAAAGATTGTTAAGGCCGGGACGGACGAAGAAGTCTAAAATTGGGGCTTAATGCCCCAATTTTATAATATGAGAAGAATAATATTTTCTCTGTTAGTTCTTGTTTCTTTAAATTCGTATGCTGATGACGAGATTGATCTGCCTCCGGAGAATGTTATAACTCCCGGTGAAGTAGTTCAAATAGTTGAAAAAGATAATAAAATTGGTGATTGTGTAAACGACTATATAAAGAAACAGTCGAAATCATATGCCAAGATTGCTCAGAGCAATCTATATGATTTAATTCACAATTTCAATAAGGTTACAAAACGAATTTACGGGAAGAAACCGACAGAAGATGATATTGCACATGAAGAAAAGTTAGAAGCTTTAGCTAAAATTCAATGTGAAGCGTATTATACCATTGGGGTGTTGAAATAGTTTGAGTATGTGGTCTTATAGGACCGGATGAGCACCTGCAATTCGAAAATAGGGCCTATGTATAAACAGTTGGTAACCGGCTGACATGCTTCTATCTAGGATGGCGCGGCACTTCTTGCTATAACGAGAATGTAACCGCGGAGGAACCATAATGCAGGATGGGGGACTTAGGTGGGGAACCTGAGTACATACAATGGTAGATAGGCAACTATCTACCATTTTTTATGGAGTAAAAAATGTTGAATACAATTGCATTTATTGGATATGGTTTTGTTGGAAAAGCATGTCATCATGCATTCAGGCATAACATAATACCAATTATTGTTGATCCAAAATATTCAGAAACAACGATACAAGATTTGGAAATTCTTATGCCAAAACTTACTTTTGTATCGATCAACGCTCCTACACTCGATGACAGAACAGTAGACGCTAGCGTAATTTACAGCATTTTTCAGCAATTAGCAGACATAAAGTACGATGGTCTCGTAGTGCTAAAGAGCACATTGCCACCTGACATAGTTCACGATTTATACGTGAAATTTGCAGAGGATGGACTTACGGGGAAATCAGGATTTTTACGATATATCTATTCGCCGGAATTTTTAAGAGAAACGCATTGGGAGGAAGATGCATTAACACCACCACAAATAATTGTGGCTGGAAATTATTCTGATTGCGAACAATTAAAAGATTATTATAAAAATCACTCTCACGTAAGATTTCTTAGATTTCATCAATGTGGTTATAAAGAAGCCTCTCTTATTAAATATGCAATAAATGCTTATCTTGCAACTAAGGTAGTCTTCATGAATCAAATGTATAATCTTCTTTCTGATACAGATGGTCCACCTCATCCAGAAACGTGGAAGGCATTTACAGATATGATGACATCAGATTTAAGAATAGGTTCATCCCATGTTAAAGTACCGGGTCCAGATGGTCACTTTGGTTATGGTGGAACTTGTTTTCCAAAAGATATTAAGGCAATTATTGGATATGATAAGAATGAGAGATTAAGTGTTCTACGAGAAGTCGAGCTTGCCAATACGAAAATTAGATTGACCGGTAACACGGAATCCTAATATAATGTAGTATGATTAATTTTAAAGAAGTAGATCGCCTTCGTGGCATTGTGGAACGATCGAAAAATGATCGATTGCTTGAATTTGTTTCTCAGGTTGAAGTAGAACAACTTGAAGAACTTTTGAAGGAAAATCTCTATCTCCTATTTAAGGAAGCACGCAAGTATAAATTGCGATACATTTACGTAGGAAAAGGTGAGATCTGTGGTTGCGAAGATATTGATCAACCCGGTAGCCCGTGGCCTGCTATCTGGGCGATTGCTGAGAAGATTGGTTTTCCCGGATCATGTGGTAATTCTGATCAATACCAATGTTGGAATAGTGAGAAGGTTTTTCCTGCAGATGCATATGGTGGTTGGGATTTAGAAAAGAATATCAAACTTTCAGATAAAGAAACTGAAAAGAAAAAATTTTGCAGAGTAGTAACTAGAGAACGATTATGAAATACCTATTCCTTGATGATGAAAGAATACCGAAGGATGTTTACTGGACCTTAATTGGAGGAGTAGGTCATTGGGGCGCCGACTGGCAAATTGTTCGCAGTTTGCAAGAAGCTAAAGACTGGGTTCTGAAGAACGGGTTTCCTGACGTAATTAGTTTCGATCATGATTTGGGTGAAGCACATTACTATGGAAACTATGAAGATAAAACGACCGGATATGATTTTGCTAAATGGTTAATTGAACATGATATGGATACAAAATCCATGCCTGAAAACTTCAAGTTTACCGTTCATAGCTTAAACCCAACTGGGGCTGAAAATATTCGTGGATTACTTGAAAATTACCTTCGTCATAAAAATTTTAAATAACTGATAAATACTTCAACACCTTAGGACCATTCGGTGTTGCCGCTGAAAGGCGTCGTGCAGGGATGATTCGCTACCATCCCTGCATTTTTACTTGGAGTAGATATGAGATTATTTGAACTGTTTGAAGGTAAGACTGCTAAGAAAGTTGTTAAATCTCCACCTCCGAGAAATTTTGTTGCTAAGAATGCTAAAACAAGTGGTGCCGGATCTCATTCAGAAAAGAAATATAATCGGAAAGAGAAACATAAGAAATCTAAAGAGGATTAATTCTTCTCATTTAATGTCTAAAGACGCAACTAAATCAAGATTAGTTGCGTTTCTTTTTTGTGATGGCTAAAATAGCTTACGCATCAAAGGAATATTGAAATGGCAATTAAAAAAACAAGTAGAAAGACATCAGGAGTTCATCTCGGTTGGCCTAAACCTAATTTTGCACATGTTCTGAAAACACATGCAAATTTTAAGGCGAATTATCAAGGTGCAATCATGTATGCCCATTATGAGCTTTCTCAGGCTGATTTGAAAAAAGAAACAATTAAGTATTTAAAGACACTTAATCCAAAACATGAATTATTAAATAAAATTGCCGATATTCCCGAGAATCGTTTTTCTACAGTTGGAAAGTATATGTATATCCTGAATCACAAGGCTGATATTCCGGATGAGATATTTAAGGGATTAATTCCTGCATTGGAGAAAATAATTGCAGAAGAGAAAAGTCAGGAGGCCACGATACAGAAAGCAGGAGGGTCCGAGCATAAAGGAACCGTTCAAGAGACTGTTAAAATGGTTGTCACAATCCAAGATCGACTCTACGAAAAGACGCGTGAGGTCGCGGGTGAAGTGGAGGGATGGATAGACGATTTTTTCCTAGCAAGAAAAACTGCCGCCCCTAAGACAGTGGAAGAATTTGTTAATCTGTTTAAATCGAAAGATTTAAAAGCACCACATATGCGATTTATGCATAGTTTTTTTGAAAGAAGAGCTGCTGAAATTGTGGAAGCTGCGACAGGTAAGGATAAAGAATTGCTTGAAGGTTATTCAAATTTTACTGGTCCAGAACTAAGGAAATTTAGTATCTTTTATCAAAATTTATTAAGTGCCTGTGTAATGATGCAAGAAGTTGCTAAAGTTGAAAGAGCACCAAGAAAGAAGAAGCCAATTTCAGAAGAGAAAGTTGTGGCTAAAATAAAATATAAGAAGGAAGATTCCGTTCTTGGTATTGTTAGTTTGCCGCCAGTTCAAATATTAGGTGCAAAAGAAGTATGGGTTTACAATACAAAGACACGCAAACTCGCGCAGTACAAAGCACTTGACGAACGTGGGTTGTACGTTAAAGGTGCAAGTTTAGAGAATTTTTCGTCTGAATCTGCAGAAAAAACAGTGCGTAAGCCCGCAGAGACTCTAGCAGAGTTTAAAAAGGCAAGCAAAGTAAAGCTTCGTACTTTTTTGAAGGAACTCTCTACATTGGATATACCTTGCCAAGGTAAGCTCAATGAGCATCATATTATATTAAGGATTGATAAATGATAAAAATTTTCATCGATTGCGAATTTTCAGATTTAGTTCCGGATAACAAACTTATCAGCATTGCTTTAATGGCAGAGAACGGAGAGTTCTTTTATGCTGAACTCAATGATACCTATGAACGGTGTGAATGTTCAGATTTCGTAATGAACTTTGTTCTACCTTTTTTGAAGGGTGGTGAATATGTTATGTCTGAAAATGAATGTGCCCTAAAGATGACAAACTGGATAGAAGAAAGGGGCGAATGTATTATTGCTTGTGATAATATGTCTTGGGATCTCCCACATCTTCATAGGTTAATTAATAAGACTGGACTTTGGCCTGAAAATCTTAAGAAGGACGAAGTATTTAAGTTTATCATTATGGACGAAATTACTGAAAAGATAGTTATTGAATATGACTTGGATGTTCATAATGCTTTAGATGATGCTAGAGTTATGGTTGTCGCTAACAATATGGGAGAGGCCTGGGAGTATTGATAAATAACTGTATCACTGGAGTTGATACAGAATGTCCGCACAAATTACGCCGAGAGTTATTTTAATGAAGCAAATCGAGCTTGCGCTCGGTTCGCAAATGGTTGATGTTGAATTAGACGTTGAGCACTTGAATTTAGCGATAACGATTGGTATTCAGAAATTGCGTCAGCAATCGGATGGAGCTAATCTTGAGAAGGATATTTTCCTACACATTACACGTGACATTACTGAATATACACTGCCAGATGAAGTGCAAGAAGTGAGACGTCTATACCGCCGTGGTGTCGGTGCATATACCAACGGTGGGGTAAAC
>Ga0315912_10005636_pt1 | contig 11451 bp, 8 predicted proteins | sample VfabasoilMG_FD_204469 | JGI IMG/M metagenome (GOLD analysis project Ga0315912, IMG submission 204469) | Garden soil microbial communities collected in Santa Monica, California, United States - V. faba soil | ecosystem: Environmental > Terrestrial > Soil > Garden | place: USA: California...
CACCTTCTGGGCGACACGATCCGTGCAGGTGACCGGTCCTACTTCCTCGGGCTGCGAATTGACCCGGCAGGGCGGCAGCTGGGCCAGCGATTCCACCGCGCCGCCCTGGCCGGCATGTGCGGCAACCGGCGTGCCGGTTTCCGTGGTATCGGGCAGCAGGTTCTGCGAAGTGTGCGGCGTCAGGTTGGCGACGAATGCGGCGAATTGTTCCTTGTACTTGGCATCCATGACCGCCTCGAGCTCTTCGCGGGCGCTCACGGCGCGCAGCGCCGACCAGGCGTAGCCGCCGACGATGCAGCCGATCATCAGGGCGATGGTGGCAAGAACCGAACGCGTGCGGTTCTTCTTCGGACGGCCCTCGCTCGGGGCGCGGTTGCGGATGAGCTGAACGATCGCGGTCGCCATGGTGGCGAGCGCGCCGATGATCGCAGCGAGAATGGTTTCGGAAAGGCCCATTACTTAAGCCACCTGGAGCAAGCTGCAAAGAGTGTATTCCGGGCCCTTCGCGTCACAGCGCGGGGACTCTCCGGGGTGGGCAATGGGTCACACTTCCCGCCGCGGAAAGCGCACGGGCTAGCCAGATCCCTCAGGAAAGGCCCCGCAGGCGCTCCAGGTAGAGGTCTTCGTCCGGAGGCTTGCCGCTGCGCTGCGCTTCCCACAGCTGCTCGGCCAGCACCTCCAGCATGCGGTGTTCGGCTTCGTGCGCGCCGCCGGCGTGGGCCGCGAGTTTGCCGTGAATTTCGCTGATGCCGGCCGGCCGGTTGGTCGCGACCTGTTCGCGGATCGCCAGGTGCAGGCCCATGTGCAGCCAGGGGTTGAGCTGGCCGCCGCGTGGTGAGTAGTTAGCGAGGTCGGAGGCCGCCGATTCGATGATGACGCGGTACTCGGGATGCTCGGAGATCACCGCAACCACCTGTTTTTCGAGCGGCGACATCGTCAGCTGACCCTTGTACTTGCGCCACGCGGAGCGATACATCTCGCGCAGCTGGTCGCGGGACATGCCGCCGAATATCACGGATTGTTCCTGGAGGCGGCGGCGATAATCTTCAGCCGGGGGCCGTACTCGCACAGATCGTTGATGAGGCACCTTGCGCACACGGGCTTCAGCGCCTTGCATGTGTAACGTCCGTGAAGGATGAGCCAATGATGTGCGTCATGCGCGAATTCCCCGGGAGTGAATTTGACCAGCGCATCTTCCACGTCTCGCGGCGTCTTCCCCGGCGCGATCCGGGTGCGGTTGGCAACCCGGAAGATGTGCGTGTCCACCGCTATTGTCGGCTCTCCGAAGATTGTGTTGAGGACCACGTTCGCAGTTTTTCGACCTACTCCCGGCAATGCTTCGAGCGCCTCGCGCGAGCGCGGCACTTCACCCCCGTGCTCGTCGGCGATTGACGACGCCGTCGCGATGACATTTCGCGCCTTGGCCTTCCACAGCCCGATGGTGCGGATGTATTTCGAGAGTCCCTCGACGCCCAGCGCCGCGATGGCGCGGGGCGTGCGCGCCACGGGGAACAGCTTACGGGTTACCGCATTCACGCTCTTGTCGGTGGCCTGCGCGGAAAGGATCACGCCGATCAGCAATTCGAACGGCGTCTGGTATTCGAGTTCGGTGGTCGGTCTTGGATTGGCGGCACGAAACCTTTCGAAGATCGCGTGGCGTTTGGCGGAGTTCATGTCGCAGCGTTCATGTCGACGAATGGGCCCCGCGTTTCTTCTCGGCGAGGATGGCGGCGCGCTCGGTGGCGCGACGCTCGATGCGCGCGTTGTGGGCTTCGAACCGGGTGCGATTGTCGGCACCGTCCGGCAGCGTCAGCGAGGCATGCGCTGGACTCGCGAGCAACGGGACCATGATGATGCAGTCGACCGGGCAGGGCGCAATGCACAGCTCGCAGCCGGTGCAGAGTTCCGCGATCACGGTGTGCATCACGCGCGGTGCGCCCACGATGGCGTCGACCGGGCATGGAGGCAGGCACCTGGTGCAGCCGATGCAGCGATCCTCGTCGATGCAGGCGACGGTGGGCGCCGCTTCGATGCCGTTGTCGCGATTGAGCGGTGCCAGCGAGCGTCCGGTGAGCGCCGCGAGCGCGACGATGGTTTCGGTGCCGCCGGGCGGACACTGGTTGATATCCGCGGCGCCGCTCGCGATCGCCTCGGCGTAGGGGCGACAACCGCTGTAGCCGCAGCGCGTGCACTGCGTCTGCGGCAGCAGTTCGTCGATGGCGGAAACGTCGGCGCTCATGTGTGTTTCAGCGGCTGCGGCTCGGCCTCGAGCATGTCGAGGATCTCGGCCAGCAATGCCGCGCCACGATATACGAACCCGGTGTAGAGCTGCACCAGGTCCGCTCCTGCGGCGAGGCGTGCCCGTGCGTCCCCCGCATTCATGATTCCGCCGACGCTGACGATGGGAAAGTCCGGACCGAGCTCGTGGCGCAATTGGCGCAGTATCGCCAGCGATTTCTGCGTCAGTGGCGCGCCGCTGACGCCTCCGCCGCGGCTGGCCTCGAGCTCGCTGCGCAGCTCCGGCACGTCGGTGCTGGTGTTGGTGGCGATCACGCCGTCAACGGCATGTCGGACCAGTGCCTGGCAGAGATCGCGTATTTCCGCCGCCCCGAGATCCGGCGAAATCTTCACCAGCAGCGGCACTCGCTTGCCATGCCGCACTTCGAGCCGCTGCCGCTCCTGCATGAGGGGTTCGAGCACACCGGCAAGTGCGTCCACGGACTGCAGTTCGCGCAGCCGCGCCGTATTCGGCGACGAGACGTTGACGGCGAAGTAGTCCGCCACGTCGTAGAGCTTCCCGAGGCATTCAAGGTAATCGCCGGCGGCGCGTTCCAGCGGCGTATCGGCGTTCTTGCCGATGCTGATGCCGCGCACGCCCCGATATTTCGCGCTCCGCAGGCGGTGCGCCACGTGCTCCGCGCCGCGGTTGTTGAAACCCATGCGGTTGATGAGCGCCTGCGCGCGGCGCACGCGCAGCAGCCGCGGCTGCGCATTCCCTGGTTGCGGGCGCGGGGTCACCGTGCCGACTTCGATGTGCGCGAATCCCATCGCGCCCAGCGCGTCGAGGTAGTCGCCGTCCTTGTCGAATCCCGCCGCCAGGCCAACCGGATGCGCAAAGCGCAATCCCAGGATATTCACCTGCAGGCGGCTGGTGCTCGATGGCGCCGGCCAGAAAGGCCGCAGGATCTTGAGGCCGAGAAGACCGAGGCGGTGCGCGTTCTCGGGCGGCAGTCGCAGCAGCGCCGGCAATGCCATGCGCGCAAGCACCGCCGCCGCGGAGCCGTTCGCCGCCACGGCCGTCAGGTGACTTTCATGCCGGCCTGCGCGCCGCTGTCCGCCGAGAGCAGGAACACCTCGGGGCCATCGTCGGTGCTGGCGCACAACACCATGCCTTCGGAGACCCCGAAGCGCATCTTGCGCGGCGCGAGGTTGGCGATCACCACCACCTGGCGGCCGACGAGTGTCGCCGGGTCGTAGGCGGAGCGGATGCCGGAGAACACGTTGCGCTTCTCAGCACCGAGATCCAGCGTGAGCTGCAGTAGTTTGTCCGAGCCGTCGACGGTCTTCGCTTCGAGCACCCTGGCGATGCGCAGATCGAGCTTCGCGAAGTCATCGATGCTGATGTGGCCGGATGAGGACGCAGGCGCGGGTGCGGACGTGTTGCTCACTTCGGGGACCTTCTTTGCGGGCTTGTTGTTCGCCACGGCATGGGCCTTGGCAGGCGCCGGTGCAGGCGTCGCCGGGACGACGAGCTGCGCCACCACCTTGGGATCGAGTCGCTGCGCCAGCGGTTCATAGGCCTCGATCGGGTGATTGAACAGGGGCGTGGCCACCGAATTCCAGTCGGCGAACGAAATGCGCAGGAATTTGCCGGCCTTCTCGGCCATCTGCGGCAGCACCGGCGCGAGATAGCTCATGAGCACGCGGAACAGGTTGATGCCCTGCGTGCAGACAGCCAGCACTTCCGCGGCCTGCGCCGGATCCCTGGCGAGCGCCCAGGGTTTCTGCGCGTCCACGTACTGGTTGGCGCGGTCCGCAAGGCCCATGATGCCGCGCAACGCTGCTGAATAGTCGCGCGCCTCGTAGAGTTCGCCGATGGTGGCGCGCAGGGCCGCGAACTCCTCGTAGAGCTGCGGATCGGGTAGTTGGGCCGCGAGCTTGCCGCCGGCGCGCTGCACGAATCCCGCGCAGCGGCTGGCGATGTTCACCAGTTTGCCGACGATGTCGGAGTTGACGCGCGCGGTGAAATCCTCGAGCGAGAAATCGATGTCCTCCACTGCCGCGTTCAGCTTGCTGGCGAAGTAGAAACGCAGCGGCTCGGGCGGCAGCAGCGACAGGTACTGGTTGGCGGTGATGAAAGTGCCGCGCGACTTCGACATCTTGGTGCCATTGACCGTGAGAAAACCGTGCACGAACACGGCCGTCGGCTTGCGGCAGCCCGATCCATGCAGCACCGCGGGCCAGAACAGGTTGTGGAAGTAGCTGATGTCCTTGCCGATGAAGTGGTACAGCTCGGTCTTGCTGTCGGCCCGGAAATATTCGTCGTAGCTCAGTCCCCGTTTTTCACACAAGGCCTTGAAGCTGCCGAGGTAACCGATGGGCGCGTCGAACCACACGTAGAAATACTTGCCGGGTGCGCCCGGAATCTCGAATCCGAAATAGGGCGCGTCGCGCGAGATGTCCCAATCCTGCAGGCCGGCCTTGAACCATTCGGCCAGCTTGGCGCGAACTTCGTCCTGGCGCGCGCCGCCGCCTTCCAGCCACGCGCGCAGCACGTCGGCGAAGTCGCCGAGTTTGAAGAAGTAGTGCTCGGATTCGCGCCACACGGGCGCGGTGCCGGTGATGGTCGACTTCGGATTCTTCAGGTCAGCCGGCGTATAGGTCGAATTGCAGTTCTCGCAGACATCGCCGTACTGATCCGGCGTTCCGCACACCGGGCAGTCGCCCTTGACATAGCGGTCGGGCAGGAACATGCCGGCCTTCTCATCGTAGGCCTGGCGCACGCTGCGCGTGGTGATGTGTCCGGCCGCCTTGAGCTTGAGATACAGGTCATTGGTGATGGCCTGGTTCTCGGGCGAATGGGTCGAGTGAAAGTGATCATGGCCGATCAGGAAACCCTGGTAGTCAGCCCGATGCTCCGTCGCCATGGCCGTGATGAGCTGTTCCGGCGTCAGGCCCTCGGCCTGCGCCTTGATCATCACCGGTGTGCCATGCGTGTCTTCGGCGCATACGTAGATGCAGTCGTGCCCCTGCATGCGCTGGAAACGCACCCAGATGTCGGTCTGTACGACTTCGATGATGTGGCCGAGATGCAGCGGGCCGTTGGCGTAGGGCAGCGCGCTGGTGACGAGGATCTTGCGAGGCATGATCTTGCGGTCCGGAAAGGGCCCGCAAGTATAGACGGTCTCAGCCCATATCTTTGACCGGCTCGAACTTGGACTTGTTGATGCCCTTCTTGTAGGCCTCTTTGCCGGTGACGATCCGGTCCTTGAGCAGCTGCTCGATCGCATTGTCCATGGTACGCATGCCGAATTGCGCACCCGATTGCATGGTGGTCTCGAGCTGGTCGAGCTTGCCCTGGCGAATGAGGTTCGAAACTGCCGGGGTATTCACCAGGATTTCCAGCGCCGCCACGCGACCGCTCTTGTCCGCTTTCTGCAGCAGCTGTTGCGAGATCACGCCGCGCAGGGACGTGGACAGCATGGTGCGCACGTGGCTCTGCTTGTCGGCGGGAAACACGTTGATCATGCGGTCGACAGTGGGCGCCGCGCCATTGGTGTGCAGGGTGCCCATGACGAGGATGCCCATCTCGGCCGCGGTCACCGCGATGCTGATGGTCTCGTAGTCGCGCAACTCGCCCACCAGCACCACGTCCGGATCCTCGCGCAGGCCCGACTGCAGTGCGGAGGCAAACCCCTTGGTGTGCACGCCGACTTCGCGCTGACTGATGAGGCACTGCTTGCGCGCGTGCACGAATTCGATGGGATCCTCGATGGTCAGGATGTGTCCCTTGAGGCGCGAATTGATGTCGTCGATCATCGCGGCGAGGGTGGTTGATTTGCCCGAGCCGGTCTTGCCGGTCACGAGAATCAGGCCATTATTGGCGCGGCACAGCGCGTGACACGCCTGCGGCAGCTTGAGCTGCTCCATCGACAGGGCCTTCGACGGAATCGCGCGCATCACCGCGCCCATGCCGTTGAGCTGTCGCATGACGTTCACGCGGAAGCGGCCGTATTCGCCCATGTTGTAGGCGAAGTCCGCGCCGTCATGCTCTTCGAAACGTTTGACCGCGGTCTTGGGCATGATTTCGTAGAGCGTGTGCTGTACGAAATCCTTTTCGAGTCTCTCGGCGCGTAGCGGCTGCAGGTCGCCATACAGGCGAATGCGCGGCGGGTCACCGGCCAGGAAATGCAGGTCCGAGCCTTTCTTCTCGAGCACCTGCTTCAGGAATTCGTCGATGACCGGCACTAACTACTCCCGCCGGCGGCCTGCGGAGTGACCGGGCCCGTTCCCTCGAGCTTGGGCATCATGCCGGTGTCGGTGGTGTAACGCTGGAAGGGACGCCGGTCGCTGGCGTAGGTCACCGCGTCGTCCGGATCGATCTCCTTTCTCGAAAGCGAGTCGAGCAGCGCCTGGTCCATGAGCTGCATTCCCAGATCCTTGCCGGTCTGGATCTGGTTGGGAATCTGGTGTGTCTGGTCGGTCTGGATCAGCTTGGCGACGGCGCGCGTCATGAGCAGGGTTTCGCAGATGGCCTTGCGGGAGCGCTGGTCGGCCGTCTTGACGAGGATCTGCGTGACCACGGCCAGCAAGCTCTGCGAGAGGAAGCTCTTGGTCTGCTCGCGCTCCTCGATGGGCAACGCGTCGATGATGCGGTCGATGGTTTTCGAGGCCGAGGTGGTGTGCAGCGTGCCGAGTACCAGGTGGCCGGTTTCCGCCGCCGTCATGGCCATGGAAATGGTTTCCGCATCGCGCAACTCGCCGACCAGGATCACGTCAGGGTCTTCGCGCATGGCGGCACGCACGCCTTCGGCGAACGACGGAATGTGGGTGCCGAGCTCACGCTGGATGACCTGGCTTTGCTTGCTGCGATGGACGAACTCGATCGGGTCTTCCAGCGACACGATGTTCAGGCGCCGCGTGGTGTTCAAGTGATCGATCATCGCGGCCAGTGTGGTGGACTTGCCGGTGCCGGTGGCGCCGGTCACCAGCACCATGCCCTGGTGGTAGTCACAGAGTTTCTTGACGATCGGTGGCAGCGCGAGCCGGTCGATGCTGGGGATGTCCTGCGGAATCGCGCGGAAGGTCGCGCCCAGGCCGGTTTCCTTGCGGTAGACATTGACGCGGAAGCGGCCGCCGTCGGCGGACACGTACGAGAAATCGAGGTCGTTGCCCTTGCCGAAGTATTCGTGCTGATTCTTGGTGAAGATCTCGGTGAGATAACTCTCGAGTTCCGAGTCGCCGACATCGCGGAACTTGATGGGCATGAGATCGCCGTTCATGCGCAGCATGGGCGGGACACCGACAGCCAGGTGTACGTCGGAGCAGCCCTGCTGCATGCCGAGCTTCAGGAACGCGTCGATGCGGGCCACGAGCCAGTGATCCTCGAAGTTACTTAAGTTCTCTCACCCAAGCATGCGACGGTGAGACGGGGCCCAAGTGTGACGTAGTGCGCGTTTCAAGGCGAGTCGCACGGGGACTTTGCGGAATTATGGGGACATTCCTCATTTCTTGGGAAATGAGGAATGTCCCCATAATTCCGCAAAGTCCCCGCTCAACGATACTTTTCGAGCGCCGCCCGCAGCTCCACCATGGTCTGGTAGCGCTTGTCCTTGTCGACCGACATGGCCTGCATGATGACTTCGGGCAGGCCGGGGGGAAGCCCGGGATTGATCTCGCGCGGCGCGCGCGCCTTGCCCTGCACGTGCTGGTACATCACCGACATGTGATCGCCACGTGCGTAGGGAGGCACGCCGGTCATGATCTCGTAGAGGATGACGCCCAGCGCATACACGTCGGCGCGTTGATCCACTTTCTTGCCGAGGATCTGCTCCGGCGCCATGTATTTCGGCGAACCGATGACATAGCCGGTCTTGGTCAACTGCGTGTCGCCTTCGCGCTGCGCGGCGGCCACGCCGAAGTCCACGATCTTGAGCAGGCCCTCGTTGTTGATCAGGACGTTCGCAGGCTTGAGATCGCGATGCACGATGCCCTGGGCGTGCGCGACTTCCATGCCCGTGCAGATGTCGATGCCGAAGCCGAGCGCGCGCGCCAGTGGCATCGGTTTCTCGCCGACCACTTCGCTGCCGAGCGTGTGCGAGGGGAAATACTCCATCGAGATGGCGTAGTTGCCCTGGATGTACAGGAAGTCGTAGATGCGGATGACGTTGTGGTGCGTGATCTTGCGCGAGTAGCGCAGCTCATGCACGAAACGCTTCATGATCTCTTCGTCTTCCGAGACGTTCGGGTTCAGGAACTTGAGAATGAGCCGCTCGTCGACCACCGTGTCTTCCATGAGCAGCACGGTGCCGAACGCGCCCTTGCCGATGCGTTCCACGTACTTGTAGCGGCCCTCGATGATGTCGCCGGGCTTGAGCGTCTGGATGTCGAGCTTCTGCGGCCCGGCCATGACCTCGGCCTGTTTGACGGCCTTGGCCACTTCCGTTTCGGACATGAGCAGCGTGCGCGCCGGCTGGGCAGCCTGCGCCGGAGGAGCCTCCGGTCGTGGCCGCGGGGGAGGCGCAGGCGGAGCGGGCTGCGACGGATGAGATGCGTTCGAAGTTGCCTGCGTGGCGCCTTCCGGACGATGCTTGGGCTGCGAAGGCGTGGAAAAGCTCGGGCGGTTCTGGGTCGAGGAGAGCCGGTTGCCACTCACCGAGAAGCGCGAGTCGAGATCCGAGAGCGCGCGCAATGCCGCCTGGGCCACGGTCTGTTCGGTGGCGCCGGTCTGACCCTGGATCTGGACGCGGATGTGTTCGAGCCGCCGCTCATCGGCGAGTTTCGCCAGCGAGGAAATCGCCTCGAGCCGGATTTCCTTTTCTTCGCGCGTGAGCATGGGCAACACGGCGTCGATGACCTTGTAGTCGCCGAGGCGACCGAGTGCGCGCACCACCACCGGCATCGAACGCGGGGGCGTGGTCTCGAGCATCTCGATCAGGCGCGGCACCGCGCGCTTGCTGCCGATTTCGGCGAGTGCATCCACGGCACGTTCGCTCACCCACCAGTCCTTGTCCTTGGTGGCTTCGATGAGATGCCCGACAGCACGGTCGTCCTTGGTCTGGTTCAGTATTTCGATCGCGGCGCGGCGCACGTCTTCGTCCTGGTCGCCGACCAGTTGCAGCACCGCTTCGACGACCTTGGGGCCGCCGATCTTGCCGAGCGCATCCGCGGCGCGCGAACGTACCCACCAGTCGTCATCGGAAACCGCTTCGAGCAGCTCCTTGACCGACTTGGCGTTGCCGACCTCGTTCAGCACTTCCACCGCAGCGCGGCGCGCGTTTTCGTTTTCATCCTTGAGGACCGGGATGAGGTACTTGATGGTGTCCGGATCATTGGCGCGGATCACGGCGTCGATAGCCTTGTTCTGCACGTCGATTTCAGGGTCAAGCAGCAGATTGCAGAGCAGTTCCATGTCGAACGGGCCGCTCATGCGGGTCAGCGCCGCGAGGGTTGCCGCGCGGACGAGCTTGCTGGGGTCCTTCAGTTGCTGCTGCAGGGCACGCGAGACTTCCGGCTTGGGAAATTTCGACAGGATGTTGATGATGTGCAGCCGGGCCACCGGGTCCTTGCCGTTGAGGCGACCGACCAGCTCGGGCAGGTCGTTGTCCGTGGCCAGTTCGCCCAGGATGCGGAACAGCGCGGCCTTTTCGTTCGCCTCCTGCTTGTACGCGGAGGCCAGCAGTTCGCGCACCGAAAGTCGGCTGCGATGCGCCGTGATGACATCGAGCAGCGCGGACTTGGCGATGCCCTCGGTATTCAGGGCGTCGAGCAGCATGGTCGGGGGATAGGCGCGGCTGCTCGACAGCGCCCAGGCGACTCCGGCGATCACGCGCGGACTGCCCGTGACCATGGATTCGATGAACTTGGGGAAGGTTTTCTGGTTCACGAGGCCGGTGAGGACCTCGATATAGGCAACCGTGGCGATCTTGTCAGCGTCAGCCAGCGCGGCGGTAACCGGTTCTATGGCGCCCGGACCGAGCTCGCGCAGCTTGGCAATGGCCTTCTGGGTCTGCGGAGCAGCGACGTCAGTCGCTTCCTTGAGCTCCGTAATGAACCGGTCAGCCCGGATGTTGGTGAAAAAACTCATGGAACGGGTGATCCGCGACTTGCACGCATTGAACGAACGCGATGTGCGAGCGCGGAAATTAGCAAGCCTGCCGTCCTTGTACCCTGAAGTCTGTTACAAAAATTATGCCATATGTCCCATCAACAACGGCCGATCCGGACCTTAGGTGTGACGATTTTCGTTAGAATCGCGCCCCCGCTGGTCCCGGCGGACACTCACACATCTTATGGTCCCAGAGCTTTCCGCAGAATTTCGCGCACTGGTCGAGAATTATCAGGATCCGTTTCTCGGACAGACCCTCGGGAACGCGCGCGCCGTCGAATCTGCGGAGCTGAAAGGTGAACGGGCTCACGTTCGCGTGGCCCTGGGATTCCCCGTGGGGGACTACGTCCAGGAGTTCGCGCGCGGCCTGAAAGCGCATATCACGGCGGGCGGTGGCCCGGCCGAGGTCGACGTCGAACTAGTCTCGAAGATTACTGCGCATGCCGTGCAGCGTCAGCTTTCTCCGCTGTCGGGCGTGCGAAATATCGTGGCCGTGGCATCGGGCAAGGGTGGCGTCGGAAAGTCGACGGTTGCAGCAAATCTTGCGCTGGCCTGGGCGCGGCAGGGCGCCAAAGTCGGCATCCTCGATGCCGATATCTACGGCCCCAGCCAGCCCATCATGCTGGGACTCACCGGTCAGCGGCCGGCCTCGCCCGACGGCAAGCGCATCAAGCCACTCGAGGCACACGGCCTCGTGGCCATGTCCATCGGCTTCCTGATCGATTCCGAGCAGCCCATGGTCTGGCGCGGTCCCATGGTGACCCAGGCGCTCACGCAGCTCCTCAGCGACACCGACTGGGGAGACCTCGACTACCTGGTGATCGACATGCCACCGGGAACCGGGGACATCCAGCTCACGCTGGCCCAGCGGGTGCCGGTCGCGGGCGCGGTGATCGTCACCACGCCCCAGGACATTGCGCTCGCCGACGCCCGCAAGGGGCTCAAGATGTTCGAGAAGGTCAATGTGCCGGTGCTGGGAGTCGTCGAGAACATGAGCATGCACGTCTGCAGCAACTGCGGGCACGTCGAACACCTGTTCGGGGCCGGAGGTGGCGCACGCATGGCAGAACAATACGGCGTCGAGCTGCTGGGTGAACTGCCGCTGGACGCGCGGGTTCGCGAGG
>Ga0315912_10005637_pt1 | contig 11451 bp, 8 predicted proteins | sample VfabasoilMG_FD_204469 | JGI IMG/M metagenome (GOLD analysis project Ga0315912, IMG submission 204469) | Garden soil microbial communities collected in Santa Monica, California, United States - V. faba soil | ecosystem: Environmental > Terrestrial > Soil > Garden | place: USA: California...
AGAAGCGCGCTGGCTGGCGGAAGACGATGAAGAAGAGGCAATTGAAGAAGCCATTCTAGACGCGGCAGATGATTTGTTAAGGTTAGGGGACGGCGATATTCTGGTATTTCTGCCAGGTGAGCGCGAGATACGTGATACCGCTGAACATTTACAGAAGTATCAGGGACGTTCTGCAAAGCTGCGCCATATCGAGATATTGCCTTTATTTGCAAGACTTTCGATTGAAGAACAACAAAAGATATTTAGAACAAATGGATCGCGTCGTATTGTTTTAGCAACCAATGTAGCTGAAACCTCGCTTACAGTGCCGGGCATCAAGTACGTGATTGACGCAGGTTTGGCGCGGGTAAATCGCTACAGTTCGCGTGCGAAAGTAGAACAATTACAGATTGAGAAAATCTCGCAGGCTGCAGCCAAACAGAGAGCGGGGCGATGCGGACGCGTCTCGAATGGTATCTGTGTGCGGCTTTATTCTGAGGATGATTTTAATGCGCGCCCTGAGTTTACCGATCCCGAAATCTTAAGAAGTTCACTTGCTGCGGTAATTTTGCGTATGGCTTCGCTCAGGCTGGGGGATGTGGCTGAGTTTCCCTTTATAGAGGCGCCAAGTTCACGTCTGATTACAGATGGTTACTCTTTGCTGCAAGAGCTTGGTGCAGTAGATGCAAGCCGCAGAATAACCGACTTAGGGATACAGCTTGCTAAATTGCCGCTAGACCCGCGCGTAGGCCGCATGATTCTTGCAGCAAAAAAAGAGCATTGTTTAACGGAAATTTTAATTATTGCCAGTGCCTTAGCTATTCAAGACCCTCGTGAAAGACCAATGGATAAGCGTGAGGCGGCAGACCAAGCACATACAAAATTTGCAGATGAAAAATCTGATTTTATGAGTTTTCTAAAGCTGTGGGCCTTTTACGATGAAGCCCTGAAAAGCAAAAAATCCAATAAAGATTTGCTCAATAAATGTCATCAAAACTTTCTCTCGTTTTTGCGATTGAAAGAATGGCGCGAGTTGCATGGGCAACTGCTTGAGATTGTCGAGGAAATGGAGTTTAAACTTAACAGCAAAGAAGCTAATTTTGAGCAGGTCCACAAAGCCCTATTGGCGGGCTTGCTGGGCAATATCGGTTTTAAGGATGGTGAGAGTGAGTCTTATGCAGGTGCACGTGGCATTCGCTTTAATATTGTTCCGGGTTCCGGGCTTAAGAAACAGCGACCTAAATGGGTAATGGCATCTGAGCTGGTAGAGACCACAAAACTGTACGCACGTTGTGTGGCGAGAATTGAGCCGGATTGGATAGAGCCACTTGCGCGTGGTTTGACGCAAAGCCACTACTCAGACCCTCGCTGGGATAGAAGAATGGCTATGGTGAATGCATGGGAGCGCGTGAGTTTGTATGGTTTAACGGTCATTCCCAAGCGCCGTGTACATTACGGACCGATTGACCCGCAGGAATCACGCGAGATATTCATCCGTGAAGCATTGGCAAATATGGAGTTTGATACGCGCGCGCCATTCTTTGAGGCGAATCGCCGACTTATCAATGAAATTGAGGAATTAGAACACAAAGCGCGTCGGCAGGATGTGTTGGTCGATGAGCATGTACTGTTTGCTTTTTACCATGCGATTGTTCCGCAGGGCATCACGAATGGCGCAGGTTTTGAAGCATGGCGCCAGATTGCAGAAAAACAGAATCCACGACTGCTGTATTTGACTAAAGATGCTCTTATGCGCCATGGGGCGGCGAACGTGACAGAGGCACAATTTCCTGAAACGTTGGAAATGGATGGCATTACGCTTAATCTCAAATATCGTTTTGAGCCTAGCCACCCACTGGATGGGGTGACAGCAACCGTACCGCTTGCGTTGTTGAATCAGTTGAATGCAACCCGGGCTGAATGGTTAGTGCCGGGTATGTTGCGTGAAAAATTGACTACCTTGATTAAATCGTTACCTAAGCAGATGCGAAACGCTTGTGTGCCGGTGCCGGAGTTCGTGACGGGGTTCTTAGAGCAGGTAAAAATTGACGAGAGAGCTCTGCTATTGGCTCTGGCACAATACATCCAGCTCAAAACCAATCTTAAAATCAATATCGAAGATTTCAACGTTGCTGATTTGCCCGAACATCTAAAAATGAATTTTAGCGTGATTGATGAAAAGGGTCGCGAGCTTGGCATGGGGCGTGATTGGATAGCGCTCAAAAACCAGCTGGGGCAGGCTGCACAGCTTACCTTCCGCAGTAACTCGCCCAGTATCGAGAAAACGGGCATCAAGCAATGGGATTTTGGTGATTTGCCGGCAACACTTACTTTTAGCAGAGATGGTCGCCAACTTACGGGTTACCCAGCGCTGGAAGATAACATCGAGAGTGTTGCGGTTAAACTGTTTGATACAGAACAAGCGGCAGCCACATCACATCGTTCTGGTGTGCGTCGTTTGATGCGTTTTGAGCTTAAAGAGCAAATGAAGCAACTGGAGAAAGGTCTACCTAACTTCAATCAATATGCACTGCTTTTGCGCAACGTGATTAGTATCGAAGACTTGAAAGAAGACATGCTTACAACGATTGCTGATCGCGCTTTTGTAGGTGAAGATGATTTGCCACGCACCAATGATGCGTTCATGAAGCTAAAACAGCGCGCCAGAACGCGCCTGCCTGCAGTAACGGAGGCATTATGTCGCATGGTAAACACAATCGCCACAGAATATAACTTACTTATCGCCAAGCAAACACAAATGCCGGCAACGGTGAACCGGCTTAAACGCGATGTAGAAAGTCAGATTGGCTGGCTAGTTTATAAAGGTTGTTTTAATCAAATGCCATGGGAGTACATTACGCACTTACCACGCTATTTAAAGGCGCTGAGGTTGCGTATTGAGAAACAGCCTGGTAATCCGGAGCGGGATGGCAAAAATGCCGCGAGTGTTGGCTTGCTTTGGCAAAACTGGGAATCCGCGATGGATAAGCAACTTAAGCTGAATAAAGTTTCGCCGGCATTGCAGGATTTTCGTTGGTTACTAGAAGAGTTACGCGTGTCGCTTTTTGCACAAGAGCTTAGAACGCCGTTTCCTGTGTCGATTAAACGGCTAGAGAAGATTTGGGCTGAAATTCAATCGTAATTAATCAGAATTTTTGTGTTCTTTTATGGGCAGCATCTGCACCAACTCCGAGTACAGTACCTTTGCCATTTTATTCTGCCCGCTGATATTGGGGTGACCTCCGTCGAATGTGTCTGTGGCAGCATTCCAGTTCCAGTAGAGTGGTGCGGTTGTAACTTCAGATTGTTCTGTGCTTAAATTATGCGCCATACGCCAAATCAAGAAATGTATTCTCAGTCTTTTTCTAACCCCCGGAAGTTGCATGACGATTACTTTTACAGAGGGATTCCGTTGGCGTAACAGCCTAACAATATCTGTCATCGGTTCTATCACACCTTTTCTGGTAGAGCCTCGCCAGTCGTTAGATCCAAGGTTAATTAACGCAACATCGGGTGGCGGCAGTTTTGGCAGGTCTTGTTTAAGCGTATCGCGCACGGTAGCCGTTTTTGCGCCATAGAATCCCTCGTGATCAGGGTCGAAATCAGTTGGCCATTTAAAGTCAGCATTTAATCCGCGCTGGCGAGTACCAATGAAATCAAAACTCAAACCGCTTTTTTTAAGAAGCCTATAAAGCGGGTAACGATAGGTATATTCAGGGCGGCCGGCTCTGCCACCTTGCGTGATAGAGTCGCCAATACAGATGATATTAACGTGTGCGGGTTGTGGGTTGTCGTTAGGTTCTGGTCTTAAATATATGGTTATTAATAGGCCCAGAAAAAGAATCGCTGAGAGCCATGTTAGTGTTTTTTTCAATTTTTTTAACCTATTTTTCTTGATGTTTATTGCCTATAAACTAGTTATATCTGCATCAACATTTTTCTAATCGCCTGTTCGTCCAAGTCTTTGCCAATAAGCACAATGCGGCTGATCGGTTCGTCTTCATCCCAACCTGTGAGTAACGTAGGAGGGTAGGGCGTAAAGTGCACGGCATGGATAGCTAAGGGTGCAGGTTGGTCTTCCGCATGAATAATACCTTTGAGGCGTAACAGATTTTCACCATAAGTTTGGCACAACTTGAGAATGACAGGTTTTAGATCACGCCAATTGAGTGGCTTGGGCATGGTGACAGTGAAGCTGGTGATTTCGTCATTATGAGGTGTTTGAGGTAGTGTGCCACGAGGCAATCTGGATGCGGGTCGTAGAGGTGCTCTTAACCAGCGCTCAGGCTCTGCACGCTTGCCGGTAGGGTCGAATAGACCAACATCGATAATGAAATCAGGTTCGATTTCGCCATTCAGAATTTTGTGCTGTGTTGCTCCTTGGTTAATAGTGATGAGTTTTTCTTTCAACGTGTTAATTTGTTCTGGCGTAGCTAAATCTGTTTTGGTGATGAGCAACACATCGGCTACTGCTGCCTGTTTACGCGCTTCAGCATGTTCTGAGATTTGCTGCAAACCATACACCGCGTCTATTGTCACCACTACAGCATCCAGGCGATAAACGGATTCAATCACTGGCTCGTTCATCAAGTTAGCCATGATTGGGCCAGGGTCAGCCATGCCTGTGGTTTCGATAACGATGCGGTTAAATTGCGGAATTGCTTCCATGGCGCGCTTAAAAAACAAATCGCGCATCGTGTCAGCAAGCTCGTTGCTTAGCGTACAGCATAGGCAGCCGCTTTGTAAAAGCACGGCATTATCAGCCACATAGCTGCTCTCAACGCTTTGCGCAAGGATATGATCCAACCCTGCCTCCCCTAGCTCATTGATAATCACGGCAGTATTCTTCATGCCGTCATGGGTGAGTAGTTTATTGAGTAAAGTAGTTTTGCCTGAACCTAAAAAGCCAGTAAGCAATGTAACAGGTATACGCTTATCCATAGTTTATTTTAGCGTTAGACAGATAAGCGACCAAGCGCTTTTGCCAAAGCAGGGTAAAATACCGGTATTCCCAGTTTGATTGATAGTACATGAACGTATTCTACGAAGAAGATGGCCATTTTAAAGTAGCGGCCGTGATGGCAGAAAACCCGGGTAGTTTGCAGGTGGAATCTCATACGGGTAAGCGATCCAAAATTAAAACTGCAAATGTGCTACTGCGGTTTGAAAGCGCACTGAATGGCTTTATGGAGGCGGCACACCAAGAAGCAGAGCAACTGGACACGGCTTTTTTGTGGGAGTGTAGCGGCGAGCCGGAGTTCAGCTTTGAGGATTTGGCAAAAGATTATTACGGAACTCAACCAACCAGCATTCAGGCTGCTGCCATTGCCATTAAAGTGCATAGCGCACCTGTTTATTTTTATCGCAAGGGTAAAGGTCGCTATAAAGCCGCACCTGAAGAAACCTTAAAGCTTGCACTGGCTGCAGTGGAGCGCAAACGCTTGCAAGCCGAACAAATGGCCGCTTGGGTGGTGCAACTTAACAATAAGCAATTGCCTGACGGCTTCGCTGAAAAAGCGGATGCGCTGATTTATAGCCCCGATAAAAACAGTCTTGAGTGGAAGGCGATTGAAGAAGCTGCGCGTACCTCCGGCAGATTAGCACTGAGCGTGATGTCCGATGCGGGGTTGATTAAAAATGCCCACGATTATCACTTGGGGGCATTCCTGCGAGAGATGTTTAGCGATGGTACTGAATTCCCGCCATTTGATGAGGTTGCGATTCCAAAAGATTTACCGCTGGCAACAGTAAGTGCATTTAGCATTGACGATGCTACCACAGATGAAATCGACGATGCATTTAGTTTGGAAACTTTAAGCAACGGCAACATCCGCGTGGGCATTCATATTGCGGCACCTGCTTTAAGTGTGAAGGTTGATTCTGTTTTAGATGCGATAGTGCTTAAACGTCTTTCCACTGTATATATGCCTGGCAATAAAATTACCATGTTGCCTGAATCTGTAGTGCGCCCATTTAGCTTGGATGCAGGTGAAAATAAGCCAGTGTTAAGTTTGTATTGTGAGGTAACTGCAACATTTGAGGTGGTCTCGCATGAATCAAAAATCGAACAGATCAAAATTGCTGATAATCTGCGTCATGATACGCTAGAGCCTTTATTTAATGTCAACACTCTCGCACAAGATAGCGGGCATCCCTACTGGGCTAAGCTTAAATTTTTGCACGAATTTGCTGAATTACTGGAAAAGGCACGAGGTAAATATGACCCAAATCGTGCACCGCAGATCGATTACAACTTTTATGTAACTGATGGGATTGTGCGTATCATGCCACGTGAGCGTGGCTCGCCAATGGATAAGTTGGTAGCGGAGCTGATGATTTATGCTAATTCTACCTGGGGAGCAGAGCTGCAGCAGGGTGATATCCCGGGTATTTACCGTGCGCAGACAGGGGGTAAGGTGTTTATGACTACGGAAGCTGCGCCGCACCAAGGTCTAGGGGTGGCACAGTATGCATGGAGCACTTCTCCATTACGCCGCGCGGTAGATCTGATCAATCAGCGTCAAATCATCGCTTTGCTAAGTAAAGGGATTGTGCCTTATCAAGTTGAAGATGGTAAGTTGCAAGCGATAATTCGAGACTTTGAGATTACTTATCAATCTTACGGTGAATTTCAGACACGTATGGAGCGTTATTGGTGCCTGCAGTATTTGATTCAGGAAAAATTTACTGAAGTGATTGCCACAGTATGGCGTGAGAACTTGGTGCGCATCGAGGGCATGTTTTATATCACTAAAGTGCCGAGCTTGCCTGATTTAAAAGCAGGTACAAAAGTATTATTGGAAATCAAACATATCGATACTTTATTGATGGAACTCAATTGCAAGTTTAAGCAAATCATCGAAAGTGAAAGTGATGTTTTAGTGGTGGAAACGGAGAATGAGGATATTTAATCGTAAGATCCATAAAAGCGTAGCAGAGGATAGCGTAGTAGAAGTCACGGAATGTGATGGTATACGAGCTATGCATTTAGGCTCGGTGACGGTGCAAAGTGGTATGAATGTCAGGGACCCATTCGCGCTTGAGCTAAATTATTCACGTGGCATGATGTGTTTTCTGCTGTTTTCTAATCACATCAAAAACGTACTTACAATCGGCTTGGGTGGTGGCTCAGTCACTAAATATATCTACAAACATTGCCCAGAACTCGAGCAAACTGTTTTAGAAATTAACACGCAAGTGATCAATATCGCGCGCAGTCATTTTTTTGTGCCTGAAAATGATGACAAGCTTGATGTGATTAAAGGTGATGGTCTGCAGTATTTACTAGACAATCGTAATAGTGCTGATTGCTTGATTATCGATGCCTTCGATGCACATGGCATTCCCCCCGATTTTTGTAGTCAAGATTTTTTCGATAGTTGCTTTGAGGCGTTAAAGACACAAGGGATTTTTGTGATTAATTTATGGGGTTCAGATAAAAATTTTGATGTCTATTTGCAACGTTTAGAGCAATCGTTTCAATATCGTGTGCTCATTTTACCAACAGGCAAGCCAGGGAATATTGTAGTGTTTGGGTTTAAAGCGTCTGTTAAATTATCTGAGAAAAAATTACGTGAACACGCGAAAATGTTAGAAAAATATCACAAAATTGAATTTTCATCCTTTGTAGACAAGCTTTGCGAGCACAATAGACATAATACGCACTACTCTTTATTGGAATTGGTATGAATCAGCAATTTTTTGCAACCTGCCCACGCGGCTTGGAGATATTATTAGCGAATGAGCTACAAGCCAATGGAGCTAAGAACATCAAACCTAGCGAGGGTGGGGTGAGTTTTACGGGAGATATTGAGACGTGTTATCGCGTCAATTTGCACTCGCGCATTGCTACACGCGTCTTGTGGCAAGTAGTGCGAGGGAAATATCTTACTGAAGATGATTTGTATCAATCTGCTTACAAAATTAACTGGCCTAACTGGTTTGATGTGAAGCACGATTTTATGGTGAAAGTGACAGGCGTTAAATGCCCGCTCAAGAGTTTGGAATTTGCTACTTTGCGTATCAAAGATGCAGTTTGCGATAAATTCAGACAGGCTGTCGGTAGCAGGCCTTACATTGATACTAAAACACCGGCTGTGCGTATTCATGCATATTTAACTGCGGAAGAGTATATATTTTATATAGATACTTCGGGTGATTCACTGCATCAACGAGGCAATCGCAAAGCGAGCATAGAAGCGCCCTTACGCGAGAATCTGGCGGCAGGTATCTTACAGCTTTCAGGTTGGCAGGTTGGGCAGCCTTTGCTCGATCCGATGTGTGGTAGTGGCACGTTCTTACTGGAAGCTACAATGATGGCGTTGAATATTGCGCCTGGTTTAAATCGCAGTTTTGGTTTTGAAAGATTGAAAAATTTTGAAGCAGACACTTGGAAATCAATCAAAAACGAAGCATTGAAAAAAGTAAAAGCAACGAGCTTTCAAAAGATCTACGGAAGTGATAGTGATTTACGAGCAGTGCGCGTTGCTAAACAAAACTTACAGCAAGCGGGCTTGCTCGAAGCGGTGCAATTAGCACAAGTGGATATTTTACAAGCATCGCCACCAGCTAGCGGTGGCGTACTTGTGGCTAATCCACCCTATGGAGTTCGCATTGGCGAAGACAAAGATTTAGCGGCATTCTATCCCAAATTAGGAGAAGCGCTTAAACATAAATTTGCTGGCTGGAATACTTATTTTTTAACGAATGACTTGCGTATGCCAAAACTCATGCGTCTTGCACCAAGTAAAAAAAACCCGTTATTCAATGGGCCACTCGAATGTCGATTGTTTGAGATTAAAATGGTGGCTGGCAGTAATAGAAAGGATAAGTCTAATGAGTGATACTTTGCAGGATTTGCGTGGCCGTATTAATCACTTTGTGGCTGAGCGCGATTGGGCACAGTTTCATACACCCAAGAACCTAGCAATGGCGATGATTGTAGAAGCCGCCGAACTGGTGGAACAGTTTCAGTGGGATACGCCGCGGGAAAGCACGCAGCTCACGCCGGAAAAGCATGAAGCCGTGAGCCACGAGTTGGCGGACACCTTCGTTTATCTGCTGCGCATAGCCGAAGTGCTGGAAATCGACTTGATTGCCGCTGCTAATGCCAAGATTGATCTGAATGCCAAGAAATATCCATCTGACAAGGTACGGGGCAGCAATGCTAAATATACAGCGTATGAATCGTAAAATAGAATCTAGGAGCACTTAATGACATCATTGACCTCGCCTGTGATTGATTTACTACAACAGTATGGCTTTGCCTATGATGTAGTAGAAATCCCTTTAAGTGAAGACAAGAAGCCGGTGCGGAGTCTGGAGGAATTGCTGACCAGTAAGGGGTTGGACCCGAAATCAGTTGCGCGCAGTGTATTGTTCCGTGCAGAATCCTGCAAATTCTATTTGCTGGCAGTGGCAGGTGGAGGGCGCGCTGATTGGGCGATTTTGCGGGAGCGTTTGGGAGAACGAAAGTTACGTATGGCAGAATACGATGAGGTGCTGGAAGCAACCGGTTACGTAGTAGGTGCGGTGCCTCCGATTGCATTGCCTGCCGAAATCAAGGTGCTAGTGGATGGCAGTGTGAAAGGCTATGAGACTGTAGTGATTGGCAGCGGCGTATTAGGTTATGCGCTGGCGTTAAAAGGCAGAGACTTGTTAAGGTTGTTCGACGAAACTGATTTTGGTAATTTTGTAAAAATAGAATAAAGTAAACAGGCAACAAAAAAGCCGGCGGTTGCCGGCTTTTATTCAAAAACATTATTTCAATGCAGCGAGCGCCGCATCGTAATTGGGTTCATTTGCGATCTCTGGTACTAATTCGATATATTTAACAATATTGTCTTCGTCCAATACAATTACTGCGCGTGCACATAATCCAGCGAGTTTGCTGCTGTAAATAAGCACGCCGTAATTCATTAAAAAGTCACGACCACGCATGCTGGATAAATTCACGACATTTTCAATGCCTTCCGCTGCACAAAACCGGGTTTGCGCAAAAGGTAAATCTGCAGAAATGTTGAGCACTATAGTGTTATCCATGCTACTGGCAAGTTTGTTAAATGCGCGGACGGACATGGCGCAAGTAGGGGTGTCTACACTTGGAAATATATTAAGTACTTTGCGTTTACCTGCATAATTATCGAGCGTCACGTCGGCTAATGCTTTGTCAACCAAGGTAAAATTAGGCGCTGTGCTGCCGATTTTAGGTAAGTTGCCCGCAACATCTACTGGATTACCTTTAAGCGTAACTGAGCTAGACATGATAATTCCTCTTTTCTAATTGTGATGCGCTATCATAAAACAAAAAGCACCTGTTTTGTACAGGTGCTTTTTTAAAATTACAAAAAACTAAGAAAAATTTATGTTAAATCGCTTCACTTAGATATCCAATCGTCATGGTTTGATTGTGTAATACACTATCAGTCGTATTAGGCCGTGGTGCTAGTTCTCCATAAGAATAGAAGCCGGTGACACTGGTTTGAGGACCTAAGATTTGCTGCACTAGTTTCACTTCATCACCCACTTGGTCAGTCATTACAAGTTTACGACCAACACAGCTTACACATAATGCCAGACCGGTTTGATTGGTTTTTTGAGCTCCTAACCCTTCAATCACCAAATGCGCAGCTGCACCTGCACCTTCAACGAGTCTATTGTGATTGGTCTGACAAAGTCTTACAGTTTCACCTTCTTCAACATTGCCAAAAAAAGTCAAACTATTATCGGATGTACTGAATCCTCCTAATGTGCGGATTTTTTCTACATCCCGTTTACCTTCTTCTATCACGGCTAGTGGAAATTTAAGGCCTGATCCCGGCAAACCTCTGGCAAATGCTTCGCCAATGTACATCTTATACAGAGGCAAAGCAGGCTTGTCATCCATCTCATACACCACGTTTTTAACAGATTTTGTAATTTTGCGTGGTGGGCCATATGGCTTCCATCCACCCAATGCACCGCTCGCAGTAATTAGAGCATCGCCGTATAAGCCGACAGCGATTACCATGTGATCTGAGACCGTATCATTAAATAGTTGTAGTGTTTTTGTAAATGCCCCGCCATCGCCAGCCAAGCCACCGATAATAGGCACGTCACCTAATACCGCTTGAAAACCTTTAAGCAACTCAGAACCATTGGTATTTAAGCCGTCGGAAATTACCAGCACTGTACGTAAGCTATCGGCTTTAAGTTGTTTTGCTAAGTTAACAGCAGTATCAAATGAATCCTGCATCGTTGATAGCTTGACCTGAGCAACGCGTTGCATTACTTTTTGCCACTGAATGGCTGTAATTTGAATACTGTCATCAAAAACACCGCGGGGACTTATCTCGCCAGATGTTGTACAGCCTATAATTTGAGCTGTTGGGTAGCGTGATTTAAGTGTGCTTTGCAGCTTGCCTTCGTTGAATCTTTTTACTGAACCAAAAACAAGAACTAAATTGGCACCTGATAACGGTGAATTGTTTGGTA
>Ga0315912_10005638_pt1 | contig 11449 bp, 11 predicted proteins | sample VfabasoilMG_FD_204469 | JGI IMG/M metagenome (GOLD analysis project Ga0315912, IMG submission 204469) | Garden soil microbial communities collected in Santa Monica, California, United States - V. faba soil | ecosystem: Environmental > Terrestrial > Soil > Garden | place: USA: California...
TACACAGAACACAACTTTAGTAGGTCATAATATTGATTTTGATTACAGAATGCTTCGTCAGTCTTTCCAAAGATTAGGGTATGATTTTAAAATCAATACATTAGATACCATTCCGTTGGCGAAAAAGCTGATTCCTGATGAGGTAAGCTATTCTCTCGGAAAATTGGTGAAATCTCTCGGTATTCCCTTAACGAATCATCACAGAGCAGAGGGAGACGCAAGAGCAACGTTGGAATTATTCAAACTTTTAGTATCAAAAGATACTGAAAACGAAATTATTCAAAAGCAGCACGAAGAAACGAATGCGAAAACGTATATCAATAAAATCAAAGAACTGACACAGGATCTTCCTAATGAAAAAGGGTTTGTTTACTTCCAGAATGAAGCTGGGAAAATCATTTTTTCAGATCATGTTCAGGATATCAACAAGTTCTCAAAGAAAGTTTTTAATTCAAAATCTAAAAAGTGGGAAACCATTCAGAATGATGTTGAACAAATTAATTACGAACTTACCGGAACAGATATTATAGCTAAGCTGATTTTAAACTCTAAAGGAATTAAGAAAAGAGATACGCTTCCGTTTGGACTGTATTGCAGGAATGATAAATATGTTGTTGAAAAAAATAAACTGAATAAAATCGAAAAACCAATTCTGAAATTCAGGTCTTTCACGCAAGGGACAAAAGCGGTTCAGTTTATTGAAAAGGTTGAAGAATATAAAGATATTGATGCCTTTAAAAATAAGATTGAATTTAAAAAAAGAAACGAGCTTTGGCTAGGACAAGGGAGAAAATTAGGGGAAAAATTATTCCTCATCATTGAAAACGGAAAAGCAGTTTCTTACGGTTTTTACGAACTGTTTACCCAAATTCAGACCATGAGTAAAATTTCAAAGCTCAAGATCGATTTGCCTTTACCGACATCCGATCTTACGAATGAACTACAATTGGCTTTACTTCGAGGTGATTTTGAAACGTTACCATTGCCAAAGTAATTTAAATGGAGGAATTATGAGTCATATAGATAAAGAATCTTCTCATTGGAAGCTTGGACTTTTTTATTATAACAAAGAAGATAAAAGAATATTTCCTCCAAAAAGATTCGGATTGGGCTGGACAATCAATTTTGCCAATCCACTATCTGTCTCTGCATTTTTATTGATCCTGATTATAATCGGTCTTATTTCACAATTGCTGAAATAAATTAGAAATTTACATTTTATAAAGATTCGGGGTTATTTTCTCAAAATAAATAGTACTTTTGCAAAAAATTAAGTAAAAGCAATGCAAAATTTTAAACAAATTAAAACTGGAAAAAAGGGAGCTGTAAAGTTCTCTAAGGTTTGGAATATTTAAAAGAGTTGTCTTGCATAAAAATAATTATTGCGGCAGACTCTTTTCGAAGAATCTGCCTTTTTTTATGTTAAAATGAAATTATGAATCCTAAAGAATTATTAAAGATCGCCAATGAGTTTGGCACACCGGTGTACGTTTACGATGCAGAATCTATTAAAACTCAATACGAAAAACTTACATCTTCTTTTTTAAAACACACAAAGTTCTTCTACGCAGCAAAGGCGTTGACAAACATCAATATCCTTAAGTATGTCAAGAATCTGGGTGCTTCTTTGGATTGTGTATCAATTAACGAAGTGAAACTTGGGTTAAAAGCAGGTTTCCCGAAAGAAAAAATATTATTTACTCCCAATTGTGTAGATCTTGCCGAAATTGAAGAAGCAATGACATTTGGAGTGCATATTAATATTGATAACATCTCTATTCTTGAACAATTCGGGAATAAATACGGAAATTCGTATCCTATCTTAGTAAGAATCAACCCGCATATTTTTGCCGGAGGAAACTATAAAATTTCTACAGGTCACATCGATAGTAAATTTGGGATTTCCATTCATCAGGTTCGTCACATCGAAAGAGTGATGAAGTCTACCAACTTGAATGTAGAAGGTCTTCATATGCATACAGGAAGTGAGATCAAAGATCCGGATGTTTTCTTGCAGGCCTTAGATATTATGTTGGAACTTTCAGAACATTTCCCGAACCTTAAATATCTGGATATGGGAAGCGGTTTCAAAATTCCTTATCAGGATAGTGAGGAAGAAACCGATGTGAAAACATTAGGGAAAAAAGTAGAAAAAGTAATCTCTGAATTCTCAAAATCTACAGGAAAGAAGTTTGAATTATGGTTTGAACCGGGGAAGTTTCTTGTGGGAAAAAGCGGCTATTTATTAGTAAAAGCTAATGTAATTAAGCAAACAACGGCTACCGTTTTTGTTGGAGTAAATTCAGGATTTAATCATTTGATTCGTCCGATGTTCTATGATTCTTATCACCAGATTGAAAATCTATCGAATCCAAAAGGAGCGGAAAGAATCTATACAGTGGTTGGAAATATTTGTGAAACAGATACTTTTGCATGGGATAGAAAGCTGAATGAAGTAAGAGAAGGCGATATTTTAGTATTCCACAATGCAGGAGCTTACGGTTTTGAAATGAGTTCGAACTTTAATTCAAGACTAAAGCCTGCAGAAGTTCTTTTCTTAGACGGAAAGGCTCATTTAATTAGAAAAAGAGATGAATTTGAAGATTTGTTGAAAAATCAGATTGAGGTTTTGTAACTCAAAAAGACAAATTCAAAAAATATAAAAGGGAAACTTCGCTGTCTGGTGAAGTTTCTTTTTTTTGGTGTAATTTTGGTGTTTATAAATGATAACCGAAAAAAAAGAGAGTATGAAAGCAATAGCATTATTTATAGGGCTTTTTGTAGCAAACTTTACTTTTGCACAAACAGATTTAGAAGATAGAGATGAATCTTTTATTGTAGAGAACAATAAAAATCTTTTAAAAATAGATATCAAAGAACCTTTTTTGCAGATTGCAGCCAAGAATTGCAATGATTTCAAAGCAGCAAGCTATGAAGGAGGAGCGGCGGCTTACAAAGAAGTGCTGAAAAAATATATGTATACCTATCTTAATTCTGATTTCTATACATTGTCGGGAGACTTTACCTTTACTTTAACCATTGATGCTACCGGAAAAGTAACTGATATTTCAGGAGATCCGAAAGTATTGCATAGTGAAGTTTTCTTTGATGATATGCAGTATGTGGTAAGAAGAATTAAGAAAAACTGGTCTCCTGCGACCTGTAACGGACAACCTATCAAATCTGAAATGAAGCTTAAGATGAGATTCTCATCAATGTCTGCGGATATGTAAAAAAGTGATTAAATTAATCTTTTGAACAATGATATCAACTTTTATTTGTTTTCACGAAAACTATACTTGAGTTAGGTGTTTAATTATTATAATGATGAAATATAAATTTTTTATTCTAGTGCTTGTAATTATTTCTAATCTGTTATACGCACAAGTTTTGTACGAATATCCCAAAGGTCAAGATTTTTATAAAGGAGGTAGGCAAGGGCTATATAGTGAAGTACAGCAGATTGTTGTGAAAAAACAGATGAGGTCATGTGAAAAAACAGAGGCGCTTTTAATGAGGTTTGTTGTTTATCCTGATGCAACAATAAAATATGTTTCCGACTCTGATAAAAATGCAGAAGAGAATAATAAATGTTTAAAAGAGAAAGTTTTAGATGTTTTGAAGGACGTGAAAAATTGGAAACCTGCTGAAGTAAATGGGCAAAAAAATGCAGTAATGGTTACTATGCTTTTTCATGATGATTTACTTTTTAATAACCGTGTAAGTGATGACGCGTTTTCGATGCCGATTTATATATACAAAGATAAAGAAAGTAATATAATGAAGTTTAGAGAAAACTTTGCTAAATGTTTTGATACTAATGGCTATCGACCGATTGGAGATTATTCATTTACAATAAATTTTGATATAGATACAAATGGAGAGGCTGGATTTTTCTATATTGAAAATCAGTCTACACTAGATAAATTTAATGAAATGGTGGTGAGATGTGCTACCAATAGCAAGAAGGCATATTGGAAGCCGGGGTATTATAAAAGTGTACCTATAAAACAGGTTTTTAAAATGCCAATTAAGTTTGCGGCCAATTAATTTTAAAATCTCTTTAAACTAAATTTTACTCCTGACATTCTGTCACAATATTTTGTATCTTTGCAAATTAATTCAAAAGTTCAACGTTTAAAAAATCAAAGTCGTACAACCTTGAACTTTAAATATTGAACCTTAAACAGACGATTGTGCAAGAAAAATATATAGACGAAACAAAACAAGGTGAGGCATTTGCTATTGCAGAAAGAGACGGTAACTCAAAGAAATTATTCTTGGAGAGCTATGGTTGTCAGATGAATTTCTCTGACTCTGAAATTGTTGCATCTATTCTTAATGAACAGGGATACAATACCACTCTTAAAGTAGAAGAAGCAGACCTTATTCTTTTAAATACATGTTCAATCCGTGAGAAGGCAGAGCAAACGGTAAGAATGCGCCTTTCTCAGTTCAAAAATCTGAAAAAAGAAAAACCGAATTTGACGGTGGGGGTTTTGGGATGTATGGCTGAAAGGTTGAAAACTAAATTTTTAGAAGAAGAACAATTAGTTGACCTTGTAGTTGGTCCCGATGCATACAGAGATTTACCAAACTTGTTGAAAGAAACTGAAGATGGTAGAGATGCGATCAATGTAATTCTTTCAAAAGAAGAAACGTATGCAGATATTAATCCGGTTCGTTTAGGTGGAAATGGTGTTACCGCTTTCGTTACGATTACGAGAGGATGTGATAATATGTGTACATTTTGTGTAGTTCCGTTCACGAGAGGTAGAGAAAGAAGCCGTGATCCACATTCTATTTTGGATGAATGTAAAGATCTTTGGAATAATGGATATAAAGAAATTACACTATTAGGTCAAAACGTTGACTCTTATCTTTGGTACGGAGGAGGTCCTAAAAAAGATTTTGCTAAAGCATCCGAAATGCAAAAAGCTACGGCGGTAGACTTTGCTCAATTGCTGGATTTAGTAGCTAAGGCTGTTCCGGAAATGAGAATCAGATTCTCGACTTCAAATCCACAGGATATGAGTCTTGATGTTTTCAAAATGATGGCGAAGCACGAAAACATCTGTAATTATGTTCATTTACCGGTTCAAAGTGGAAGCAACAATATGCTGGAAGCAATGAACAGACAACATACGCGTGAAGAATATCTAGATTTAATTAAAAAAGCTAAAGAAATCGTTCCGGATGTTGCATTCTCTCAAGATATGATCGTAGGTTTCTGCAACGAAACTGAGGAAGATCACCAGGATACACTAAGCTTGATGAGAGAAGTAGAATATGACTACGGTTATATGTTCGCTTACTCGGAAAGACCCGGAACTCCGGCTCACAAGAAAATGGAAGATAATATTCCGGCAGATGTGAAACAAAGACGTTTGGCAGAAGTAATTGCTTTACAAGGTGAACTATCTAGAAACCGTATGAAGTCTTATGTTGGAAAAACACATAAAATCTTAATTGAAGGGATTTCTAAAAAGAACAAAAACCAATGGAAAGGAAGAAATTCCCAAAATGCGGTTTGTGTATTCGATATGCTGGAAGGGCAGAAAATTGGTGACATTGTGGATGTTTTTGTATTCGATAATACGCAAGGCACACTTTTGGGGGAAACGGTAAAGTAATCTTTTCTCAAAAATTATATTAGAACAAATTATTATCATTATTAACTTTTAAAACTCAGACAATGGAAAAATTTCAGAAATATTGCCTCAGTGTTTTATTGGTAATAATTTGCAGTAATATTTCGGCGCAAACCGGCAATGGCTCTGTTGAAAGTGATGATTGCAGGCTGTACGAGATTTACAATCAATTTTTAAATCATGAATGCGAAGCTTCACAGAAGTTTTGTGTAAAGGAAAAAGCCAGACCTAATTTTGCAATTCATCAGAAGCAGAATGCCATTGATAGTATCGGGAAGATTTTTCCTGAAAAAGGACAGAATTATTCTTATAAAAATAAAAAAGAGGCAGATTCCTCTGAAAAAGAGAAGCACAATCTTCTCTTAAAAAACTTTGAAAAAAGCAGTAAAGAAAACCTTCTTGCTGAAATTTCATATTTTAAAACTAAAGTTACCAAAGTCAGAAATAAAGATTATTTGAATTTGATTAGTTAAAATTTCATCCGTTTTTAAACTAATTAAAATTTACTGATCAGAAGATCAATTTCAATCAATAATCTAAAATGTATTTATGAGTAACGAGTTACAAAATATAAAAAACCGCTTCGGAATTATCGGTAATTTTCCGGCTTTAAACCGCGCGTTGGAAAAATCAATCCAAGTCGCGCCAACAGATATTTCTGTGTTGGTAATCGGAGAAAGTGGGGTCGGAAAAGAATTTATTCCAAAAATTATTCATTCAGAATCAAAAAGAAAACATCAGCCATACATTGTCGTAAACTGTGGAGCCATTCCGGAAGGAACGATTGATTCCGAATTATTCGGGCACGAAAAAGGGGCATTTACAGGAGCTACGGCAACCAGAAAAGGATATTTTGAAGTAGCAGACGGCGGAACCATTTTCCTTGATGAGGTGGGGGAACTACCATTACAAACACAAGTTCGTTTGCTGAGAGTTTTGGAAAGTGGTGAATTCATGAAAGTGGGGTCTTCACAAGTTCAGAAAACGAATGTAAGAATCGTGGCGGCTACCAATGTGAATATGATGAAAGCCATTCAGGATGGCAGATTCCGTGAAGATTTATATTACCGTCTGAATACTGTACAGATCGATATGCCTGCTTTAAGAGAAAGAAAAGGAGACATTCATTTGCTGTTCAGAAAATTTGCAATAGATTTTGCAGAAAAATACAGAATGCCGGAACTGGAATTGGAACCAAGTGCTGTTCATTATATTGAAAACTATACATTTCCAGGGAATGTTCGACAGTTGAGAAACTTGGTTGAACAAATGACGGTGGTGGAAAGGAACAGACATGTTACGGTAGAGAAACTGGCAGAATATATTCCGATGGAGTCTCATCTTCCAATGGTGGTAAATACTCCAAACTCTCCAAAACAAAGCGATTTCGGTAGTGAAAGAGAAATTATGTACAAAATTCTCTTTGATATGCGAAATGATATAAATGATTTAAAATCCTTAACTTCGGAATTAATAAAGAACCGCGGAACGACAGATTTAAGCAATCAGGAGAAAAATTTAATCAACAGAATTTATACACCTGAAACACAGCAGAATGTAGCGCCTAATTCTTTACTGTATTTTGAGAATGATAAAACTGTAGTTCAGAATCCTACCATAATTTCTAATTCAGACGATAACTTTGAAGATTTTGAAGATATAGAAATAGAAGAAAATAAGCCGGAGTCTTTGTCGCTTCAGAATAATGAAAAGGATTTGATTGTGAAGGCATTGGAAAAACATAATGGACGCAGAAACAAAGCGGCAGATGAACTGGGTATTTCACAAAGAACGTTATATAGAAAAATAAAGCAATATAATTTAGAAGACTAACATCACAACACAAAATTATGAATGTAAATTTAGTACCTAAACCGATTAACTTTAAATTTGGTGAGTATATCAATAAAGGCTTTGAGCTTTTGAAAAAAGATTTTGGAAGCGTTTTCGTTGGCTTTTTGGTAACTTTCCTGATGTCTATCATTCCGTTTTGTGGAATCTTGGCGGTTGGAAATTATTATAAATATCTTAGAAAACTAACTAAAAATCAGCCTGTAAGTGCGGGTGAAATCTTCGACTTTAAAGACTTTATGCCGTATTTAATTTTACAGCTAATTCTTTTTGCAGGAGTTATGGTACTGTACATTCCAATGATAATTTTGGCTGTTTTGGGAGGATTAACTGCAAATAGCAGTGGTGAACCCAATCCTGGAATGATGATTTTTATGGTTCCTTATGTTTTTTTAATAGTTGCTACGGTGTACTATTTCTTAGTGAAAGGTTTTTATATACCTGCATTGATTAGTTTTAAAGGAATTACAGATATAAAAACTGCTTGGGATATTTCAAAAGTGATGACTAAAGACAATCTTTTGAATATTTTCCTGTTCTCACTTGTTGCTAGTATTCTATCTCAAATTGGAATTTTAGCATGTGTTATAGGTGTTTTTCTTACTATTCCGTTTATGTATGCTGCCAATTATTTTGCCTATGAAGATGCTATTCAACAAATTGAACATGATGAAATTACTGAAATTGGATCTAAAAATGAATTTTAAAATTAACAATATCAAAATTACTCAGCCAAAAATGTTTTGGCTTTTGCTTCTTTGTTTAGGAGTTTTACAGTCTTGTTATAACTTTACTGGTGCAGGTTCGTTGAAGGATGAGAAAACCATTCAAATCAATGAATTTCCGAATAACGCGGCATTGGTAAACCCTGCTTTATCTCAGCAGTTTTCTACCGAAATTCAAAACAGGTTTTTACAGAGGACTACTTTGAAGGGAACAAAGCAAAATCCTGATATTTTAGTAGAAGGAGAAATTACAGATTATGCAATTACACCGACTACCATTAGTTCAAACACCATCCAGAATAATGCAGGAGGAGTTATTCAGGATTCCCAGAATAAATTAACAATTACGGTGAAGGTTCATTATGAAAACAAACTGCATTCGGAATTGAGCTTCGACAGAGCATATACCGATGAAGTGACTTTCAATAGCAACTTATCTCAAAGCGATATAGAAGCTTCTCAGGTAAAAATTGTAAACGAAAGAATTATTAATAAAATATTTAACGATATTGTAGCAAACTGGTAAGATGAATCCTAGAGTTTTAGAGCTATTAAAAAATCCGAAAAACATTCAGCCGGAAGATGTACATCTTTTGAAAGGAGAAATTGATGCCTTTCCTTATATTCAAAACATTAGAGCATTACATTTGTATGGAGTGCATCTGTATGAAAAAGAAAATTATCAGAAAGAGCTTTCTACTACCGCTGCATATACCACAGATAAAAAGATTTTGTATCAACTTATCAATGGTAAAATCCAACAGAAGCCTAAACCGAAGATTCAACCATCTGTTGTTCAGGATAACAAAACAGAGTTAGATCTTAAAAACGCTCCTAAACCACAGTTTTATCAAAATAGCAGTTTCCCTCTGAGAAGAGAAAACGAGGAGGTTTCCGATACTAACGATACTATTTCTTGCGCTTTTCAATCGACGGCACAAGAAGTTACCTATGTTTATGTGAACGGAGAGAGAAATCGAATACTATTTGAAGGAGAAGAGAATTTCCTTACAGAAGAAAATACACAGACAATCTCTCTTAGCTCAGAATCTTTGATAGTACCAAATAAGGAAGTTTTTGAAGAAATTAAAGAGTTTGAACCTGAAACCATTATTGAAGAAGAAAAAATTAATGCTGAACAGGAAAAAGAAGAAGTTTTAACTGCTTCTGAAGTAAGCTTCCATGAAACTGAATCTTTCCTTCCGGATGTTCAAATTCAGGCTAATGAAGCAGAAGAGGTGAAAGAAGTCGAAACGATTGTTGAAGAAGTAAAAGAAGAAAACAAAGCCGTAGAAACTTCGGAATTTACTCCTGAAAAAATCATTAATGAAGATAAAATTTCGTCTGAAGAAGAGCAGGAAATAGTTCATAGTAAAGAAGAATTAAGCTTCCACGGAATGGAGTCTTTCTTGCCGGACGTAAAAATTCAGACTAACAATTCAGAAGAAATCATTACAGATATTTCTCCATCCAATTCTAATAAACATGAAGACGAAATGCGCCGTCTGATAGAGGAAGTGGAGAAAAAGATGAAAGAAAAGGCGATTTCTGAGGAAATAAAAAAAGAAGAAGAACAGGAAACTACAAGTCACGAAATTAGCTTTGCTGAAACTCAAAGTTTTGAAGTGACCTCTGTTGAGCCGAAGGTTGAAGAAGAGATTAAGCCGGAAAATGCAATCTCAGAAAATCAGTCTGAAGCTATTGAAGAATTACCAAAAGAAGCTGTTGAAGAAACATCAGAAGAAGTGAGATCTGTTTGGAAACCAATGTCTTTTGAATCAAATCTTCCTGATTCTTTACTTAATAAATCTGTAGAAGTTCCTCAGCCAAAAGTAGAAATCCTCAAAGAAGGAACTCCAAAACAAGAGGAGGTTGTAGAAGAAACTGCGGAGGTCATTGAAGAGCAGATTGAGCCGGTCGAAGAGCCTGTTGAAGAACTTAAAACAGAGGAAGAAGCTCCGGAAACCGTAGAAGAAAACAAAGAAGACGTTCCTGTTATGAATGTGTCTTTCTTTAGCTCAAGTTGGACGATTGCTCAGCCTGAGAAAGAAAAAATTCAGGAAGAAACTCAGGTTGAAAAGATAGAAGAAGCTCCGATTGAAATACCTAAGACAAATCCTGTCGATAGTAATGTTCCCGGGTTTATTAATACTTGGCAAAGCTGGCTGAAAATTGACAGAGCTGAAGAAGTTGAGAAGGAGAAAATTGAAATAAAGACCAAAGCAATCGAAAACTTTATTGAAAACAATCCGAAAATTAGTCAGTTAAGAGAGGAAAGTACGTATGTTATAAAAGAAAAAAATGACGATATTTCTCACTTGATGACAGAAACATTGGCAACATTGTATTTTGAACAAAAACTATATACAAAAGCGATAAAAGCATTTGAGATATTGGTTAAAAAGCATCCGGAAAAAGGAGACTATTTCAAAGATAAAATTCAGGAAATAAAAGATTTCCGAAGTAAAAACTAAATATTTATATGAACTTACTTGTAATTAATCCATTTGAGATTTTACTTATTATTACTGCAGTTGTGGCGTTATACATTGTAGCAATTTCAACATTGTTTAAAAACAAATCCGGAATTTTGCCTTATTTGGCGCTTATTCTGTTTCCAATAGTAGGTCCTTTAGGAATTGTCTTTGGAAATTACCGTATGAAGAAAATAAAATAAAAAGTTCGGCGGCTGAAAATGAATTTTCAGCCGCCGAACTTTTATACAATATAGTTTTTTATTTAGGAGAAATAAAATTTCAATTATGGAGCTTCATTTTTACTTCGTCTCAATTTTCTCCATGCTTTTCGCCCTACGGACAGCGCTAGAAAGATAAAAATAATGGCAAGTATTCCTGCGATAATTGGAGCTGCCATTGCTAAAACAGACATAAGCCCTGCTCCTGCAGTTTCAGTAGTCCCTACTACAGAATTTCCTAATCCTCCTGTTGTTGCTGTAGATGCTGCACGAATTCCTGCAAATCCTGTACTAATTGTGGCTGCTGTTCCTCCGCCTGCAATCAAGGCTAAAGCCCATTGAGGAAATGTCCCTAAATCTGCAAACTGAGAGGCAAATAAAATAGAACCGGCAATGGTAGCCATAGGAATAGAAATAGTATCCAGCAGATGATCTAAGAAAGGAATATAATACGCTAAAATTTCAAAAACAGTTGCTACTCCGGTAGTAATAAGTGTTGGCAGACCAGCAAGCCATTCAAAGCTTTC
>Ga0315912_10005639_pt1 | contig 11448 bp, 6 predicted proteins | sample VfabasoilMG_FD_204469 | JGI IMG/M metagenome (GOLD analysis project Ga0315912, IMG submission 204469) | Garden soil microbial communities collected in Santa Monica, California, United States - V. faba soil | ecosystem: Environmental > Terrestrial > Soil > Garden | place: USA: California...
CAAACCCCATAGCAGCGGCTTCGTCCTGCGTTTTAGCTCACCGTCCGATCTCTCCACCTTTCGGCGACCGAAATCCGGCTGCGTTTCAGCATTTTCGCGCCGAAATGCTGGAGAGATCTTTGACAATAAACACCGATGAGCAAGGATTTTGTTAGAGTTTTGGCTTTGGTGGAGCCGGGATGTGGTCGTGGAAGATCGGGGGGAACTCCCACTGATCGATGTCGCTGCGTAGCATTTTCTGGATGGTTTCCATGTCGGTGAGGCGGTCGGCCGGCTGGATGAACTCGCACAGGAAGTCCTGGCGGTAGCGGATGATGTCTGACGCCTTTTGCATTTCCAGGTACTCCTGGTCGATGTCGGGGCAGTCGGTGACGTCGGAGAAGATGCGATGCCACTTGGGCGTGTTGTCGTGCCAGATGTTGTAGAAGAAACCGGCCTGGCGGCGCGGGGTGGACATGATCCAGATCTTGCCGTGGGTGCGCGAAACGCTGGCGCTGACGTACCAGTAGACGGCGTCCTGGACGAGGGCGGCTTCGTCGACTATGAGTACGTTGGCGGTGTTGCCGACGCTGGTGTCGCCAGAGTGGGCGACGGCGATGATGTTACTGCCGTTGGGCAGTTGGAGCGAGTAGGGGAAGCCCATTACTCTTCTCGTTTTGAGGTTCAGGCGTCCGGCGAAGATGCCGGCGCGCTGGATGAGAATGGCGGCCTGGCCCTTGGTTCGCGAGAGGATGACGATGGTTTGATCCTGCTTGGTTATCGCATGATGGAGGGCCTTGATGGCAATCGTTGTGGTCTTGCCCCACTGGCGGTTGCAGCAGAGGATCAGGTATTTCGACGCGCTGTCGAGCACCTCTTTCTGCTTGGGTTCGGCGTGGAATTGCAGTTGTTCCATTGCCCACTGGCTGGTTGCTATGGGCTCGGTTTTTGGGCATGGCTCCGCTGTAAGCTTCAGCCGATGGTGGAGATCCTTGAGCATTTCAGGCCGCTTTTCGGGGCGCCGGCGGCAGATCGTCGTCGATGTCGATGCCTTTGGCGACGTTGTCGGCCGGGAGGAGGACGATTTTGTGGTTGGGGAACTCGCGGCGGTAGGCGGCGAGGACTTCGGGGTCGCGTTCGGTGACGAAGACGGTGGGTTCGCTTTTGGGTTTTTCTTCGGGCGAGTTTTGTTCAACCGTCTTGTTTTCAATGGGTTTTGCGAGCGTGGGGAAATCGGCGTGGATTTCCTTGATGCCCTTGCGGAGGCGGGCGATGCGCAGTTCGAGCCGGTCGATCTGGTTGTTCATTTTGACTATGGGGCTGTTGCGGCCGAAGATTTCGACGGCGGCGCGCGCGGCGGCCTGGACATCTTCCATTTCCTCGACGACATCGGAGGGGAGGCCGGCGGCGTGGAGCAGCGCGAAGTTCCAGACGTTGGAGATGGCTTTATGGAGGCGCTCGATCTGCCAGCGGGCGATGGCGATTTGCCGGACCAGGTTCATGGATTCCTGGTTGATGGGCGCGTAGATCTGGGTGAGCTGGTCCATCAGGTTGTAGTAGGCCTGGCGCTCTTCGTTGCAGAGGACGGCGGAGTCCGGTGGGACGAAGGCGGCTAGCTTGGTGGCGAAGTCGCCGGTTTTGATGCCATTGCGGGCGGATTTCGTTTTGCCTTCTTGCGTTTTCGGGCCTTGGCTTTTGGCGCCGTTTTCGCGGGCTATTTTGGCTCGTTCTTCTTTGGTCATAATAATCCTTCCTTTTGGACCCGATTAACGGAAAAAGGCCCTCGTTTTGGCGAGGGCCTTTTTCGCGATCGGTTGCTGCACGCATGTTCGTGCGAGCTATTCAACTACTAGCATGCGGAGGGGTCAAAACGAACTGCCGCCATTTTGAATTGGCTGTAAAGTGTTCAAAACTAGCGAAATAAAAATTTCGCATCTATGATGACTATTAAATCTTAATGTTCTGTTTTTGAGTGTTTCGAATCGGAGTCAGGTGAATGAGGAGATCGGGACATGAAATGAGTAGGTGCCGGTTATACCCGTCGACAGTTGTGACAATAGGAGCACTATGACGATCACCCTGCGCCCAGAGCACGAAAAGGCCATTGCGGAGGCGATTCAATCCGGCGCTTACCAGAGCCCGGACGATGTGATCTTCCGAGCCTTGGAAGTTCTCCGCGGAGAAGAAGCATGGCTGCAGGAGCATAAAGGCGAAGTTGCCGCGAAGATCGACCGGGCGTTTGAACAGTTTGAGCGCGGCGAATTCCTTTCCGCCGAGGAATCCCGCTCCGATTTGGAGAAGCGCAAGGCTGCGTGGGTGGCTGAACAGAATCGTTGATGGCTTCGCTCTACAACGTTTCGCATGAAGCGCAAAGTGATCTTTTCGGAGTCTGGCGGCACATCGCCGAAGACAGCGTCGAACCCGAGGATTGAACCGCGGAAGACATAGGAACCAACTCGCAGTTGATAGGCAGCGGGTGACGCGAGGCCCGAGTGCTGGCTTGGTCAACGCTGCTTTCTGGCCTGCGGAGAAACGGCACGCCTGGATCCGACTGCTTCAGCGATGATCGCCGTGACGAAGCTATTGATACTTACACCTTCGCGCTGCGCTTGTCTGGTGAGCTTTGCATAGAGCGTCCGGGGGAGGCGTTGGCGCCACTGAGCGGCTTCGATCGCAGGCGCAGGCCGCTTTCGGCCCGACTCCCGGAATACATCGAGGCAATCCTGCAGCGCTTCCCGCCCGTTGGCGATGGCCTCCTGGATTGTCTCGCCGTCGGACATGCATCCGGGGATATCGGGGTACTCGACCAAGTACCCGCCGCCCTCTTCGGCCGATAGGGGTCGAACTGTGAACTGGTATTCGTCCAGATTCTGTTTCGAACGTACTTTCATGATCTCTCAACCTACTGAGATAAAAATCGAGCCACCCGTGCTTGTTCAGCCGGTCCAACAGCCCCAACTGCTCTTCCTGCTCCCGCACGCTTAACGATGCGTTCCGGATATTCTGCACCAGTTTTTCCGGCGTCGTCTCGTTGTTCGGGATTTAGGTTCCCTGGTGAATATTGGGCAGGAAGCCGGAACTCCAGAGCCGTGGGCCCATAACGGGATAACCCGGACACAGGGCCATGAACCCGGGCAGGTTTTTGTTCTCCGTGCCCAACCCGTAGGTGATCCAGGAACCCATGGACGGCCGGTCCGACGCAAGGGGATGCGCCCAAATGACGTACCAACCGCAACGCGAGCGCCTTCGGGAGTGCGCGCGTACCGCCTTTCAATTGCGAGTAGTAAGGCTGCGAGACGCCCAGCCGTGCCGCCGCGACTTGCTGGGAAAGCCCCGCCTTTCGGCGTGCTGAGCGTACTTGCGTGGGTTCCATATAGACGTCGTCGCTAGACTGAATATTGCACGGTTTGCAATATTCGATTCCTGCATGAAACTCTGCGGCGGGTATACCGTCAACGTTTGCCCAGGAACTCCGCGGCGATACTCTCCGGATGGCGGTGGTTGCTTCGTTCCGCTCGGCTGGGATTTGCGGTAATTCTGGACATGACTGGCAGCCGATTACGTAAGGCCGGAGTTCTTTCCAGTACAGCTCGCGAAGGATTGCCGCCTGCCTGTAGCCGGTGCTGGCGAGATGCGCGACGGCCGCGCGATCGCTTTCAAAATCGACCGGTGCATGGCGCATGCGTTTGGAAATGTACTGCTGGCTAATCGTTGTCCAGACGCGCATTGACTTCGCGGTGCGCTTTATTTTGCCGGAGGGACTAGCGGACCGGGTCTTACCTGCCGATTGTTCAATGTCCAGTTCCAATGCGGCTCGACCGCGAGAGCGCAGCCTGAAACGTTTCTCAAAAGGAATCGATTTATGAACTCATCAAACTCTTGGATCATGCAGGTGAATGCCAATCCGAAGAAAATGCAATTTGATTTGGAGGGGGCTTTGTACGAATCGCGTAGACACGACCGGACGATCTGGCTTCAAAACTTCCAAAACAGTAACAAAATCGTTGTTGCCGATCGCGTTTATCTTTGGTCGTCGGGTGTAAAAAACATCGATCGTTCTATTGGGCGGCTTGTTGCAATCGCAACGGTGGCGGAAGCGCCCACTAAGCATGCGCAACATCTCTGGCAGGCGCATTTTCGAAGAAGCGGAGTATATGACCCGTCCGCGGTTCGCATGAGGCTCCGAGTCGAAAACATCATAGAACCGCCGGTACGGCGCTCAGAGGTCATGCAGGAATACCCGGAGGTTTGCACCAACGCGGCGTTCTTTCGAAATGGGCACATTCAAACTATGGCACTTCTCGAGCCAGCGACCGAGAATGCCCTGCTAACGCTTGCGCAGAATAGAAAATTCCTTTAGTTGCGGAGTACAAGCGTGTCCTCGTGCCACCGAGTTCGGAATCGAAGTGGAAGAGGTTTCACAGTGCTACTGATCGGCATCGAAACGACGGCTAACGACTGCGCTGGCAATGACGCAGCAGGACATGGAATTCGTCGTAAAGGGCAAGATCGCCGAGGTGTTTCCTTACTTGCTCTTAGCTTGATGGACCTTCGAAATGGCCGTCTCCGTACGATGAATGTTCCTTTCGCGCGAGAATGGACGACGGCCTCCGTTTAACTGGCAAGAATATGTGACGAAAAAAACTGTGCTGGCGCAGTCTGCCCTAATGCTGTTCTCCATGTCCGATCACGGGGTGTCTGTGATCCGGAGGCGGCGCCCCTGCCATGTCACTCGCTTGTACTCGCGCCAATTGAAATCTGCACGTCTACGGCGGACTCATCGCAGCGAACCTCGTAGTGTCGTTCGGCTCGCTTGTAGACATTTACCATCTGATGCCCGGTCGAGAAGGTATTGTCTTCGAGATATGACCTGTTGCCCAAGATGATTTCTTCGAGCCGGTGTGCGGCCGACTCGGAGTACGCGCCAGTTCGCTCCTTAACGAGGCGCTCGATCAGAGAGATTTTTCGCAGATTCTGGACGTTCTCCGTCCGCTCGTCGGGCATAATGATGAACAGGTAGTCCCGCGCGCGGCTGATGGCGACATTGAGAATGTTCTGCCGGTTCAGGAACATCAGTGGGTTTGCCGAAATGTTCGGTGGCGGATTGAACACTGCAATGATCGCGTCGCACTCGTCGCCCTGGAACCCGTGGATGGTACCAACCTGCACGACCGTGGCATTTGGCCTGTCATCCCATGAGTCCACCAGTTTGTCGATGATGCTCGCCTGAGCTCGGTAAGGGGCGATGATGCCGATTTTGAACGGAGCATCGCCGGTGCCTTCTGCCGCGATCTGCCTCGCCAGATGACACATGAATTCAAACGAGAACAGCGCCGAATAGGTCTGGTAGGGCGTTCCGGTCTTCAACCGCCTGGGTCGGTAAATGCTCTCATACTTGCTGACGGCGAACTTTATAAGGTTGAGCGGCTTCGCGTCGACGCCGTTCACCCGCAGGACGCGCCGCGGTGAAGGCCCACGGTGATGCGATAGCATCCCATCGTAGGTGAAACGATTGAAAACCTCACCGATGTCGGGAATGCTGCGGAACTGCGTCTTCAGATGGGTGACTTTGAAACTGTGTGGTTCTGTCACCGGACTCCGAAAAGAGCCTGGTCTGTTGAGTCCCGTCAGGGTGTAGATGTTCTCGTCCTTCCATTGTTCAACCGCGACAATTGGTTCGATCTGGAAGGGGTCGCCTGCGATGATGAATTTCTCAGGGTCTTTTTCGTAGATCGGGTAGACAATGCTCGCAATCGGAATCATCGAGGCCTCGTCCACCACGATGACATCCCAATTCATCTCGTAGAGTTTTCCCTTGTTCACGGAAAAGCCGTCGTAAGCGAAGCGGGCCACGGTCGTGACCACGACCGAACGCGACAAGCGGTGGATATCGAAGGAGCGATCGCGCCAGACGCCCGCCTGCTCGATTCGCTCATCCGACGACGTGCCGAAGCGCACGAGCCATTCTCCGTAGCTCGTATCAGCCCCCATCACATCGAGAATGCGTGCGATCAGCACATCGGCCGCCTTGTTCGTCGGCGCAAGCACCAGAACACGTGTCGGCTCAGGGCCTTTCATCAGCGGCAGCAACACTTCCTTAGCCAGATGAGTGGTCTTGCCGGTTCCTGGCGGTCCAAACACGAACTCGATGTTCTCGGGCAAGCCGGCTTTCATGTCGTACGATTCGTCGAGCCCGAGCGACTGGAATCGTTCAAACAATGATTGAAGCAGGAACGAGGGATTCTGGACGTCGATACGGGCTTCGACGACCATGCTCAAGTCGATACCCTCCAACTCGTCCGAGGAGTCCAGTTTGCCCTCCAGAGAAAACTCTCTGGCCGTGAACGACTCAACGTGCAGCTTGCCCTGGGTCCCGTCGCCGAACTGGAGGTCGACGCGGATGCCGGAGAACTCTTCGATAGATTGGGGGATAAAACGATCTGGTTCCTTGAGAACGATGGTCCGCGTCGACCTTCTGTCGCGCTCAACCTTGCCGAAACGAATGGAGACAGTCTCGCCGTTCGCATTTCTGTCTGCGCTGGCCATGCACTCTAGTTCCAGCAACGCTAGAAACCAGCCGTAGCTGTACTTCGGCAGCGAAGCGGCCTTCTCCGACAACTCGTGCTCGCGCTCCAACCGACCAATCTCTTCGGCGAGGCGGTCCTTCGCACGGTCGATCTTCTTGCTGTAGTCCACAGGGCGTGGCCGGAAGTCGTCCGCGTCAACCTCGGGCTCGATTGGCGGCGCGGCTGGGTCTTGATTCTCGCTGCCGGGCGTGTCGACGGGTTTGTGCTTCTTGGCGTCCATTCGAGCACGGATACCTCCAAGTACCCGGCGTTCAGCCGGATCTGTCGCTGGACGGTTGCCCCGATTTCTGTCTGCGGAGTCGTCCACAGCCTCGCTCTTCCGCCTGGCAGCATCAACGATTGCGCGGAGTTCGTCTTCGGACAGCCCCCACTGCTCGATTTTCTCTGCCAGCTTGATCTTGCGCTTCTGCTCTTCGCTCAATTGCGCAGTGTCCGCCGACTCGTCGCGAATGCCCAGGAGCTTGATGAACGACTCAGCCGCGGCCCCCGTCGACTCGTAGTCTTCCGAGAGCGTCTGGACGGTTGCCTCGCTGGCGGAGACCATCTGACCGGACTTGTTGAAGATCCACTTCTCCGTGCGCAGTCGGTCCGTTTCCATCGATGGGTAAAACGCAGAGCGACTCTTGCGGTGGAACCAGGAATGAACGCCATAAAGGGATTGCATACTGCTCTGCGCAATCCGCCACACAAGCAGCGAACGGGCCGGGTTGATGTCTTGAATGACCTCTTTGCAGCCGTCTATAAACCTGTCCTCGAAGGTGTGTCTGTACCCCTCAGTAGTCCAGCCGCGTCGATTCAGATCGGGCCGGCCCAGATCCGATCGTGAAACTACGATGCGAGGCGTCGTCTTGACCCCGAGTCGCATCAGGAAATCGTCAAGTCGCGCCCAGTTCTTTTCTCCTGCCTGTGCACGGTATTCGTCCAGGCGCAAGAACCTCGTGTCCGGCTTCGGCTCGAACCAAGCCTTCAAGTCGTCCGTCGGGAGGTAGATGTCGCGGCCTCGACCGCGATACACCTTGTCATCCTCGGCGGTGGTGTACTTCAGAAAGGCCTTGTCGGCGACCAGCGTGATGAATGCGTCAACCTCTTCGCTCCTGCACTCGTTAAAGTAGCGAAAGAACTTCAGGAAGTGGGGAGTGGGATCGAAGCCCTCGTTGGTGTTGTATCGCGGAAGGATCTTATTGTAGATCTCATCGCGAAGGCTCGGCTTCTTGATCCCAAACTTCTCGATAAATTCACAGGTGCCCTTGTTCGACAGGAGTTCGTTCTTGACAGTCGTGTAGCCGTCGATGTCTTTGTCCGGTAAGAAAAGGACGAGCTGGCCGTTGGCGTCAAATGCCGGAACTGCGTTGCCGCCCTGGTCGAGAAAGATGGGACGGTCCTTCACGAGCTTTCGATAGGATTCGCGCTCTGAGAGATAGGCATAAAGACGATGCAACCAGTCTTGTGTCTGTGCGCCGATGAAGTCCGGGGTCAGTTTCTTGAGAACGTCCTCGGGGCCGAGACTCGAGAGAATCAGGTTCGACTCTTTACGGTTCCACACATGCGCGACACCGCCGTCGATGTAATCTGCGAGCGCGTTCTTCTTCGCTGACACCTGCTTCTTGCCCAAGCTCCGAAAGACCCAGCGAGCGTCCTTCGTGCCAGTCAGATGAGCGAGTTGCTCATCGGAAAATAGGTCGACCAGTTCCGTGTCGGATGCCCAATAAGATCGGCCCCTGTCGGAGTGCGCGCCGTCGGCTGCCGGCAACAGGGTGTCGCTTTTGAGCCGGTCTTTGATGGCAGTGTAGAACGGCTTGAAGGAAATGCGGCTCCTGTCCGACGGGTCGCTGAACTGCGCTTCGTCGTAGGGGACAATGTCGAGGACAACATCATCTATCAACTGCTCGTCGCGCAGAACAGGCAGGCTGTCGGCTGCAAGGTGGGCGAGGTTCTCCACCATGTCCTGATTGTGCTTTTCCCCGGCCTTGATTCCTTCACGGCTGTCCGTCAGCAAGAACGGAGCATGAACGATAAAGCTGAGATTTGTGGACTCCTTGGTAGGGAAGAAGCAGAACGCGGGTTGGGACGTGGCGCTCAATTTGCCATCGGACACGGCAAAGCCGACGCTATACGGAAGTCCTTGGCCCGAGGCGCGAGAAAACTGCCAGATGTCCTGCTCCGTCGTCTCTCGGCCTATTTTGGACGTTAACCTGACGCGTCTGGCAGTCAGGTCGTGATGCTGAACCGTCCGTATGACTCGCTCTGAATACCCGCCGGCTTCGCTGTTGACCTCCCATGAGACCGATCCGAGCTTGGAGAGAAACAGTGTCGGGAAGATCAGCGACTTCAGCTTCTCGGCGATTTCATCGTGACATTCGACGGGCGGCTTCTTCTCGTCGTCGAACGGGAACCAGAAGACGGTCTCGTGGTCCTGTCGACCAGCGAAATCGGAATCCAATGCCTGCGGGACGATGAAGCGCTCAATCCTGAAACTAAAAGCGGGGTCGTAGATGTGCGGGGTCTTCGTGTACTGGAAAACAGCCTTGAATCCGACTCCGAACTTGCCGATTGAGGCAGAGGTCTTGTTGGAGTTGGCGATCGAGGTAATGGCATTGACATGCCCTAAGGCTCCGCCTGCCGAATCGGCCTCTTCCATTGTTGGATCCGAAATCGAGAACCGTGTCTCTCCGTCATGCTTAAAAACCAAGCCATCTCGCGTCAGGACGAATGAGGCGGATGTCGCTCTGGCGTCGTCGGCGTTCTGGAGTAGCTCGTAAATGAAGTGCGCCTGATCGGAATACTTGTCCACCACGCTCCTCTGAACGCCACGCATGGAAGGCTTTTCCAGCGTGTTCGCATTCTCGGTGCGGTCCTGCGTCAAGGCGTCGAACCATCGTCGTTGCTGGGGGGTCATAAGCCTGAGCCTTCTTCTCCTCTTCTTATTCCACCGGAATTGTGGACGACCCCTGATGTCGGCCGAGTGCGGACCGAGGAGGCCACTTAGAGCCCGAAAATTCTGCGTCAAAACAGTGACGTCCGCTAAGTTCACCGCTTCCCATAGGCCACCCAAATGTGTAGAACAGAAAACAGGATAGCGTTGGAGAGACTGCTACACAAGTGGTTGGTGCCGCTACACTGGAATGCAACTACATCAGGCGAGGCCCGAGTGCTCGCTTGGTCAACGCTGCTTTCTGGCCTGCGGAGAAACGGCACGCCTGAATCCGACTGCTTCAGCGATGATCGCCGTGACGAAGCTATTGATACTTACACCTTCGCGCTGCGCTTGTCTGGTGAGCTTGGCATAGAGCGTCCGGGGGAGGCGTTGGCGTCACTGAGCGGCTTCGATCCCAGGCGCAGGCCGCTTTCGGCCCGACTCCCGGAATACATCGAGGCAATCCTGCAGCGCTTTCCGCCCGTTGGCGATGGTCTCCTGGATTGTCTCGCCGTCGGACATGCATCCGGGGATATCGGGGTACTCGACCAAGTACCCGCCGCCCTCTTCGGCCGATAGGGGCGAACTGTGAACTGGTATTTGTCCAGGTTCTGTTTCGAACGTACTTTCACGATCTCTCAACCTACTGAGATAAAAATCGAGCCACCCGTATGTGACGCTGGGCGAGTTTCAGTGTGAGTGCGCGAGTAGCCCTACGCTAAGACTTCCTGAATTACCCGTCCGCCGACGTCCGTCAAGCGGAAATCCCGGCCGGAATACCGATATGTCAGCCGCGTATGATCCAGCCCTAGCAAATGCAACACCGTCGCTTGCAGGTCGTGGGGATGAACGCGGTTTTCTACGGCACGGACGCCGAACTCATCGGTGGCGCCGTATGTCATACCACCCTTGATGCCGCCGCCGGCGAGCAACGTCGAAAAGCCCCATACATTGTGGTCGCGCCCCTGGTTGACGCGCAGTTGCCCCGCGCTTTGAATCATCGGGGTCCTGCCGAATTCGCTGCTGACAATCAGCACCGTGTCGTTAAAAAGCCCGCGCGCCTTTAGATCCTCCACCAGCGAGGCAATGGCTGGATCAGCCTGCGCGGCGAGTCCCTTATGCGACCGAATGTCCTCGTGGCTATCCCAAGGCTGGGAATTACCAAAGTAGACCTGCACCATCCGCACGCCGCGTTCCACCATCCGGCGCGCCAGTAAGCACCCGCGCCCGAATTCCGAATCCCCATAGCGCTCGCGCGTCTTCCCGTCCTCGCGCTCGAGATCAAACGCCTCCGGCGCCTCCGCCTGCATTCGGAACGCGACCTCCATTGCTTGCACTCCCGCGGCCAATTTCGGCTGCGCCGCCCCGTCGCCCAGGTACAGCTTATTCAGCCGGTCCAACAGCCCCAACTGCTCTTCCTGCTCGCGCACGCTCAACGATGCGTTCCGGATATTCTGCACCAGTTTTTCCGGCGTCGTCTCGTTGTTCGGGATATAGGTTCCCTGGTGAATATTGGGCAGGAAGCCGGAACTCCAGAGCCGTGGGCCCATAACGGGATAACCCGGACACAGGGCCATGAACCCCGGCAGGTTTTTGTTCTCCGTGCCCAAGCCGTAGGTGATCCAGGAACCCATGGACGGCCGGCCCGCCAATTGATGTCCCGTATTCATCAGCATGAGCGAAGGCCCGTGATTCCCGTTGTCGGCATAACAGCCGCGCACCACGCAGAAGTCGTCGATCAACCCACCGACTCGCGGGAAGATCTCGCTTACTTCAATTCCGCTCTGCCCGCCGCGATGGAATTTGTAAGGCGAGGCCATCAGGTTCCCTGTTGCCGAATCGGTCTTGACCTGCGGCCCCGGCAGCGGCTTCCCGTGCATCCGCGTCAACTCCGGTTTGGGGTCAAAGGTATCCACCTGCGACAAGCCGCCGTTCAGAAACAGGAAGATGACATGCTTCGCCTTCGCC
>Ga0315912_10005640_pt1 | contig 11446 bp, 9 predicted proteins | sample VfabasoilMG_FD_204469 | JGI IMG/M metagenome (GOLD analysis project Ga0315912, IMG submission 204469) | Garden soil microbial communities collected in Santa Monica, California, United States - V. faba soil | ecosystem: Environmental > Terrestrial > Soil > Garden | place: USA: California...
CCTCGACAGTGCGGAGGAGCTCGCATCGCGCGTGCAGCGGTACCTCGACGGTAACCGCGACCTCGTGCTCCGCCGTGAAATCGCCGGCAAGCACCTCGCCGCGGCGCGCGCTGCGCTTGCCGAAGGTGGCGACCTACGCTCGTCGATCGCAGTGACCGCGGCAGAACGCGATCCGCGGCTCGCCATGCGCGAGGCGGGAAGAGCGCTCGCGCTCGATCCCACTCTCGATGACGCCGCCGACCTCGTCGGTCGCCTGATGCTCGAGCCGCCGAAGGACATCCCTGCGGAGGTCAAGCGCGCCATTCACGAGGACAAGCTCGCGCAGGCGCGCAAGCAGGGCATGATCGGAATGATCGGTTACCTGGGCTACGTCGCGTTTGCGTTCATCCTGATCGCATTCAGCATCGGCGAGGCGAAGTTCTCGTGGGCGATGCTCGGCCTCGCGACGATGAGCTTCGTGTTCTCGTTCGCCGGTCGCTGGTGGACCGACAATCGCCCGCGCTTGATCGCGGTCGTCGTGATCAACATCGTCGTGATCGGACTGGTGTCTCGGATGCTGTCGCCCGTGTTGTGCGCACCCGGCGCCGCTGCGATCACGCTGATGGCGATCCTCGCGAACCCGCTACTTGCCGGCAAGCGCGTCACGTTCGCGATCACGCTCGCCATGGCGCTCGCGATGGTCGGGCCCCTGCTTGCGGAGCGCTGGGGCTGGGTATCGTCGACGTTCATCGTCGAGCATGGTGTCCTCATCGTGCAGGCACCGAGCCTCGGCAACGGCCCGCTGGCCGCGGCGGGCCTTGCCATCTTCGGAGTCGTGCTGGTCGCACTGGTCGCCGTGATGTCTCGCGTGCGCGCGCGCAACGAGGACCTCGCTCGCGAGAAGCTGCACGTTCAAGCCTGGTGGCTGCGCCAGCTGATCGAGCTGCCAAGCACGTAACCATGTAGCTGAAACGCACGACGGGCGAGCACTCGGCTCGCCCGTCGGGGAATCAGGAAGTTCAGCTCACGAATCGCGGTCGGCGAGGATCTTGAGCGCCTGGTTTCCCTTCGAGTCCGGCGGGGCGGTCCACTTGATCGTGCTCGGTGCGCCCGCGTTCTTCAGCTTGCGCAGGACGTTCTCGCCCTTGACCTCGGTGAGGACCTTCATCGAGCCCGTGTACTGCTCCCACACCCACTTCGCGCCCTCGAGCTGCTCCTTCGTTGCCGCGTCGCTCGGGTTCGCCGCGAGCTTCTCGGTCAGCTCCTTGATGCGAGCGACGTACGCCGCTTCCGAACCGAGCTCGACCTGCAGCTCGTTGACGAACACGGTGTTGAAGACCTTCGCGGCGGGCAGCGGAGCGGTGAACGTACGCTCGGCCTCCGGGATCGAGTTCCACTCCTGCATCGAGAGCATGTCGACCATGTCGGTCGTGTCGATCATGAAGTTCGAGTAGGCGCGGTTCGAAGCGGGAACCCACAGCTCGCGAGCTTGGTCGAACCAGAGCTGCGTCGCGGCGAGGCCGGCCGTCTCGATCTGGCGCTCGGCAACCGAGAGAACCATCTTGTCGAGGTAGCCACCGAGGCGCGTCCAGCCGGCGTCGTCGAGCGCGGCCATGCTCTGGCCTTGCGTCAGGAACACGTTGAACTGCGAGAGCGAGTTCGCGCGGTTCGCGGCAGTCGACAGCGAGGTGTACGACGCGACGAACGAGTCCCAGCTCTGCTTGACCTTGAGCGACGCCTCGGCGCTCTTGCGCCAGGCCATGAACGCCTCGGCGTAGTCGTCGAAGTCGTCGTCGACAGCGTTCGTGATGACGCGGTCGGCGTCGTCGAGCGCGGTGGCGAACTCGTGGAACACGGTGCTGATCGTCTCGGCGATGATCTTGTTCTGAGCGAGCGCCGCGCCGGTGGTCGGCTGCGTCTGCGCGTCGGGGAGGACGAGGGTCGCGGCAGTCACGCTGACGCCGGCGGCGCTGATGCGCTGGGCGAGGAGCGTCTTGTCGAGGATCGCGCGGCCCATCGCTTCGACAGCGTCGACCTGCGCCTTGTTCGCGGCGGGAATCGCGTTGGCAGCCTGCGCCTTGTCGATCTGCGCGAGCGCGGCGGTGATGCGCGTCGCCGCGTTGCGGTACACCGAGCGAACGGTGTCGATCGACGTCTCGTTCATGTGATAGCGGCTACGCGTGCTGCGGAGGTGAGCCGTCGGGTCGACGATCAGCACGCCGGTGTGCATGCCGATGTCCTGCAGGAAGCCCTTCTCCTTCGCCTGCTCGTAGATGCCCTTGACCGGAGTCAGGACCGAGCCGCTCCAGTCGACCTTGCCGGCGCGAACGCCGTCGTCGAGGGCAGCAATCTGCGCGGCGCTGGCGCCGTCGTTGCGCACGTCGACCTTGGTGTTGGTCTTGTTACCGGCCGAGTCGATCTGCGTGCCGAACTTCGCGGCGACCAGAATGCGGCGAACCGTGGTCGGGTCATCCCAGCGGGCGCGAGCACGGAGCTCGAGGCCGGCCGAGAGCATGCTGAAGCCGGGCGTGTCGAAGTAGCTGTCGTCCATCAGGTCGGTGCCGAGCGAGATCTTGCGGATGCCGTCCTCGGGATCCGGCTCGAAGCGGCCGCTCTCGATCGTGAGCGACACGTACGGCAGCTGCTCGCGCACGTCCTGCGTGTCGCTGTCCCACGGCATCTCGTCCATCGAGTAGCCGTAGCTGAATGCTTCCATTGCACGGCTCTTACGAATGCGCTCGTAGAGCGTGCGGCCGTCGGCGTCCTTCGTCAGGAGCAGCGAGCGCAGCTTCTGGCCCGTGATGCCGCTGACGCCGAGAACGACCTCGACCTCTTCGTTATCGCGTCCCCAACCGCCGCTCGTCTGACCGGCGAACGTCGTCGAGTCCATGAACTTGCGGGTGGCGAGGTCGACCTCGCAGCGCGGCAGGACTTCCTCGACCAGCTTGCCGAGGGCGAGGTTGCCGACGTAGTTGACGCCGTCGAGCTCGCGGAGGTTGTCGAAGATGTCGTCATCGCCCGTGCCGGCCTGGCCGTCCGCACCGTTACGGTGACCGAGGATCGACTTCGCAGCCTGGTCCGACAGACCGGCTTCCTTCAACTTGTCGATCGTCGTGGTCGACTCGTTGGCGAACTTGAGGACCTCGGCCAGCTGGCAGGTCGAGTACAGGCCGTCTGACTTGGCCTGGTCGCCGCCGAAGCTGTCGTCCTTGGCGTCCCCTGCGACACCACCAAAGCACCCACCGAGAACGATTGCGAGGAGCGATAGCCGGTTCATGGCTGGGGACAATCCAACCCACGTGCCGTGATTACCCCCTCCCAAGTCATTGCGATCACTTGTGCAACGCGTCGTTTGCATGGCTGGAGTAGCCGCCATCGGCCAGTCGATCAGCCGCAAATACATTGGGTCCTTGTTACAACCTGCCCATGCGCCGGCTCGCACTGGTCCTGTGTCTAGTCGCCTGCAAGTCCACGTCGGACAAGCCCAAACCGCCTCCGCCTGCTGCACCCGGCGACGCTGGGGGCACGTCCGACGCAGCTCCCGCATCGCTCGAAAGCGCACTCGAGGCAATTCGCACCAAGCACAAGCTTCCCGCTGTGGCGGCGGCAGCGTGGCGCGACGGCAAGCTCATCGAGCAAGCCGCGGTCGGCGTACGCAAGAACGGCGACGCGACGAAGGTGACGCTCGACGATCGCTGGCACTTGGGCTCGAACACCAAGGCGATGACCGCGGCGCTGATCGGCGTGTTCGTCGATCGCGGGACGCTGCGCTGGACCGACACGATCGGTCAGCTGCTCGGACCCGGTAAGATCGATCCCGGCTACAAGGACGTCACGCTCGATCAGCTGATTCGTCACGAGAGTGGCGCGCCCGCGGAGCCACCCGACGCGCTGTGGAAGCAGCTGTGGGCGGACGGCGCGGCGCCGGACGCACGCGCGAAGTTCGTGCGCGCGATCATCGCGACGCCACCGGCGAAGAAAGCGGGCGACTTTGTCTACTCGAACACGAACTACATGATCGCGGGCGCGATGCTCGAGGCGAAGACGAAGAAGAGCTGGAACGAGCTGATCAAGAGCGAGCTGTTCGACAAGCTCGACATGAAGTCGTGCGGCTTCGGCGCGCCCGGGATCAAAGACATGGTCGATCAGCCGCGCGGTCACGATGCAGGTGACACGCCGATCGAACCGGGACCCGCCGCCGACAATCCGCCCGGTCTCGGTCCCGCAGGCACCGTGAGCTGCTCCCTCGCTGACTACGGCAAGTTCCTCGGTGTGCTCGCGACCGGTCAGCCGGCGCTCGTCACGCCCGAGACGATGCAGCATCTCACCACCGCTCGCACCGACATGGGCTATGCGGGAGGCTGGATGGTCGTGACGAAGTCCAACAGCACGATGCTCGTGCACAGCGGCAGCAACACGATGTGGTACGCGACTGCCGTCGTGATTCCGGCGAAGCAGCTCGCGTTCGCGATCGTGACGAACAAGGGCGACCAGCAGATCGAAGAATCACTGGAGTCGTTGCTCGCCCGCTATCTCCAGTAGATCTACGATGTCGGGATGGTCGTCGACGACGATGGTGACCCGACGGTACAGGAGAAGCCCGCTCGTGCGCGGCCGGGCGAACGGCGACTGAGTGCCGAGCGTTACCGCATCATCGAACCGGTGGGGCGGGGCGGGATGGGCGAAGTCTTCGTTGCCCACGATGAGCAACTCGCGCGCGATGTCGCGATCAAGCGAATGCTCGAGCCTGCACCGACGACTGCGCAAGTCGATCGCTTCCTGCGCGAGGCGCGGATCCAGGGGCGCCTCGACCATCCCTCGATTCCGCCGGTATACGAGCTGTCTCGCGACACCGACGGCCGGCCGTTCTTCGCAATGAAGCTGCTCAAGGGCACGACGCTCTCGACAATCATCAAGAGCGCCGAGACTCCGCAGCACTCGCTGCAGGCGCTGCTGCGCGCATTCGTCGAGGTGTGTCACGCAGTCGAGCTTGCTCATACGCGCGGCGTGATTCATCGCGACTTGAAGCCTGCGAACGTGATGCTCGGCGAGCTCGGCGAGGTCTACGTGCTCGACTGGGGAGTGGCAAAGATCGTCGGCGTGCGAGAGATCGACAGTCTGCGCGACCTGACCGCGCAAGCGTTCACCACGATGCCAGGCGTTGCCATCGGCACACGGCGTTACATGGCTCCCGAGCAGCTGCGCGGCGACGCGATCGATCACCGCGTCGACGTCTACGCGCTCGGCTGCATCCTGTTCGAAATCCTCACGCGTACGCCGCTACACGCCGGCGAGCGGCGAGACGCAGATCAAGAAGTGGGCTCCCCGTCGGCGGCTACACCAGAGCGGAACATCGCGCCCGAGCTCGACGCGCTGTGCGTGGCGGCAACAGCTGCCGACCGTGATAAGCGCACAGCGAGCGCACGAGAGGTCGCCGACACCTTGCAGGCGTACCTCGATGGCGATCGCGATCTCGCGGTTCGACGCGAGCTCGCACACAAACAGCTCGCGCAGGCGCACGAAGCCGTCGCTGATGGTCGGCCGCGCGATGCGATTCGCGCGGGCGGTCGAGCACTCGCGCTCGATCCCACTCACGCGGGGGCCGGCGAGCTGGTCACGCGCCTCCTCCTCGAGCCGCCCGGCGACGTCGTGCCGCCGGGCGTCAAAGAGTCGTTGCATGTCGAGCACGTCGTTCAGGCCAGTCGACTCGTGGGCGTCGGAATGCTCGCGTACTGCAGCTACGCGTTCATGGCACTCGCGCTGCTCGTTCTGGGGAGCTCGGACGATCGCTATGCCATCTCGTTGATCGCGCTCGCGGTGGTGAACATCGTGATCGCGCGCGTGACGGTCAGAAAGGTCGATAGCCCGTCGCGAATGACGGGCGTAGTCGTGGGCAATGTGCTGCTCGTGCTGCTCAGCTCACGCATGTTCTCGCCGTTCTTGATCGCGCCGGGCGTCGCCGGGATGACGCTGCTTGCGATCCTGGGCAATCCAATGTTGCACCGCGATCGAACGGTGGCGCTGATCACGATCTCGCTGATCGCAGCTGTCCTGGTTCCATTCGCGGCCGAGCATGTCGGCGTGTTGACGTCGACGTTTCAAGCGGGTGACGGTTGGATAAAGCTCGATGCACCGGCCATGGTCACCGGCGGCGAGAACACGCTCCTGCTGATCGTGTTCACGGTCTCTCTGATTGCCACGGCGGCGGTCCTCGGTGTTGCACGTGCAAGATCCGAAGACGACGCACGGCTCAAGCTGCACATGCAAGCATGGTGGTTGCGCCAGCTGTTCGAGCTGCCCGCGGCGCCGCGGGGATCCGGTCAAGGGTCGCTGGCCACGTAAACAAGCACGTACTGGAGCTGTGCCGCATTCTGCGCGGTGTAGAGCCCGATTGGCCCCGGTGGCGCTGCAGCTGACGACACGAGGTCGGCGTTGCCCGTGCTGCACGCGAGTGTGCCGGTCGCTCGGTCCACCGTTGCCGTGAGTCGGAACGGCACGCCGGGCGGAATCGTGAGCGGAAGGTATGTGGACTGGAGCTCTCCACCGCTCGGCACCGCGAAGAGATTCGTGTTGGTGAATTCGAAGCGCACGAGGCAGCGATGGCCGGTGGGCCCCTCGAGGAGAATGCCCGTTCCGTTTTCGAACGGTCGCGAGCTCTGTTCGAGGAGCACGAATGACGCCTCGACACGCACGAAGTTGAAATCGAGTGTTGTCGGTGCGACGAGCTCCGCGATGTTGCCGAGGCCGACAGCAGCTTGCTCGACATAGCCGTCGTAGAACGTCCAGCCGGTGACGATCCACTCGTCGGGGTCCTTCACCGGATCGTTGAAGAAGTAGCGGCCGATGATGTGATCGTTCGCGTCGGCGGGGTGCGCATCGCAGATGTCGCCGACCTCATCGTTGTCGGCGTCCGCTTGCTTCGAGTTCGGCAAGCTCGGGCAGTTGTCGTCGAAGTTGGGGATTCCGTCGAGATCCTCGTCGAGGTCGTCGCGCGGGAGCGACGTCTCTTCGACGTCGTAGATCTGATTGCATGCGCACAGGGTGACGACGATCAGCCCGCGCATCGACCCCAGCGTATCGCACCCGCCAGTCCCCGATCGCTGTATGTTCCGGGGCATGTCGCAGGATGGAGACGATCCGTCGGGGAAACCGCCGGGCCGCCCGCCGGGTCCACCGTCGACGATGGCTGGTTTGCCGCCGCCGCGTCCGGTGCCGCCGCCGCGTTCCGGTCCAACGCCGTATCGCCCCGCATCGCAGCCAGGCATGCCGCCACCGGCGCCACCGCCGCCACACGCGCCGCCGGTTCCCGTTGCGCCCGCAGGGCACGAGCCATCGCAACCGTACGCGCAGCCGCAGGCACCGTACGTTCCTGCGCCCGCAGCCCACGATCCGTCGCAGCCGTACGCGCAGCCGTCACCGTTCGCCGCGCCGCCGACGAGCCCGCCGATGCTGGACATGCAGGGATACAGCGCGCCGGCCACCGGAATCCCCCAGGCGCAGGTCGTCGCGGGTGGCCAGCCTCGCATCGGCACGGAATCGAACCCGATCTCGCAGATCGCCAACGTCATCGAGAAGGTTCCAGGGCGCTTCGTTGCGTTCCTCAAGATCTCGACGCGTCGCGCGTTCCGTCTCCGCATCGAGCCCAAGGAGGTATTGCCGGACGAGCGGCAGGCTCTACTCGCCGCCAATCCGCCGATCGTCGAGGAGAGCCTGCAAGCGTTCCTCGCGTGGCGGCGTAGCGTGTTGTTTCTGATCGCGACGCTCCTCGTCCCGCTCTCGGTCATCGGCATCATCGATTCGTTCACCGGATCGAAGGTCGCGCCGGCGGTTCGCTACGTGAAGCTGTTCCCTGCGCTCGCCGAGACCGCGTTCTGTTTGATCTGCTGGTGGCAGCTCCGCAACTGGAGTCACTGGCGTGCGCAACGCAAGTGGCTCTTCATCGGGTGGGTCTTGTTCATTGGCACGCCGTTCATCGTGTTCGCATATCCGCTCAAGGACGCGTTCGTCGGGCTCGGTCGTTCGCTCAGCGTGCAACAGATCCAGGAGCTCGGCTGGCACGGCCTCTACAACAAGGCGGTCGCGCCGTTCGCGTTTGCGATGATCGCGATGTTCCAGCTCGCGCCGAAGGTCATCTCGCTGATGCCGGGGCTCATTCGCAGCTCGCTCGTGATCAAGCTCCTGTTCCCCGGCTCGGCGGCGCCCGGCTGGTTGATCGTGATGGCGGCACCGCTCTACGCGCTCATCGCGTACGCGCTGCTGATCATCCCGTATCAGTTCACCGGCGAACCGTGGTTCATCTTCGGCATCTTCTTGATCGTGGCGGCGCAGGCGCTCGTGGCACGCGCAGGATTTCATCTCGCGCGTCCGCTCTCGCAGGACGAGGCGATGGTCTACATCAAGAGGATTCGCAAGCTGTACCTGACGCTGCTGCTGCTCGCCGCGGCGTGCATCATCGGCGGGCTCGGTGTGCTCGCGAAGATCCTCCACATGAAGTGGACCTCGATCGCGTCGACGGTGCTCAAGTTCGAATCGAACGTGCTGACGCTGACGATCATCGGCGCCGACCTCGTCGTCACGAACCTCGACCGTGCCCGCGGCTATACCGAGGGCAAGGAACACGTCGAGGAGCAGACCGAGCAGAAGATCGCGGCGTTCGTCGGCCTCAATGCGCCGCCCGGTCCACCGCCGACTGCCTAGCCGGATCCTCAACGCGATTCAGAGGTTAACGATCGCTGTCGATCCTGACCATCGTCGTTCGACCACATGGCGAAGGAGACAACAGCCATGTCGAACGCAAATGAGACCCTCGTCCGCCGGTTTGTCGAGATCGTAAAGAACGAGCGCCGCCTCGAGCGCCTCGGTGAGTTCTTCGCCGAGGACTACATCGAGCACAACCAAACGGTTGCCGCATTCGGCAAGGGCCTCACCGGATACCAGGCATTCCTCCAGCAGTTGTTCACTGGCTATCCGGATGATCGCGTCGACGTTCAGCTCGTTGTCGCAAGCGGAGACCTCGTCGCCTACCGTGGGATGGAGTCGGGAACGAACACGGGCGAGTTCCTCGGCATCCCCGCAACAGGCAAGCGCGCGACGTGGAGTGAGATCATGTTCCTGCGCATCGCGAACGGAAAGATCGTCGAGCGCTGGGTCGACGTCGACATCTACAGCTGGTTCCAGCAGATCGGCGTGATCCCGCAGAACTGAGCTGCGACGACCTGCCGCAGCGCCGTTTTGCGACGCTCGTCATCGAAGCAGTCCATGGACGTGCTCGTGCTCGGCGGCGGCGGGACGCTCGGTCGCCTGGTCTGTTCTGAAGTCACCTCGCGCGGCCATACCGCGATTCCATTCGGTCGGCGCAACGGCGACCTTCGCGACCCGAGCGTGATCGCCGGGCCGCGCGCGCGCGTGATCATCAACTGCGCGGGGGCGAGCGTCGCGATGGGCCTCGGGCATGGCTGGCGCGGGTATCGCGCGGTCGATGTCCCGATCGGCCGTGCTGCGATCGCAGCGGCGCACAAGACGAACGCGCGGCTGGTCTACCTGGCCGTTCATCATGGAGCGGCGTTGCGCTCGACGGCGTATGTCGACGCGCACGAGCAGGTCGCGGAGGCGATGGCTGATCTCGACGCTTGTGTCGTTCGCGCGACAGGATTCTTCTCCGCGTACACCGCGCTGCTGCCGATGGCGAAGCGCGGTTTACTCGTCGACATCGGCGACGGCACGGCGAAGACAAATCCGATCTGCGAGCGCGACCTTGCGGAGATCGTGGTCGACTGCGCGCTCGGTGATGGTCCGCGTGATGTCAGCGCGGGCGGACCGGACGTGATGACCCGCCGCGAGATCTTCGAGCACGTCGCGGCGCTCGCACGGCGTCGCGTTCGGATCGGCGGCATGCCGGTGTGGCTCGCGGCAGCGAGTGCGGCGATGACGCGCGTGATTCACCCGCGCATGGGGCAGTTCATGCAATTTGCTGTCGGGCTCGCGAAGCACGACGCGATCGCGCCTGCGCTCGGCACGACCGGATTCGTCGACTACCTCGATCAGCTCGACGTCGTCGGGCGGCGCACGGCGGCGTAGACCTGTGCGTGGCGGCGCGGAGGTTGTGTGCCTTCCGCGAGCGCGTGCTCGAGCTCTGCTGGTGGCGGTGGCTCGGGCGGCCATTCACTGCTGGTGCCGGCACGAATGGCGCGCAGGATCCGGACGTCGACACCCTGCGTGAGGGTGTCCGCATCGTCGTCGACCTGCACGACTGTCACTTCGTCCGTTGCCACCACGTCGTTCTACGATACGACGATCGTTCGCTTCCTCGGAAGTGAAAGCCGAGTGTGGGCGATGTATGCACGCGTGGGATCAGCGTGGCCGCAGATCGAGATCGACGGCGCCCGTGATCCCAGGAACACGACCATTATCCGTGTACTGCCAGTAACTCCAGCGTTGCCACGGCTGCGGCAACTCCGGACAGGTGGTCGTGTAATGTGCGAGCCACAGCGGCTGGGTAGAGATCTCCACCGCTGGCCGCAGGCGCCACAAGCCGGGATTCGTGTAGACGATCGGCTCGATGTGCAGCTCGGCGCGCACGCGATCGATCCACGCTTTCGCTCGCTCCGCGACCGTTTGCATCGGCAGACCCGCAGTGACCTCGATGTCGATCACCGGCGGCAGCTCGCCCATTCCATACGCGCGCATGAGCTTGATCACGACGTCGGCTTGATCGACTGGCGACAGCTCGGGGCGGAAGAACTGGTAAACGCCGCGCTGGATGCCGACCTTCTTCGCGCCTTCCCAGTTCGCGACGAACTGAGTGTCGAAGATGTCCGTTCCGTCGTAGCCGCGAATGAACGCGAACTCGACGCCGGCTTTGCGGACGCGCGACCACGTGATGTCGCCTTGGTAGTACGAGACATCGATACCGAGCGCAGTCGGGCCGACATCGCAGTCGCGCGGGCGCAGCACCGGCGCTTTTGCGTCGGCGCTGATCCGTACCAGCAAGTACGTCCCGCCTGCGATGCCCGCGAGGAGCGCGAGCAGCACGAGCTGGAGACTGGATTTGCGGCGACGCACCACGGGAGAAAGGACCGAAGCCTGCCAACTATTCGATGGCATGGCACCATACGTCATGGCGCTGCGACTCGGTGGTCTTGCCGACCTCGACCCGGCAGCCGTTCCGCTGCCGGCGGGGACGGAGGTAACCACCCGCGTCGACCGGCTTGTCGACGGGGAAATCCGGCCGCAAGGCGCCACCGGGCGTGTAGCTGCCCTGATCGGTGACGATCAGGTCGAGGTCACATTTCTCGACGGCAAGCGCGCTCTCTACCTAAGGGTCGAAGTCACGCCGCGCAAGCTCGGCGTCGCGCGCTACGCGTATCGGCGCGCAGCGGCCTGGGATCAGCTGCGGCCGTGTGTGGTACTCGACACGCTCGTCGGTTCGCGCGCGTGGGGTGTTGCGCACGAAGGGTCGGACGAAGAT
>Ga0315912_10005641_pt1 | contig 11445 bp, 11 predicted proteins | sample VfabasoilMG_FD_204469 | JGI IMG/M metagenome (GOLD analysis project Ga0315912, IMG submission 204469) | Garden soil microbial communities collected in Santa Monica, California, United States - V. faba soil | ecosystem: Environmental > Terrestrial > Soil > Garden | place: USA: California...
GTCGAATGCGGCGGTCTTGAAAACCGCTAGTCCGCAAGGGCTCGGGGGTTCGAATCCCTCACTCTCCGCCAATACGTCCGAGCGGGCCCCTTGGGCGCTTCCATATGTTGGCGTTGGCGTCGCTTAGTAGGTCGAGCAGTTAACGTAATTTCCCGTGCGTACGCAGCTTGTCGTCCTGGGCCTTTGCTGAGCCATCTGGTTCGACATGTTCAACCAAATCATCGTTTGGCGCGCCGCTTCTGCCTGCTGGGCGGCTGCGTATTGCTCCCTAATCCGCTGATCAAGGTTCGTAAATTCCCTCTGAGCGTCTGCGGCTAACTGATACCTTGCAGCGTGATATTCGCCATAGGTCAATTTGCCAGCATATAGCTCTGACGTGAGCGTCAAAAAGCGCGCAAAGGTACTGTTGTCGATTGCATTTGCCTGAGGATGAATATTGTTTTCTTTGCGCCATGGCTCGCCAAGTCGAATGCATTCTTCTCTGGCGTTGGCCCATATTGTGATCGCTTTTTTTTCCTCTTCTGTGGGCTTGTCTGTCCGAGTCATCAGTGGGAAAGACTGATCTTGTGGGCCGGCGAGCGAGACCTTTGAAGCGATAGGTGCCAAGTCTTGCCTCTGCGCCAAGCCTTCGACGCAGGGAATGGTGAGATTTGTCAGGGGCGGTTGAATTGGCGGTGCCGGAGCCCATAAGTGCTTGTTCCCGCAGCCCGACAGAAGGACGCTAGCAGCGATCAATACATAGCTAGTGCGCTTCATTCGCCTCCTCCCCCTGACCAAGTGCCACAAATTTAATGGAATTAGCCTAGCACAGTAGGCTTGGAACACTTGGGTCTGCAGGCTGTGGCATTTCGAGTTCTATCTTCTCCGCATTTCTATTGCCGCCCTGGGCTATTACCGTTCAAACTTCGAATCCAATTCGGTCATGATGATCTAGGTCCTAGGAGCTGCACTTCGCTACCAACGCAATGGCAAATACCTGCTTCGAATCCGCCCTCGCTGCCATCGACGCAGCCAACGCGGGCGATCCCTCCGGCCGCGAACTCGAGTATTCGAAGCGCATGAGCGCCATGCTCGAACGCTTCTCACCGGAAGCGTCCGAAGTCGTCCGCCTTGCGGCGCGTGCACAGCACATCGAGCGCTGGAAGACGCCGCGCAGCAGCTATCCCGAAGGGAAGCAGGGGTATCTGGCGTGGCGGACCTTTCTGTACAAATACCATGCGGACCGGGCAGGAGAACTCCTGGCGAAGGCGGGTTATGACGTCACCACGATAGGACGGGTGAAGTCGGTGGTGGCCAAGAAGATGCTGCGTGCCGATCCGGAAGCGCAGTTGCTCGAGGACGTAGTGGCGCTGGTGTTTCTGGAGAACTATTTGGCCGAGTTCGCGGTCCAGCACCGGGAATACGAGGAGGCGAAGTTCATCGATATCCTCGGCAAGACTTGGAAAAAAATGTCGCCGCGGGCGCGCGAGTTCGCGCTGGCGGGTGGCGTGGACATTCCGTCCCAACTGATGCCCTTGGTGAAAAAGGCGGCCCATGTTTAAGCGCATCGACCACATCGAGCTCGTCACGGCGGACCCGGAAAGGGCGGAACGGTTCTACACCGGGGTCCTGGGCTTCAGCGTGCGCTCGCGGGACACGGTCCCAGGCGGATTGCGGCTCGTCTACCTGGACCTGGGCGGCACGACGGTGGAGCTGCTGACCTATGCCGAGCCGCAGGCGCCGGCCTGCGAAGGCAGCCGCCTCGGCTACCGCATGATGGCGCTGGAAGTGGACGACATGGACGGAGCGCTGGCGGTGCTGAGGTCGAAGGGCATCGAGCCATCCTGGGGCCCGATACGGCGCCCCACCTACGCGCGCGCCGAGATCCGCGATCCCGATGGCAACGCCATCGAGCTGCGGCATTGGATCAGCCGTGCATCGTGAGGCCGCCGGAAACGCTGATGGTCTGGCCGGTGATGAAGTCGGCGTCGTCGCTCGCGAGGAATAGGACCGTGCCGGCGATGTCCTCCGGTTTGCCCAGGCGACCCAGCGGCACCGCGCGGCGGTAGGCCTCGGCGAGTTTCTCGGGATTGGCCGCGCCTTTCATGAATTCGGTGAACATGCCGGTCTCGGTGAGTCCCGGGCATATCGTGTTGAGCTTGACGTTCTTGTTGGCGAATTCCCGCGCCAGCGTCTTGGTGAGTGCGATCAGCCCGCCTTTGCACGCGGAGTAGGGTGCCTCGCCCGAGGAGCCGACGCGGCCGGCGTCCGAGGCGATGGTGACCACCTTGCCGCCGCCGCGCGCCACCATGCCCGGCAGGACGCAATGCAGCACGTTCAGCGCGCCGAGGAGGTTGATCGAGATGATCTTCTGCCAGAACGCGGGATCGGTCTGCAGGAAGGGCTTGAAGAGGTCCCAGCCGGCGTTGTTGACGAGGATGTCAACCGGGCCCGCGGCGTCGACTGCCTTCTTCACGGCGTCGTAGTCGGTGATGTCGACGGGGGCTCTTGCCTTTACATCCAGGACAATGACTTTTGTACCTTCAGATTCAAATCGTTCGACGATCGCCGCGCCAATTCCCGCAGCACCGCCGGTGACGATCGCCGACTTTCCCTTGAGGCCTCTCATACCGGGAGTTTGCCAGCACCACGGCGAGCAGGCATGATTTCCGGATGACGCGACCGCTACTGGCCTGCGGCCTGCTGGCGGCGCTCGCGGGCTGTGCCAGCCTTCCGCAAGGCTTCGAGCGGCCGCGCTCGAACGCGCTGGCCGACACGGGCGCTACCCGCCTGGGTCGTGCGCATGCACCGGCGGTCGCGGCCAACCCTGGAAAGACCGGCGTGTATTCCCTCGCCGATGGCCGCGATGCGTTTGCGGCACGGATCCTGCTGGCGCGCGCCGCCGAGCGCAGCCTCGACGTCCAGTACTACATCCTGCGCGCCGATACGACGGGTGGACTGCTCTGCGAGGCCCTGTGGCAGGCCGCGGAGCGCGGCGTGCGCGTACGGCTACTGCTCGACGACAACAACACGCGCGGCATGGACGACGCCATTGCCGCGCTGGATGCGCATCCCAACATCGAGGTCCGGCTGTTCAATCCCTACGCCGGCCGGCGCTGGCGCCTGGGCGAAATGATCGGCGATTTCGAGCGCGTCAACCGCCGCATGCACAACAAGTCGTTCACGGCGGACAACCAGGCGACCATCGTCGGCGGGCGCAATGTCGGCGACGAATACTTCGGCGCCGACACGCCGGTGGCATTTGCCGACCTGGACGTGCTGGCGGTGGGGGCGGTGGTGCGGGAGGTCTCGGCCTCCTTCGACGCGTATTGGAACAGTGAGTCGGCCTACCCGGCGGCAAGCCTGATCCCCGCCGCGCCGCACGACAGCGCCGCGCAGGTCCGCGCCGCCTGGGCGAGGATCAACGGCATGCCGGAGGCGGCCCGGTACGTCGACGCCCTGCGCACGACCTCCTTGGTGCGGGAACTCCTTGCGGGAGATTTGCCGTTCGAATGGGCGAGCGCACGCATGGTGAGCGACGATCCAGCCAAGGTGCTTCAATCCACCGAGCGCACCGAGCTGCACATGCTGCCGCGGCTGCAGGCGGCGATGGGCAGGCCGGCGCGCGAGCTGGATCTCGTCTCGCCCTATTTCGTGCCGGCCGGGGACAGCGTTTCGGCACTGGGCGAGCTGGTTGCCCGCGGCGTGCAGGTTCGCGTCCTGACGAACTCGCTCGCGGCCACCGACGTCGCCCCGGTTTACGCGGGCTACTCGAATTACCGCGAGGCGCTGCTGCGAGCCGGCGTCCGCCTGTACGAGCTCAAGCCGGTGGCGGCAGCCGCGGATGCGAAGCGTCCCAGCGGCGGCAGTTCCGGCGCCAGCCTGCATGCCAAGACCTTCGCGGTTGACCGCAGCCGCCTATTTGTCGGCTCGTTCAACCTCGATCCGCGATCAATCCTGCTGAATACCGAGATGGGCGTGGTGGTCGAGAGCCCGGCGCTTGCCGGCCGCCTGTCGGCCGTGTTCGACAACGAGGTTCCGTACACCGCCTACGAGGTGCGCCTGCCGGCTGACGGCGGCGGCCTCGAATGGATCGAACGCACGGCAGCCGGAGAAATCCGCCACACCTCGTCCCCCGGGGTCGGCGCGCTGCGACGGCTGTGGATCGACTTTCTTTCGATCCTGCCGATCGAGTGGCTGCTCTAGGCCGCTAGCGTCCCGTTCTGGTAGTCGCGGATCGCCTGCTCGATTTCCGCGCGCGTGTTCATCACGAACGGGCCGTGCTGCACGATCGGCTCGTTGAGCGGCTTGCCGGCCAGCAGGATGAAGCGCGCGGCCTTTTTCGCCGTCACGGAAATATCGCCGTTCTGCGAAAAAACGCCCGCCGCATGCGCTTCTATCGCGCGATCGTCGACGAACACTTCCCCTTCGTAGGGATAGAGGAACGCGTTGTAGCCATCCTTCACCGGGGCCGTGAACGTCGCACCGGCCTCCAGGTGCACGTCGAAGTAGACCGGATCGGTGCTGCCGCCATTGACCGGGCCGACGGTCTTGCCGAAAGCGCCCGCGATGACCTTGACCTGGCCGCCGGGAATCTTCGCCACCGGAATGTCGGAGGGCTGCAGGTCGCGGTAGCCGGCGGGCTTCATCTTCTCTTTCGCCGGCAGGTTGATCCAGAGCTGGAAGCCGCGCATGCGACCGCTTTCCTGCTGCGGCATCTCGGAATGGATGATGCCGCGGCCGGCCGTCATCCATTGCACGCCGCCCGACTTCAGGTCACCGCGGTTGCCGAGGTGGTCCTGGTGCAGCATGTGGCCGTCGAGGATGTAAGTCGCCGTCTCGAAGCCGCGGTGCGGGTGGTCCGGGAAGCCGGCGATGTAATCCGCCGCGTCTTCCGAGGAAAACTCGTCGAGCATCAGGAACGGGTCGAGCCGCACGTGCTGGCTCTGCCCCAGGCTTCGCCGCAGCTTGACGCCCGCGCCATCCGACGCGGGGATCGACTGGATGATCTGCTTCACGGTTCTCATGACGGTTCTCCAGACAGGGCGCGCACGGTGCGGCCGTGCGCCATGACGGCTTCCGGACTGCGCTGCAGCACTTCGGCGTAGCGCTGGTGGAACGCCTTGTCCTCCAGCAGCCCGTCGAGGCTGGCAAGCAGCGCGGTCAGTGGCTTCAGCCAGGCAAGGGACTGGTCTTTCACCAAGGCGTTAAGGAACTGGCCGTCGCTGACCCGGCCGTGCACGCGCTCGTACTCACGGCGCTCGGCGTCGACCAGCGTCTTGTGGAGGTCCAGCAGTGGATTGCGGGCGTTCAGGAGAGGGCGCATTTCACGCCATATGGTGGCGAAGGGCGTCCGAATCAAGTACGGTCGCCCCATGAGAATCCCTACGACGCACGTGGGCAGCCTTGCCCGGCCGCACGACCTCCTCGACATGATGAAAAACAACCTGTCTGGAGAAATCTACGAAAAACGAGTAAGGGACGCAGTCGCCGAGTGCGTGCGGATGCAGATCCGTTCCGGCATCGACATCGTCGCTGACGGCGAGCAGGGCAAGAAGGGCTTTTTTCTCTACGTGGCCGAGCGCCTCGAGGGATTCGAAGGGCGCCCGGGCATGAAGCGCAAGTTCTTTCCGGCCGAGACGGCGGCGTTCCCCGAGTACTACGCGCAATATTTCGGCCAGTCGATGCTCGGCCGCACGGCGGCGCCGGTGGTGCCGCTGGTCTGCACGGGACCGATCCGCTATCGCGGCGAAAAGGCCTTGCGGCGGGATCTCGAGAATCTCAGGCTTGCCGCAAGGGGCCGCGAGGCGTTCATGCCCGCCATCGCGCCGAGCGGCGTCGGAAGCAACGAGTACTACAAGTCCGAAGAAGACTATTTCCACGCGGTAGGCGCGGCGCTGCGCACCGAGTACAAGGCGATCGTCGATGCCGGCTTCCTGCTGCAAGTGGACGATCCCTTCCTGTCGGAGCTGTTCGCCGACCCCGACTACGACGCCAAGGGGCGGCGCAAGCGCGCGGCGATGTACGTCGAGGCAGTGAACGAAAGCCTGCGCGGTATCCCGGAAGAGAAAGTGCGCTTCCATACCTGCTACGGCATCAATGAGGGGCCGCGCATCCACGAAGCGGAGCTGAAGGACGTGGTTCGCTCGATGCTGCGGGTAAAGGCGAGCCAGTACAGCTTCGAGGCTGCCAACCCGCGCCACGAGCACGAGTACCACCTGTGGGAGACGGTGAAGCTGGCCGACGGCAAGAAGCTCATGCCGGGCGTGATCGCGCATGCCAACAACATCGTCGAGCACCCCGAGCTGATCGCCGAGCGCCTGGTGCGATACGCCAAGCTGGTGGGGCGCGACAATGTCATCGCAGGCGCCGACTGCGGGTTTTCTTCGCAGGCCACCTACAATCCGGAGGTTCACCCCACCGTCGTCTGGGCCAAGTTCGAGGCCATGCGCGACGGTGCACGCCTCGCGACGAAGCGCTTGTGGCCGCGGCAAAGCCGGTAGAATTTCCCGCATGAAGCGGGTCGGGCTCTACAGCAGGTCTCGCCGGGCGCAGCCGACCGTCGTCGTTCCTCCTGTTGTCCAGAAGAAGAAGGTTCCCCTGCGCGAAACCCTGCGAAGGATTGCAGGTCCTTCGTTTCTGGTCTTGGTATTCTTGATTTCCCTGAGCGCCTGGTTTGTGCCGCGCGGCGCGGCACCGGACGCGGTGGACGCCGCCATTGCCAAGGCGGTCGAGAACCTGCCCAGGCCGTTCTCCGCGGCCGAGGCCTACGAAAAAATTGCGCCTTCCGTGGTGCTGGTGAAGGGCATCACCGACGATACCGAGGACACCGACGGCAAGCCGCCGCCCTCGAGCACCGGCACCGGCGTGGTGATCGTGGACGACGGCACGATCCTGACCAACCTGCACGTGGTGCAGGGCGCCAAGCGCATCCGCGTCACCTTCCACGAAGGCCTGGAGACGGAAGCCGCGGTCGTCGGCGTGCGCGCGGAACACGATCTCGCCGTGCTGAAGGCGGCGAAAATTCCCGATGATCTGTTCCCCGCGACGATGCGCTCCACCGCCGATCTCCGGATCGGCGACGAGGTTGTCGCGGTCGGTTTCCCGTTCGGCATCGGCCCCTCGGCGTCTTCCGGCGTGGTCTCCGGCCTCAAGCGCGAATACCGCACGTTGTCGGGCGCGCGACTGCTGACCAACCTCATCCAGTTCGACGCCGCGGCCAACCCCGGCAATTCCGGCGGGCCGCTCGTGACCGCGGACGGCGAGGTGGTCGGCATTGTCACCGGCCTGCTCAACCCGACCGAGCAGCGCGTATTTATCGGCATCGGTTTCGCCGTTCCCATTGAAAACGCGGCGCAGGCCGCCGGACTTTCGCCTTTCTGACAGGGGTATCCATGGATCACACGTTGATGGAGCGCGTTCTCTACGAGGTGAAGAAGGTCGTCGTCGGCCAGGACAATTTCCTCGAGCGCGTGATGGTGGCGATCCTCGCGCAGGGCCACCTGCTGGTGGAGGGGGTGCCGGGCCTCGCCAAGACGCTCACGGTGAAGACGCTCGCCGCCACGGTGCGCGGCAGCTTCCGCCGCATCCAGTTCACGCCGGACCTCGTGCCCGCGGACCTCGTCGGCACGCGCATCTACAACCAGAAGACGGGCGAATTCGCCACCTCGCTCGGTCCGGTGTTCTGCAACCTGTTGCTGGCGGATGAAATCAATCGCGCGCCGGCCAAGGTGCAGAGCGCGCTGCTTGAAGTGATGCAGGAGCACCAGGTCACTATCGCCGGCGAAACGCACAAGGTGCCCGATCCCTTCCTCGTCATGGCCACGCAGAACCCGATCGAGACCGAGGGCACCTACGCGCTGCCCGAGGCGCAGGTGGACCGCTTCATGATGAAGGTGCTGGTGGACTACCCCAGCGAGGAAGAGGAGTTTGTCATCGTCGAGCGGGTCACCGGGCCGGTTCCGGAGGTCGCCGCCGTCGCGAGCACCGAGCAACTGCGCGAGCTGCAGGCCGAGTGCCGCAAGAGCTACGTCGAGCCTTCCCTCATCCAGTACGCGGTGCGCCTCGCGGCGGTGTCGCGCGATCCAGCGCGCTTCAAGCTGAAGGACCTCGGCCGCTTTCTCACCTACGGCGCGAGCCCGCGCGCCTCGATCCACCTGATCGAGGGCGCCCGGGCGCTGTCCTTCATGCGCGGCCGCGACTACGTCCTGCCCGAGGACGTGACCGACCTCGCGCCCGACGTGTTCCGCCACCGCCTGGTGCTGTCCTACGAGGCGCTCGCCGAAGGCATTTCGCCCGACGAGCTGATGCGCAGGATCATGCTCGCCGTGCCGGCCCCGCAGAAGCCGCTGGAACATGCCAAGGCCCCTGCGGGATCCTGAAGCCTTCCTGAAGCGCCTGGAGTGGACGGTGATCCGCCGTCTCGACGGGCTCCTGCAGGGCAACTACCGGACCCTGTTCCGCGGGCAGGGCCTGGACCTCGCCGACTTGCGCGAGTACCAGTACGGCGACGACGTGCGCCATATCGACTGGAACGTCACCGCGCGCCTGCAGACCCCCTACGTGCGCGAGTACCACGAGGACCGCGAGATCAACGCCTGGTTCCTGCTGGACCTCTCCGCCTCGGTGGACTTCGGCTCCAAGGTGAAGAAGCAAGCGGTGTCGGCGGGGTTCGTCACCGTGCTCGCGCGCCTGCTGACGCGCCATGGCAACCGCGTCGGCGCGATGATGTACGGCTCGGGCATCGACAACGTGATCCCGGCGCGCAGCGGCCGGCGCCACGTACTGCACCTGCTGCATTCGCTGCAGGCGCGGCCGGTGCTGCCGGCGTCGCGCGGCACCGACCTCAAGGAACTGCTCGCCGGCGCCCACCAGGCGCTGACGCGGCGCTCGATGGTGTTCCTGGTGTCGGATTTCATCAGCTCGCCGGGCTGGGAGAAGCCGCTGGCGCAACTTGCGCAGCGCCACGAAATCGTCGCGGTGCGGCTCTACGATCCGCTGGAAAACGAATTGCCGGACGCCGGCATGCTGGTGATGCAGGACGCCGAGACCGGTGAGCAGTTGTTCGTCGACACCACCGACCGGGCCTTCCGCAAGCGCTTTGCCGCCGCCGCGCAGAGGCGGGAGGAGGTGCTGCGCGCCGCGTTCCGCGACGCCGGCGTGGATGCGCTGGAGCTGTCCACGGACGACGACCTGGTCGAAACGGTGATGCGTTTCGCCGACATGAGAAGGCGCCGCAACCGGCTGGGGAACCATGACCTTTCTCTGGCCTGAGGTCCTCTGGGGACTGGCGGTGATGCCACTGCTGTTGATGTTCTATTTTCTTATTCTCCGGAAAAAGCAGAAAACCGCATTGCGGTATGCGAGCCTGTCCCTTTTGAAGGATGCCCTGGGTTCGGGCGCAAAGGTACGCCGGCACCTGCCGCCGTTCCTGTTCTTCGTCGCGCTCGCCGGGATGATCGTCGCCGCGGCGCGGCCCACGGCGATCGTCACGCTGCCCTCGTCGCACGAGACGGTGATCCTGGCGATGGACGTCTCGGGCAGCATGCGCGCCACCGACGTGTTGCCTAACCGGTTGGCCGCGTCGCAGGCGGCGGCGAAGCAATTCGTCCTGGACCAGCCGGAAAACGTGCGTATCGGCGTGGTGGCTTTTGCGGGCAGCGCCACGCTCGCGCAGTCGCCGACGCGCAACCGGGAAGAGGTGATCGCGGCAATCGACCGTTTCCAGCTGCAGCGCGCAACCGCCATCGGCAGCGCGATCATCGTGTCGCTCGCCACGATTTTCCCCGACCATGGCTTGAACGTCGCCGCGTATTCCTACGGCCGGCCGCCGCCTCCGCCGCCCAATTTCAAACCGTCTCCGGCGGGCTCCTACAACTCGGCGGTGATCGTGCTGCTCACCGACGGGCAGCGCACCACCGGCCCGGATTCGCTGGTGGCGGCGCGCCTTGCGGCCGAACGCGGCGTGCGCATCTACACGGTGGGCTTTGGCACGCCAGGCGGGGAGATCATCGGCTTCGAAGGCTGGTCGATGCGCGTGCGCCTGGACGAGGAAACGCTGAAGGCGGTCGCCGACCTCACGCGCGGCGAATACTTCTTCGCCGGCAGTGCGCTCGACCTGAAAAAAGTCTACGAGACGCTGCGCTCGCGCATCTCGTTCGAGACCAAGCGCACCGAGGTCACCGCGCTCGTTTCGGTCGCCGCTGCTGCGCTGGCGCTGGTGTCGGCGGTGCTGTCCCTGCTGTGGTTCCACCGCATTTTCTAGCCCAACCGCTACAATTCGCGTATGGCATTGATTGTGCAGAAGTTCGGCGGGACATCCGTCGGCTCGGTGGAGCGTATTCGCAACGTGGCGCGACGCGTGGCGAAGTGGCACGCCGCCGGGCATCAACTGGTGGTGGTGCCCTCGGCGATGGCGGGCGAGACCAACCGGCTTCTCGCGCTCGCTGGCGAGATCCAGTCGATTCCCGAGGCGCGCGAGCTCGACGTGGTGGCCTCCACCGGAGAGCAGGTGACGGTCGGCCTGCTGGCGATGGCACTGATGGAGCTCGGCGTGAAGGCGCGCAGCTATACCGGCTGGCAGGTCAAGGTGCTCACGAACTCCGCATTTACCAAGGCACGCATCATCAGCATTGACGACGAATCAATATTGAGCGATTTGAAAAACGGTTATGTCGCAGTGGTTGCAGGCTTCCAGGGCGTGGATGCCGCCGGAAACTTGACCACGCTCGGGCGTGGCGGCTCTGACACCTCTGCGGTGGCGCTCGCCGCGGCGCTCAAGGCCGCGGAATGTCAGATCTATACCGACGTGGACGGCGTCTACACCGCCGACCCGCGCCTGGTGCCGGAAGCGCGGCGCTTGCAGTCCGTCACCTTCGAGGAAATGATGGAAATGGCGGGCGCCGGCTCCAAGGTGCTGCAGATCCGCTCGGTGGAATTCGCCGGCAAGTACAAGGTGCCGACGCGCGTGCTGTCCAGCCTGACCGATCCCAACCTGCCGGTCGCCGCGGAGGCGAATTCCGGCACGCTGGTTACTTTCGAGGAAGATCCGCATATGGCGATGGAAAAGGCAGTGATCTCGGGCGTGGCGTTCAACCGGGACGAGGCGAAGATCCAGGTACACGACGTGCCCGACCGGCCCGGCGTGGCCTACGCGATCCTCGGCCCGATCGCGGACGCCAACATCGACGTCGACGTGATCGTGCAGAACGTCGGCCACGACGGCCTGACCGACCTGTCGTTCACGGTCAGCCGCGCGGACTACCCCAAGACGATGAAGATCCTCAAGGGCCAGGTGCAGCCGCATATCAAGTGTCGCGACGTCACCGGGGACGAAAAGATCGCCAAGGTATCGATCGTGGGCCTCGGCATGCGCTCGCACGCCGGCATCGCGGCGCAGATGTTCCGCACGCTGGCGGAGGAGGGCATCAACATCCAGATGATCTCCACCTCCGAGATCAAGATCAC
>Ga0315912_10005642_pt1 | contig 11444 bp, 8 predicted proteins | sample VfabasoilMG_FD_204469 | JGI IMG/M metagenome (GOLD analysis project Ga0315912, IMG submission 204469) | Garden soil microbial communities collected in Santa Monica, California, United States - V. faba soil | ecosystem: Environmental > Terrestrial > Soil > Garden | place: USA: California...
GGCGAACCCATCCCGGCCGGGCAGACAGTCTGACGGTCTGAATACCCGGGCTCTGCCTGTTCCACGGCCCGAATCTTTTGCCACGCACCCCGCTGGAACGCTGTCACGGTGCCGCCTCCGTCCCATGGCTGGCAGGTACTGCTGCTGGTACGGGTACTGGTACTGCTACAGCTACTGCTCCGCCTGCCTCGATGGACAGCAGGCGATCCACAACCGAGTAACGGAGACACTCCGGCGTGTCGACCTGTTCATGGTCCTTCGTGACGGTCCGCGTGCTCACCCGCAGGATCCTCCCCTTCAGTGCGCGCAGGCTAATTCGGTCGGGTCGCTCGCGAACGTTCATCAGTCTGCACCACTGCAGGTACAGGTCCGATCGCGGCGCCACGGTAAAGCCGCCGCCTTTGCCAGGTCGGCGCAGGATCCGCCTGACGCGATACGCGCGATAGATGCGCCGCCCGATGTAGGGTGGATCGATGATCTCGAAATGAACATAGACTTTCGGCGTCTTGAAGGTGAAGGCTGTCTCGTGAAAACGGTACTGCGCGAGGTACTCGCCGTCCGGGAGCAGCGACCAGGCTCCTTCCAGTTGGCCATCGCCCGCACTGTCGTCGCGGAGCGGGATGACAGGTGCGCGTTGCCGAACAGCATCACGGCCCGCCACGTGCGCCGACTCTCTTGAAAAGCGGCGAGAGAGAGTGGACAATCATCGCACCGCTGTATCCGCTTCTCCCCGAAGCATTGACGCCCGCCGCCAAGCGGGCGTTTTCATTTCGACGGCTCATCACGCGACCCTCTGCCGACGCTTCGGCGTCGCTGCGGTGCCCTTCTCAATTCGCTCCGCCAACTCGAGGATCTCGCTCAGTCGCCACATCGACGTCCGACCGTACTTCACGGGAGTCGGGAAAGTGCCATTGGCGACACCGGCCCACCACGCCGACCGCGATATCGGTATCAGGGGAAGGATTCCGCGGCGCGGGTCGCCGACAATGTGGGCAACCCGCACGAACCCAGGCGCACTGTGACTGCTGGTCTGCATTTCTGGCCACCTCGACACCGCCAGCATGGGCGGACTGCGGTGGACAGTAATGGAGGTGCTTCTACTCGGCCATCACGTCAAATCACGATTTCGCGTGACGGCGTTTTTTTCCCCGCTGACGTCGAGCCTCGATCACCGGTCTCGCCCAATCCGGAAGCTCCTGCGCGAGGTCGACCTTGGTGATCGCGGCAGAGATCAAATTGCTCATCGTCCGCTGGCTGACGAGGCGCCCCGTAGCCTTCCGATACTCGCCCACCAGTTGCGAGAGCGCGTGTGCCTCGCGCTCGCGCTGGTTCCGATCTTCGGCTTGCTCGCCGATGAAGGCCGCGTAGTTCAGGAGCAGCAGTACAGGCCGATACGTCTTCGCGCTTCGTCGTTTCCCGCGCGTCAGTTTGAGAGCATTCGACAAGATCCGAGCCAGCCTGGCGTCATCGCTCGCGAGTTCGCCCACCGCTTCGCAGAGGCGGGCAGCGAACGCGCTGTCCGTCGCGGCAAGCATTCGTAGACGCGACATCCATTCCGTCTCGCGTTTCGCGCGGTACTCTGCCGCTTCGGCATCTGACAGCGGCGGCACATTGCTGAGGACGGTTACTGCCGGTTTCATGTGCCTCCTGCAGCCCGGAGCGAAACCACATTCGCGCCGGCCTTCAACGCGTCGAGATAGTCACTCCACGACTGCATGAGCCGGCGTCTTTCAGGCAGGTGTGCCGTCCTGTTGTACGCACGGCCGTTCGGATCCTTCACCGCGTGCGCGAGCTGGTGCTCGATGAGATCGGTTCTGAATCCGAGTACCTCGTCGAGGATTGTCCGCGCGGCCGCCCGGAAGCCGTGCGCTGTCATCTCCTCCTTCGGAATTCCGAGTCGTCGCAATGCGCCCAGCAGAGCGTTATCGCTCATCGGCCGATCGCTGCTGCGCGCCCCGGGGAACACGAAGCGGCCGCGGCCGGTGAGCGGTTGCAGCTCGCGCAGGATCGCCACCGCCTGGTGGCTCAGCGGCACGATGTGCGGTGTCCCACTTTTCGTGGCGATGTAGCGCCACTCCGCCGCTTCCAGGTCGACGTCCTTCCACTCGGCCTTGCGCAATTCACCCGGGCGGACGAACACGAGCGGCGCGAGCCGCAGGGCGCAGCTCACGGTGAACGTGCCTTGGTAGCTATCGATTACTCGAAGAATGCCGGCGAGCCGTCCAGGCTCTGTGACGGCAGCGAAGTTTCCACGTTTCGCCGGCGGGAGCGCGTCACGGAGATCGCTCGTCGGATCTCGCGGCGTGCGCCCGGTGGAAACGGCGTATCTGAAGACCTGGCCACACGCCGACAGCCCGCGGTGTGCTGTGTCGAGCGCGCCTCGCTTCTCCACTCGCCGCAGAACGGTGAGCAGCTCCGGTGCGGTGATGTCTGCGATCGGCCGGGCGCCAAGCCACGGGAAAAGGTCTCGCTCGAAGCGGCGCAGGATCCGGGCCGCGTGCTCAGGGGTCCAGGTATGGGAATGCTTCGCGTGCCACTCGCGGGCGATGACTTCGAAGCTGTTGGTCGCGCCCTCCTGCTGTGCTGCCTTCCTAGCCTTCCGCTGCACGAGCGGATCAACGCCACTGGCCAGGAGCTGCCGCGCTTCGTCGCGACGCCGGCGCGCATCCTTCAGGCTCACGGTCGGATACACGCCTAGGGCCAGTCGCTTCTCTTTCCCTGCGAAGCGGTACTTGACGCGCCACCACCGGCCGCCAGTCGGGACGACCTCGAGGTATAGGCCACCGCTGTCGAAGAGCCGATACACGCGCTCGCGGGGCTTGGCGTTACGAACTGCGGAGTTCGTCAGAATGGGGGCATCTCCTCTTCGCGATGAGCAGATGCCCCCAAAGATGCCCCCACGATCCCGTGGCTGTCAATGGACGACTATGGACAACAGACGACGAAGATACTCGGGGAATTGTGCGATTCGGTGTCTCCGGTGGAGACCCTTGGACAAATTGTTGGAGGCTGGGGTCGGAATCGAACCGGCGTACACGGCTTTGCAGGCCGCTGCATGACCACTCTGCCACCCAGCCCATGTTCCGTCATCGGGTGAGACAAAAAACCCCGACGTCGATCGGGGTCGCACTGGCCGGAAGGTTGCGGTCCGGATCGGACGGGCCAGGAAGAATTTGGAGCGGGAAAGGAGGCTCGAACTCCCGACCTCAACCTTGGCAAGGTTGCGCTCTACCAACTGAGCTATTCCCGCGCGTTGCTGCCGGAACCTGCGGCATCCTGCCGGACTGAGGCTCCTGAAACAGGGGCGTATTGTAGCCGCGCGTGCCCGGCTGTCAATCAGCCGTCACTTTCGGGACCCTGCCTAACTCATTGTTTCGGCGTGTTTTCCATGAGCTTCGGCCAGGCGCTCAGCAGGTACTGCACCATGGACACCAGCGTCAGCACCGCAGCCAGGTAGAGCAGAACGAGCCCGATCTCGTAGACCGGCAGGCCCAGCAGCGGCGACTGATATACAAGGAATGCCAGCGCCACCATCTGCGCAATGGTCTTGAACTTGCCGTAGGCGGAAACAGCCACGCGGCTCGCCGCCCCCAATTCCGCCATCCACTCCCGCAGCGCCGAGACGGTGATCTCGCGGCCTATGATGACCGCGGCCGGCAGCGCCAGCAGGGCGCGCGGGTCTTCCTGCACGAGCAGCACGAGCGTGACGCCGACCATCAGCTTGTCCGCGACCGGATCCAGGAACGCGCCGAAGCGCGAGATCTGGTTGAGACGCCGCGCGAGCCAGCCGTCCAGCAGATCGGTCAGCGCCGCCAGCGTAAAGATGAAACAGGCCGCCTGGTGATTCCACTCCACCGGCAGGTAGAAGGCGATGATGAAGACCGGGATCAGGACGATCCGGAGCAGAGTGAGCGCGTTGGGGATGTTCATCGCGGGCCGTGCATCGCCTCATAGATCCTGAGAGCAAGATTCTTGTTGATGCCCGGCACGATCGCAAGCTCTTCGACACCCGCGCGCAGCACGCCCTGCATGCCCCCGAAGTGACGCAGCAGTTGCTGCCGCCGCTTGGCGCCGACGCCATCGATGCGTTCCAGCGGCGACTTGCCCCGCCGCCGCGCACGCCGGCCGCGATGTCCCGCGATGGCAAAGCGGTGCGCCTCGTCCCGGATCTCCTGCAACAGGTGCAGCGCGGGACGGTCGGCCGCCCAGCGGAAAGTACGCCGGCCGTCCGAAGCCACGAGCGTTTCAAGTCCCGCGCGCCGCGACAGGCCCTTGGCGATGCCGATCACCGGAACATGCTCCAGCTGCAACTCCCTCATCACCTCGCGCGCCGCCGCAACCTGGCCCTTGCCGCCGTCCACCAGCACCAGGTCGGGAAGCCGGCCCTCCTCCCGCACCACCCGGCCATAACGCCGGCCTATGGCCTGCGCGAGCGCGGCATAGTCGTCCCCTTCCCCGACATTCTCGATATTGAATCTCCGGTAATCCCGGCGGATCGCGCCTTCCAAGCCGAACACGACGCACGAAGCCACGGCCGCCTCCCCGCGCGTGTGGCTGACGTCGAAACACTCGATGCGCTGCGGCATGTCATCCAGTTCCAGCGCCTCACGCAGGGATTCCAGTCGCTCGTCCTGCTTCCGCTGCGCCGCCACGTGCCGGGACAGTGCGACCTCGGCGTTCTCCCGCGCGAGCGCCAGCCAGCGCTGCCGCCAGCCGCGCACCCTGTCCCGGATCCGGGCCGGCGCACCGGCCGCCTCCGTCAGAGCGGACTCCAGCAGCGCCTTGTCGATCGGCGAATGACTGACGAGGATCTCCGGGGGAATGCCGAACTCGCCCCGCGCCGACAGGTAGTGCTGCGTGAGAAAGGCCTCGACAACGTCGGCCGGTTCGGCGTCGGCGGCCTGGCTCGGAAAATGAACGCTGTTGCCGAGATTGCGGCCGCCGCGCACGTAGAAGATCTGCACGCAGGCCTGCATCGGCGTCGATGCACAGGCGATGATGTCGCACTCTCCCGCCGGCGCCGTGATGTGCTGCTGCTCCTGGATCCGGCGCAGACTGGCGATCTGGTCGCGATAGCGTGCCGCGCGTTCAAACTCCAGCGCCTCGGCTGCCAGCCGCATCGGCTCCCGCAGTGCCTCGATGACTTCCTCGTTGCGTCCCTGCAGAAACATCGCGGCATGCTCCACGTCATGACGATAGGCGTCCGCTGCGATGTAGGACACGCAGGGCGCCGTGCAACGGCCGATCTGGTACTGCAGGCACGGCCGCGAACGGCCACGGAAGAACGAATCCTCGCACTGCCGGACACGGAACAGCTTCTGCGTGACGTTGAGAGTCTGCCGCGCGGATCCGGCTCCCGGGAACGGGCCGAAGTAGCGCCCGCGCCCGCGACGGGCGCCGCGGTGAAAACCGAGCCGCGGAAACTCTTGGTCCGTCGAGAGATACAGGTACGGATAGCTCTTGTCGTCGCGGAAGACGACGTTGTAGCGCGGCCGGTACTGCTTGATCAGGTTGCTCTCGAGCAGCAACGCTTCGCCTTCCGTGCGGGTCACGGTGACTTCGACGGCTTCCACCTGCCGGAGCATGGCCTGGATCCGGGGCGAGACATTGTCACGCCGCGCGTAGCTGGCCAGGCGCTTGCGCAGACTGCCGGCTTTGCCGACGTAAAGCAGAGTCCCCGCCGAATCCAGCATGCGGTAGACCCCCGGGCGTGAAGTCTGGGATCGGGCGAAGCTCCGGATATCGAAGGTCATCTTCAGTGCAGGGGGTGAGTCGAGAGGTCCCATTATCCGCCAGAGCCCGAAGGCCCCGCTTCCCATGCTTCGTCCGACTTCACCCCCTCGACCAAAAATCAGGAATGTTTTATAACTAATTGAATATTATATTGTTTTTTCAATCAAGTGGAAATACACCCGAATCCGGCCGAGGGCTCAATCAATGATGTGACGGCTGGGACGATTTGATAGATTGGGTTCCATAACAATGCCGGCAAGCGCCCAGGACGGGCCGCGACCCAGACCGGCACGGCGACCTGTCATGGCGCAACCCGAACCCCAGCCCGGTTTCGACAGCACTTTCCACACGCTTCCGGCCCGGCCGGACGTGATCGGCAAGTATGAGATTCTCGAGGAAGTCGGGCGCGGCAGCATGGGCACGGTGTATTCAGCCCATGACCCCTTCTCCGAACGAACCGTGGCAATCAAGGTCGCCAACCCGCAGAAACTCGGAACCGGCCAGGACGGCTCCCGCTTCCGCAAGATGTTCTTCAACGAAGCGCACGCCGCGGGCGTTCTCGATCACCCGAGCATCCTGACGCTGTACGACGCCGGCGTGGACGGCGAACTCTGCTACCTGGTCATGGAATTCGTGGCCGGGGCAAGAACGCTGCAGCCGTTCTGCAAGTCCGACAGCCTGCTGCCCATGCGCGAGGTGGTCGGCATCGTCTACAAGTGCGCGAAGGCGCTCGACTACGCGCACCGCCAGGGCATCATTCACCGCGACATCAAGCCGAGCAACATTCTCCTGACGCAGGATCGCGACATCCGCGTTTCCGATTTCAGCATCGCCCGCATCACCCGGTCGGACGCCGCCTCCACGCAGTTCGACGGATTCCTCGGCTCCCCGCTGTACATGTCGCCGGAGCAGATCAACGAGTGGGAGATCAACAGCAATACGGACATCTTCTCCCTCGGGACCGTCATGTATGAACTGCTCACGGGGAACCATCCGTTCCGCGCCGATACGCTGACGACGATCGCCACCAAGATCACCAACGACAAGCCGCTGTCCGTGCTCGAGTACCGTTCCGACATCCCGGAGGGCATCGACTACATCCTGAACCGGATGATGAAGAAGAAGAGCTCCAAGCGGTACGCCGCCGGGATCGACCTCGCGGCGGATCTCGCCCTGATCTTCGACGACCTCGAGAAGATCGAGTCCGAGGATGCGCTGCGGAGGAAATTCCAGACCCTCAAGGAACTGGGATTCTTCAAGGGCTTCAACGACGCCGAAATCTGGGAGCTCGTGCGCGCGAGCAACTGGCAGACCTATCCGCCGGACTCGGTGATCATCCGCGAAGGAGACATTGACGACTCGTTCTACATCCTCCTGTCCGGCGTCGTCACCATCCAGAAGGCCGGCCAGCACGTGGACTCCCTGCAGGAAGGCGACTGCTTCGGCGAGATGGGGTTCCTGGCCCGCACGGAGCGCACGGCCACGGTAATCGCCAAGACGGATGTCTCCCTGATCAAGGTCAATGCCGCGACGCTGGATCGCGCGAACGAAGCGACCCAGCTACGGTTTCTGAAGGTCTTCGTCAGGACGGTCGTCGAGCGACTCAAGCAGACGACCTCCATTCTCACGCAGCTCCGGCAGATCTGACCGGCTGGAACGGCGCCGGGCGTATACGCGCTACCTGAAACGGCGGCGCGCCACCATCATCGATTGCACGAGCGCGCGCTCGGTCTCCGTCACCAGCGGGTTCCATACGTCGAACATCAGGATCACGCGGGCTTCCTTGCCGTCGTTCCAGGCCTCGTGCTCGATCGTGTCATCGAATACCCAGGCCTTGCCGAGTTTCCACTCACGGTGATCGTTGCCGACGCGGTACCGGCACCCCTGCGGCAGCACGAGGGGCAGGTGCACGATCAGTCGCAGGTTGGTCGAGCCGGTGTGCGGCGGGATATGCGCACCCGGCGCCAGCACCGAGAACATTGCATTCGGACTGTGTTCGGGATGGTGCGACAGCGGCAGCGATTCCAGCAGCGCCACGGTCTTCGGGCAGCGGCGGCAGTTGGCGTCGACTTTCCGGCCATCACGCCAGAGATCGAAGGCGCTCCACGCGGCGGAATGGTTGAGGTCCTTCCACTGTCTAACCGGCGCGCCTTCCGGGTACTGGATATAGGGATGAAAGGCGCCCCAGTCCTCGCGGATCACCACCAGCAGCTCCTCGCGGATGAGGTCCGTTGCCTCCTCCAGTCGCGGCAGCCATGGGAACAGCGCATTGTCGTAGAACGGCAGTGACGGGATCTGTGGAAAGTAGAGCAGCGACGGCTCGTGCAGATAACGCCGCGTGTGTCCCGAAAAAATTGCCAGGCACTCGTCGAAGCGCCGCAGGTCTTCGGGCGCATGCGCCGCCCGTTCCGCCGCCATCGCCTCCCGCAGAAATGCATGCAGCCGCTCCGTGTCGCGATTCACCGTCTCGACGGCTCTCGCCATCGACTCGCGGAGCGCGGGCGGTACGCTGGCCTTGGGCGGTGCCAGCGACAGCGCGGATCGGTAGGCGTTCGCGGCGGCGTGCGATTCTCCCAAACCCTCGAAGGCGGCTCCCATCGACAGGTGGGTCACAAAGGAATACGGGTCCACGGCCTTCGCCGCGTTCAGCACGTTCAGGGCCGCCCGGTGATCGCCTTGCATCCGGCAGGCCGCGGCCAGCAGCCACAGCACCTTGAGGTCCGAGGGCCGCGCGGCCGCGGCCTGTTCCAGTGACGCGCGCGCCGCAGCGGGCTCTCCGCGTTCCAGTTGCTCCGTGGCAGTCCGCAGGAGATCTTCGATCCCGGTGCTCACCAAGGCTGTCCCGCCGGCGCCACCATGCCCAGATGACGTTCATAAGCGCGCCAACGTCCACTGGAACGCCGGTGCAGTGGCTCCCGCACCTGCCAGACGCTGGCGGTCTTCACGCTTGCCGACGCCCGGTCGAAATTGAGGCACCGGTCGTCCCACTCCAGCCCGAGGAACGACAGCAGCCCGCGCAGGACGGCTTCCGGCGCGCGCACCAGTTCATCGTAATCCACGGTATGAATCCCCTCTCCCAGCACGTCGAACCAGTGTCGCATGAGACGCTCGTGTTCCCGGTAATAGTGCGCGATGTTCGCGAGGTCCGTGGCGTAATTCAGGTTGCCACCGAGCTGCTGGAAATAGATGGAGAGACAGTTATCCGGCGCGCTCCGTCGCGTGTAGACGATCCGGGCGCGGGGGAAGACGGCCTTGATGAGGCCGAGGTGCAGGAAATTGTCAGGGCGCTTGTCGGTGAACTGTGCCGCGCCCGGGAACACGGATTCGACGAGTTTCAGGTAGCGGTTGCCGAGCGCGCCCAGTTCCGTGGAACCGGCGGCCACGGCGCGCTGGGGGTACGGCAACAAGTCCCGCTGGATCAGCCACGGCAGGAAATCGAGCTCGCCGCCGACCGTCACGGCCGGATGCGATGCCAGGATCTGTTCGATGAGCGTCGAGCCCGAGCGGAGCATGCCGCAGATGAATATCGGACCGGCCTCGAGGCCCGTGGAAGCACGCCGGAGCCAGTCGCCGGTGAATCCGTCGATCAGGGTGTCGAAGGCCGACTCCACCGCACGCCGATCGTAGGACGGGTTGCGCCGCCGGCCGAATTCATTGGCCGACCGGTAAGCGGCAAAGGCCTCATCGTACTGTCCGAGATCATCCAGAGCCTTGCCGAGGGCAAAGTACAGCGCTTCGCAACCCGGTGGATCCCCGGCGGCCGCGTGCACGGCACGGCGGAGGGTCTCCAGCAGCGGATCGTCGGCGCGGGTGAACCGCCTCGCGTAGGCAAGTCTTGACAGCGATTCCCAGTGCCGCGCGTCCGCGGCCAGGATGCGCTCGTACAGCACAATCGCCTGCGCCCGCTCGCCCTGCTCTTCCAGCAGCCCGGCGAGGTTGAACAGCGCCGGAACGTAATCCGGCCGGCACTCCAGGCTGCGGCGGAACATCGCCAGCGCATCCTCCGCGCGGCGCATTTCCGAATACAGGACGCCGAGGTTCGAGTACACCTCCTCCCGGCCGTCGATTCCCAGCTTCAGCGCTTCCTCGTAGGCGGCCACCGCCTCCGCGTAACGCTTGTTCTTCCGGTACAACAGGGCCACGTTGAACTGCGCGTTGGCGAGGCCGGGCTGCCGCGCGAGCAGTCGCTGGTAGCGTGCGATCGCGTCATCCGATCGACCCAGCCGTTCCAGCACGCCGGCAAGCCGCGCACAGTAATAGAGACGATCCGGCGCGCGGTCGGCGAGCTGGAGCCACACGTCGGCCGCGGCGTTGTCCCGTCCGCCCTGCTCATAGAGATCCGCGAGGGCCTGCAGTGCCTCTTCGCGCAGCGTGGTTGATGCCGCAAGCTCGCGGAACGCCCGCTCGGCTTCCGCAAGCCGGCCCCCGGCCGCCAGCATGCGGGCCCGTTCCAGGGCGGCCCCGGCAGCCGCCGTCATGTTCATCCGTTCCACCGTTCAGTTCTTCGGCACCACATCGAACGCAACCGTGGTCCGCGGCTCGTCCGCCTCGAACGGCACGGTTCCGTGCCACATGTAGGACGGAAACAGGACCAGGCGGCCGACCTGCGGCTGGATGTGCCGCCGTGCCGCGCCCCCTGTACCGAGATCGATGTCGGGCTCGCCGAACTTTATCCAGCCCGGTTTCATTCCCGTATCTTCGCTTCCGGACGGGACCTGCACGTAATACGCCGAGCTGATCCAGCCCAATGGGTGAACATGCATGGTGTGATAGCCGCAACGGGCGAGCCGGACGGACCAAGAGCCCGAGAATTCGAACCCGGGCCGCCGACGCGACAGCAGCGGGTGTGTCCGGTGCTCCGGAAGGGCCTCGACGTACTCCCGGGCGCATTCGGTGATCCCTGCAACCAGGTCGCGGATCTCCGGCTCCCGCCGATCGAAAAGGTTGCCGTGGGTCTGGGTGCCACCGCGCAGCGTCTGTTCCGGCGGATGGCGTTTGCCCAGGTGCATCGGGCGTAACGCGCGTTCGAGGCGCACATTGAACTCGGCGGCGCTGCCGCAGCCCGGCGGCAGCGGCACGTCGTAGACCCGCACGAAATTCTCGTAATCATTGAGCAGCGCGTCGCGCTCGTTGCCGAGCATGCGCCAGCACAATCCCATGTAGGCGATGGCCCGCTGGTTGAGCGGCGTCCTGGCGATCGCCTGCTCGGCGAAGCGGAGGGCCTGGTCCGGGCTCTGCGTGGCCAGCAGCGCACGGGCGTAGCTCACGAGCTGGTCCGGAACAACTTCGGGCATGGCAACCGCCGCGGCATGCATCTGCAGGGCGTCGTTCCAGCGGCCCTGCTCCTCGAACGTGAGGGCAAGCTGGCTCTTCAGCGCGCCGGCCCCGGGGGAGTGCCGCAGGCCCTCCATCAATACCCGCTCGGCATCTTCATAGCTCTGCTGCCGCGTCAGCGCCGCGGCGTAATCCAGCCGCAGGGGAATCGAAGTCGGTCGCTCGCCGAGTGCCTCCCGGTAGGACTCAAGATAACGCTCCGGCCAGTCCTGCTCCCAGAGGAGCTTGTTCAGATCGCGGTGGCTGATCAAATCTTCGGGGTTCCGCCGGATCGCCTCGCGGTAGGAGCCAACTGCACCCTCGAGGTCCATGGCGTCGACGCGGGTGCTGGCGACGTTGTGATGGAGCTCGGCGCGATCGAGGCCGAGACGCCTTGC
>Ga0315912_10005643_pt1 | contig 11443 bp, 6 predicted proteins | sample VfabasoilMG_FD_204469 | JGI IMG/M metagenome (GOLD analysis project Ga0315912, IMG submission 204469) | Garden soil microbial communities collected in Santa Monica, California, United States - V. faba soil | ecosystem: Environmental > Terrestrial > Soil > Garden | place: USA: California...
CGCCGCGCCAATAACGTCTCGCTGATCGTGCGGGGATTGGGGGTGAGCAGTTCGCTGGGATTGGCCGCTTTGACCTGCGCGAGCGGGATGTTGCGGCCAAAACGCATGCCCTTGGCGCCCATCCTGGGCCCTTCAAGATCGTTGTACGTGCCGTCCGCTGTACGGGCCTGCAGCACACTTTGATCGACGGCCGACGCCGTGTCCCACTCGGGCTCGTAGTTGTCGTCTGTGTCTAGGCGATTGGTATCATGCAAGTTTTCTTCGCGGAGCGTCTTTCTGATCTGCGACAAATTAGCCAAAGCAAGCCACTTTGGCAGTCGATACCACGGCACGGCTCGATTGAATGCCTCGAGCGCGCGACTCCGCCCGCTGAGAATAAAGCTACTACCCATTCCCCTACCACCTTTCTACCTTGCCCCACCTGCTCTGTAGTTTATCGGCATGCTAACGAAATTAACACTGAACGTCCATCGTAAAAACGTTTGTCCACCTGGCGTGACGCAAGTGCGCGGCTGACTCGGACAAGTACGCGCCAAGTCCGACGAGTGAGTGCTGAGACTGAGGAGCAACCGCCGAGTCTGATGAAGGGAGAGTCCGACAACTGACCGCCCAGACTGAGAAGTAACGTTGCGTCTGATGAAGCAAGTGTTCCGACAACTGACCGCCCAGACTGAGAAGCAACCGCCGAGTCTGATGAAGCATAGAGTCTGACAAGTGACCGGTCAGTCTGTGGAGTCATCTCGGAAACGCAGTGTTCAGGTTGGAAGCGCGGTATTCAGTCGGAAACACCGAGCGCGGCCCTCCTTTTGAGGCAGTTTGTTTCAAAGCAATGTCAGCTTGGCGTGGATGACGTCGACGCAAACCCGCACTCCGAGCCCGAGTCCGCGCGCAACGCAGGGCCGTTCAGTGTGAAGATCAGTGCATGATCGCGCGACAGTTCAGTGAACATCGGTGCACGACGCGAGCGCCTTGCTGCGAGCAAGGTAGGTCGGATGGCCGCCTGACCACGCAGCACTCGCGACGGATCGCACTGTAGGTCGAAGGACCGGATCGCATCATCATGCTGAGGTGACGACAGGGAGCCGACGCAGAACTGTCACGAACGAGCGGGGGGGGGTCGGACAACATGGCCCTAGACGCGCCGATATTGCCGTGGAACATTCTTCGCTCGGTTTGCGAATGCGGAGGGCAGCGTGGCGGAAGCGAAGGCAGGCAGTACTACTCAGGCAGGCGCTCTAGGGCAGAACGGCGATGAGCCAACGCACATCGTTTTTTTGATCCCCGGTCTGCTCGGGTTCGAGACATTTGCAGGGTTTAGCTACTTCGCGGACCGCGCGAGCGCGGCTTTGCGCGCCGGCTTAGAGAGCCGCTTGGGCACGGCCATTCGGGTTGTGCCCCTCCCGGTTGCACCCCTCGATTCTTTGGCTGATCGCCAACGGCACTTGGTGCGCACCATGGCGGCGCGCGCCGCCGCAGTTTCACCGCATCGTACGCCAGCCATCCACCTGATCGGCCACAGCACCGGTGGTGTCGACGCAACGCTTTTGACCAGCGATACGCCGCTTTCCGGAAAGAACTGGCAAGATCTCGAGCGACGCGCACCAGCACTACTGAACTCGATACAGTCGGTGATTACGTTGGCGAGCCCCCATCAAGGCGCGTGCATCGCCCGCGATCCGCTCGCGGAATTCTTGCGCACCCGCTCGCTCAAGACACTGCCCGCCGTTGCTCGATTTGGACTCAGTGTGATGAGCGCTTCCAGCCACGACCCTTCAGCGCCGGATTTTGTCACTGGGCTGGTCGTAGGAAAGCTCGACTCGCTCCGCTATCTGCGCAACGTCGTCAAGGGTGGCGCGTTGATCGCCGACCTGCAACCGAACCGCACCCCGGGGCCAGGACATTTTCGCGCGGACGTCCTGCGGCGCAGCTTCGTCACCGTCGCTCATTGCCCCGAGCCAGGAGTGGCTGGCTCAGGCTACCCAGACGCGCTCTTTCGCGACGTCAGCTTACGCGCCAGTGGTTTCACGACGGGCTCGACCGACGAGGGAGCTCGCGTCCAAGCGTCCGTCGAGCGGCTCAGGCGCGCGATTGATGCGAACCAAGTGCCCATCATCCGCAACAATGCCGCTTGCTTGCCGCGCCAGTTCGAGGCGTGGCACAACGATGGGGTCGTCAACAGCGCGCGCCAGTTGTTCAACCCACAGCTAGATGACGAGCTGGCAGGCATCGTGATCGGTGATCACTATGACGTGATTGGCCATTACAATCGACGTGTGTGGACGACCAACGCTGATGGAGACGAAGTGGCGATGTCCCTCAACGCGGGACTTCTGCACAGCGGAAGTGCCTTCGGCGATGAGGAGTTCTTCACGTTGTGGAACGCTATGTCCGACGTCATCGAAGCGGCGGCCCACGCACACGCGAGCAGACAAGCCGCCCAACATCGTGTCCAACCAAAACGAGGTTTCAATGCCGCTCAGTGAGTTCATCCACACTTATCTGGTCAGTCTCATGCACATCGAGCGCCGGACCGAGCCATTTTGGCGCCCAACGATGAATGCGATATTCCGTGAACCAACAGCGGCACTGCTGCAGAAGTTGATCAATCTGCAGCGCAAAGACGAAGGACTGCGCTTGGCGGAGGAGCGTGAACTTCCTGGTGAAAAGGAAGCGCTCGATGGAATCATCCGGGACATGGGCGCATACATGGCCCAAAAGTACCGCGACGGTGAGTTCGAACGGGTGGGCAACACCAAGACCCACGGTCTGGTGCGTGCGGATTTCATCGTCCACGACGACGCGCGCCTGCCGTACCGCCAGGGCCTCTTCCAAAAGGCGCGGACCTATCCCGCTTGGGTGCGGTTTTCCGGCCCAGGTCCCGACAGCCCGCCCGATATCGAAGACGTGGGCTTCATGAGCATGAGCGTGAAGGTGATGGATGTGGCTGGAAAAAAGGTAGCCCCCGACGAGAAATACACGCAAGATTTCTTGAGCGTTTGCACGCCGACCTTCGTCACGCCGCATGTGATCGCCAACGCTCAGCTGCAAACTCAACTGCGCAGGCGAACCCCGCTCTATTACTTCTTCAATCCGCGACACCCCCACATTTTAGACTTCTTGATGCAGAGTCTGTGGAACGAAACGCAAACGAGCCCGCTGGAATGCCAGTACTACAGCTGCACGCCCTATCGCCTGGGCTTGCGCAACGCGATGGTGTTTTCCTTCCGACCCAAGAGCAGCGCAAGAACGAAGATCCCCAACTTGCCGGGCCGTCCTCCGGATCACTACCTGCGCAATGCGATGACGGACACGCTCCGTCGCACTCCGGTTGAGTTCGAGATGTTGGTGCAACTCCAAACCGACCCCTTCAAGATGCCCATCGAGAACGCCGCCGTGCGCTGGCCGCAAGCGCTCTCTCCCTTCGTGCCGGTGGCCACGGTGCGCATTCACCAGCAGGAGTTCAATTCACCTCGGCAGTTGGATTTTGCCAAGAACTTGCGCTTTACGCCTTGGCATTGCTTGGAAGAGCATCGGCCACTCGGCAATCAAAACCGCGCGCGGCAACGCATGTACGCAGAGCTGTCCAAAATGCGGCTCACCAAAAACCGCGTCCCCCACCTGGAACCCAACGGCTCGGAGACATTCGATGAAGCTCCGATCGCGGAACAGAACCAGGGGCGGCGCACAAGCTCGAGCTAGCTTGCGGGACGACGCTCGGTGGTTCGGCGTGAGCGAGGGACCACAAGCATCCAAGGCCTAGAGCAACGTGTGCAACATCTTTGCCGAGAGCAGTAGCAACAGCCCCGCAAACACTCGCTTGAGGGCCGCCACCGGCATGCGATGGGCGAGGCGCGCCCCCAGCGGCGCCGTGAGCACGGAGACCGCACTGATGCTGACCAGGGCCGGCCAGTACACGAACCCCAAACTGTGCTCGGGAAGGCCCGTGATCCCCCAGCCGTTGAATAGGTAACCCATCGCGCCGGCGAGCGCGATGGGAAAGCCGATGGCGGCTGAGGTGCCGACCGCGATCTGGATGGGAACGTTGCAGCGCGTCATGAACGGAACGGAGAGCGAACCGCCGCCGATGGCCACCAGCGCCGACACGAAACCGATCCCCACGCCCACAAGAGCGAGACCGAGCGCACCAGGCAGCGCCTGCGTCGGGTGGGGACGCGCGGCCCGGAGCATCCGGTAGGCGACCAGCGCCGTGAACAGCACAAAGAACAGGGCCAGTGGCACGCTGGGCACCCGCGAACTGAGAAAGGTGCCGCCAAAGGTGCCGATCAAGATACCCGGCGCAATGCCCCTCACAATGTCCCAACGCACGGCACCGTGGGCATGATGGGCACGCAAGCTCGAGATGGACGTGACGACAATGGTGGCCATGGCCGTCCCGAGAGCCATGTGGACCAAATGTTCGCGATGGAACCCCTGCGCCGCGAAGAGCGAGGTGAGAACGGGCACCATGACCGCGCCCCCACCTACGCCCAAGAGTCCCGCTAAGAATCCCACCACAGACCCCAAGAGCGCGTAGGCCACCAGCCATTCAGGATTCACGCTGGGCCCTCGCTCGTCGGTGCACGGTGCAGACGCGTATGGCCCGCTTGACCGGCGTAGGCAAGCGGAGTTGTGCCCCGCTTGCGCAGACTGACTTTCCGGCCCACTACACCAGCATGGACAAGCCCACAGTCACCCGGCTGGACGAGTCGAACTCGGCGCTGTTTCGAGCCAAACCGGGCATGCCCAAGCGGGCGCTCTTGCGCTGGGCACCTGCGGACTACCACTTGGCGTGGGGTGACCAACACTTCGATGATCCTCACATGGTGGTCTACGGCGACGGTGAAGAATACGGCGTCGACCTCCGGGTATTCTTCAAGACGCATCGCCCGGTGACCGAGCAGCCACATCATTACATCAAGGACGCGTGTGTTCGCGCTGCGCGGGTGGATACCCCCACCGACATCGTGACGAAAGTAGACGGCCGCGAGGAGATGCGCTCGACGGCACAGCCCGGAGCCTGGATCATTCAGAACCCCGACGGCGAAATCTACTACAACGAAGCAGCGAAGTTCGAGGAAACCTACGAACTGGTGAGCGAATAGGCTTTTGATTGGCCGCACCCTGACAAGCCGGTTGAGCACCGCAGCGCCCGTCGAGCACCCAGGAGCGCATGGGTAGATCAGAAGCGCATGGGTAGAATTGCGATAGTGGCGTAGCTGAAAACCTGGCATGATGCATCATCATGGCCATTCGATATGCGTGCTTCGTGAGCTACGTGCACGGGAACGGGCAGCTTCTGCAGAGCTTCAAGGAAGCAGTCACCAATGCTCTGCGCGACGAGCTCGAGGCGTTCTTCGACGAACTATGGATCGACAAAGAAATGCTCGACGTCCCTGGTCAAGATCTGGAGAGCACCCTGGCCCAGGCCATCTGCCAGAGCGTGTGCGTGGTCGTGCTGTTCGTCCCCAAGTATTCGTCCAGAGAATGGTGCATGCGCGAACTAGCAACGGCGCTGCGTATCGAGAAGGAACGTTTGGCGCAGCTCAAATCCACCAATTTGCGTCAATCCCTCGTCATCCCCATCATGCTCAGGGGCGAAGAAGACGATCTCCCCGCTGAATTGCGGTCCAAGTTATGGGGCGACTTTCGCGCGTTTTCCTTGCGCAACCCAGATGTGGTCAAGGATGAGCAGCAGTACAAGACCATCCAGGACATCGCCAAACACATCTACAAGGTTTACAAACAAATGGAGGACTTGGAGCGTGCAGGGCACAAGTGGTGTCCAGATGATGAGAAGTGCACGCTGGCCGCCGCAACGGTGACCCCACGCACAACCCTGTTCCCCAATCGTGAGAGGGCCTGACGTGGCATCACCGAAGGACGCATCTGGTGCGACGGCCGCATCGGCTGACCATTGCGCAGGCCAAATCATCACCTTCTACTCCTACAAGGGCGGAACGGGCCGCACCATGGCGCTGGCCAACGTGGCCTGCCTGCTTGCCAACCAGCGGATTGTCGACATCCCTCGCCCCGTGTTGATGATCGACTGGGATTTGGAGGCACCCGGGCTGCACCGCTACTTTCGGGAGCACCTGCCGCCTGACAGCGCCAAACGCAAGGGATTGATCGACTTATTTGAGTTCCTCCGCCAGGAAATCTCAACCAAAAAGCCGACCAGCGACGAGGAAACCGAAGACTTCGTCGAGCAGCTGGTCGACACCGTTGACCTGTCGCAGTTCATCACCCCCACGAGCATCGGACAGCTCTCGTTGATGCAAGCGGGCTTGTTCGATGCTCATTACGCGTCACGGGTCAATCGCTTTGATTGGGAAGAGCTGTTCAACCTGGCGCCCACGCTCATCACCGCGCTCGCTGAGCGACTGGCGCGTGACTACTCATTCGTGCTCGTGGACTCGCGCACGGGGCACACCGACATCAAGGACATCTGCACGACGTTGCTTCCCGACAAGCTGGTGCTCGTGTTCACTCCCAATCAACAGAGCATCCGCGGCGCCATTGAGGTGGGGCGCGCGGCACTTGCCTACCGCATGAAGTCCGATGACCTGCGGGCTCTTGGGGTCTTTCCGTTGACCTCCCGCGTCGACGCCTCGCTCGACGATCTGCGCGAGCTGTGGCGCCGGGGTGACGACGCCCGCGAAATCCCGGGGTTTCAAACCTCGTTTGAAGAGTTCTTCGTCAATGCATACCAACCTCCTCGCCTGACCAAAAAGGCCAGCGCCACGGGCGCAGGGCGTGACGAGCGCACGAAACTCGCCCTCGAAACGTACTTCAACAAAGTGCTCATCAAGCACGACCCCGAGCTTTCGTATGGAGAACCGATCGCGACGTTGCGCAAAGGAACGGACCGGTTTTCAACAGCGCGCAGCTATCTCGATTTTGCCGAGCTCCTCGTCAAAACCCCCGGACCTTGGGACGATAGCGCGGCCGGCAACGAGGACCTCACGCGACGTGTGCTCGCACATGAGTCGGAGGTCAGAAGCACGGAGGCCAAGACTCAGTACGCGCGCACAGTCAACCAAGGCTTCGTTTGGTTCATGCTGAGCCTAACTGCCCTAGCAGTTGTACTGGGCGTGGGGTTTGCGCTGTATCGGAGCGCGTCGGACAATCAAACTCTGGTCAAGCAAGTCCAGGACAAGGAGCTGAATCTCAAGCTCATAGCAGAGCAGGGGGCCTACTTGTCCTTTCGCCTGAACAAGGACCAAGACCTGTATCGCTTCCTCGCGGAGCTGCTCGGCCAGGTCGAACAAGCCTCGACAGCCCTGGATTCGCTGGAGCAATTCAGCTTCCCGGCGCGCGCGATGGCCAAAAATCCAACGGATGAAACCAAGACTCAATGCCAAACTGCGCTCGATGAGTTTCAGAATCTAAAAAGTGCAATTGAGTCGCGCGAGGCCGATCTACAGCGGGCGCTCAGCACCATGAGCGAGGAGAAAGGTATCCCCAACTGCGAGGGCGAAATCTGTCGTAAGACGCAAGCGTCGCTCAAGGTGATGGTGGCCCGCGCCATGGGCGACTTGCGCGAGCAAACGCAGATCTTGCTGCCTGGACTCAGGGCCGAGCAGGAGTTTTGGGCCGCCCAGCTGGAGAGCTGGAAGAAGACGCCCAGCAGCGAGGGCAGCGCACGCTCTCAGGCGATGAAGCTCTGGGAGCAAGGATATACGACCTACTTGCAAGGCGATCACGAGGGCGCTCGCAAACTCTACATGGACTCAAAGGCAGCCGACCCCAGCTATGCCCCGCCCTACAACTCTTTGGCTGTGTTGGAGATCGCCAAGGGGAGCTTGCAACCCGCGCTGGGTTGGCTCGATGAGGCGCTGGCTCGCGACAATACCTACGCCCCGGCGTACAGCAATCGCGCGTTGATCTATCTGCGCCTGGCGACCAACTTGGAAGCAGGGAGCGAAACGTGGAAGACGCAACTTTCACGTGCAGAGGAAGCATCGAAGGCTGCGTTGCGCATTCGCCCGGACACCAATGCCCTCGATGTGCAGACCAAGGTCAAGCAACTGCGCGCGGCCAGCGCCGAGACCCAGCAGCTCGAGCAGAAGCCCCTCGCCCCTCGGGCACCCGCGCCCCAGCCCGTCGCACCAGCTCCGCGCGGCGCGCCTTATCCAGCACCGCGCAGCGCGCCTATTGACCTGAAGGACATGAAATGAGGATCACGTCGTTCTAGTTGGGCGCACTGCTCAACCATTGAGCGCCGCCCGCAGTTCGTCCGCCAATTTGACTAACCAGCTGCTGAGCCGCGCAGAACGGCACAGCTTGCTCATGCGCTCGATGTCCCCGAGCACCGAATCGCGATCACGGCGTGGCACGGGTTGGAGCACCTCCCAGTAGGCCTTGGTGAGGTCGCTGATGGCATTCAGCTCTGGTTCGCTCGGCTCGAGGACCTCCATCTCCCCATCGGGGAAGAGCTGCGCCGCGCGCCGGATGCGTTCGATATCGACCAGAGCAATTTGGGCCCAAGCGTCGTCCGGCTTGGCCCCTCGCGCACTTTCCCTCGCCAGCTCGAGCCGCTGCAGATCGACCCGTACCCCGGCCAGGCATAGCTTGAGCCCTTCCCCCACGGTGATGGGATAATAGACGTCGTGCGCCTGCATTTTCGCGGCCGTTTCGTATTGCTCGACAGCCAATTGCAGAGAGTCAGCCCGCTCAATGTCGAGCTCCGCTTTTCGTCGATACGTGGCGCCGAGCAGGGAGTGACGCTCGGCGCTGGGCGCTACGACGGCGAGAGCTTGCAGCCGTTTGACCGACGAACTGAAGAGTTCTACGGCCTGCGCCCAGGCGGCTTCGCGCTCCGCTTCAGATGCGTGCTTAGTCTTGAGGACAAGCGCCGCCTGACGGACTTCAGCGCTGCTGAGCTGCTCCGCTACGCGCAGCGGGGCGGCCGAATTGGGGAGCGCTTCACGAAAGAAATCAGCCGCCCTCTCGTAGTGTCCCAGGGCACAATAGGCCTCTCCAAACGCCGCGTTGATCTCGGGCAGTTGTTCCCACTCGGGACGAAGGGTCTGTCGAAAATAATCCAAATCCTTTTCAAGGCGGTCGGACGGGGTGGTGTTGACGCTCGCCACGAGATCAGCCAGGGCGTCCACCAACTCGCCAGGCACGACAAGGACGCGCGTTGCCGCACGGCCCCCATCAGAATCGGGAGAATTGCGCAAGACAAACCCCGGCGCGCCGTAGACTTGGTAAGCGCCCCAGGTCAGATCGGAATTTTTGCCTTCTCGATACGTCGCCTCACGAGCGATGCGCACCGCATTGATCAAGTTGCGCCCATCCAAGAGCTGGGCATACAGCGTCTCGGCAAATACCTGCGCTGTGTGATCGCCCACAGCCCAGCCGGCGACCACGACCACTGCCACGCCCATGCGGATGAGTTGTTCGGCGACCGAAGCTGCCCATTGACCCGGGCGCTGAAGGGACATCTCCTCCCTGTCGCCCACCTTGCCGAGGTGGCAGCAATTGAGAAACACGATGCTGGGGACGGCTTTGAGGTTCTCGAATTCCCAGGCGGTGAGCATCCGGCCGTCGCCAAGCACGACACCCGACATCGCCGTTTCCAAAGTCTCGTCGGTGCCTGGGGCGGCCAACGCGCCATGGGCGGCGATGTGGATGATGTCGTACTCTTCCCGGTACAGCGCTCGAAAGACCCTGTCGGCGTCCGCGTCGTCTTCAGCCAAAAGGTCGATGACCATGCCGCGCGCTTGGAGTGCTTGCGCCACAGCCTTCGCTTCATTGCCGGCAGCTGGAAGAGGTGGGCTCGATCCAGCTGGGTTGCCGATCACGAGAGCACGGTTGCCCGTGGCGCGGCGCACTGCCGGCGGATTGGTCACCGACAGGTTGCGCAAGAGTCCAATGCGCACGCCCAAGGGAGCTTCCGCGACGTCGCGTGGACCCAAAAGCTCCCACGGTACCTGCGCGGTCTTGTTGTCCAAGAGCAGCACCATGTCGCCACCCTCTTCTGGTTGAGTCGAGAACCCTCGGGGCACGAGGTACTGAAAAAGTATCGCGGGTGCCTCGACGTCACCTTGGGGTGCTGCTTCCAGCAGAGGTTGCACGTTCTCCCAATGAACGTAGCGGGGCAGATCGTCCGCGCGCGCCGACTCAGTCAGGAGTTGAAAATCGATGCGCTGGGGGTTGTTCTTGTCGACGCGAATGGAAATGCGCCGCTGCCAACCGGACTCATAAGGGGAAGCAGGTCGCGAGCGGAGAGCATTTTTACCTTGGGTCACTGACTTGGCGGCGATGAGCTTGCCCTTGGAGCGCTCGGCAATGGCGATCGCGGCTCGGGCCGCTTCGCGCGCTTCGTCTCGATACAGTTCCACGATGGACACGGCCGCAAACCGCACCGGTACTTGCAAGGACTGCGCCTGGAGGCGCTCGTTTGCGATGATGACTGCGTTCGCTAGGGCTTCCACTGAGTCCGCCAGCGTGAGTCGCGTGCCCCAAGTGCCCACGAGCAGGCTGCAGATGGACAGCTCGAGCGCATCTCTCCCGTTGTTGCGAGCGAGGTTGGCCATCGCGTACTCGAGCAACCCAGCACACAGCGTCGACTGCAGTCCGAGTCGTGACAGCTCCCCCACTTTACCTAAGCCCACGACGATCGCGCCGGGGAACTTTTCCCCGTGCGCGAAGAAGACGCGGCTCGTCTGCCTGGGTCCGGGATAGAGCTGCAACTTGTAGTCGCGCGACAGACGCGACCCCAGTTTCTGATCGATCACCTTCTCGGCGCTGACGATGGCGTCCCCCTCATAGTGCCCGACGATCACGGTGCACTCGACGTGGTGCAAGTGCGTGTTGATGACGGCCAGATGCACCGGGGGCACCGCCACCGCAGCCTTGCCCCGATCGCTCGCCATGAGGCTGGCCAAGAGTTCGGTCTCGGACGGATAGTAGCGCGCCTCCTCATCGTCCTCGCTGAGCACCTGCCAGCGGTCTTCCATACTCGCGCCTTCACCACGGCGCAGGTGAACCGGTGCCTTCGCGAGCATGCTGGTGCTCCCACGAGCGAGAAGCTCGGCGTACCCAGCAAAGGCGTCCTCGTGGGTCGGGAGATCGCCATGGGCGGCTGGGACGTAGTAGGTCTCCACCCCAGGGAGACGGCCCAATTCCCACGGTACGGTGCCGTCCCCCATAGCGCTCATGCGGAAGGCAACCTGTCCATCGCGCAAGCCCATCTCAATGGGTGTCTCGGGAGCTTGGCCCGCCACGTACACCATGCTCCCTGGATCGATGGCGTGGACGTCCAAGCCCTGCCGAAACGTCAAGGCTTGATCCAGCGCCCTGGAGGCTGGGCAAAAGGCAGCAAAACGATCCCACTTCTGGAAAGACAACAGGTCATGGCCCGCGCGCAACGGCAGCATCTCCAAAAGGCCTGGGAAGTCGCGTACGATGGCCGTAAGCTCCTTCAAATTGTTCTTGG
>Ga0315912_10005644_pt1 | contig 11443 bp, 13 predicted proteins | sample VfabasoilMG_FD_204469 | JGI IMG/M metagenome (GOLD analysis project Ga0315912, IMG submission 204469) | Garden soil microbial communities collected in Santa Monica, California, United States - V. faba soil | ecosystem: Environmental > Terrestrial > Soil > Garden | place: USA: California...
GACCCTGCTCGCTGTCACCCTCGGAAGGTGAGCTTGGTCCCATCCTGCTAGCAGGGCTGGCGTCGGTAGTCGGACGAGGGGAGGATTGGGTTGCTCCCGACGCCTCCGGGGTCGATCCCAAAACGACCTCGGCGCGACCGGCTTCCGCTCGATAGACCGCGTAGGCCAGGATGGCCGCGATCAAACAGGCCGCCATCATGCAAGTGATGGCCATGCGCTTCATCTCACGCTCGGCGCGGCAAACCGCCTTGTACGCCTGCGCCGCGTCGTAGGAGTCGCTCACCGTGTGCTCCCCAGAACGATCTCGCCCGCCTCGGTGATGATCCAGTGCGCAGCCACCGTCATCCAGTAGCAGGCGCCGAGCCAGCAGGCGATTGCTGTCACGAGCACCAGCGCGTTCTTGGCCTTGCTCACCGTGCTCCCTCGGGGATGGATTCCTCGATCTCGTTTCGGAGTTCGGCTAGCGCTCGATTCGCGTCGCCGTAGCGCGGCGTGTGTTGCTCCGCATCGACCTCGGCAAGCAGCGTGATGGCGTCCTCCACCAGCGCCAGCGACTTCCGCGTCCCAGCGTGCCGAATCCTCGCCGCCCGCCGCTCGTGATCCGCGGCGATCTCGTCCGGCGTGCGGCGGGCACGGCGCTTCTTCTCGTCGGTCACTTGGCGCCTCCGTTGAGCGACTTCGCCAGGCGCGTCAGCGCGGGGATGTCGGATCCGACGCGCTGCGCCACGTCGGCAACGGTGCGGCACGTTTGCCACAGGCGCACGAATTCCTCGGGCGTGGTCGCTTTGCCTTGCTTCTTGTTCTTCATTTCTCCGTCACGGCCTGTACGGCCTCTTGTGGTGAGTAGACGACTCTTACCGATCCACGCCAGCCGCCGTGCCACTCAACCTGGCGGTCGGTGAGCTTCTGCTGTGCTGGCGAGTTGCCCTCTCGGTTCTTGATCTCCAAGAGGTAGTTGGTGCCGCCGAACCCCACGAGGAGATCCGGGACGCCGCGCCCAACGGCACTGAGCGGTTGCACGGAGCAGCCGATCTCGCGCAACGCCCGGATGATCTCGGGCTGGTTGTCGTCGGCGCGCGCGGCGTAGTGGCGCATCAGCGGCCCCCAGCGCGGAAGAAGACGTCCCGCCTCGCTACGAGCAACAGGGGTGGCCCTGTACGCCGGAGGTCACTCAGCGTCGCTCGGATGCACGAGGCGGGACGGACGGCGGCCAGGTCGGCCATGTGGTGACCTCCACACATGGGAACCATGGATACCTCGGCTCCTGAAAGGCCGCTAGGGGCCTCGGCGGATTTACGTCAGCGTACCGGCAACGCGCTTCACGTCGGGATCGGGCTGCGTGCCGAGGATGTAGCGGCTCGGCAGGAAGCGCAGCGCCGGGAAGACCGTGGCGAGCGAGGCGAGCACCGTCGCTCCAAGCTGTTGCCAGTCAACGCCTTCCGAACCCTTGAGGGTCGTGTATAGCGAGGAGAGGCGCGCCTCTTCCTCGGGCGTGATCGTGGAGCCGCCAGGGCCGGCGGGGTCTGTCGCTTCGGTCGCAGCCGCCGCCAGCTCGCGGCCGGCATCGAACTGGCCTTGGCTCAGGCATGAGACGGTGAGCGCGCCGGCCGAGAAGCAGGCGACAACGTACAGGGACAGGAGAATGGCCTTGTTCATGGGTGGTCTCAGTGGTCTTCGGTCAGCAACGCGCGGCGAACCCGGGCGTTGAACTTCTGGAGTTCGGTGTCGAGTGCTTCCTCTGCGATGCGGCGCGCGTCGCCATTGAGTTGGTCGATCTCCTTGCGGCGCTTGCGGCGCGAGGTCTCCAGGTGGCTCGCCTCTTTGTAGAGGCGGCCAAGGTCGCCAGGCATCAGGCGATGCTCGGCCTTGGCGCGGTCCTTCTCGATGCGGAGCGCTTCCTGGAGCTTGTGGAAGTCGTCGGTGGACGCGAAGCGCGACGGCTCGCGGATGAGGCGCGAGACAAGCGGGATGTCTCGCATCTCGACGCTCTCGCCGCCGGACTTCTTGGCGCTCACGTCCCACATTTGCGCCAACGTGCGGCCGAGGCCGCCAGTCAGGAACGCGCCCAGGTGATCGAGTGTCTGCGGCGAAACGTCGATCTCGCCCTTCTCGAAGGAATCGCCCCCGGTGTGCTTGTTGAGCCACTGAGCGGCGGCCTTGCTTGTGGCGGACGGGACCGGCCACTGGTCTTCCGAGTCGGGCGCGCCCTCGACCTTGTATTTGTCGTAGACGATCGGGTCGCCCTTCCAGTCGCGGTTAGTGGCCAGCTCCACGAGCGGGTCGAGGACGGTCGGACTCACGGCGCGCGCGATTGATGCGGGGTCGCCGAGGTCGAGGCGCCCGGAGCCGATCGGGTCGATGGCCTCAACGGCGGACGAGGCCGTCTCACCGAGCGCCGCGCCGGGCTTCGCGTCGCCGGAGATCGTCGCCGAGAGCTGCTGCGCCGCGGTCTGGATCCAGTCGTAGACGAAAGGCGTGGGGATCGTCACAGAGCGGCCGGAGCCGTCCGGGTACATGAACACGAGGTTGTGGCGCTTGATGTGGCTCGGGATCTTGTCCCAGTTGTCCTCGCCGTCGTCGTCCTTGCCGCCGATGGCGCGCATGATCTGGTCCCAGGCCATCGACCCCATGAAGGCGGCGACGAGCAGGCGGCGCACGGCGGGATGCCGAATGGCCTGGCCGACGCGCGCCGTGGACTGAATCCCGGCGTTTGCAAACATCCACAGCGCGTTCACCATCGCGCCGAGGTCGCCCTTGCGCTCGAAGTTGACCGTCAGGTTCTTCGCCCAGGAAGCCGCGCGCGCCTCGGTCATCCCGAGGTCTTCGCGCGCGTGGACGTAGGCGGAGAAGCGCACCGCGTTCTCAACGATGTCGTTTGCGGACTCGATGGCTCGCACAAGCTCGCGCCAGCCGCGGAGCGTGCTCCCGATCGCGCCAACCTTGGCCTCAGCCTTGGCGTCCTTCTCGATGCGTCGGAGGTGATCCTCGAAGGACGAGAGGTCGAGGAAGGACACGCGCGCCCCGCTCTCGGCGTACTCCTTGGCGTACTTGTCCCACTTGAGCCCCCCGCCCTTGCCGGCCTTGTGCTTGGACAGCGCCCACATTGCCGCCGGGATGTCCTTGATCGTCCGCGAGGCAAAGGCGAGGCCGTGCTCGCCGCTGTTGATGAAAGCGCCGGCCGCGTCACGGATGGCGTTGAACAGCGGGAAGACTGGATTCCAGCGCGTGCTTACGGCTGCGAGGTAGCGCGTGAAGCCGCCGAGATGCTGCACGAGACGCCCGGAGTTATCAGCGCCAAGGTTCTTGAGTCCGTCCGCGACGTGCTGATAGTCGGGATCAAAGAGGACGAGCGTGTCCTTGCCTCCCTCCTTCACCAGGAATGCGTTGTCGGCTAGGCGCACGGTCGGATCGAAGACTTGGCGAACCATGCCGTTTACGACGGCGCGCCTCGTCTGCGCGGGAGACTCCTCGGCAAAGCCCATGAAGGCTTCGGGAAAGGCGCGCATCAGGCCGAGGAAGCTCTGTCCAACGCGGGCCTTCTCGCCGCGCACGATGGCTTGCTGTGCCTGCGTGATGGCGTAGGCGAGGACCTGCTTCGCGTCTGCCTTGGTCGAGCGCCCGGTGGCGGCCTGGAACTCCTTGCCGCGCACATCCACGCCGCGGCCGGTGCGGCTGGTGGCGCGCGCGCCCTCCTCGCCCTCGGAGAGGTCCGAGCGCAGCGGGACGTAGTACTTGTACTTCTTCGCCAGCGCATCGACCTCCTCCTGGCTCTTGAGGCCGTCGCGCACCCAGCCGGCTCGCACCTCGGCCGTGAGCTTGTCCATCAGCTCGAAGCCGGTCTCAAAGTCGGCGGCGCGCTTGCCGGAGCTTACGCGCTGCATGATCGCGTCGGCCTCGGCGTCGGTCATTCCGGAGCCGGCGTCGTTCGATTTGTCGATCTGCCGGATGGCTGCGTTGCGCTCGCGCGCGTGGCGGGCCATGAGCGCCTCGCCGAACTCCTCCGGAGAGATGCCGGATTGTCGGAGATGCTTGAGGAGCGGGCGCTGGATGTCGGAGTCGAGGCGCTCCAGGCGCGTCTTGGTCTTGCCGCGGCGCAGCTCCTCCTGGAGGTAGGCGTCGATGTCCTCGTCCGCATCGGTGATGCCGACAGCCTCCTGTGTCTTCTTGATCCCGCGGAAAGAGTCCTGGAGCTTGCGAATCATCAACTCCGTCAGGTCTTCGGTCGGGATGATCCCGTTCCCGATGGCGCGCTGGCCGCGAATGGCGCCAAGCCTGCGCGCGATGGCGTCAACGGCGTTGCGGATGTCGGGTCCGACTGAGCCGGGGAAGGCGAGGAGTTCCGTTGTCGCGCCTGTTGCCTCGCCGCGTAGGTCGGGAAGTCGGTCCGATTGGCCGCGGAACTCCCTCGGGCTCTCGCCTGGGCCGGCATAGTTGCCGCTCTTGCCCGACTGCACGGCGTGGCCCTTCTCGTACTCGATCACCCGATCAGTTGGCCAGCCATTCGCCTGCGCCCACTCGATCGCCTTGGCGCGGTCCTTCCAGTAGTGGACGCCCCTTACTGAGCGCGCACCGCTGGGGGTCTCTCCTTCGGTGGTTGGCCCCGCCGGAGGCTTGCCAACCTCCGGCGGAGCGCTGGCCGCGGGCGCCTCCGTGCCGGCCCCTTCTGCGGCCACCAGTGTCCGCCGGTCAGCCGCACCCTCGGGCTCCGCGACGTTCTTCTGTGCGGCCAGGCGCGCCTCGCGCGCGGCGATGGCGGTCGGGCGCATCTCGGCATACTCGGCCGCGGTCAGCTTGCGCTTGCCTGGGTTGCGCGACTGCTTGCGACTCGTCGCCATCTCGTCCGCGCGCTTGCTGGCGTGCTTGAGCGCTTCGAGCGGGTCGCCGATACCCGGCAGGACTTCGGCCCATCCGGCATCGACGCCGAACACACGCCCCTGGATCGGCTCGCCGAGGCCGTGCTTCTTCATCACCTCGTCAGCGGCCTTCTCAATGCGCGCGACGATCGCCTCCGGGTCGGCGTCCTCGCCAATCAGGATGGTGCTTGAGAACTCGTCCCCGCCCGTGCGCGCGGGCCTCGCGTCTCCGGTGCGCGCGACTCCACGCCAGGCGTCGGCGAGGTCGCGCATCACCTGATCGCCAAACTCGTGGCCGAACAGGTTGTTGATCGAGGTTAGGTCGCGGAGGTCGGCGGCGATACGCACAGCGCGCGTTCCCTTGCGTTTGCGCTGCGCGCGGATGACGCGCTGGCTCCACTCCTCGTCGGCGCGCGCGTTCATCAGGCCCGTCTTTGGGTCCTCGTCGGCCTCCTTGACGAGCATGGGAGCGATGTCGCCTGCGACCGCACGCGGGACGCGCTTGGCGACTTCCTTGAGCCCCTCCTCGGCCTCGATGTCCTCCGGCCGCAACTCCAGCGCGCCCTTGCGCCGCTCGGTAAGTTCCCCCGGCGCCGCGGCGGATGTGGCGGGCTCCTGCTCCGCTTGGAGACCTTCGGCTTGCGCCTCGGGCGCAGGTGCCGGCCCAGCGGCGTCGGGGGATCCTTCGGGGGGCGCCTCGTCGCGGAGCCGGATTGCGTGCTGGACGACCTCGGGCGTCATCTCGGCAAGCGGCAGCTCCTCGCCAGCGAGTAGGGCTTGGGCGGCCTCCTCGGGCGAGCGCGTAGGCGCCTCCTGTTCGGTGCCGGCGGCGGCGGATTGGGCGGAGGGCGCCGGCTCACCTCCAACTGATGTCTCGGATCGCAACCTAGGCTGCCCGGGGCTCTCGCCGCTTACCCCAGCCGGCAGGGCTCGCGCCTCCCGGCTGATCTGCTCGATGGACTTCCCGCCCTGGTCGGCTGGCTTCCTGGGAACGTCTGTGGGCTGGCCTGGGCCTTGGCGGCCTCCGCGCCCTCCCTTGCGGCCAAGCGCGCCCCTGGCCGCGCCAAGGCCCTCGATGCCGCCGGATACGCCGCCGCCGAGCAGCGCCCCGACAAGCGCCCCTTCGCCTGAGGCTTGAAGCTCCCGGACGAGGTTGAGTTCCTTGCCGGTCAGCTTCGCCTCGGCCGCGTCCTGGGCGAACGTCTGGACGTACTCCTGGAGCGCCTCCTCGGAAGCCTCTACTGCCAAACGAGTTAGGGCTTTCTTGAGAGACCCGGCTCCGGCGCGGTCGATGCGCCCAAGGATGCGCCCAAGGCCGACCGCTTCCGTCGCGCCGATCCCGTGGCCGAGCGCGAATGCGGCCCACGCCTTATCGGGGTCGCCCGTCTCGGCCAGCACGTCCTCGTACATCGGGACCGCGGTCTGCGCGGCGCCAGTGAGCGCGGAGGCGAGGCTGGAGCCAACCTGCGCGGCGATGGCGCCACCGCGTCCAATCAACTGGCCAGCGGCCCCACCGAGCGGAGCTGCGGCGGCAAGCGGAAGCATCGAGCCGACGCCGCGGGCCAGCTGGCTCCCGAGATCCTGCGCGGCAAGGCGCGGATCCTCGGCCTCGTCGGCGGCGCGCTGTAGGTTCCGCCCCCACTCGGCCATCGAGGCAATCGCGGGCGTGTGGCGCTTGATCGTGTCGGCCGAGATCCCGGTGGCCTCGGCGGCGATCTCCGGATACTTGGCGAGGTCGGCCACGGCGCGGCCGGCGGCGATGCTCGCCTTCTCCAACATCGTCGGTTCCCGGGCCGGGAAGAGGTCGGCCAAGCGCTCCCAATCGCCCTGGGATACCTTTCGGGTGGCGGCTGTTGCTCCGACAGTAGCCGGCGCGGCGCCTTCTGCTCTGGGGGGCGCCGCGCCCTCTCCGCCCTCCGGCAGTAGTGCCGCGAGGGCGTCGATCTGCTCGTCTTCCTGCGTGGGAGCGCGTTGCGGCATGGGCTCCGGGAGAGCCTAAGTGCGCGCGGGTCCTGGAGAAAGAGAAAGGCCCGCGGAAGGGACTCTCCTCGCGGGCCTTGAACTGCCTACTCGTTCCCGGTTAGACAGTCGGTTATGTGGACCGGCCATCATGGTCGCCCCAAGGGCGCGTCCGCGCAAGTGGGGTTCCCCCGGGTTCTTTGGGTCAAGCCGGGCGCCGCCTCCCGCGGCCATAGACTGACCCTCACGTCCAGCTCCGGCGCCCGGTCGCGCCAGGGCACGCGTGATAGGGCCCTGGGCTAACGGCCGAAAGCCGACACCGGCCGATCTGCCGGTGCCCCCAGGCGTCCGAGGAGCGCGTCTCCAGGCAAAGCGGCCCGCGTCGTGGGCTTCCTCGGAGGGAATAACCCCTGGTCCACTCTGCGGCAGCGGCCGCGGGGGGTAGGGGGGTCTTAGCCGCCGGTCGGTCTGGAGGCAGCGGAGCGCCCCGGCCAGGGGCGCGAGCACCGATCTTCCTCTCCGTCCCCGAAGAAGAATCTCCGACTGCCACGTCCCCGCCCAAGCGAGCGAAGCGAGCGCAGTCAGCCCTTTGTGAGATCAGGACCCGTGAGGAATTCTTGGCCCCGCGAATTCTTCGAGGTGCCGCTTCGCCTGCTCCTCGACCCACCAGCGGATCTCCGCCATCTCAGGGTCGGCGATCAGGTCCCTCCCAGCTCAGCAGACTCCCGATGTCCCGCCGCCACTCTTCAACCTGGACGTTCGCCCAGTGCTTCCCGACCGCGTACCCGTTCCGCGCGAGGTTCGAGCGCGCGCCCTGGCTCTCGAAGGCATATGCCGCCTGCGCCGCCTCGTCCGAGTAGTCGAGGCCGACACACTGCCTCTCTGCGAAGAAGCGATATACGGCGGCGTGCTTCTTCCAACGCCTAGAGGGATTCATGCCCCGACTCTACTTGTGCCCGTTCCCGTTTGGCACCGTTGCCTCGCCGATCTTCTCCAAGTACGGCCAGGCCACGTCAGGCCACACGATCCGCGCCCCGTCCCAGTAGGCCCGGTCCCTCAGCTCCGTCACCATCCGGAGCGCCCGAATAGTGTCGGCAATGGCATTGTGTTGGCTTTCGTTCTCGGCGAGCACCCCGGCGAGTTTCGCCTCCAGGGCGCGCGTCGCCGTCTCGCCAGCGCCAGCACGCTCCTCTAAGTGCCGGATGTTTGCCTCCAGGATCAGCGCGCGATCCTCCATCTTGCCGTAGTTGTCGTCCGAGTGGCTGACGACGCGTGCCTCCATCCGGTCGCGCTCGTCCTTGGTGCGCGCGTCGAGTTGCGCAAGCAGCGACGCCGTAGATGAGAGCGAGGCCCACATCGGCGCCAACACAGCGGCGAGCGTCGCGCCGTAAGCCACAATCTCCGCCACGGGCCTCCCGCGCCCGTTGCCGTTCACTTCTGTAGAATTGGCGGCCACGTCTGGAAAACCTCGCGGCACGGGCAGCGCTCGCGCTCAAGTCGCTCCACACGCAACTCCATCTCGCGCTTCCAGGTGCCGACGTTGTAGGCCGCCGTAACTATCGCTCCTAGGAGCGCAACGAGCAGGCCGAGCGTTAGGTTGATCTTCGCGTTGGACGTGACGACGTACCGGCCTTCGCTCACGCCTCTTCCCGGGCGGCCTTGATGGCGGCAACAAGATGCTTCTGGATCTTGGCGAGCATCCGCTTGCGCTCGGTGGCGGCTGGCTCAGCGGCCTTCATCTGCGCGCCGAGATCGACGACGATCGCATCCAAGATTCGGTCGATCGGGCGCTTGCGGTGGAGGATAGGAGTCTGCGGCATCTGTCACATCCCTCTGCGGTAGTCGGCTTCTGCATACAGCGCGTCGGCCTGCGCGTAGTCTCCGGCCTCGGCCTCCTCTTCCGCAAGGACATCGAGCAGGAACGGCCACAGTTCATCGTGCGGCCCGAGCGTGGAGGCGATCTCGCGGAACAGCGGCGCCGTCTCCTCGCCCCTATCTCGAAGTAGCGCTGCCCTGTTCCACTCCGGCAGCGCATCGGCGTCGTCCAGATTCCCGAACACGACGGCAGCTTGGTCGAGCGCGCCCATCGCGGCGAGCGTCGATCCTAGGTCGAATCGGCCAAGCGGGCCGGCGTCCTCCAGACAGGCCTTCGCCTCCGGAAGTTCCACACGTTCGGCGAGCAGGATGCCAAGTGCCAGGCGCGCCGATTGGAACTCAGTTAGTTCCCGGAATCGGGACTCGGCGCCCGGCTCCTCAATCCGCGCCGCGGCGTCGATCAGCGGGTGCGCTGAGCCGCCTGGCTTGGCGCAGGCGACGAGCACGAGCGCCAGCGCACCCGCAACCCTCACCGCCCGTAGGCTTGCTGGAGCGCGCTCTGGACGACCGAGAAGACCTGCGGATCGGTCGGGTCCAACCCGAGATCGTGGGCGATCTTGTCGCGCAGGGCCACCACGCGCGCCTTGCGGTCGCCGCCAGCCGCGAGGGTCGTCGCCGACTCGCGCAGGACCATCTCCTGCAACAGCCTGGCGTCGTTCTCGTCCGTGAGCGGGCGAACGGTGCCGGCTTTGTACGTCTTGCCGCGCGCCTTCAACTCGCCGGCTACGCCTCGATCTGACTTCGGCCTCGCCACACGCCGCGGCTTCTCGCCGGGGACGACATCCCGAGCGCCGGGGCCGTAGTCCTTCGGGAGGAAGTCGTCGAGATGCTCCTGTTGCAGGAACTTCGCCGGGTCAGCGTCGGCACGAGCCCCAAGGAGGATCTTCTGGAGGCCGGCGAGCGACGCCGCGGCGTCCGTCTTGGAGCGGAAGCTCGGGTACTGCGTGCGCGCCCACTCGCCGCGCGCGTCGGCGAGGCGCTTGACCAACTCCGACATGATATCCTTGCCCGTCTCCGGATCGAGTCCTTCGGTCGTATCCGCAAGCTGCATAAGGCTTTGCATCATTGCGGAAGCCTTCTTGTCGGCCGCACCCCAGTCCTCCGCGCGGACCTTGAGCTTGCTCGCCATCGCGTAGCGCTGTGCGAGCCGCGAGTGAATCTCACCAGCCGGACGCCCCTCACGGATGGCCGACTGGAGAGCGCGCGCGTATGAGGCCGCCTCCTGCTCGCCGAGCACGCCCTCAGCCACGGCGTCTTGCAGCGCCATCACCTCTTCTTGCGCCGACTTCGCTCGCACGGCCTTCTTGTCCTCCTCGGCCCCCTGCCTGAGGAAGTTGCGCGCCCCCTCAGGGCTCATGCGCTCAGCCAGCGCCATGCGCCGCGCGGAGCGCTCTTGGACCTCGCCGGCCATCTGCGTCCCTCGGGCGACCGAGCGCGGGTTGAGCGCGCCGAACGGACCCAGGACGCCGCCGGGGCTCTGGAGCGCCTCGGCGAGAAACGTGTCCGCCGTCGCCTGGCCGCCGGCCTGGCCGATGCCTTCGACGGAACCAGCAACATCGGCCTCGCGCTCGGCCGCCTTGGCATCTTGCAGCGCCAGCGCGCGCTCCTCACGGGCGAGCGCCGTCGCCGCGCGCTGCTCCTCAACCTTCATCTTGCGGTCAGCGAGCTTCGCCCTCTCGCGCTCCTTGCCAACCTCATCGAGCGCGGCGGCGAGCTTCGACACGCCACGCCCAAGGCCAGCAACCGCGGCGCCGGGGCCGCGGTCGAGATCCTCAGGGCGAGCGCTGATGATGTACGGCACGCCCTAGCCCATCGTCAGGAGGCCGAAGTTCGCTTCACCGAGCCCGCGCTGGAACTGGCGGTTGCGCCCGGCGAGGCCAGCGAGTTCTCGCCCTTGCTGGCCGCGTAGCCCGCTCTCCTGGAGGCCGAGGTCGGCGAACTGCTGGGCAAGCTGCAAGTCGATGTCCGAGAGATGCCGGCTCGTCTGGTCCTGGAGCCCAGCGAACGCCCCGGCGCCCGTGGTCGTCCCGAGCAGCCCCTTGCTCACGATCGACTGCTCTAGCGCCGCCTGGTTCTGCTTGCCTCGGTCAAGCACGCCCTGCCTGGCAGCGGCCCCCGCCTGCGTCAGCGCGCCACGCGCGCCACGGAAGCCTTCCAGCTCGCGGCCGTGGGCGGCCTTGAGCGCGGACTCCTCCAGCCCGCCAAAGAGCGCGTCCTGCGAGCGCGCCTGGTCGAGTGCGTAACGCCCACGGCGGCGGATTGTCCGGCGGCTAGCGCCGGCATTCGACTGCATGAGGCCGCCGGCAAACTCCAAGCCGGTGCCGAGAAGCTGTCCGCCGGCTCCGATGGCGGCTGCGATCAGTGCGGGCATAGTGCGGGGTACTCCGTTGGCTTGCCGATCAGCGCGGCGGCTGCGGCCACGGCAGCATCGTCCGCATTGCCGAGGGCCTTGGCAATCTCCTGGACGATGGCGAGCGGGCTCTCGACGGCGGCCTCATACCTGACCACCAAGTGCGGTTTGATGGTCGGCAGCGCCGCCCAAATGGCCTTGTTGTCCTCGGGCGACAGGCTCTTTTGCGCCTCGAACGAGCGCGCCCTGTCCTCGTTCCATCGGGCCGTCACGATCACCAGCGGATCCAGGCTCCCGGCGTGCGCCCAAAGGCCATCCCACGCGAGCGCCAGGTACGGGCTCTTGACGGCAAAGCGCCCGCCAAAGCCGAGCTTGACCGACAGGCGGCGCCGGGCGTCCATGTTCT
>Ga0315912_10005645_pt1 | contig 11442 bp, 8 predicted proteins | sample VfabasoilMG_FD_204469 | JGI IMG/M metagenome (GOLD analysis project Ga0315912, IMG submission 204469) | Garden soil microbial communities collected in Santa Monica, California, United States - V. faba soil | ecosystem: Environmental > Terrestrial > Soil > Garden | place: USA: California...
GACGCTATCGCCGACGGATACATCGGCCCTGCATCACAGCCTGCGCGTGCCGGTGACGAGCCTCGATGAGTACTGCGCCCGCGGCGGTTCCGCCCGGATCGCGTTCATCAAGTGTGATTGCGAAGGCCACGAGATCGAGGTGTTCCGCGGCGCGGAATCGACGCTGCGCCGCGATCGCCCGGCGCTGCTCTTCGAATGCGAGCAACGCCACCTGCCGGGAAGCTCGCCCGCCGCGGTGTTCGACTACCTGCGCGGACTCGGCTATCGCGGCTGGTTCTTCGGGCCCCGGGGACTCGCGCCGGTCGAGGAGTTCAGCACACAACTCCACCAGCCGCTGCGCCCCGGGCGCTTCTGGGACGAAAAGGACTACTACAACAACTTCGCCTTCCTGCCGGAAGGCTCCGACGCCGTGACAAGTGATAGGTGATAGGGGTTCGGGGATCACCCGCGGCGCGGGAGTCTCGTCACTTATCACCCATCACTTATCACGCCATACCTAGATGATGCCGTCCTTGCGCAATCGCGCGATGGCCGCATCGTCGAGGTTGAGCAGTCCGCCCAGCACTTCGTCGGTATGCTGGCCCAGCACCGGGGGCGGGTTCCTGAACTCGAGCGGCGTGCCGGAGAATTTCATCGGGCTCGCGATGAGCGGCACTTTCCCCGCTGCAGCATGTTCGAGCTCGATGCGCATGCCGCGCGCGACCACCTGCGGCTCCTCGAACACCTGCGCGAGATTGTTGATGGGCCCATTCGGCACGCCGGCGGCCTCCAGCGCATCGCACCAGTCCTTCGTCGTGCGCTGCGCGAAGATCGCCGCCAGCAGCCGCGTGATCTCCTCGCGGTTCTCCACACGCTTCGAGTTGGTGGCGAAGCGCGCGTCTTTCGCGAGGTGCTGACAGCCGGCGACCTCGCAGAACTTGTTGAACAGGTTGTCGTTGCCGCAGGCGAGGATGACGTCGCCGTCCTTCGTCGTGAACGGCTGGTAGGGCACGATGTTCGGATGCGCGTTGCCGATGCGGCCGGGCGGCGTGCCGGTGGCCAGGTAATTCATGCCCTGGTTGGCGAGGATGCCGACCTGGGTGTCGAGCAGCGCCAGATCGAGATGCTGCCCCTTGCCGCTTTTCTCCCGGTGCGCCAGCGCCGCGCAGATCGCGATCGTGGCGTACATCCCGGTCATGATGTCGGCGATCGGGATGCCCACGCGTTGCGCTCCGCCGCCCGGCAGGTCGTCGCGCTCCCCCGTAATGCTCATGACCCCGCCCATGCCCTGGATCATGAAGTCATAGCCCGGCCGCTCGCGGTAGGGCCCGGTCTGGCCAAAGCCGGTGACGGAGGCATAGACCAGCCGCGGGTTGAGCTTGCTGAGGTCGTCGTAGCCAAGCCCGTAGCGGGCAAGGTCGCCAACCTTGTAGTTCTCGATCAGCACGTCGGCCCGGCGCGCGAGGTTGCGCACGAGCTCCTGCCCTTCGGGCTTCGAGAGGTTGACCGTCACCGATTTCTTGCCGCGGTTGGCGGACGCGAAATAGGCCGATTCCTTCGTCTCCTTGCCGCCGGCGCCCTTCAGCCACGGCGGCCCGAAGGCGCGCGAATCGTCGCCGGTCTTCGGCCGCTCGATCTTGATCACCTCCGCGCCGAGATCGGCCATGTTCTGCCCGCACCATGGCCCCGCGAGCACGCGCGAGAGATCCAGCACTCTGATATGCGATAACGGTCCTGCCACGGCTAATCCTCCGAAAAGTGGGACATGGTACTGCGAGACACGGCGCTGCGGGACATGGTCAGGCGAGAAATGACACGGCGGGCTCAACCCACCGCTTCATCAAGCCCCGATTCACCACGTCCCGCAGTTATCGTCCCTTGAACTGCGGCTTGCGCTTCTCCGCGAAAGCTTCCATTCCAATGCGGTAGTCCTCGGTCGCGAAGTAGGCGAAGTTACCCGCGATCTCCTCCTCGGTGAGCGGTGCGGGCGCCGGCGCAAGCCGCCGCACGAATCGCTTGTGCCAGCGGTTCACCAGCGGCGCGCCCTCCGCGATGCGCCTCGCGCTGGCATCGGTTTCCTCCTCGAGTTCCGCGTCGGGAACGACGCGGGTCACCAACCCCTTCGCCATCGCCTCTTTCGCGTCCCACACCCGCGCTTCGACCAGCATCTCCAGCGCCACCGCGCGCCCGGTGAGCGGCAGCACTGCCGCGAGCTCGTCGTAGGCGATCGCAAAGCCGAGCCGGCTGATCGGCACGCCGAAGCGCCCGGATTCACCCGCGATTCTCAGGTCGCACATGCATGCGATCTCGAGTCCTCCGCCAACACAGGGGCCGTGAATCATGGCCAGCGTCGGGTGGCGGCATTCCTCCACCGCCCTCAGCGCGCCGCGCACGTATTCGCGGTGGTAGCGCCGGCCCTGGTCGGCGTTGTCGCGCGCAGTGGCGAACTCGGCGATGTCCGCGCCTGCCGCGAACGCCTGGTTCCCGGCGCCACGCAGCACGACGCAGCGCAGCGAGTCATCTGCGGAAAGCACGCCCATCGCCCGCGCCAGCTCCTGCCACATGGAAACCGTGAGCGCATTGAGCTTGCCGGGATTGGACAGCATGACCGTGGCGATCACGCCGTCGCGCGCAACGAAGATTTCGGGTCGGGTCACTGCATCACCGCGGAAGCGCCGTATTCTACCAATGAGGAAGGCGCCCCATGCCGGCCGGCGCCCCGGGGCGTCCCCGCGTCTTGCCAACGCCCCCTGCCCTGGGCTAACGTGGTTGCCGAAGGGGACAACGAGGAGGGGAACATGACAAAAAAGCTGCTCACCATCGCCGCGCTCGCGGCAGCCGCCGCCGGCGCCAACGCGCAGGATTACCCGGCAAAAGCCATCACCATCACGGTGCCAAACCCCCCGGGCGGGATGAACCAGATCCACGCGCAGCCGCTCTCGGCGGTGATCGAGCGTATTACCAAGCAGCCGGCGCCGGTCGTGAACCGCCCCGGCGGTACCGCCGCCATCGGCACGGCCTACGTCGCCAACCAGCCCGACGGTCACAACATCCTGGTGACGACGCCGAACATCTACCTGGTGATCGAGAAGGACAAGCTCTACGGCATCAAGTCGCCGTTCTCGCTCGACCAGATCGCGTTGCTCGCACTGTTGTCCGCCGACCCGCTGATCATGGTCGTGCACCCGGTGCTGCCGGTGAAGAACGCCAGGGAGCTGATAGCGCTCGCCAAGTCGCGGCCCAACGAACTGGTGTTCTCGACCTCGGGCCCGTACGGCATCACGCACACGCCGCAGGCGCTGTTCATGGAAGCCACCAAGACCAAGATGCGCCACCTGCCGACGACCGGCGGCGGGCCCGCGATCACGCAGGCGCTCGGCGGGCATGCGCAGGTGACCGGCGGCGGGCCGGCTGCGCTCTATCCCTACGTAAAGTCGGGAAAGCTGCGCACCATCGCCAGCTGGGGCGCAAAACCGCACCCGGCGCTGCCGGATGTGCCGACGTTCAAATCCCAGGGCATCAACATCGAGGCCTATCTCTGGGTCGGATTGTTCACGTCGGCGGCCACGCCGGAACCGCTGCAGCAGCGCATGCGCCAGCTGATCGCGAAGGTTGCGGCAGATCCCGCATTCAGGCAGGCGCTCGAGGCAATCCACGTCGTGCCCGACTACCGTGACGCGCCGGAGTTCAGGAAGTTCTTCGACGAGGACTACAAGCGCATGGCGGGAGCGATCAAGGCCATCGGCAAGCTCTGAGCGCGCAGCGGCGCGCCGTCATGGGTCATGCGCAATGGGTAACTGCGCCAACATTGCGTTGCCCTGCCCGCGTGACCCATGACCCATAACCCGTTACGGATTCTGCAATGAAAATCAAGCGAATCGAAGCCCTCGCCGTCAGCTTGCCGATGGTGAAGCCGCTCAAGATGGCGTTTGAAGAAGTCAGGAGCGCCGAGAACGTGCTCGCGCGGGTGGAGACCGACGACGGCGTCGTCGGCTGGGGCGGCGCGGGCGCCGCACCCACCATGACCGGGGAGACGGTGGCGAGCATGGCGGCGGCGATTCGCTACCTCGCGCCCAGGCTCGAGGGGATGGACCTCGAGGACATCCCGGCGGTGATGAGACGCGCTGGCAACTACCTCTTCTACAACAATTCCGCCAAGTCGGTGATCGAGATTGCACTGAACGACGCACTCGGGCAGGCGAAGGGCAAACCCGCGCACGACTTGCTCGGCGCCAAGCGCCGCGATCGCGTGGCGATCCTGCGCATGGTCGGCACCGGCAAGGGCACAGCCGCTGACATCGACGACGCGCTGCGTGCGCGCGACGAAGGGCACGTCTCGTTCAAGATCAAGGTCGGCGTCGCCGATCCGCGCGAGGATGCCGAGCGCACGCGCAAGATCTGCGAGGCGCTGAACGGCGACGGCGGTTTCCTGGTGTGCGCCGACGCCAACCAGGGCTTCACGCCCGAACAGGCCATCACCTACGTGCGCGCGGTGGAGGACACCACGCTCGCTTTCTTCGAGCAACCGGTCGATGGGCACGACGTCGAGGGCATGGCGAAGGTCGCTCGCGCGAGCCGGGTGAAGATCGGCTGCGACGAGGGGCTGCACTCGCTCGACGATCTCAAGCGCCACCACGAGGCGGGAGCCGCCGGCGGTTTCAGTCTCAAGACCATCAAGCTCGGCGGAATGCGGCCGGTGATGGAAGCCGGGCAACTGTGCGAAAAGCTGGGGCTCAAGGTGAATCTCGCCTCCAAGATGGCGGAGACCGGCATCAACACCGCCGCGCTGCTCCATCTCGCCGCCGCGCTGCCCGCGGTGGACTGGGGCGTGGGCTTCTCCAGCCAGTACCTGGTGGACGACATCCTCAAGGCGCCGCTCGCTTTCGAGCGCGGGCACGTCACCGTGCCGAAAGGCGCCGGGCTGGGCATCGAGGTGGACGAGGCGAAAGTCAGGCGCTTCGCTAGAGAAGCGTGATAAGTGATAGGTGATAGGTGATAAGGGTCAGCTAAACACCGTGCAATGCGCGGGAACCCCTATCACCTATCACTCGTCACTTATCACCGATAAAACTCTGAGCGCCGCTCAGAGTTTTATCTTGGGGTCGAGCCAGTCGCGCAGCGAGTCGCCGAAGAGGTTGAAGGCGAATACCGCCAGGCTGATCGCCACCCCGGGGAACACGATCATCCACGGCGCCTGCTGGTAGAAGTCCGCCGCCGAACCCGACAGCATCAATCCCCACGACGGCGTCGGCTCCGTCACGCCCAGCCCCAGGAACGAGAGCGAGGCCTCGGCCAGGATCGCCTGGGCAACGAAAGCCGTCAACATAATGAGATAAGGCGCCACCACGTTCGGCACGATGTGCCGGAAAATGATACGGGTGTGCGAATAGCCGGCGGCGCGCGCCGCATCGACGTAGGGCATCTCGCGCACGGCGAGCGCCGAGGCGCGCACCACGCGCTCCACGCGCGGCAGCATCGGCAACGCGATCGCCGCGATGAGGTTGACGTCGATGCCGAAGACAACGTTGTTGCCGAGGATCGCGACCACCGTGATCGCGAGGACGATGATGGGAAAGGACAGCAGGACATCCATCACGCCCTGGATGACGAGGTCGATCTTGCCGCCGAAGTAAGCCGATACCACCCCGACCACCGCCCCCGCCGTGCAGCCAATCAGAGAAGCGACGAAACCGATCGCGAGCGCGGTGCGCGCGCCGTGAACGATGCGCGAAGCCACGTCGCGCCCGAAGGAGTCGGTGCCCAGCCAGTGCTGCCACGAGGGTGCCGCCAGCATCGCGCCGTAATCCACCGCCAGCGGGTCATAGGGGGCGACCCACTGCGCGAACGCGGCACATAGCACCATCAACACGATGAAGACGAGACCCGCCGCCCCCAATGGCTGCTGCGTGACGAACAGCAGCACCGGGTGCCGGCGCCTGGGCACCTTGTACTGGATGGTGGATGCCGCTATGGTCATCGGCGTTCAGCGCACCGACCGGTTGCAAATGCGTGATAAGTGATAGGTGATAGCTGATCGGGGCTGCCCTTGCGCCCGGTGAGCGCCGGCTTGCGACCAGCAGATTGTGCAGTGGCCCTTATCACTTATCACCTGTCACTTATCACGCCGCATCAGCGATAGCGGATACGCGGGTCGAGGAAGGCGTACATCAGGTCGATCACGAAGTTGATCAGCACGAAGAACACCGAGACCAGCAGCACCAGCGCCTGGATCATGGTGAAATCGCTGCGCGCCACCGCCTGGACGAAGAGCTTGCCGATGCCGTTCAGGTTGAACACCTGCTCGGTCACCACCAGGCCACCAATCAGGAACGCGAACTCGAGACCGATCACGGTCACCACCGGCAACAGCGCGTTTCGCATTGCGTGGCGCGCCACTACCAGCCGCTCGGCCACGCCCTTGGCGCGCGCAGTGCGGATGTAGTCTTCCTGCAGCACCTCCAGGATCGAGGAGCGCATCATACGCGTCGAGACCGCGGAGTAGCGGTAGCCCACCGCGAGCGCGGGCCATATCAGCTGCGAGAGGTTCTCCCATGGATCCTTCAGGAACGAAGTAAAGGTCAGCGGCGGGATCCAGTTGAACATCGTCAGCAGCAGCAGGATGATGATCATGCCGTGCCAGCACGAAGGCACCGCCAGGCCCGCGATCGAGAACACGCGGATCGACTGGTCGATCCAGGTATCCTTGAACACCGCCGAGAGCGTGCCCAGCGGCAGCGCGAGCAGGATCGCGAGGATCGTCGCCATGACGGCCACCTGCAGCGACAACTCGAGCCGGATGCCGATTTCGTAGAGCACCGGTTTGCCGGTCCACATCGAATAGCCGAAGTCGCCCTGCAGCGTGCCGCCGAACCACTTGAAGAACTGCACCCATAGCGGCTGGTCGAGCCCGAGCCGCGCGCGCTCCTCCTCGATGACGTGCTGGGGTACGTTGGCGCCCCCGCCGTCGCCGAGCAGCATCGTCGCCACCGGGTCGCCCGGCATCAGCCGCAGCAGGAAAAACACCAGCACTGCGACGCCGAGCAGCGTCGGGATCATCAGCAGGAAGCGGTGGATGACGAACTTAAGCATGGGGGGTGGCTCGTTTCTCGTCTCTCGTTACTCGTGCCGCGCCGAAATTCATGCTATTGGACCCAACGCGACGCGGCGGCCAGCGGCCGCCGCGCTTCAACCACGATTGCGAGTGACGAGTAACGAGCAGCGAGCCACTTCTTCTCTTACTGATCCAGCCAGACGTCCGCCAGGTCCTGCCCCACGTAGTGGCTCGGCGTGATGTGCCAGCCCTTCAACTGCTTGTGGGTAACGATGATGCGGTGCCACCAGATGGTCGGGATGGTGTAGGACTGCTCCAGCGCCCGCTTCTCGAACTCACGCAGCACCGCGTAGCGTTTCTTGTTGTCCAACTCGCCCGACTGCTTGTCGAAGAGGTCGTCGAGCACGCGGTCGGTCTGCTGCGCGTAGTTGATGGTCGAGCGATCGTGCGACAGGTATTTCTGCAGCTGCAGGTTCGGCTCGTCCATGAAGTCGCAGTTGAAATCGAGCGCGGCATCGAAGTTCGGCTTGTCGCGCTGCTGCGCGGCGAGGTAGAGCCGGGTCTCGAGCTGCTCGTGCTTCACGGTGAGCCCGATCTGGCGCCACTGGTCGATCAGGAACACGCCGACCGGCGTGTACGGCATCGCGACGTTGCGGTTGGTGAGCGTGAAGCTCAGATTGGGCACGCCCGCCGCGGCGAGCAGCTTCTTCGCCTCGGCGCGCGAGGCGTTGATGTCCTTCGAGAACCCGGGATAGGTGAGCAACTCCTTCTCGTTCGCCGCGAGCGCGTAACCCGGGCGCAGGATGCCACCGACGTGGCGCACCAGCGCCACCTTGGACAGCGCCTGCGCGCCGCCCCAGCGGTCGATCGCGAGGTTCAGCGCCTTCCTCACGCGCTGGTCGTCGAACGGCTTTTTCTTGGTGTTGAAGGTTACCACCAGCGAGCACACCCACGGCGTTTCCTGCACCGTGGCCTTGTCGCCGAGCGCCTTCATCAGGCGGTCGCGATCGGCCGGCGAATGGCCGCGGAACTCGGCCAGCACCTCGCCCGCGGCGAGCGCGTTGACCATCGGGGCGCCACCAATGAATATTGCGATGTAGCCGTTGAGGTACGGCTTTCCCTTCTCGTAATAGCCGTCGAACCTGCGCGCCGTCCAGTGTGACCCCGCAACGTGCTCGGCGAAGACGAAGGGCCCGGTACCCATGATGTTGCGCTCGGGGAACTTCGGGTCCTGCTTGAGCTTCGCCGCGCTGTAGACGCAGTCCCAGGGGCTCGCGAAGTTGGCGAGCATGGCGGCGTTCGCCTTCTTCAGCTTGAACACCACGGTGAGCGGGTCCGGAGTCTCGATCGACGCGATGTCGACATAGCTCGCCTGCCGGATCGAGCGCACACCCGCCGGCGGGTTGCGCAGCCGCTCGTAGGTCGCCTTGATGTCCTCCGAGGACAGCGTCGAGCCGTCGTGGAACTTGACGCCTTTGCGCAGCTTGAAGGTGTAGGTGAGGCCGTCCTTCGCAACCGTCCACGACTCGGCGAGGTCGCCCTTGATTGCGGGATACTTGGCGGTGTCGAATTCGAGCAGCGTGTTGTAGTGCGGCCTTACCGGGTGAATGAAGGCGAACGACGTCTGCGCGTGGCAGTCGTAGTTGGGCGGCTCGGCGCTCACGGCGAACTTGAGCAAGCCGCCCGACTTGGGCGTCTCGGCCGCGGGAGCGATTCCGGCGGCGAACGTTGCAATTGCCAGCAAACCTGCCAACAGTATCTTCATACCCTCCTCCTGTTTTCCTGCGACGGTGATCCGTCTTGTCAGAGCTTGATGCAAGCCGCGAAATGCTTCGGCCGCACCTCTCTTAAATCGGGCACCGCCATCTTACACTCGTCGGTGGCGAGCGGGCAGCGCGTGTGAAACACGCAGCCCGACGGCGGGGCGAGCGGGCTCGGCACCTCTCCGCCGAGCACGCGATACTCTCGTTTCGCCTCGAGCCGGGGGTCCGGTACCGGCACGGCGTCGAGCAGCGCCTTGGTGTACGGATGCAGCGGATCGGCGTACAACGTGTCGCGATCGGCGATCTCCATCACCTTGCCGAGGTACATGACGATCACGCGGTCGGAGATGTGCCGCACCACGGCGAGGTCGTGCGCGATGAACAGGAACGTCAGCCCGTACTTCTGCTGGAGGTCTTCCAGCAGGTTGATGATCTGCGCCTGGATGGAGACGTCGAGCGCGGAGACCGGCTCGTCACAGACGATGAACGAGGGCTGCATCGCCAGGGCGCGCGCGATGCCGACGCGCTGGCGCTGCCCGCCCGAGAGCTCGTGCGGGTAGCGCTCGGCCATGTACTCGAACAACCCGACCTGGGTGAGCAGTTCCACCACCTTCTCCCGCGCCGCTTTCGCGCTGGGGGAAAGGCGATAGACGCGCATCGGCTCGGCGATGATCTCGCCGATCGTCATGCGCGGGTTGAGCGAGGAATAGGGATCCTGGAAGATCACCTGGATCTTGCGGCGGTAGTCCTTCAGCGCCTGGCCTTCGGCACGGGTCACGTCCGCGCCGTCGAACACGATCTCACCCCCGGTCGCCTGCTCGAGCCGCAGCAGCGTGCGCCCGACGGTGGTCTTGCCGCAGCCGGACTCGCCAACCAGCCCCAGCGTCTCGCCGCGATACACGTCGAAGGACAGTCCGTCCACCGCCCGTACCTCGGCCTTCGTTTGCCTGAGCATCTGCAGTCCCGCGCCGACCTCGAAATAGGTGCGCAGGTCCCGCACTTGCAATATGGGCTGCCCGAGATCGAGCGCCTTGACCTGCGGCGGCTGCTGGGTTGCACTCTGCAGGCCCAGGCCGGTGGCGCCGACCTGACCCATCTCCCTCGCGCGAATGCACGCCGACCAGCGGTGCGCTTCGACCGGCTCGAGCGCCGGCAACGCCTGCAGGCAGGCGTCCTGCCGCGCCGGGCAGCGCGGCGCGAAGCGGCAGCCCGGCGGGGGCTCGAGCAGGTTGGGCGGCAACCCCTCGATAGTCTCGAGGTTGTGCCCGCGCGGCTGGTCGAGCCGGGGCACCGAGCGCAGCAGCCCTGCCGTATACGGGTGAAGCGGCTTTACGAAAACGTCTGCGGCGCTGCCCTGCTCCGCCATGCGCGCTGCGTACATCACGTTCACGCGGTCGGCGTAGCGCGCAACGATGCCCAGGTTATGGGTGATGACCACCAGCGCGATGCCGAGGTCGCGCGAGAGGTCCTTCATGAGCTTGAGGATCTGCGCCTGGATCGTGACGTCGAGCGCCGTGGTCGGCTCGTCGGCGATGATCAGCTTCGGATTGCACGACAGCGCGATGGCGATCATCACGCGCTGGCGCATGCCGCCGGAGAACTGGTGGGGATACTGGTCGAGGCGACGCTCCGGATCGGGAATGCCCACCAGCTTGAGGAGCTCCAGCGCGCGCGCGCGCGCCGCGTCCTGCGTCATGCCGAGGTGGATCAGCAGCGGCTCCATGATCTGGAAGCCGATGGTGAGCACCGGGTTCAACGAGGTCATCGGCTCCTGGAAGATCATCGCGATGTCGCGACCGCGAATCTCGCGCATCCGGTCTTCTGGGAGCTCGAGGAGATTGCGCCCCTGGAACAGGATGCGCCCGCCGACGACGCGCCCGGCGGGGCGCGCGAGCAGGCGCATGATGGCGAGCGAGGAAACCGACTTGCCGCAGCCGGACTCGCCGACCAGCGCGACGGTCTCGCCCGCCTTGACGCGATAGGAGATACCCTCGACCGCGCGCACCACGCCGCGCGTGGTGACGAAGTGAACGTGAAGATCCTCGACTTCCAGCAGCCAGGGGCTTGACGCCGAGTCGGGCGCAGCCGCGCCGCGCATAGCGGTGGGTTGGTCCATCCTCCGGGGGTGCGGCTCGTTGTAGTCGGGTCAGGCTATTGACCACCATGCGGATTGTCAAGCACGGCCGTCAAGATCGCGCGATAGAACCCGGGCGCGCGGTACCGGTCAAATTCGCAGCGAATCGACCGCCGATTGCGAACGGCCGGCAGGAAGCGCAATACTGGGCGACGAGGCTTCACCTTCTTCGAATGATGAAAATGCAGACGCTGCAGATGATCGGCATGGGGCTGTTCGCGGTCCTCATGGCTTTCGTGGTCGTCACGCGCGGCGGCTCGCTCGACTGGCGCAACGCGAGCCGCGAGCGGGTCGGGCTGGCACCCGACCCCGCGGCGACGCGCGAAGCGGTCGTGCAGGCCTACGCCGCTCGCACCTGGGGCTGGCGCGGTTATTTCGGCGTGCACACCTGGATCGCCGTCAAGCCCCAGGACGCGTCCGCCTATACCGTGTACGAAGTGATCGGCTGGCGGCTGCGCTGGGAAGACTCGGCGGTCGCGATCCGCCAGCGCGCACCCGACGAGCGCTGGTTCGGC
>Ga0315912_10005646_pt1 | contig 11441 bp, 9 predicted proteins | sample VfabasoilMG_FD_204469 | JGI IMG/M metagenome (GOLD analysis project Ga0315912, IMG submission 204469) | Garden soil microbial communities collected in Santa Monica, California, United States - V. faba soil | ecosystem: Environmental > Terrestrial > Soil > Garden | place: USA: California...
GAGGGCCGCGCAGACCGCGAAGAGGCCGAGCAGGATCCACCACACGAGGGCGTCCTTCAGCGGACCCCGCTTCTCGACATAGAGGAGCGCGGCGAGCGCGCCCACCGCCATCGCGTCGAACTGGAGAAGGCCGTTCTGGTCCTTGAAGAACCCGCCCACCCAGGCGAAGCCCCAGTTGGCCATGGCCACCAGGGCGAAGAAGGACACGAGCATGGCCCCGACGTTGATCGCGAGCTGCCAGCCCACGGTGGTGCCATTGGCGGCGGCGTCGATGATGTTGGCGTCCTCGACGGGAACGTCCATGCGCACGTCGCCCTTCGTCATCGGGGTCTCGGATTCCGGCACGAGCACCTTGGCGAAGATGAAGGCGGCGGGGGCGGAGAGGACGGAGGCGGTGATGAGGTGGGAGGCGATGTTCGGGAAGTAGCCGGAGAGCATCATCACGTAGGCTCCGAGCACGCCGCCCGCGGTGTTGGAGAAGCCGCCCACCATGATCGCCATCAGCTCCGAGCGCGTCATCTTCTCTATGTAGGGGCGGACTACGAGGGGCGCCTCGGTCTGGCCCACGAAGATGTTGGCGGCGTTCGAGAGCGACTCGGCCCCGGAGACGCCCATGGTCTTCGCCATGATGCGCGCGAAGAGCAGCACGATCTTCTGCATCACGCCCAGGTAGTAGAGGACGGAGAGGAGCGCGCTGAAGAAGATGATGGTGGTGAGGACCTGGAAGGCGAAGAACAGCCCGGGCACGGTGCCGCTCGCGACCGCGCCCTTCACCACGGGATCGTTCGACTCCTGGCCGAGCCGGGTCAGGTACTCCTTCAGGGAGACGCTGGGATCGCCAGTGTCCGAGCTGCCGATCGAGTTGAAGACGAAGGTCGCACCCTGCTTGCTGAAGGACAGGAGGGCGTTGAAAACGTCGTTGAGCTTCAGGAAGAAGCGCGAACCCGGCTCCCAGTGCAGGACGAGGAAGCCGAAGACCATCTGGAGGGCGAGGCCCCAGGCCACGACCCGCCAGGGGAAACGCTTGCGATCCTCCGACATGAGCCAGGCCAGGAAGATCAGGAACAGCATCCCGACGAAGGAGATGAGGTTCTGCATGAGGCCGGGCGATTCTACATTGGAAAAGGCGGGCGTCCCTTCAACCCCTTGAATTGGATCCGGATGGCCTCGGTCGGCGTATCTCCCGGCGAGCGGGCTCGGCCCGCCCGCGCCCCGGGAGGTCCTCGATGAGCACGCTGTCCCTCGTCCTCGCCGCCGTCGCCGCCCTCGCCCCGCCCGACGACCCCCGACCCGCTCCCCACGAGTCCTACACGACGACGAGGCTCGCCGAGGGCGTCTTCGCGTTCGTCGCCCCCGAGGGCCGGACGGGGACGGTCCAGGGCAACTCGCTCGCGGTCGTCGGCAGCGAGGGCGTGCTCGTCGTCGACACCGGGCAGTTCTCCGAACTCACGAAGAAGGTGATCGCGGACATCCGGAAGATCACGGACAAGCCGGTCCGCTACGTGGTGAACACGCACTGGCACGGCGACCACCTGCTCGGCAACCACCAGTACAAGGTGGCCTTCCCCGGCGTGATCATCGTGAACCACGAGGAAACGCGGCGGCTCGCGGACAAGGCCTACAGGGGTTTCGCGGACAAGGCTCGGAAGGAGTTCCCCGAGTACGCCACCAACCTGAGGGCGGCGGTGGCCCGCGGTACCCGGCGCAGCGGAGCCGTCCTCACCGAGCAGGACAAGGACTACTTCACCCGCCAGGCCGACGACATCGACGTCTTCATGAAGCAGCTCGCGGACATGCCCTACGCCCCGGCCGACCTGATGTTCGAGAAGGGCCTGCGCGTCTCCCTCGGCTCGCGCGACGTGGAGATCCTCCACCTCGGGCGCGGGAACACCGGCGGCGACACCGTGGTGTTCGTGCCCGACGCAAAGGTCGTGGCCGCCGGCGACATGCTCGTCTACCCGAGCCCCTACTCCTTCGGATCATGGCTCGAGGAGTGGACGCAGACCCTGAAGAAGCTCGAGGGGCTCGGGGCCACGTCCATCGTGCCCGGGCACGGGCCCGTCCTGAAGGACAACGACTACGTGGAGACGGTGATCGCCCTCATCCAGGAGACGCGCCTGCAGGTCGCGGCCGCGGTCAAGGAAGGGCTGAGCCTCGACGACACCCGCAAGAAGGTCGACCTCCGCGCCTACCGCGAGGCGCTGGCCGGGGACGACTACTGGCGCCAGCGAGGGTTCGACGACTTCTTCCTGCAGCCCGCAGTCGAGCAGGCGTACAAGGAGGCCAAGGGCCTGCCCATGGTGGAGGGAGACGAAGAAAATTCTTGACTCGGAGGATCGCGGCGGCGAGAATTCGGGCTTCGGTCCAGTTCCTGCGGAGCCTTTGGTCCAGTCGTGCGGAGCCATTGATGAAGATCGGCAGCATCCAGATCGCGAAGCGGAAGGTCGATGCCCTCGGCATCCCCTCCGTCTTCGTAGCCGATCGCGCGGAGGCAACCGCACCCTAGACCAGGGACCCAGTCGAATCCGTTTCCAAGGGCCTTCTCGGGTGCAACCCGGAAGGCCCTTTTGATTTGTGCGGGCGCTACGAGCGCCCGGGAGAACCCGATGACGACCGCAACTTCGACCGTTTCGACCGTGCCGAAAGAGTCGTTCTGGCAGTTGCTCAAGCAGGCGGTGGCCGGCAGCGAGCAGGACTACACCGAGGGCAGCCTGCCCCGGGCCGTCTTCCTCCTGTCCGTCCCCATGATCCTCGAGATGGCCATGGAGTCCGTCTTCGGGATCCTCGACGTGTTCTTCGTGGGCCGGTTGGGGGCCAACGCCGTCGCCGCCGTGGGCGTCACGGAAGGGCTCCTGACCCTGATCTTCGCGGTGGCCCTGGGCCTTTCGATGTCGACGACCGCCCTCGTGGCCCGCCGCATCGGCGAGAAGGACCCCGACGCCGCCGCGCGAACCGCGGGGCAGGCCATCCTCGTCGGCATCGGCACGTCGCTGCCGGTGGCTCTCCTCGGCCTGTTCCTCTCGAAGTCGCTGCTCCAGTGGATGGGGGCGCCCGCGGCGGTGGTGGAGATGGGCTGGACCTACACCGCCTGGATCCTCGGGGGCAGCACTTCGATCATGCTGCTCTTCCTCATCAACGCGATCTTCCGCGGCGCGGGCGACGCCACCGTGGCCATGCGCTCGCTCTGGCTCGCGAACGCGGTGAACGTGGTCCTCGACCCCTGCCTGATCTTCGGGCTGGGACCGTTCCCCGAGCTCGGCATCACGGGCGCGGCCATCGGCACGACGGTGGGGCGCACCGTGGGCGTGCTCTACCAGATCCGGGCCTTGACCCGCGCGCACACCCGCGTGCGCGTGGAGCGCCGGCATCTCGTCTTCGAGCCGGCACTCGCCTGGCACATCGTGAAGATCTCCCTCGGGGGCATCGGGCAGTTCCTGATCGCCACCGCGAGCTGGCTCGGGCTCGTGCGCATCCTCACGCCTTTCGGGGCGGCCGCGCTGGCCGGCTACACCATCGCCCTGCGCATCATCATCGTGGCCATCCTGCCGTCGTGGGGAATGACGAACGCGGTGGCGACGCTGGTCGGCCAGAACCTCGGGGCGGGCAAGCCGGACCGGGCGGAGCGCTCGGTCTGGATCACCGGGCTATACAACATGGGCTTCCTCGTGCTGGTCGCTCTCGTGTTCATCGTGTGGCCCGAGGAGCTCGTCGGGATCTTCACCTCCGACCCCGAGGTGTTGGCCCTCGGTGCGGAGTGCCTGCGGGTGGTGAGCTACGGCTACGCGTTCTACGCCTGGGGGATGGTGATGGTGCAGGCGTTCAACGGGGCGGGCGACACTCTGACCCCCACCTGGATCAACCTGGGCTGCTACTGGATGTTCCAGATCCCACTCGCGCTGGTGCTCGCCAACGTTCTGGGGATGGGGCCGTTCGGCGTGTTCCTCGCCATCACCATCGCGGAGTCGGTGGTGGCGGTGGTGGGGATCGTCATGTTCCGGAAGGGGCGGTGGAAGGAGCGGGCCGTCTGAAAGATGCGGCTCCGAAGCGTGCGCCGTCCGCGCGCTTCGGAGCCGCCCGCGACTAGTCGTCGAGGATGAAGGTCACCATCATGTTGACCTGGTAGCCCGTGACCTTTCCGTCCTTCACGTCCATCCGCTGCTCCTTCACCCAGGCCGAGGTGATGCCGCGGAGGGTCTTGTGGGCGCGAGCGATGCCCAAGTTGATGGCGTCGTCAAAGCTCTTGTTCGATCGCGCGCTGATCTCGGAAACCTTTGCGACAGAGGCCATGTTTCCTCCTTCCGACCAGCTTAGCGGAGGCGGAGGGGCCGGGTCAGCCGGATTCGGCCGGCCCTACGGGCGGCCCCGGCCGCGCCGGCGTGGGCCGCCGGGGCGCCCGCCGCCCGGGCCCCCGCGTCGGGGGCGGCCCGGTCCACCGGGCTGTGGGCGGCCAGGACCACCGGGCCGTGGGCCGGGCCCGCTCGCGGGTTGCGGACGGCGCTGGCCTCGGCGCTGCGCCCGCATCTGCTCGAGCCGCTGGCCCAGGGGGATCTCCAGCTTCTCCGCCGTACGCCGGGTGTAGTCGAAGCCGGGGACGGTCACGCGCGGCAGCCGCTTGCCGATGGCGCCTTCGATCGCGCGCAGGGACGACTCCTCGTCCGGCGCGACGAAGAGGAATGCGTCCCCCGTCGCCTCCGCCCGCGCGGTACGGCCGACGCGGTGCACGTAGTCCTCGGGCGAGGCGGGCACGTCGAAGTTGATCACGTGGGAGAGCGCCTCCACGTCGATCCCGCGGGCGGCGATGTCGGTGGCGACCAGGACGGGGAACTCGCCGGACTTGAATCCCTCGAGGGCTTTCGTCCGCTGGGCCTGGCTGCGGTTGCCGTGAATGCGGCCGGCCTCGATCCCGTGCTTCACGAGGTAGTCCGCGAGACGGTTGGCCCGGTGCTTGGTCCTCGTGAACACGATGACACTCGAGATGTCCCCGCGCTTCATCAGCTCCACGAGCAGGGCCGACTTCAGCTCGCTGGCCACGGGGTAGGCGGCCTGGGTGATCCCCACCGCGGGCGCCGACTTGCGCTCGAGGTTGATGGTCGCCGGGTTCTTCAGCATCTCGCGGGTGAGGGTGACGATGGGGCCGGGCATGGTGGCGGAGAAGAACAACGTCTGGCGGCGGGGGGGAAGGTGCCGCAGCACCCGCCGTATGTCGGGCAGGAAGCCCATGTCGAGCATGCGGTCGGCTTCGTCGAGCACGAGGATCTCGAGGCCCGCGAGGCGGGCGTAGGGGAAGCGCAGGTGGTCGAGCAGGCGGCCCGGCGTGGCCACGATGACGTCCACCCCGCTCCGGAAGGCGTGCTCCTGCGGGCCCATCCCCACGCCCCCGAACACTGCCGCCCCCGACGATGGGGTGTGGGTGGCGAGCGCGTTCAGGTGCTCCTCGATCTGCGCGGCGAGCTCTCGGGTGGGCGTGAGGATGAGGGCGCGCGTCGTCCCCCTGGGCTTGCCCTGTAGACGATGAAGAATGGGCAGCACGAAGGCGGCGGTCTTGCCGCTGCCCGTCATGGCGCAGGCGAGGAGGTCCTTGCCCTCGAGGGCGGGCGGGATGGCCTGTTCCTGGATGGGCGTGGGTCGCGTGAACCCGAGCTCGCGGACGCCGCGCAGCAGATCAGGGTGCAGGCCGAAGTGAGAGAAGGGCATCGAGTGGTGGTCTCCAAACAGCCGCTTGGTGGTGGCGCGTCGTCGGGCGGCTTCCGAAACGAGGGCGGGACCTCAGTATACACTCCCGGGTCGGTCTCCGGGTCCTGGAGGACAGCCCTCGAATGAACGAGCCCTTGCGCGATCCTGCCCTCCCCCCTGGCCACGGCGAGCTGCCGCCGTGGGACGTCTCCAACCTCGATGCCCCGCCGCCCTTCGGCTGGAAGAACGTCCTCAAGGTCATCGGCCCGGGGGCGGTCATGGCCGCGACCTCGATCGGCGGGGGGGAGTGGCTCGTCGGCCCCGCCGCCGCCGTCAAGTACTCGTCGCAGATCTTCCTGATCGCGACCGTGGCCATCGTGCTCCAGGTGATCTTCAACCTGGAGGCGATCCGCTACACCCTCTACACCGGCGAGCCGAACTGCGCGGGCTTCATGCGCCTCCGGCCCGGCCCTCGTTTCTGGGCCGCGTTCTACGCCGTGCTGGGCTTCTTCCAGCTCGGCTGGCCCGCCCTCGCGGGGAGCGCGTCGGCCGCCCTCCTCGGGGCCTGGATCGGCCGCATGCCCGGAGCGCCCGAGCAGGGCACGCTGGCCGTGATCGCCACGGTCCTGATCCTCTTCGCGGTCCTGATCCTCTCGTTCGGCGGGACGATCGAGCGCATGCTCGAGTACTTCGCGTGGACGATGCTCGGGGTGGTCTTCCTGTTCCTCATCGTCGTGAACGTGGCCTTCGTTCCCGCCGTCCACTGGTGGGACACGTTCACCGGGTTCTTCCGCCTCTCCGGCCTGCCCCACCCGCTCGACTGGGGCCTCATCGCCGCCCTCGCCGCGACCGCGGGCTCGGGGGGGATCGGGAACCTCACCATAACGAACTGGATCCGCGACAAGGGCTTCGGCATGGGCGCGCAGGTGGGCGCGATCCCGAGCGCGGTCGGAGGACACGAGATCCAGCTCTCCCACGTCGGCAAGGTCTTCAGGGCGACGCCCGAGAACATCGCGCGCTGGAAGGAGTGGCTGCGCTACGTTCACGCCGACCAGATCTGGGTGTGGGGCCTCTTCTGCTTCGTGGGGATGTTCCTGAACGTGAACCTCGCCACCGCGATCATCCCCCACGGGACCGACCTCCAGGGGCTGGCCGCGGGCGCCTACCAGGCCGAGTACCTCGCGAAGATCTGGCCGGGCTTCTGGTTCATGACCCTGTTCAACGGGTTCTGGATCCTCTTCAAGACCCAGCTCGGGAACACCGACGTGTTCGTGCGCACGGTGACGGACGCGGTGTGGATGTCCGACCCCCGGGCCCGCCTGGGAAAGCGGGGCGTCCGCGCCATCTACTACGGCATCCTGATCGCGTTCTCCCTGTGGGGCATCGCCATGGTCCGGTCGGCCTCGCCCTTCCAGCTCTTCAAGGTCCTCGCCAACATGGCGGGGCTGGTGCTGGCCATCGCCGGCGTGCAGATCTTCATGGTGAATCGGCGCTTCCTCCCGCGCGCCCTGCGCCCCGCCCCCTGGCGCGAGGCCGCCCTTCTCGCCTGCTCGGCCTTCTACGCCTACTTCTCCTGGTTCGGCATCCAGCACACCGTGCGGGACCTGTTCCGTTAGGCGGTGCTCTTCCACGTCTGGGCACGCCTCTTGCCCTTGAGACGGGCCAGTACCAGCGACCGTCGCGGAACTCCCGCCTGGGCATGAGTCCCTGGTCCCCGGGAGAGGACGCGTCGTCGCCCAGGTGCGACACAATGCGGGAGGTTGCGATGCGACGAGCGTGCCTGGCGGTCCTCCTGACCGCCGCGTTCCTGCCGGTTGCCGAAGCCGGGGGGCCCATGCTGGCCCAGATCACCAGTGCCCGTTACATTGCTCTCGGCTACGACACGGGGGAACGATTCATACCCGAGCTGGAGGTCATCGGTCGCCCCGAGCTGGTCCACCCCGACGAGATCGTGGCCCTCGCGAACCTGCGCGAGCGGCTCGAGACCTGGGGCCACTTCGTCATCGAAAACGAACCCCGGAATGCCGAGCTCCTGTTCGCGATCCGCAAGGGCCGGCGGGTTCTCCTGGGGGCCGGCGTGGTGCCGGGCGGGCAAGGTGGAGGCGTACGTTCTGGCGGGGGGGAGGCGGGCGTACGCTCGGGCTCGGCGGGCGTCGAGGTCTCCTCCGGGGACGACATGCTCTCGATCTACGATGCTCATCGAGGCATGTCGAGCGCCCCGCTGTGGCGCGAACGCCAGACGCCGGGCAGGAGCTTTCCCGGGAACCTCTTCGACCAGTTGAAGAAGCAGGTCGAGGCCGCGCCCAAGAAGCCCGTTTCGAAACCGTCCGGCTCGACTCCCGCCCCATGACCCCACGGCGAAGGCCGTCGTCCTGGTGCTGATCGAGGAGCCGTACTTGTTTGAAGGCCAGTCCGACCGGGGAGTGCGGAATCGGGCGACCTGAAGAGGGCATGCGATAATCGAGCAACCGACATGGACCGATCCCCGATCTTGCCCGACCTCACCGACGACCAGAGGGCCTGGCTCCTCGAATCGGAGCAGCTCTGGCGCGAGGCAGGTGGGATCGTGGCCGAGCAGCCCGATCTCGATGTCGGGGACGTCTATCACGCCCTGCGCAGCCTCCGCCTCTCGCCGGGAGAACGCCTTCGCCGCGGCCTGACTCGTGTCCGAGTTCGTCCTCACTCCCGCTGAACGCATCCTGCTGGAAGAGCTCGACCGGTTGGGCGTGCCCTATCTGATCGTAGGCATGGGCGCCGCTCTCCTCGAGGGCGCCACCGGCACCACCCAGGACCTCGATCTCTGGTTCGGAACGATCGACCGGGCGAAGGTCGGGGAGGCCGCTCGTAGGGCCGGCGGTTTCTACACCGAAGGGTACGGACAGCAGCCCCCGGCCATCGGGGGCGAGGGCCTCGACCGCGTGGACGTGGTGCTCACCGCGCAAGGGCTCGGCCCCTTCGCCGACGAACACGCGCAGGCCCGATCGTACGAGCTCGATGGGGTTCCTGTGCGGGTGCTTCCACTGGCCCGCGTCATCGCGAGTAAACGCGCTTCCAATAGGCCCAAGGATCTGGCCCAGCTGCCCATCCTCGAAGCCACGCTCGCCGCCCGGCAGCGCCGCCCGCCAGACTGAACCCGGCCGGCCTCCTCCGCGATAGACTTCGCGCTCGGCAGGAGGGCCAAATGGGTCGACTTCAGTGGACGGGACGGGCGTGCCTCGTGGGCGCGGTGATCGTGGGCCTGTCAGGCCAACTGCATGCCGCCGACAAGCAGCGGATCACCCCGCAGGCCCTCTGGGGCATCAAGCGCCTGGGAAGCCCCGCGCTCTCCCCGGACGGACGCACCGCCGTCGTCACCGTCCAGGAATGGTCGATCGAGAAGAACAAGAGCACCACCAACCTGTGGCTCGTCGACGTGGCGAGTGGCACGACCCGACGGCTGACTTCGGCCCAGGCCGCGGACGGCTCTCCCCAGTGGGACCCCAAGGGCCGCCGCATCGCGTTCACCTCGAAGCGGGGGGAGGACGAGAACGCCTCCCTGTACGTCCTGGCCATCGACGGCGGCGAGGCCCAGAAGGTGCTGGAGATGCCCTACGCGGTCTCCAAGCCGCGGTGGATGCCCGACGGGCGGAGCGTGGTGGTGGCCACGAGCGTCGTTCCCGAGCTCGCGGGTGCTTTCGCCAAGTCCGACCTCGCGGCCATGAAGAAGGAGATCAAGCGCCGGAAGGACTCGAAGATGACGGCCAAGGTCACGGAGAACCGGCAGTACCGGTACTTCGACCACTACCTGACCGACAACCTCGCGAGCCGCCTGCTCCTCGTGGACGTGGAGACGAAGGAGTACAAGGACCTCACGCCGAAGTTCGACCGCCTCTTCACGAACAGCGAGGAGTTCAGCTTCGAGATCGCACCCGACGGGAAGTCGCTGGCCATCAATATCAACTCCACCGTTGCCCCGTTCCGGGACTTCCTCAACGAGGACGTCTACCTCGTCCCCACCGACGGGAGCGGGCAGATGAGGAACCTCACCACGGACAACGCGGGGAACGACGACTCGCCGGTCTTCGCGCCGGACGGAAAGTCGCTCGTGTTCACGCGCACGGAGACGCCCTACTACAGCGGCGAGTTCCAGAAGCTGTGGCGCCACGACCTCGCCACCGGGAAGAACACGCCGCTGACCGAAGACCTCGACTACTCGATTGGCGAGGTCGCCTTCTCGAAGGACGGCAAGAGCCTCTTCGTCACCGCCGAAGACAAGGGGGTGCTGCCCGTCTTCCGGCTGACCGCGGACGGGAAGAACCTCGTCGCCCTGCACAAGGAAGGGACTTCCACCGGGTTGGAGGTGGGGGCGGCCAGCATCGTGTTCCTCAACGACAACACCAGTCGGCCCAACGAGCTGTTCGTCGTTCCCGTTGCGGGAGGGCCGGCGCGGCAGCTCACCCACTTCAACGACGAGGCGGTGGCCCGGCTGGACCTCGGCAAGGTCGAAAGCTACTGGTTCAAGGGGGCCAGGGGCGAGGACATCCACGGCTGGCTCGTCTACCCCCCGGCCTACGACGCCGCGAAGACGTACCCGCTCGTCCAGCTCATGCACGGCGGCCCCCACACCATGAACCGCGACAGCTGGAGCTACCGCTGGAACACGCACGTCCTCGCCGCTCCCGGCTACGTGGTGACGTGGGTGAACCGCCACGGGTCCACGGGCTTCGGCGAGAAGTTCTCGCGCAGCATCGTGAACGAGTGGGGAGACATGCCCTTCGAGGACATCATGAAGGGCACGGACCACCTGCTCTCCCGCTTCTCGAACCTGGACAAGAAGCGCATGTGCGCCGCGGGGGCGAGCTACGGGGGCTACATGGCGGCCTGGGTGCTCGGCCACACCGATCGCTTCTCGTGCATCATCGACCACGCGGGCGTCAACAACTCCTACAGCCAGTTCGCGGTGGACGTGCCCCACGGCTTCTTCAACGTCATGGGGGGCACGCCCTGGGGCAACGTCGAGGGCTTGCAGAAGCAGAATCCGATGTTCTACGCTCGGAACTTCAAGACGCCAACGCTGATCCTTCACGGCGAGCTCGACTACCGGGTGCCTTATGGGAACGGGTTGGAGCTGTACGGCACTTTGCAAGCGATGGGTGTCCCGTCGCGGCTCGTCGTCTACCCGAACGAGAACCACTGGATCCTCAGCCCCCAGAATGCCATCTACTGGCACTACGAGATGCAGTCCTGGCTGGCCCGCCACATCGGGGGCGAGCCCATCGCCAAGCCGGTGTTCGAGGCCGAAGCTGGAAGCTGAGCGCCGGAGCCGAGCCCGGGCCGCGCTGCTGACGGCCGCGGCCGTGCTTTTCGCGAAGGGGGCCCTGGCCGCCACCTGGGCGCCGGGCTTCGGGGAATCGACGATCTTCAGTGGGCTGAACTTTCCCACCGCGCTCGCCTTCGCCTCCGACGGCCGCGTCTTCGTGGCCGAGAAGAGCGGGATCGTCAAGGTGTTCGACAGCCTGGCCGACACGACCCCCGACACGTTCGCCGACCTGCGACCCGCCGTCTACGACTACTGGGACCGGGGACTCCTGGGGTTGGCCCTCCATCCTTCCTTTCCGGCCGTTCCCTACGTCTACGTGGCCTACGTCCTCGACAAGAACCCCGCCTATCCCGCCGCGTCGCCGATCCCCACCTGGAACGACGGTTGCCCGTCGCCGCCCGGCGGCACCACCGACGGCTGCGCGGCGAGCGCCCGCGTCTCACGCCTCACCGCGAGCGGGAACACGATG
>Ga0315912_10005647_pt1 | contig 11440 bp, 9 predicted proteins | sample VfabasoilMG_FD_204469 | JGI IMG/M metagenome (GOLD analysis project Ga0315912, IMG submission 204469) | Garden soil microbial communities collected in Santa Monica, California, United States - V. faba soil | ecosystem: Environmental > Terrestrial > Soil > Garden | place: USA: California...
GCGTTCACGTGCTTTGTCGCGCAATCGTCGCAGGATCGTGTCTTCCTGTTCGACGTCGCCGACGCGTTCTGCTCGCTGGAGCTCTTCCACGTTCATCGATCGCTCTTTGGACCAGGTCAGCGACTCCAGCTTTCTCAAGTTTCCGACCAACTCGGCCTTAGCATCGACCAGGCGCTCGTGCTTGGGCGCTGCTGTCCGGGCGAGCGCGAATGGATGGATCGGCGCCGCCAGCTTCGCAAGCACTGTTTCTGGGTCCAGGTTCCCGAGCTCGTGGGCCTGACGCAGCGCGGCAAGGCCGGCCGCCACGTCGCCCTCGAGCAGGGCGGCCGCTTCGCTGGCCTCGGGAGCCTCAAAAAGCTCGGGAAAATCGAGGAGCGCGCCCAGGATCTCGACGCCGATCTCTTCGCGGCGGTCGCGGGAGCGGGCGCGGTGGGGTGGCTGGACCTGGGGGCGGCCTGGGGAAGGCGACGCTCCTCGAGCCGCTGCCGAGACCAAATGTCGCTTGAGCGCCGCCAGGGTTCGGATGTCGGGGTGCCCGAGCGCCAGGCCCCCGGCGAGCTTGTCCGCGTACGTCTCGGCCAGCGCCCGGACCGTCGGGTCGATCTCGCTCGTCACGAGGTCGATCACCGCTTGAACGCGCTGCGCCTGGGTCGCTGCGTCGTTCGCCTCCACGCGCCGGTCGAGCAGCTCCTCGATGAGGTGCTCGATCATCGGCGACGCGGCGTCGAGCACCCGCGTCAGCTGCTCCGCACCGCCACGGCGCGCGAGCTCGTCGGGGTCGATGCCCTCCGGCAACTTCGCCACGCGCGCGGTGAGCCCGCTGTCTTTGCACGTGTCGCGCGCCGCTCGCGTCGCACGCCGCCCCGCCTCGTCCGGATCGAAGAGCAAGGTCACGTTCTGCGTGAAGCGGCGGATCTGTTTCGCCTGCTCCACGGTGAACGCGGTGCCGAGCGGCGCCACCACCTGCTTGATGCCACGCGCATGCAAGCTCAAGACGTCGAAGTTGCCCTCCACGATCACCGCGCGGTCGGTTTCGCGCAGGGCGGCGCGCGCCTGGTACAAGCCGAACACCGCCTCGCGCTTCTTGTAGATCGGCGACTCGGGCGAGTTCATGTACTTGGCGGGCGGCTCGGCGCTCGTCGAGGGTTCGAGCCCGAGCGCGTGGAGTCGCTCCGGAGCCGGCTCCGGCAGGGTGCGCCCGCTGAACGCGATCACACGCCCCTGGCCGTCGAGCACGGCGAACATCAGGCGGTGGCGAAAGCGATCGTAATAGCCGGAGCCCGATTTCCGAGGCGCCACGAGCCCGACCTTCTCGGCCGAGCCGAGGCTCATGCCCCCGTCGCGCAGCGCCTTGCCGAGCTCGTCCCAGCCGAACGGCGCGTAGCCCACGCGAAACGCCTGCAGCGCGTCGGCCACCGCGTCCGTCGGCGAGGTCGGCACGAGCTCCCGGCGCGCGAGCTCCGCTTCGGCGAGGTCCCGGAGCGGGTGCTCGCGCAGCATGCGCTCGAAGAACGCCGCGGCGTGGTTGCTCACGTCGAAGAGCTCCTGCTGCCGGCGGCGCGCCTCCGTCTGCTGGCGTCGCTCCGCGTCGGTCGCCGTTTCGATCACGTCGATGCCCATGCGCTCGGCGAGGAGCCGCACGGCCTCGATGAAGTCGAGCCCCTCCGTCTCCTGCACGAACTTGATGGCGTCGCCCGACGCGTGACAGCCGAAGCAGTGATAAAACCCGCGCTCCGGGTTGACGTGGAAGCTCGGCGTCTTCTCCTTGTGGAAGGGGCAGAGGCCCACGTGGCTGCGCCCGCGCTTCTGGAGCTTCACGCTCTCGGAGACGACCTCGACGATGTTCGCGTCACGCCGGACGCGGTCGAGCGTCTCCTGTCCGATCACAGGCCACGCCTAGTCTTGGCCCCCCCGGGCAGCAACGCCGGCCGCGCTTGACTATACACCCGTTCAGTATACCCTGCGGGCCATGCGGCGCCTCCAGCTCGAAAACCCGCAGAATCGCTTCGAGCGCCACCACGTCGAGTACGAGGAGGGGGCCCCCGACGCGGCCCTCGAAGTCTACGACGACGCGAGCCAGAGCATCCTGTCCGAGAACGACAGCCCCGACATCGGCTTCCGCTTCAGCGTGAACCCGTACCGGGGGTGCCTGCACGGCTGCGCCTACTGCTACGCGCGCCCCTCGCACGAGTACCTCGGGTTCGGTGCGGGCAGCGACTTCGAGCGCAAGCTCGTCGTCAAGCGCCGCGCGGCCGAGCTCCTTGCCCAGGCGTTCGACAGGAAGAGCTGGCGCGGTGAGCTCGTCGTCTTCAGTGGCAACACGGATTGCTACCAGCCGCTCGAGAAATCGCTCGAGCTCACGCGCGGCTGCCTTGCCGTCTGCGCGCGCTATCGAAACCCCGTCCACATCATCACCAAGAGCGCCCTCGTCGAGCGCGACCTCGACCTCCTGATCGACCTCAACACGAACGCGCACGCCGGCGTGACGATCAGCATCCCCTTCCTGGATCCGGTCGTCGCGCGCGCGATGGAGCCCTACGCTCCCCCGCCGAGCCGCCGCATCGAAGCCGTGCGTCGCCTCGCCGCCGCCGGCCTCAGCGTGAGCGTCAACGTCGCGCCGGTCATTCCCGGCCTCAACGACCGGGAAATCATCCCGATTCTCGAGGCCGCGCACGCTGCCGGTGCGTCCGGCGCCGGCATGGTGCCGCTGCGCCTGCCCGGCAGCGCGGCCGAGGTATTCACCGAACGCCTGCGCGCCTCGTTCCCCCTCGCCGCCGAAAAGATCCTCACGCGCGTCCGCGAAATGCGCGGCGGCAAGCTCAACGACTCGAGCTTCGGCGGCCGCATGCAGGGCAGCGGCCGCTACATCCAGACGGTGACGGAGCTCTTCGACATCACCGTCCGCCGGCTGGGTCTCGAGCGGCGTGAGCCGTCGCCGCGCGCGAGCACCTTCCGCCGGCCGGGTCCGCAGCTCGAGCTTTTCGAGCGCTGACGGCGCGAAGGCTCTCCGCTCGTCTTCCGGTCACGCCCCGCGCGCTGCTTGCCGGCAAGATCGCGATCCTACTTGTACGGAGCCGAGATATGGGGCGACTGGTCGACCGATGTGAACGCGGGCAGCCAGCAAGCCGCGTACACGATCCGGACGACGCTCAACGTGACCAAAGGCGAGAGCGGTGGCTCCATCTACTACTTCCAGACGAGCACTGACCGGCGCTCGATCGGCGTGTTCTCGAACGCCGACAACTCTCAGAACCGATTCAGTCGTTTCACTTCCGAAACCGACAATTTCTTCGATGCGTTCACTGCCTTTCCCGGCGACGCGATGTAGGGAGTAACGTTTGGTTCCTTCACGTCGGTTGCGCATCTCGGCAGGAGCACTGTCGCTGGCTCTCGGTGCATGTACCGGGCGAAGCTCCCATGAACACGTTCACTCGGGGGCTGGCGGCACGCAGGGCGGCTCGCCCTCTGGTCCGTGCGACGCCGGCAGCGCGGCGTGCGGGCCAGCCGGAGCACCCGCCGCCGACCCCTCACCTTGCTACGGAGGCTGCGCGGACACGAGTGAGCGGCCACAGCCGGGCCCATCGCCTGTTTGTCCGCCCGATCCGCCCGAAGTCGGGGTCGCCTGTCTGAACGCGGTCATTTGTGGCTACGGCGACTCCGAAAACTCACGCTGCCGCAGCTACTACGCGTGCCACGACGGCGTTTGGGCAGAGGACACGACGCTCGACCCTTGCCCGGTGCTTCCTCCCGATTTCTGTTCCGTTACCCCGCCTCACGAACAGCCCTGCGTCGCGGGTACCCCAGGTGCGTCGTGCGAGTACGAGGGGCTTTCCTGCTACTGTACGACGGCCGTCTCGGGTGCCGTCGAAGGCCGCTGGACCTGCTGGGGCCCTCCGGCCAACCCGGCGTGTCCGGCCAGCTTGCCACCGCTGGGCGCCGGCTGCGACTTGCCGGGAATCCAGTGCAACTACGTCGGTGACGCATGCCAGTCGACGGCATATAGCTCGGTGTTTTGCTTCAAGGGTTACTGGGAGCCCGGCACGCCCCCATCGTGCAACCGCTGAGGGGGATGGCTAGAATCCGAACCTCAATCACTTTGCGCTTGGCGCGGATTGCGGTGGTGCTCGTGGTGGCATGCGGCGGGCGCGCGGCGCGACCCTCGGGCAGTGGCGGCACGGCTCCCATCGACACCGAGGCGGGAGGAGAAGCCGGCTTCCCTTCTGGCGGCGCTGCTTCCGTTGGTGGTTCGCCGGTCGCGGCGGGATCGTCGGGAGCACCGGCGGGCGCTCGCAACGGTGGCGCCGGAGCTGCGCCCATGACGGCGGGGAAGGGGGCCACGGCGGTCACCGGCCTCGATCCAGCCGTGTGCAACGAATTTCTCGACGACTGGCAGGCTCGCGAAGCGGAGCTTGCGCCCGGGCAACCGCTGCCGCCGCGCGGCGAAGAGTCTCCTTGCTACGACTGCATCGGTCTCTCCGAAGGTGATTGCGGTTTGCCGCAATCGGCGACCTGCGCAGCGGCGACCGATTGCGTCTTCCGGCACTGCCTCTGTTCGCCTGCAACGGCGGCTGCTTGTTCAAGCCAGGGCCCGCCGAGCGACCTGTGTGCTTGCATCGCCGATTGTTTGCCCCTGCAGGGCGACTGCGCCGGCGAATGGAATCGCTACATGGCCTGCTCCAACGACGCGTGCAGCCGGGACTGTGGTTGATGGTTGAAGACGCCAGAATGGGCCTCTGTCGTAGACGTCGCGGTTTGCTACCGATCTTCAGCGCGCTCTTGCCCGCTTGCGTTCTCGTCGGGTGCGGAGGGGCGACGGGCGGTCCGCCCCTTCTCGTTGCTCGGTCCGGCATCGCCGGTGGAGAACTCACCGCGCGCGGTGCGTGGCCGGGAGTGGTCTGGCTCGACGTAGGGTGCAGTGGGGTGATGCTCGAGGACGACTTGGTCGTCTACGCCGGCCACTGCGGCGCTGCCATTTCTCGCGTATTTGCCGGGGACGAGGTCGTCGTCGAGTTCGACCCAGACGGCCGCGTCATCACCGACGCGACGTCCACTTCACGGAGCTTCGAGGTGATGGAGTGTCGAGCTCATCCGGACTCGACGCTCGCGAGCGGAACGGACGTGGGCTTCTGCTTGCTGGCCGAGCCGATGGATCCAAGCACGGTGATACTACCCTTGTACGGGTGCGAGCGCGCAGTGCTCGAACCCGGGCTTGTGACCACACTGGTGGGCTTTGGCTATGACGAGCAGGGCAACGCGCCCGGCGCGAAGCGGGCTGTGCAAGCGGAGCTCATCAGCGCCTCCCGCGAGATCCGCATCGGTGACGACAGCCACGGCCCCTGTTCGGGGGACTCCGGCGGACCAGCGATGGTCGCCGTCGAGTCGGCGAACGACGAGTCGCCCTTCGAATGGCGGACGGTAGGCGTTCTGTCGTCGGGGATCAGCGGGTCGCCGTGCGGCACGGGGTACTACACCGATCTCGGCGCGGTGCTCGACTGGCTCGAGCAGGAATCCCGGCGGGACCTGACACCCTGCTTCGACGGAAACGCCTGGGCTCCGTCAGCACGGTGCACCTCGTTCCAACGATCGGCCGAGGGAGTACTCAGCGCAGGCGCCGCGAGCTTTGCCGCCACGTGCGGCCCCCCGTACGCACCGATGCCCGATGACGACCCGCCGGAGGTCAGCATCCTAGCCATCGACGTAGATCGAACTTCCGACCCGCCCGTCATCGGAGTTCGTGTCCAGGCCTCGGATCGTGGGTCGGGCGTCGCCCGGGTCGTGCTCGAGACACTGAGTGGCGAAGGTGATGCCTTGGATGTCCGAGCCAGCGAGCTTGCGCCATTCGACGTGCAGGCCCCACTTTCGGCGGCCGCCCGTCGGTTGCGGGTGACGGCAATTGACCATGCGACGTTGAGTGCCATGGACGAGGCGGAGCTCACGGAGCTTTCCCCGAGGGCGACGACGAGAGCTGCGTCCTGCTCCTGTGCGGCGCCATTCGCGAGTTCGCCGCTACCATCGGTTGGCTTCCTGCTGTTGCTCGGCCAAGCCCTGCGAAGGGCGCGCGCACGGGGGAAAATGGTGTCTCGGCGCGCTGCGTGACTCGCGATGGTAGAATCCGCTCAGTCGCGCATCGCCTCGATCGGGGACACGCTCGCGGCGCGGACGGCGGGGTAGAAGCCGCCGAGGATGCCCATGAGGCCGCCGAAAACGAGCGAGCCGACGAGGACTGCGGGGTTCGGATCGAACGAGAACGTGACCTCTTGCCAGGTCGCGAAGTTCATCATCGAGAGCTTGACGAAGCTCATGCAGAAGGCGCACGCGATGCCGAGCAGGCCGCCGGCGAGGGACAGGACGGCCGACTCGAGCAAGAACGACGTGAGGATCGAGAAGCGCGAGAAGCCGAGGGCGCGCAGGGTGCCGACCTCGCGCTGGCGCTGCGAAACGGCTGCCAGCATCGTGATGAGCGCGCCGATCATCGCGCCGCCCGACAGGAAGAAGACGATGACGCCGCCCATGATCTTGATGAACAGGGCCGTGCCACTCGACTGCTTCTCGTAGTAGCCGGTCTCGGTGAGCGCCTCGAGGCCGAGGCGCTTGTCGCTCTCCATCGTCGCCTTGAAGGCGTCGAACTTGGTCGGCGAGTCGAGCCGCACGGTGACGGAGGAAACCAGGCCGTCGCGCCCGAACGACGAGCGCGCGGTGTCGACGTCGCACCACACCTCCGATTCGAAGCTCGAGCCGCCCGACTCGAAGATGCCGACCACGTGGACGGGGCGGTTCTTCTTCAGGTCGAAGCTCCCCCCGAGGTCCATGCCCGCGTATTTCCCGCGCAGGCCCTTGCCGATGATGACCTCGTCCGTGCCGGAGCGGGGCGCGTGGCCGGCGAAGACGTGCACTTCCGGCCGGACCTGCATGGCCGTTTCGGGCACGCCGCGCACGAGCACGTTGGAGATCTGCCCGTCCGTTCCGAGCTTGTCCTGCGCGATGACGAGCACGACCTCACCGGAGAGGAGTGCGCCGCCCGCGTCCGAGCGCTTGACGCCCGGGGCCGCGCCGATGAGACCGAGCGTCTTGACCTCGAGGCTGCTCGCCATCTCCGTGTCGGAGCCCTTGCGGAGCACGATGGCGTTGTCGCCTCGACCGGCGCCGACCATCGTCTTCGTGATGCCCGTCCCGAGCATGAAGGCCGAGGCGAGCACGAACACGACGAGGCCGATGCCGAGCGCGGTGGCGACGGTCGTCGTCTTGCGGACGAGCAGGCTGCGGACGTTGTAGGTGAGCGGAATCATGGGTGCCTCATCCGACGCGGCGCAGAGCGCTCACGACCTCGAGCTTGGAAGCGGTGCGAGCCGGAATGATCGCAGCGACCAGACCCAGCCCGGCTGCCAGAAGGAACGATATGACGACCAGCTCGGGGGTCACGCGGAAGAACGCGAAAAAGGCGCCCAGGTTCTCTTCCATGGCCGGCCCCATGCCCTTTTGAACGAAGGGATAGCCGATGGCGAGCCCGATCACGCCGCCGAGCATGCCGAGGAAGAGCCCCTCGCTCAGGATGAAGATGACGATGTGCTTCGGCAAGAAGCCGATGGCCCGCAGCACGCCGTACTCGTGGGTGCGCTCGCGGACGCCCATGGCGATGGTGTTGCCGAGGATCAGACCCATGATGAGCACCATCACGATGCTCACGATGTCGATCAGTCGCAAAATGGCCGACACCATGCCCAGGAACGACGCCTGCAGGGCGCGTTCGCTCATGCTGAGGGTCTGGATGTCGCGGTCCTCGAACTTCTTGTCGACGGCCTTGGCGATCTCGGCGGCGCGTCCCGGGTTGTCGATGCGCGCCATGATCCAGCCGACCTGATCCTGCAGGCGCGGGGGGCGTGATTCGTCGAGGTACTTGTACTGGAACCAGAGGGTCGAGCGATCGACGGTGGGCGAGTCGGCCGTGTAGATGCCCGAGATGTGGAACTCCCAGTCGCCCGGGTAGATGGTGCCCTGCAGCACGATCTTCTGCCCGATCTTCCAGCCGCGCTTCTTGGCGAGCACGTCGCCCACGAGGGCGCCCTGGCGATCCTGGGCCCAGGCCTCGACCTGGTCCTTCGGGACCTTGATCTCGTCGTAGACCTCGAGGAACGGCTTGGGCTCGACGGCGATGGTGCTGAAGAAGTCGTCCGTGTGGTTCGGATCCTTGGCGCCGAACCAGCTCGCGTGGGCGACCTTCGTGATGCCGGGGATCGAGCGCATCTCCTCCACGTAGCGGGCGGGGAGCTGCATGATGAAGCTCACCTTGTGCCGCGTGCCGATGCGGTCCTGCGAGGCTTGCTCGGCCGATGCGGTCCACGACCAGATGACGGTGCGAAGCAGCAGGAAGAAGATGACGAGCACGGTGACGGCTGACAGCGTCAGCGCCGTGCGCAGCTTGTTCCGCCAGATGTTGCGGACGGCGATCGTGACGAGTCCCATGTTGGTTCCTCGGCTAGGCGCAGCGCTGCGCTAGTTCGCGAGGACTCCCTTGTCGAGGCGGTGGACGGTCTTGGCGCGCTCGGCGGCGGCGGGATCGTGCGTCACCATGACGATCGTCTTGCCGAACTCCGTGTTGAGCTTCTCGAGCAGCTTCAGGATCTCGTCGGCGCTGTGGCGGTCGAGATCGCCGGTCGGCTCGTCGGCGACGATGATCTTCGGGTCCGTGACGATGGCGCGCGCGATGGTCACGCGCTGCTCCTGACCGCCCGAGAGCTGGCTCGGCAGGTGACCGCCGCGATCCTCGAGCCCCACCGCGCGCAGGGCGATTTCCGCGCGCTTGCGGCGCTCGGCGGCGGGCAACTTGGCGAGGAGCAGCGGCAGTTCGACGTTCTCGACCGCCGTGAGCACCGGCATCAGGTTGTACGTCTGGAAGACGAAACCGATGTTGCTCGCACGCCAGTTGGCGCGTTGGCCTTCGTTCATCGCGCCGACGTCGGCGCCGCCGATGATGACCTTGCCCGACGTGGGCTGATCGAGCCCCGCGATCAGGTTGAGCAGCGTGGACTTGCCGGAGCCGGACGGGCCCATCAGCGCCTCGAACGAGCCCTCCTCGATCTTGAGGTCGAGCCCCGCGAGCACGTCGAGCTGCTCGCGGCCGCGCTGGAAGCTCTTCCGCACCTTCTCGAGGCTGATCATGGTCCCCTTGGACGCACCCTTCTCCGCTTCACTCATAGCCGCCCTTCCTTAATGCGCTTTGTCCCCGCCGCAAGGGGTGACGCGCAGCGGGCGTTCGTGTCGCGCAGGTGACGTCGGCAGCGACGGCCTAGTTGAGAGGCTTTTCCTTGACCCGTTGGCCATCGGGCAGGCCGGCCGGGGGACGCTTCACGAGCTTCGTGCCGGCTCCCGGGCCGCGGACGAGCTCGAAGCCTCCGCCGAAGGGCGCCCCGAGCTCGATGGGCGCCGCGCGCACCTTGCCGTCCTCGAACACGTACACGACCTTCGCACCGTTGAGCGTCGCGATCGCTTCGCTCGGCACGATCGTCTTCGGCGGCGCCTTGAGCTCCGCCTTGTCGAGCTCGCTCGAGAGGAAGCTCACGCGTGCCGCCATGTCGGGCATCACGCCCTCGCGATCGTCGACGAACGCCACCTTGACGGTGACGGTCGCCTTGGTCCGGTTCACGCGCGGGGTGATCTCGTGAGCTTTGCCGCGGTAGCGCTTGGTCGGGTAAGCGTCGAGCACGATCTCGCACGGCCCGCCCACTTTCACCTGCGAGAGGCGCAGCTCGGGCACGTCGGTCTCGACCTCGAGCGTGGAAAAATCCGCAATTTCGACGCCGCCCATGTCGACGGCGATGCCCGCGGGCTGCGGGGCCACCATCTCGCCCACCTCGGGCGGCTTGTTGACGACCGTGCCGCTGATCGGCGCGATGACCTTGAAGCCGCTCAGCGTCACGCCGAGCGCGGACACGGCAGCATTCGCCGCGCTCGACTCCGCGTCGGAGGCCTTCACCATCGCGTCGAGCGAAACGACCCGCGTTTCGAGGTCGTCGGCGGCCGACTTGGGTCCGATGCCGTCCTTGGCGAGGGCCTGGGCGCGCGTGAGCTGTCCCCGCGCTTCGGCGAGCTGCGCGCGCGTGGTCTGCGCTCGAGCCTTGGCGGCGGCCACCTGGCTCGCAGCGGTCGCGATCTGTGCTTTCACGTCGGAAGGATCGAGCTCGAAGAGGACGTCGCCTGCCTTGACCTGCGCGCCTTCGCGAAAGTACGCCTTGACGACCTTGCCCGGGACCTTGGCCGCGACCTTCGAAACGGCCTGAGCCACGATGTAACCCGTGGAGGTGAGCTCGACGCTCGCCTGAGCCGGCGACACCATGGCGATCTCGGTCAGCTCGACTTCGGTCTTGAAGACCTTCGACTCGAGGTACGGCATGCCGACCGAGTAGGCCGCGACACCCGCACCGGCGAGGAGCAGCACGACCACGGCCCGCCCGAGCCAGCCCCGGCCCTGGCGCGGAGCGGGGGTTCGCTCGATGCGCAGGGCTGCAAGATCGCTGCTGAGCTGGTCGGCCATGATGAAAGGGTCCTTAGTGCCGTGCCACGGGAGTCGCAATATCCGAGCCCGTCCCGCCCGATTTGGCACAAACGTCCGGGCCCGAGCGGCCCGGGGTCCGGGCGCGGGCCGGGATGTGGTATTTCGCAGGGTCCTCACGAGCCGCCGCCCGAACACCCATGCGAAACCCGCTGAACCTGAGGAACGCCGCCATCCCGCGGTACCGCGAGACGTACGTAGAAAACGCCTACGCGCGTGAGAATCGGTTCCTCAATCGTTCACGTCGCAACGTCGACCCTTGGCCAACGCTCGCCGAAAGCCGTCAAAGCACGTTGCCCGCCCCGCACCTCCCGGCGTTGCCGAAGGCGGCCGAGTGTTACTACCACTGCTGGAACATCGCGTTTCGGAACTTCCGGCGCGCCACGAACGAGAACGGGTTCGTGTCCGACTACTCGTCGACGATGTACGACGACGCGCTCTTCATCTGGGACTCCGTGTTCATCACGCTCTTCGGTCGGTACGGCGACCGCGCGTGGAAGTTCCAGAACACGCTCGACAACTTCTACGCGAAGCAGCACCCCGACGGGGGCATCTGTCGCCAGCTCCGCGAGATCGACGGGACCGAGGTCTTCAGTCGCTTCGATCCGGCGGGCAGCGGACCCAACCTGCTCGCGTGGGCGGAGTGGGAATACTACCGATTCAAGGGTGATCGCGGGCGTTTGGCCGATGTTTTCGCGCCGCTCGCGGCCCACGCCGAGTGGCACCGGCCCTACCGCACCTGGCCGAACGGCAGCTACTGGGGCACCGGCTGGGCCACCGGCATGGACAACCAGCCGCGCACACCGAGCGGCGCGCACGTCTGGTTCGATCACGCACACCGCACCTGGGTCGACACGAACCTGCAGGCGGCCTTGAACAACCGGCTGATGGTGC
>Ga0315912_10005649_pt1 | contig 11430 bp, 13 predicted proteins | sample VfabasoilMG_FD_204469 | JGI IMG/M metagenome (GOLD analysis project Ga0315912, IMG submission 204469) | Garden soil microbial communities collected in Santa Monica, California, United States - V. faba soil | ecosystem: Environmental > Terrestrial > Soil > Garden | place: USA: California...
TTCATTCAGAAAGCGCTGGACGCAATGGCGCCATTCGACGTACCGATGGTTGCCTGGAGAACCCACCAAATCGCGGCACAAATCGCCAAGGCAGTGGAAGACAAAGCCTCCGCAGAACACCATGCCCGCCTGACGCAATCGATCCTGGCGCGCGTGGCGCATTCGTTTGAAGAAGGCGAGCGCCTGCGGGATACAGTGCTCGCATTTGCTGCGAGCATCTAGCGGCGTATTTGAGATTTTGAAAACACGCTGGTACAAAGCAGTGCTATAAAGTTAATGTAATGTTTGTTGATGTGTGGCAAGCAACTGGGAATTCAGCCCTTGGCTGGCTTCTCGGTAACAGTTTTTGGCCTCCGCCAGATTTTGAGACGACGTCGTGGTTGCTTCGCGTTACCACGTGGGTGATGTTTGCAATCATTATTTGGGAAATCGTTCTGCCGTACCGAAGGTACAAGGGTAGTTGGCTTAGCTTGGAAACCACAGCCTACTTTGCGCTGGGTGCGAAGGTCTCCATATTTACTCTTTTCGTTGGACCCGCAATTGCTCACTATTATGGCGTTTGGCAGTTACCGTCCCTTCAGGCGGCTAGGTACATGTCGCCAATGCTCGTGTTGCTCATTTCTATGCTCGCCATCACCTTTGTTGACTATTGGACCCATCGATGCATGCATCGGGTGCCGTTGTTTTGGCATATCCACAAAATCCATCATGCCCCGACGGAGTTGAACTGGGCGACGCGCTTTCACAATCATTTCGGGATGGAGATTTTGCAAGCTCCGATCTGGACGCTGGTTTCTCTAGCGCTCGGCGCTTCATTCGCTGTACCGTACGTTGGCACGCTTCTGTTAACGATTGACTTTTTCCAGCACGCGAATATTCGTGTGCGATTCGGGTGGCTAAACTACTTGATTTCTACGCCAGAGGTTCACCGCTTCCATCATTCCACCAATCCCGCCCACTACGACACCAATTTCGGCGGCACATTGCTTATCTGGGACCATGTTTTTGGTACTTTCCATTTTGACCGGAATCGGCCTGCCACCGAATTCGGCTTGCCTGATGTGGTTCCAAACGGCTTTGTCGCACAGCAAATTGCTCCGCTAAAATGGATACTCAACGACTTATTGCGGTTGAAAACGCCTTCTGCATAAACCCACTTACCGATGGGGCAGTTTCTTTTTTTCCATGCTGTATCCGAAGGGTTTTTCCGGATTCGTAAGCGCCAAGTCGATTGAGCCATGGAAAGCGGCGTGTGTGGGATCATGAGCCCACTCCGTTAGGATGCCGCGCGATTCTTCATTGTTGATAGCGCCCAGGCCCGCGATGGCTGCCGAGCGATATCCGAATGCCAGTTTGTCGTGCTCGATCTGAATGTACTTCTCACGCGTGAGAGAACTGCTGCTTTGCAACTCGGCTGCGTCCAGGCCGTAGGTTTTGCCTGAATTGAGTGCTCCACGGAAGTTTTTCCAGTTCGATTGGATCGTCTGATCGTACCGGTCCCAGATGGTTTGAGTTGGGCCGTCAAGGAACGCTTGCTTGAGGCCTGGAACCGATTCAAGGTTGAGGCCGTAGTCTGCGCCGCAGCCTTCTGGCTCGGCACCCTGCTCATCGATAACAATGTCCGGCTGGGGTTCGGCAAATGGGACCGGCTGTGGTAGCGTCAATGCCCAGGCGATGGCGCAAACTATGGCGTATGTGGCGATTACTTTGATTCGTCCCATACATGGGTCCTCAAGGGCAGGCATGCACCTTCGGCCGTACAATCGAGCCCAGGCCAGCCACGGACTAAAGCCGGAAATCCCGCTCGCAGCGATCCTATGTCAAAGAACACCTGAAACATCTGACCGGGCCAGATAAAGTCACGGTCCAGACTTCGGGAGAACATGAGGTTTTTGGAAATCGGCTCTCCGCGGGTACGCAGGCCGTCGGCGTGTTGCAGTCCCAGGTTGTGTCCAAGTTCGTGGAGTTGCGTGTGCCAGCTTGCTGCTGCGGCGACTACGGCGATGTTCCTTTCCAGACAGGATTCTCCCGAAGAGGCCTGATTATCAACCCGGCCCACCATGTAAAGATTGAGAGCGTTAGGCTGAAACATGCCCGACTTGAGCGCTTCCAGTCTGTCGGGTTTGCAGTCCAAATCCCCACTTGGACGAAAGTTCTTAAATTGTCGACGCTTGGTGGCACTCGCGGGTCCTGTTTGGTCAGACACCCAATCAGCAGAGGCTTTTGCGAGTTGAAGCCCGGTGTTCTGTCTTTCAAAAAATTCATTCGCCAGAACAAGAAACCGGTTGACGTCCTGGCGGTCGGCGTCTGTCATTGGCCTGTCGCAATCCGCGTTGACGCAAAGCACCCAAACTTTCAGAGGAACTTTTACAGCAGGTTTCATTTGAATCGTGGTCTTGCCAGAGGGATTGCGCACAGCGAGGGCAGGCGGCAGCTTTGGAGCGAAAGCGACAACAGAGTTGAGTTGGCGATCCGGGGCACCGATGTCGATAGGACTGGTTCCACGGAACATGCGTTGGGTGGTTTTGCCGTAAACAATCACTCGGACTTCGTCCTTCACTGGAGTCCGGTCAGGTGATAACACCTCGACAGTTTCCGCAAAGGCGAGGCAAGCACCTGTGACGAGAAAAGTAACCAATCGTGATGCACGAACCATTCCAGTAATGCTAACACCGATGTTCAAGATACAATAACGAGGATGCTCCAAAGCAGTTCAACCGGTAAAGTTTCAAACGGTGTAGTCGCGCTGGCGTCAGCCGCTATTCTTGCTGTCTACACCGCTGGTTATTCACGCACTCGCGCTGCTGCCGATATGCTCGACACGCAGACGGAAATGCGTCGACCTGTCGCCTTGCCTGGTACTTCCGAAGCTCCTGCACGCCAGCCCTCGCCCGCCGAGCCTGCTGTTCGACCAACTGTTGTTGCTGAACTTCGAACCACTCCTGCGCCAAGTGTGGCCAACATTCCCACTACGCCTGCCGCAGCACCGCCACCGCCGCTTCAGGTGGAGACACCCGTTACGCCAGCCGCCCCGGCGCCGGAAGAGCAGAAACCTGAGCCGCCCGTAGCTGCCCCACCGCCCCCCGTCTCCGCTCCCCCTGTCCTCGTTCCTCCCGCTGCTCCTGCAAAACCTGTCTACAAAGACGGCACCTATCTGGGCTGGGGCGTCTCCCGCCACGGCGATATCCAAGCCTCCGTTGTTGTCGAAAACGGCAAGATCTCCGCCACCATCGCCCAGTGCCTGACGCGCTATTCCTGTTCCATCATAGCGATGCTGCCGCCCCAAGTAGCCCAGCGCCAAAGCCCTGAAGTGGACTACGTCACCGGAGCCACGCAAAGCGCAAACGCATTCTACTTTGCCGTGGTGGACGCACTTTCCAAAGCAAAGTGATCAGTGGACCATTGGTAAGAAGCGACGTCGCGATGGGCACCATCGTCACGATGCAAGTCCTTCGCCCCAATGCGCAACACGCGATGGACCGTGCTTTTCAGTGGTTCCGTGAAATTGAGAAACGCTGTACACGGTTCGATCCATCCAGCGAGCTGATGCAACTCACCACAAACATCGGAGCCCCGGTGCCAGTAAGCAACATCCTCTTTGAGGCTGTCCGCGTAGCGCTCCTGGTCGCCGAAGCCAGCAACGGAGCATTCGATCCGACACTGGGACGCGCCATGCAACAACGCGGTTTCCATCGCGAATACCGCACCGGCGAGATTGTGAACACACCGCTCCAGGTAGGCCCGGACGTGTCTTATCGCGACGTCATCCTTGATCCCAAGGAAAGAACCATCACCCTGCTACGCCCGCTGCTGCTCGATCTCGGCGCAGTCGCCAAAGGCATGGCCGTCGATGAAGCGGCGAACGAATTGGCTGAACTCAAAGACTTCGCCATCGACGCCGGAGGCGACCTCTACCTTGGCGGCAATAACCCACAAGGAGAGCCATGGTCTATCGGCATTCGCCACCCACGCGTTGATCGCCAATGGATAGAAACATTGCGCGTCTCGAATAAAGCGGTGTGTACTTCGGGAGACTACGAGCACCCCGATCACATTCTTGATCCTCAAACACACGAACCAGCCAGATCAGCGGCAAGCGTAACCGTAGTGGCACCAACAGCAATCCTCGCTGACGCACTGGCAACCGCAGTCTTCGCACTCGGTCCAGACCAAGGAGTTCCACTGCTCGAACAACTGGGTCTTGAAGGCTTGATCTACACGCCCACGCTGGAGCGCTTCACAACCGCTTCGTGGATGGGTTAACGAGCACCATAGTTCTGCTCGTAATACTCACGATATGCCCCGCTCTTTACCCGCGCCACCCACTCGTGATTAGCCTTGTACCATGCAATGGTTTCGCGCAAGCCCTGCTCAAAAGGCATCTGCGCCGTCCAGCCAGTTGCAGTCATGATCTTCGCGCTGGTCAGAGCGTAACGGCGATCATGACCCGGACGATCGGTAACCGTCGTCATCAAACTCTCCGGGCGACCAGTAATCGCGAGAATCTCCTTCACCACGGCCTTATTCGCAACCGAGTAAGTGCCGCCAATGTTGTAGATTTCTCCCGCCGTGCCCTTCTCCAGTAGCGAAAGAATCGCGCGGCAATGATCGTCTACGTACAGCCAGTCCCGCACCTGCATTCCATCGCCATAAATCGGCAACGGCTTGTTCTCAAGCGCATTCGAAATCATCAGCGGGATCAGCTTTTCGGGGAACTGAAACGGACCGTAGTTATTCGAAGCGCGTGTCACAATAACGGGCATCTTGTAAGTCGTGTAATAGGAAAGTGCCAATAGATCGGACCCGGCCTTGGCCGCCGAATAAGGACTGCTGGCACGCAAAGGATAGTTCTCGTCAGCGTCATGCGGCTCGTCTATGCTGCCGTACACTTCATCCGTCGAAACATGCAGGAACAGACCCAACTTCTTCTTGCGGGATGCCTCCAACAACGCGAATGTTCCCCCGAGGTTGGTATCGAAAACGGGTTGCGGAGAGAGAATACTGCGGTCTACATGCGATTCAGCCGCGAAATGAACAATAGCGTCGGGCTTATAGTCATCCAACAAAGCCTCAACCTTTTCTTGATCTCGAATGTCGCCGCGCTCAAAACGATACGCGGGATTGTCCGCTACGCTAGCGAGATTTTCCAAATTCCCCGCATAGGTCAGCTTGTCGAGATTCAGCACGGAGTGTCCGCCCCCCACCACAAGACGCACGAATGCCGAGCCGATAAAACCGGCTCCTCCCGTTACAAGTAGTTTCATTTGTGTTGAATTTCCCAGTCGTACTGAATCTGCGGATGGTTGTGCGCAATACGCCCTTCGTCGCTCGGATCGTAGTGGCGGTCCGTCATGTAAATCAACATCCCCGGCTCGGTGCCAATCACTTTATAACCATGTCCCACACCTGGCGGGATCAGAATCTGCCACGGTCGTAGGGCACCGACATACAGCGTGTTTCGAACCCCAAAGGTCGCAGACATCGGCCTCAGATCCACCAGAGCGACCTGAAACAACCCCTGCGCGGGAACCCATAAATCGGTCTGCTTCCGATGAAAATGAAATGCCTTGATCGTGCCCGGATAGCTCAATGCTGCGGAGACCTGCGTCGTCGCAGCAGGAAACTCCGCCGCAAGCCCTGATCCAAGCCGCGCCACCTCAAGAAAATATCCACGATCATCAGGGTGCAGCGCGTAGTGCTCCAAACGCACACCGTGAATCAGATCAGGAGATGAAACGCCACGAATGATCGCGCCAAGCCCCTTCTCACACTCAGGCACTTGAATCTCGGGAAGCTGATTCATGGCTAGGAATTGCCCTTGCGCGACTGCGCCACAAGATTTCCTGCCCGCAACAGCGAATCAAAGGTTCCGGCATCCGTCCACCAACCGTCAAGGTACGAGAAATTCATCGTTCCCTCGGCGATGTAGGCGTTATTCACATCCGTGATTTCCAACTCACCGCGCTTCGACGGAACCAGAGTTTTCACCTTGTCGAAAACCGTCTCATCGTACATGTAGATTCCGGTGACGGCATAGTTTGATTTCGGATGCTCCGGTTTTTCTTCGATCCCAAGAATACGGTCGCCGGAAATTTCAGCCACGCCAAAGCGCTCGGCATCGTGAACTTCTTTCAACAAAATTCGTGCGCCCGAAGGTTGTTTGTGAAAAGCATCCACGGCATCGCGAATAGAGCCTTCAATGATATTATCGCCGAGAATCACGCAAATGCGGTCGCCATCGGCAAAATGCTCCGCCAGCGAAAGCGCGTCGGCAATGCCGCCCTCGCCTTCCTGATACGTGTAGTTGATATGTTTCAATCCGAAGAGTTTGCCGTTGCCCAGCAATCGCAGGAAGTCCCCGGAATTGCGACCTCCGGTAACAATCAGAATCTCTTCCACGCCGGCTGAGACCAAGGTCTCAATCGGGAAGAAAATCATTGGCTTATCGTAGATGGGAAGAAGGTGCTTGTTCGTAATCTTCGTCAACGGCAGCATGCGGCTGCCGGTTCCACCCGCTAAAACAATACCCTTCATTCACCCTCCCACATCGAATCCAGAGCCTCTAAGCGCAACCCCCATGATACAATACCGCTTCATGATCATAAGACGCTGGTCCGAAATCGCTACCGAAGAGCTCTCTCCAACCGTGAACCGTCAGGCATTCCATTCCGAACGTATGACGGTCGCCCGGTTTCAACTCAAGAAGGGTTGTCATGTCGCACGACATAGCCATGAAAATGAACAAGTTACAATCTTAGATTCCGGCAGGCTCCATTTCATTTATGAGGGCGGGGAACTCATTCTTTCCGCCGGGGAGATCCTGCAAATTCCATCCCATCTGCCTCATGAGGTCCACGCACTGGAAGATTCCTCCGCCATGGACCTCTTTGCCCCCGTCCGCCAGGACTGGATCACCGGCGACGCCGCCTATCTGAAGAAATAGCCTTCATTTTGTTGGAGATTATTTCTACTTCTCGCTAACAACCTAGCAGGTAGCGCAAATCAGACCTAAGGGAAACACCCGGTTGCCACCACCTGGCAATCAGTGCTAAAACATTTCATGCAAGATTTGTGGCCGTGCTCCGGTAGAGCGGACTGGGAACATGACTGATTCGGTAATAGACCACGAGATTGAATCTTTGCTGCCGCAATTCAATCGGCTCATCAACGAGCTTTTGCGCGGCACGATGAGCCGGAACACCTTCCAACCATGGGAGATAGCCCTCCTTTTGGATATTGAAACCTGCAATCTGAAAGACAGCAACCGACGAGAGGTCTTGCGCCGCTATCAGAAAGCCGTCCAAAAGCAAGTCGAGCGAGGGACGAATTCGATGTTGAAGCTATCGGAGTATCTTGAGAGAAACCGGGCTCGCCGCCTGCGTCAGGTGCAACCGGAAGCCTCAGCGGAACCTGCGCTATCCTGAAATATAGAACGTATCCGAATTTCAGGAGAACAAGAACATGGGTTGTGGCAGCCACGGTATTCCGGCAGCGAAAAAAGAAGAAGATCCAACAGGTAAACGCATGGTCTTCTGCGTGAAGTTTCAAAAGGAAAAAATCGGTCTCTCCGAGATCCCTTTTGAAGGCCACCCCTTGGGTCAGAAGATTTTCGACAACGTCTCCAAGGAAGCCTGGGCCATGTGGGTTGAGCATATGAAGATGCTCATGAACGAATACCGCCTCAACCTCGGCACCGCCCAAGCCCAGGAGTTTCTCCTCGGCCAAATGGAAAACTACTTCTTTGGCGAAGGTGCCGCGCTTCCGCCAGAGTTCGTCGCGCCCCAAGCCGGCGGCCACTCGCACTAACCTGATTTTTAGGGAACCAATTTCCAGCAAACCGGGAATACCTTACTTGGAGGCATTCCCATGTATAAACTTATTGCAACTATCTTGTGCGGTGCGCTAGCTGCTGCAGCCCAAACCGCGCCCAAAAGGAAAATCCACGTTGAGGGCAGGGTGGTCAGCATGGCCGGGGAACCCCTGCGTCGAGCAAATGTGCGCCTCCAGAGCGCAACCGGCACTATCACCATTATCAATGGTGCCTCCAATTCCACCGATTTCACAGAAACCACCGACGATGAAGGTAAGTTTGTATTCGAAGACGTAGCCGCAGGACGCTATACCTTGATTGCCGAACGCGCTGGATATGTTCCGCAACGTTATGGAGCGCGTTCCCTTTCCAGCCCAGGCACTCCGCTCAATCTGACAGAAGGTCAGGAACTCAAGGACCTCCTCATCCGACTCACGGCCCAAGGCGTCATCGTAGGCAAAGTCACCGACGCCGATGGCGAACCAGTCCCCAACGTTGGAATCAAAGTGCAGCGCTATGCCTATTCCAATGGCCGTAAGCAGCTAACGGCCGCTACTTCCGGCGCACCCGGTGTACGCGGAATCATGATCGCTGGAGGTGCCGGGCCAATGACCGACGACCAAGGCAATTTCCGCATCGCCAATCTCTCTCCAGGCCGCTACTTCGTCAGTGCTGAGCCGCAGCAAGTCCCAGGGCTTGAACGTAATGTCGAGCGCCCGGGCCGCGCGGCAGCCGTTCAGCGATCCAACGTGAATACGTTCTATCCCAGTTCACTCGACGTGCAGTCCGCAGTTCAAGTGGATCTTGCAGCCGGAGGCGAATTCCGAGGCGTCGATATCCGGCTTCGCAGCGAACGCACTTTCTCGATAAAAGGGAAAGTTACCGAAGCATCTTCCGGGGCTCCACTCGCAAACGCATCCATCTTCATTCAACCCACCAACGGCGGCAATCTTCCCTCAACTTCGCGTTCTTCCCAGGATGGGGCCTTTGAGCTGAGGAATGTCCTGCCCGGAAGCTATACGCTAATCGGCTCCACCAGCGGAGCGATGCAGTTTACCAGTGGCGCAGGTGCAGGCGAAGTAATGATGTTCATGAATGTGCGCGGCCCTGGCGGCGGCACCGACAACTCTCGATCTGGCCGCGTCGACGTCTCTGTTGGAGACATGGATGCGACAAATATCATCCTTCCACTCGCCGAAGGTGCGGAAATCACAGGCACCGTCAAACTCGAAAATGGAGACCTCAAAGATTGGCTCAAACCCTCATCTCAACAACCCCAAGGCCCCGGTGGAATGCTCATCGGACCAAGTGCAAGCCCCGGCCTCCGGCTCACCACAAACGAGAGCTTCAGTGTCAACGCGCCATCCACGCGCTTTAATGAAGACGGTACTTTTACACTCAAAGGCGTCGGCTCCGCCAAGTACTTCGTGACTGTTACCAATCTGCCAACCAACGGCTTCGTAAAATCAATGCGTCTGGCAGGCCGCGACATCACCCGAGCTCCGCTCGACGCGACCGTGGGAGCTCCAGGTTCCCTTGAAATCGTAATCTCGACCAAATCGGCCAGCTACTCCGGCACCGTAAAAAACGCAGAAGGCAAGCCACAAGCTGGAACCACCGTCAGCCTCTGGCCCAAGGTCTTCAATCTCGGCAGCACCACCAACGGAATCCGCACCGCCACCACAGACCAAAACGGCAGCTTCAAAATCGAAAACATCGTCCCCGGAGATTACTATCTAGCCGCCTGGGATAACCTGCCAGACAGCGGAATCGCAATGAACCAGGACTTCCTAAACCAATTCGCCAGCGCCGGAAACGGTGTACAATTCAGCGAGGGTGCCCAAAGCACCGGCGAAGCCAAGTGGATCGCCGAAGACAAGATTCTGCTGGCCGTGGAGAAAATCCAATAACTACACAACTCTCGTTGAACGACTACCTTCGCAACAACTACGAACCCGAAATGGAGTTCGTCGAAGCGACCCTGCACGCCAAACCAATAGGAACACGCGAACACATGAGGATGGAGCGCAGACTGGAGCGCCTCCTGGAATCCTACGAAGCAAGCGGACTCGGCGAGACCCTCCACGAAATCTCGGTACGCCATGGCAATGACGTTCGCATCCCTGACTTGGCATTTGTAGCCGCAGGCGCACGCTTTGATAACGGCATCCTAATGGACCCTCCACTGCTCTGCGTGGAAATTCTGTCGCCCTCTCAGCGTCCCGCAGAACTGTTCGCAAAATGCAAGGCCTACCATGCCTGGGGAGTGCCCTACTGCTGGGTAATTGATCCCCTCGCTAAAGTGGCCTGGGAATTCCACGCCGGCTCAAGTCCGCAAGAAATAGCCACCGCCGCTCTACACGCCGGAACCATAGTTGTTTCCATCGAAACGCTGTTCGCCTAGCCGCCATTGTTATACTTAGCTTTTGTCCACCCAGCCCTACCTTTCTCTAGTCGTAACCACAAGGAACGATGATCACGGCGGCGACCTCATGCGCCGCACGCAGACGTTTTTCAACTGCCTGCTCAACCAATGCACCCGTTTCGGTCTCGACGCCGAGCTCATCATCGTCGATTGGAACCCGCCTCCAAATCGGCCTCCTCTGGTGGACGCGCTGCGTCTGCCACCGGAGCCATCGCCATGCAAAGTACGAGTCGTCCAGGTTCCAGCAGAAACCCACTATGGCCGATACCAGTACGGCGACGCATTGCCGCTCTACCAGATGATCGGAAAGAACGCAGGCATCCGGCGCGCCAACGGAGAGTTCATCCTCGCCACCAATATCGACGTCCTGTTTTCCGACGACCTCATGCGATTCCTTGCCGCCCGCAAGCTGGAGCGCGGCAAGATGTACCGCATTGACCGTCACGACGCCGCAGCCGACGTTCCCGTAGACGCGCCGCCTTCCGAACAACTGACCTATTGTGCCAACAACCTGCTGCGCATCAATAGCCGCCGCGGCACTTTCCCGCTAACCCCGCATGGTGAGCGCATGATCGACCCGGAAAAACCGGACTCCAACAACGAACCCAATCGCCTTTTCGATCTCACCAACCGCATCTGGAACGGGCTCCCTTTCCGCATCCCCTTCTCGCGCTACTTTCTGTGGCTCATCCGCCAAATCCAGCGCGATCACGAAAGCGTCCTGATTGAACTCCCCCCGATGCGCCTCTTCCGACGAGTGCCCAGGCAAATGCTGCAAGCCGTACGAGACCAGGAACAGCGCGTTAATACATTTCTCCTCCACACCAACGCTTGCGGAGACTTCACGCTCCTTCACCGAGACCATTGGATGGATCTTCGGGGCTACCCCGAATTTGATCTCTACTCGATGAACATAGATTCGCTCTTCTGCTTCGCGGCCCACTTCAGCGGCGCGGAAGAAGTGATCCTGGAAGACCCCATGCGCCTCTACCACATCGAACATGGCTCAGGCTCCGGGTGGACCCCGGAAGGCGAAGCCAAACTCTATGACCGCTTAGCTCAAAAGGGCGTCGATTGGCTCCCCTATTCCGAGGTGCTGGCAATGGCTCACATCATGGAAGAACGCGGAGCACCCATGATCTTCAATCGCGGCGACTGGGGACTCGGCGACGATCAACTATTGGAGTTCGCCGCT
>Ga0315912_10005650_pt1 | contig 11429 bp, 10 predicted proteins | sample VfabasoilMG_FD_204469 | JGI IMG/M metagenome (GOLD analysis project Ga0315912, IMG submission 204469) | Garden soil microbial communities collected in Santa Monica, California, United States - V. faba soil | ecosystem: Environmental > Terrestrial > Soil > Garden | place: USA: California...
GATGGATACGGCGGCGACCGCGGTACAGAGCAGCACGAACTGCCAGACATTCACACTGAACAGGAAAGTCGCCGCGACCCAGGCCACCAGCGCGCTCGCCAGCACGCCGCCCACCACACCTTCCCACGTTTTCTTCGGCGACACGCGCGGCGCCAGCAGCACGCGGCCTAACCAGCGGCCAGCAAAGAATGCGCCGGTGTCCGCCGCCCAGACCAGGGCCAGCGTGAACAGCACCCAGTATGTGCTCTGCGTGGCGACGGTTACGTAGACCAGTGCCAGCCAGCACGGCACCAGTGCCAGCAGTCCGGCGAGTCCCGCCGAGATCGGGTTCACACGCGTCGGCGCGAGGCAAACCCACAGGAACGCCACCATCCACCACACCATGGCGACGGTCATCATCACGCTCACGAACTGCGGCGACAGGGAATAGAAATACAGGCTCGCGATCAGCGCTGCGGCAACCAGTGCGGTGTACGCCGCGCGTGCCGCGGGAGTGCCCTTGCCGATGAACGCCGCCCATTCCCACGCACCGATGAGCACCAGCACGGTGATCAGCCAGACGGTGGCCATCGGCGGCAGCCCGAGCATCACGCCCAGCAGGATGACCACCAGCACGACCGCAGTCAGGACGCGCTGTTTAAGCACCGTGGGCGGCCTCGACCGCCTTGTCGCGCTGCTGATCACCGGTCAGGCCGAAGCGGCGTTCCCGACCCGCGAACGAATCCAGCGCCGCTTCGAGATGAGTCACGGCGAAATCCGGCCACAGCACCTCGCTCACGTGGATTTCCGTATAGGCGAGATTCCAGAGGAGGAAATTGCTGATGCGATGATCGCCACCGGTGCGGATGAAAAGATCCGGATCCGGTACATCGCCAAGCGCCAGGGCGGCCGCGAAGCGTGCTTCGTCGATGTCTTCGACGCGCAGTGCGCCACTCGCCGCTTCGGCGGCCAGCTTGCGCGCCGCCTGCAGGATGTCCCAGCGCCCACCGTAACTCACAGCCACCTGCAGCTTCAGTCCCGGATTAGCGGCCGTGAGCTGCTCGCTCGCGGCCATACGCGACTGCAGCCGGACGCTGAGACCGTGGCGGTCGCCGATGAAACGCAGCCGGACACCATTGCGATTCAACTCGTCGACCTCGGCATCGATGGAATCGAGGAACAACTGCATGATGCTGCCGACCTCGGCGGCCGGGCGCTGCCAGTTCTCGCTCGAGAAGGCGAATATCGTGAGCGCACCGATCTTGCGGCGCGAACATTCCTCGACACACATGCGCACCGGCTTGACGCCTTCCTTGTGACCGGCATGACGCGGCAAGCCGCGCGCCTTCGCCCAGCGCCCGTTGCCGTCCATGATGATTGCGATGTGATTCGGAATACTCACCGTGCAGCCCCGAGACCAGGTACAGGTGTGCTCACACCTGCATGATCTCTTTTTCCTTGGCGGCGAGTTGCGCATCGATGTCACCGACGTACTTGTCGGTGAGCTTCTGGATGTCGACCTCGGCTTTCTTTTCTTCGTCCTGGGAAATGAGTTTTTCCTTGAGTGCTTCCTTGACGTCCGCAATGACGTCGCGACGCACGTTGCGCACCGCGATGCGAGCGTTCTCCGCATCCGCGCGCACCACCTTGGTGATGTCGCGGCGGCGCTCTTCGGTCAGCGGCGGCAGCGGCAGGCGAATCACCGTGCCAGCGCTGATGGGGTTCAGGCCCAGCTCGGACTTGTGGATGGCCTTCTCGATGGCCTGCACCATGCTTTTCTCCCACGGCGAGACCACCAGGGTGCGCGCATCTTCGACGCTGATATTGGCCACCTGCTTGAGCGGCGTGTCGGTGCCGTAGTAATCGACCTTGAGATTCTCGATGAGCGACGGATGCGCGCGACCGGTGCGCAGCTTCTTGAGGTCGCCCTGGAAATTCTCGACGCACTTGCCCATGCGGCTCGCGGCGTCTTTCTTGATGTCGTCGATCATTACCCTCTCCTCGTCTTCAATCGTTCGTCACGACGGTGCCGATGTCGTCGCCGCGCACCACGCGCGGCAGGTCGCCCGCGTTGTTGAGGTTGAACACCGTGAGCGGCATGCGGTTGTCGCGGCACATCACGATTGCCGTGGCATCCATGACGTTCAGCCGGTCGGCGAGCACCTTGTCGTAGGTCAACGTCGCGTAGCGTTTTGCAGCCGGATTATTGACCGGGTCCGAGTCGTAGATGCCGTTGACCTTGGTGGCCTTGAGCAGCACGTCGGCCTCGATCTCGATGGCGCGCAGCGCCGCTGCGCTGTCTGTCGTGAAATACGGATTACCAGTCCCCGCTGCAAAGATGACTATGCGGCCCTTTTCGAGGTGTCGCATTGCACGACGGCGAATATAGTCCTCGCACACCTGGTTGATGCGGATCGCGCTCTGCACGCGCGCCTGCCCGCCCTGGCTCTCGATGGCATCCTGCATGGCGAGCGCGTTCATGACTGTCGCGAGCATGCCCATGTGGTCACCCGTGGCACGGTCGATGCCGGCCTTTGCCAGGCCCGACCCGCGGAAGATGTTGCCGCCGCCGATCACGCAGGCGACCTGCACGCCACTCGCCTGGATCTCGAGCAACTCACCCGCGATGCGCTTGAGGACCAGCGGATCGATGCCGAAGTCCGTCGAGCCGAGCAGCGCTTCGCCCGACAGCTTCACCAGGATGCGTTTGTAGCGGTTGCCCATCAGTTCGAGTCCCCTTGCCCCGTCCGAGGCGATACGCACTTTGCCATAAAGAAAACCCCGCCTTGGCGGGGTTTTCAGAACGGCATCTTTCAGTGTTTGGTCGCCGGCGGGTCAGTCTTTGTCTGAGCCTTGACCTGCGCCATGACCTCACCCACGAAATCGTCCTGCTTCTTTTCGATGCCGGCTCCGACTTCGTAACGCTCGAAAGCCAGCACCCTGGCCTTGCTCTTCGCGAGCAGCTTCTCGATGGTCAGATCGCCATCCTTCACGAACAGCTGTCCGGTGAGCGCGAATTCGTTGATCGACTTGCGCAGGCGGCCCTCGACGATCTTGGCAAGGATCTCGGCCGGCTTGCTCGCGTTGGCCGGCTCGGTCTTCGCCTTCTCGGTTTCGATCTCGCGCTCCTTGGCGACGAGGTCGGCCGGCGCGTCGGCCGGCGTGACGTAGCGCGGGCTGGCCGCGACCACCTGCATGGCGAGATCGCGCGCCAGTTCCGCGTCACCACCTTCGACCGCCACGAGGGCAGCCTTCTTGCTGTCGGTGTGCACGTACGAACCCACCACGGTCGGTGCCTTGACCAGCGTCACGCGACGCACGGTCAGGTTCTCGCCGATCTTGGCGATCAGCGCACGGCGCTTCTCGTCGACCGTCTCGCCACTGGCGAGCTTGAGGCCATTCACGGCATCAACGGTGCCGGCGCCGGCGCTCAGGGCCGCCTTCGCGACTTCGTTCGCGAAACCGCGAAACTCATCGCCACGCGCCACGAAATCCGTTTCGCTGTTCACTTCCACCAGCACGCCGGTCTTGGCATCGGCGGACTTCTCCACCACGACCACGCCTTCGGCAGCGATGCGCGAGGCCTTCTTGTCGGCCTTGGCGAGTCCCGACTTGCGCATGTTCTCCGCGGCGGCATCCAGGTCGCCGTTGGTCTCCACCAGCGCCTTCTTGCATTCCATCATGCCGGCGCCGGTGCGTTCGCGAAGCTGCTTGACCGCTTCTGCAGTAATTGTCATTACGTATCCTCGAGTTGTTAGGGCTCGGCGCGCGCTCAGCCGCGACGCGGGCCACCACCACCACCGCCGCGACGCCCGGTCGGGGCATTGCCGGTGCCGGTGCGCGAGCGCCCGGCGCTGGCCGTGGCACTGCGCGGCGCCGCTTCGCCCGTGTCGGTGAACACGGCCGGATCGACACCGTCTTCCGGATCGGCCGCGACGCTCGCGACCACCGGGCGACGACGCGCCGCGTTGTTTGCCGGACGGCGCGCACGCACCGGGGCCGGCGGCTTGGGGGCGGGACGGCCACGGGCACCCTTCTTCTTCGGGTTGCCGGCTTCGTCCAGCTCGACGAATTCATCTTCGCCCACGACCACGGCGGGGACCTGCGACTTGCCTTCGATCACCGCGTCGGCAATTCCCGCCGCGTACAGCGCGATGGCGCGCATGGCGTCGTCATTGCCCGGGATCACGTAGTCGACGTTGTCCGGCGTGCAGTTGGTATCGACCACCGCCACCACGGGGATGCCGAGTTTCCTGGCTTCGAGGATGGCGATTTCTTCGTGGCCCACGTCGACGATGAAAATGACGTCGGGCGGCGCTTCCATCTGCTTGATGCCACCCAGGCTCTTCTCGAGCTTGTCCTTCTCACGGCGCATCATCGTGGCTTCCTTCTTGCCACGTTTGCCGAGTGTGCCGTTCTCCGACATCTCGGTGAGATCCGCGAGCCGCTTGATCGACCCGCGGATGGTCTTGAAATTGGTGAGCATGCCGCCCAGCCAGCGCTGGTTCACGTAGGGCATCTCGCAACGCTTGGCTTCCTTTTCCACCGCCTCACGCGCCGAACGCTTGGTACCGACGAACAGCACCTTGCCGCCGTCCGCCACGATGCTGCGCACGAACCCTGCCGCTTCCGCGTACATGGGCTGCGTCTTCTCGAGGTTGATGATGTGGATCTTGTTCCGTTCGCCGAAAATGAACGGAGCCATCTTGGGGTTCCAGAAGCGGGTCTGGTGTCCAAAATGGACGCCCGCTTCCAGCATTTGTCGCATCGACACGCTGGACATCAAAGTCTCCTTGTGGGGTTGTGCCTCCGCGCCGCCCGAGTGGTGATCCGTCGATCGCTGTATCGATCGTTGGTCGGACACCCATCCACCCGTTATGCCGACTTGCCTGGAGGGGCAGAGCCGGTAGGTTGCGCGTGTGGTTTAAGTGAGTTTCATTGCCAAAAAAGGCCGCGCTTTATACCATCCCTCCCCCGTCAAAACAATGCCTTACGCAGGTGCACGCAATGGACTCCCTCGTGAGTCGCCATATCACCATTAAGTCCCCGGCCGAGCAGGAAAAAATGCGCGTGGCGGGGCGTCTGGCGGCTGAAGTCCTGGACATGATCGGGGAACACGTCAAGCCCGGCGTGACCACCGAAGAGCTGGATCGCCTCTGCAATCGCCACATTATTGAGGTGCAGCAGTCGATTCCGGCCAATGTGAACTATCGGGGTTTCCCCAAGACCATCTGCGCCTCGGTGAATCACGTGGTGTGCCACGGCATCCCGAACGACAAGGTCCTGAAAACCGGCGACATCGTGAACATCGACGTCACCGTGATCCGCGAAGGGTTTCACGGCGACACCAGCCGCATGTACTACGTCGGCAAGCCCTCGCTGCCAGCGCAAAGGCTTACCGAGACCTGTTGGGAAGCCATGTGGCGCGGTATCGAGCAGGTGCGACCGGGCGCCCACCTCGGCGACATCGGTCACGCCATCCAGACCTTCGTCGAAGAACGCAATTTCTCGGTGGTGCGCGAATATTGCGGGCATGGCATCGGCCGCGTGTACCACGAAGATCCGCAGGTGCTGCACTACGGCGAAGCCGGCGCGGGTGATGAACTCAAGGCCGGCATGACTTTCACCATCGAGCCGATGGTGAATGCCGGCAAGCGACACGTGCGGCTGCTGGGAGACGGCTGGACGGTGGTCACCAAGGATCATTCGCTGTCGGCGCAGTGGGAGCACACCGTGCTGGTCACTCCGACCGGTGTCGAAGTGCTGACCCTTGGCGAGGGCAGCAAGCGCCCCGCGACTTACAACTAGATGGCATCACTCGACGAGGACATCGAGGCGGCCGACACAACGGCTACGCGCGGTACTCCGTGGCTGCGGCTCGCGCAGCTGCCGGAACGGCTCGCGGCAGCCAGCCATGCGCCGGATGCCTTCCGCACCGAACTCAGGGACGCACACGCCGAGCTGGTCGAACGCTTTCGCGCCGACGAATCGGTGGAGACGCTGGTGCACGCGCGCGCCGAGCTCATCGACGCCATCCTGCGCGAGGTCTGGAGCTCCCAACTACCCGCCGGCTACGAAAGCTGGGCGCTGGCGGCGGTCGGTGGTTATGGCCGAGGTGAGCTGCATCCGCATTCCGACGTCGACATCCTGATCCTCGTGCCGGAGGCGCCGGATGATGCCGGCCGGGGCATCGTCGAGCGCGTGGTCACGTTTCTCTGGGACATCAATCTCGAAGTCGGCCACAGCGTTCGCACCGTGGGCGAGTGCGCCGAGGAAAGTGCGGCCGATGTCGGTGTGATGACCACGCTGATCGAAGCGCGGCTGCTGGCCGGCAATGCGAAGTTGCTGGCGACGATGCGCGAGGCCGTATCGGCTGAACGAGTCTGGCCGGTGAAGGCGTATTTCGAAGCCAAGGTGGCCGAGCAGCAGGACCGACACCGCAAGGCCAACGACACGGCCTACAACCTCGAGCCCAACGTCAAGACGGGTCCCGGCGGCCTGCGCGACATCCAGACCATCGCCTGGGTGGCCAAGCGCCACTTCGGCGCGAGCTCACTCGACGAGCTGCGCACGCACGGATTCCTGTCGCTGTCGGAATTGCGCAAGCTCAAGCAGGCGCAGTCCTTCCTCTGGAAGGTGCGTTTCGGCCTGCACGCCCTCACCGGCCGGCGTGAAGACCGGCTGTTGTTCGATCACCAGATCAAACTCGCGCAGAGTTTCGGCTACGAAGACGCCTCGTACACGCTCGCGGTCGAACAGTTCATGCAGCGCTACTACCGCACGGTCATGGACGTGTCGCTGCTCAACGAACTGCTGTTGCAGCTGTTCCGCGAGGCCATCCTGAACGAGACCACCCCGCCGCGTCCCCTCAACCCGCGATTCCAGGTGCGCAACGAATATCTCGAAGCGGTGAACGAGGAACTGTTCGCGCGCACGCCATCGGCGCTGCTCGAGATATTCGTACTGCTGCAGCAGAACCCGGAAGTCAGGGGCGTGCGTGCCTCGACGATCCGCGCGATCAACAAGAACCTGTGGCTCATCGACGAAGAGTTCCGCCAGAACCCGCGCAATCACCGGCTGTTCCTCGAGATCCTGCGCGCGCCCGCCGGCGTGACCCACGAGTTGCGCCGCATGAACACGTACGGCGTCCTCGGCCGTTACATTCCAGCGTTTGGTCGCATCGTCGGCCGCATGCAGTACGACCTGTTCCATGCGTACACCGTCGATGCGCACACCCTGTTCGTGCTCTCGAACCTGCGCCGGCTCGCGCTTTCGAAGTACGACAGCGAACTGCCGAATCTCTCGGCCATCATGCAGACCCTGCCCAAGCCGGAGATCGCCTACCTCGCCGCGTTGTTCCACGACATCGCCAAGGGACGCGGCGGCGACCATTCGCAGCTCGGCGCCGTGGATGCCGAAGCCTTCTGTCTCGAACAGGGACTGTCGCGTTACGACGCGCGCCTGGTGTCGTGGCTGGTGCTCAACCACCTCGAGCTCTCGGTCACCGCGCAGAAGCAGGACATCTCCGATCCAGAAGTCATCAATGCCTTCGCACGCAAGGTAGGCGACGAGACGCATCTCGACTACCTGTACACGCTGACCAGCGCCGACGTGCGCGGCACGAATCCGAAATTGTGGAATTCCTGGAAGGCTTCGCTGTTCCAGGAGTTCTACGAGCGCGTGAAACGCGCGCTGCGCCGCGGACTGGAAAGCCCCATCGATCCGGACGAGCTGATGCGTGAGACGCAGGAAGGCGCACGCAAGCTGGTCGCGGCCTCGGGCCGCATCACCGCGCCGGAAATCACGCGCGCCTGGGAGCGGCTCACGCCGGCGTACTTCCTGCGGCACACGCCCGAGGAAGTGGCATGGCACACGCAGCTGCTGGCCGATCGCGAACCCGGCAGTGAAGATCCGCTGGTGGCCGTGCAGACCTCGAGTGAGCGCGGCACCACCGCCATCCTGGCGTTCGCGCCGCATCGTTACAACAGCTTCGCCATCACCACCGCGGTACTCGACCAGCTCGGTCTCAATATTGTCGACGCAAGGATCACGCCCACCGGTGATGGCTTCAGCCTCGACCTCTATCATGTGCTCGAAGAGGACGGAGCACCCATTGCCGACAGCGAACGCATCGGCGAAATCGAGCGTGCGCTGTGGCGCGCTTTGCAGCATCCCGAGGACGCACCCGTCACGGTCACGCGCCGCGTGCCGCGCCAGGCGCGCATGTTCCGCACGGCCACGCAGATCGCCGTCACCGTGGACGAGCGCAACCGCCGTTCAGTGCTCGAGCTGATCGCCGGCGACCGGCCCGGCCTGCTTTGCGACGTGGGCAAGGTGCTCATGGAAGAACGCGTCGACCTGCTCGCCGCCAAGATCATGACCGTGGGCGAACGCGCCGAGGACGTTTTCTACCTTGCTTCTTTGTCGGGCGCGCCGCTCGACGAGGCGGCGGCGACACGCCTGCAACAAAAGCTCTCCGGCACGCTCGATCGACGCGCCGCCGCGTGAACCAGCGCCTCGACCTGCTCACCGCCTACCCCTTCGAACGACTCGCTCGTCTGAAGGCGGGCGTCACGCCGCCGGCCGCGCTGCCGCACATCGCCATGTCCATCGGCGAGCCGAAACATGCGCCACCCGGCTTCGTGATCGAGGCGCTGCGTCAAAACCTTTCCAGGCTCGACAGTTACCCGGCCACCGCCGGCCTGCCGGAGACGCGCGCGGCCTGCGCCGCGTGGCTCGGGCGCCGTTTCGGCCTCGGCTCCGGCATCGATGCGGAATCCATGGTGCTGCCGGTCAATGGCACGCGCGAGGCGCTGTTCTCCTTCGTGCAGGCAGTAGTTAGTACAGCCGGCGCGGCCGTCGCGATGCCCAATCCGTTCTACCAGATCTACGAAGGCGCGGCCCTGCTCGCCGGCGCGGAGCCCGTGTTCCTCAACACCACGGCCGACGCGCGCTTCCAGCCCGACCTCGATGCGATACCGGCCGCCACCTGGAAACGCTGCCAGGTGCTGTTCCTGTGCAGCCCGGGAAATCCCACCGGCGCCGTTCTTTCGCTCGACTTCCTGTGCCAGGCGCTCGAGCTCGCCGAACGCCACGACTTCGTGATCGCCAGCGACGAGTGTTACGCCGAGCTGTATCGCGACGAACATGCGCCACCGCCGTCCCTGTTGCAGGCTGCCCTGAAGTCGGGCCGCGACCGGTTCGAGCGCTGCGTGGTGTTTCATTCACTGTCCAAGCGATCCAGCGTGCCCGGTCTGCGCTCCGGTTTCGTGGCGGGCGATCCCGCCATCCTCAGGCGCTACCTGCTGTATCGCACCTATCATGGCTGCGCCATGCCGATTCCCACGCAGCTCGCGAGCATCGCCGCCTGGAACGACGACGCGCACGCCGCTGCGAACCGCGCGCTGTACCGCGAGAAGTTCGCGCGCGTGTTGCCCATCCTGGCTCCACTGCTCGACGTGACCGAACCCGACGGGGCCTTCTATCTCTGGACGGACGTGCAGCGCGACGACGCAGACTTCACGCGCGCCCTGTTCGCCGCGCAGAATCTGACCATACTGCCGGGCAGTTACCTGGCCCGCGATACGGCCACCGGCAATCCCGGCGCGCGGCGAGTGCGCATCTCGCTGGTCGCTTCCGTCGATGAGTGCGTGACCGCGGCGCAGCGCATCCGCAATTTCCTGGAGAATCATCAGTGACCGATTTCGTGACCCTGGCCGCCACCATCGACGAGCACTTCGAGCGTCGTGCCGACCTCAACGCCAGGAACGCGCCAGCGTCCCTGCGGCATGCCATAGAAGAATGCATCGAACTGCTGGACAGCGGCCGCGCGCGCGTGGCCGAGAAGAAGAACGGCCAGTGGACCGTGAACCAGTGGCTCAAGAAGGCGGTGCTGCTGTACTTCCGCACGCACGAGAACGTGATACACGACGCCGGCTACACGCGTTTCTTCGACAAGGTACCGCTCAAGTACGCGCAACGCTCGCAGGCCGATGACGGCGCCTCGTTGCGCGACGGCGGCACGCGCGTGGTGCCGAACGCCATCGCGCGCCGCGGTTCCTACATCGCGCCCAACGTGGTGCTCATGCCCAGCTACGTGAACATCGGCGCCTATGTCGACAGCGGCACCATGGTCGACACCTGGGCCACCGTCGGTTCCTGCGCGCAGATCGGCAAGAACGTGCACCTCTCCGGCGGCGTCGGCATCGGCGGCGTACTGGAGCCGCTGCAGGCCGCACCGACGGTCATCGAAGACAACTGCTTCATCGGCGCACGCTCCGAAGTCGTGGAGGGTGTGGTCGTCGAAGAAGGTTCGGTGATTTCCATGGGCGTGTTCATTGGCCAGAGCACCAAGATCTACGACCGCGCGACGGGACAGGTACTGCAAGGCCGCGTGCCCGCGGGCTCGGTGGTGGTGTCGGGCTCGATGCCCTCTGCCGATGGCAAGTACTCGCTGTACTGCGCGGTCATCGTCAAGCGCGTCGACGCGCAGACGCGCCACAAGACCTCGATCAACGAGCTGTTGCGCGCCGACTGAAGCCTCAGAAGAATTTTTCGCGCGGCTTGCGACGCAGCCGCGTGAAATCCGAGAACTCCCAGGGCCGCAGGCCCATGAACAGCGATACGCCGTAGCGTTCGCGGATGGGCAGGTGCAGGTCCTGCTTCACCAGGTCGTCGAGCTCGCGTGCCAGCCCCGCCATGAGTTCCTGCATCTTGTGCACCGAGGCGCGCGACAACATGCCGCCGACGAAATTCATCTGCTCGCCGGGCGCCTCGAAGCGCGTCGCGAGGAATTCCGGCAGCACCCGCGCTGCAAAGAATTTCTGGATGGGTCCGTCCTTGCGCCAGGTGAAATTGCGCGCGGCCAGGATCTTGATCCGGCCCGTGGGCTTGAGCTCGATGAGGCCCAGGCGCTCGAGGCGACGCAGGCGCTGCACGAGGTCGGGCTTGCGGAAATTGAAGATGTCGAGGATCTCCGCTTCCGACCAGCGATTCAGGGTCAGGAATGCCGTGAGCAGCAGCGACATGTCGCTCAGCAACTCCTCCTCCTGGCCCGGATCGATCTCGGTCACCAGCGGCGCTTCCGAAGAGCTCTGCTGAACCACGTCCGCGACTTCGACATCCAGCCAGTCGCACAGCAGTTCGAGACGCTCGAGCGACAGCTCCGAGCGTGACAACAGGCGTTTCACGCTGGCCTCGCTGAGTTTCAGCACGCGTGCTGCCTGTGCGTAGTTGCGGCCGCTGGAACGCATGATGCGTTTGAGCGCGGCGTGGATGGCTTCGGTCTGTTTCATGTCTGCTCCTGTGAAGTATCACTAAGCGCTACTTATGAGCGCTTGTGCCACGACAATTGCAAAACGAGTTGCATTATATGCGACCTCGCACATACCGTGGCCGCCGATTCGCTGGGAGGCATCATGGAATCGGTACTCATCGTGGTCGCGGCGGCT